>Ga0207652_10000078_pt1 | contig 106265 bp, 101 predicted proteins | sample KBSC63BmetaG_FD_184334 | JGI IMG/M metagenome (GOLD analysis project Ga0207652, IMG submission 184334) | Corn rhizosphere microbial communities from Kellogg Biological Station, Michigan, USA - KBS C6-3B metaG (SPAdes) (version 2) | ecosystem: Host-associated > Plants > Roots > Rhizosphere ... | reverse complement strand
GCCTCAAGGCCATCATCGCGATCCACAACACCGTGCTGGGTCCGGCGCTGGGCGGCCTGCGCATGTGGCCGTACAAGACCGACGAGGAAGCGCTGAACGACGTGCTGCGCCTCTCGCGCGGCATGACCTACAAGAACGCGGTGGCGGGCCTGAACCTGGGTGGCGGCAAGGCGGTGATCATCGGCGATCCGGCCAAGGACAAGTCCGAGGCGCTGTTCCGCGCGTTGGGCCGCTTCATCAATTCGTTGCACGGCCGCTACATCACGGCCGAGGACGTCGGCATCGATGTCAACGACATGGAATACGTCTACCGCGAAACCGAATTCGTGACCGGCGTGCACCAGGTGCACGGCGGTTCGGGCGACCCTTCCCCGTTCACCGCGTATGGTGCGCTGCAGGGCGTGATGGCGACGCTCAACTACAAGCACGGCAACGAAGACATCGGCAAGTACCGCTTCGCGGTGCAGGGCGCGGGCCACGTGGGCAGCGAGTTCATCAAGCTGTTGCGCGAACAGGGCGCCAAGGTGTTCGTTACCGACATCAACAAGGAAGCCGTGCAGCGCTGCGTCGACGAACTCGGCTGCGAGGCCGTCGGCATCGACGAGATCTACGACGTCGATTGCGACGTCTACAGCCCGTGCGCGCTGGGCGGAACGGTGAACGAGCAGACCATCGACCGCATCAAGGCGCCGATCATCTGCGGCATCGCCAACAACCAGCTTTCCACCGACGCGATCGGCGACGAGCTGATGAAGCGCGGCGTGGTGTACGCGCCCGACTACGCGGTGAATGCCGGCGGCGTGATGAACGTGTCGCTGGAAATCGACGGCTACAACCGCGAACGCGCAATGCGCATGATGCGCAGCATCTACTACAACGTCGGCCGCATTTTCCAGATCGCCGACCGCGACGGCATCCCGACCTACAAGGCCGCCGATCGGATGGCCGAGGAACGCATCAATGCCATCGGCAAGATCAAGCTGCCGACGATGGGCAACGACGGCGCACGGTTCCTGGGCAGGATGCGCGGGCAGTAATAAGACCACCGGATAACCGCTGCGCCTGGAAATAAGTTAGCCCGGATGAAGCCGCTCAGCGGCGGGATCCGGGCGTTCGAAAACCCCGGATTCCGCTTCGCTGCATCCGGGCTACGCCGCTGCGCTCGGCCCCGGACTGACGAGGAATGTGGTGCGCCGGCGCGAATGCGGCACAATGGATCGCCATTTGCCGGACTGACGTCGCGGGGAAATCGAATGCAACCTTTCCAACTCGGTGAAGATATCGACCTGCTGCGCGAAAGCGTGCACGCCTTCGCCGAGAAGGAAATCGCGCCGCGCGCCGACCAGATCGACCGCGACAACCTGTTCCCGTCCGACCTGTGGAAGAAGCTCGGCGACATGGGGCTGCTCGGCATTACCGTCCCCACCGAATACGGCGGCAGCGGGATGGGTTTCCTCGCGCATCTGGTCGCGATGGAAGAAATTTCGCGCGCATCGGGTTCAATCGGACTGTCCTACGGCGCGCACTCGAATCTCTGCGTCAACAACATCTTCCACAACGGCAACGAGGCGCAGCGCGGGAAGTACCTCCCGAAACTGTGCTCGGGCGAATTCGTCGGCGCGCTGGCGATGAGCGAACCCGGGGCGGGTTCGGACGTGGTCGGTTCGATGAAGTGCAAGGCCGAGAAGCGCGGCGATACGTGGATCGCCAACGGCAACAAGATGTGGATCACCAACGGCCCCGACGCCGACGTCGTGCTGGTGTACATGCGCACCGCCGACCGCACCGCGGGCAGCCGCTGCATTACCGCCTTCATCGTCGAAAAAGGGATGAAGGGCTTCACGACCGCGCAGAAACTCGACAAGCTGGGCATGCGCGGCTCGAATACCTGCGAACTGGTGTTCGAGGATTGCGAAATTCCCGACGCCAACCGCGTCGGCGAAGTCAACGAAGGCGTGCGCGTGCTGATGGGCGGCCTCGACACCGAACGGCTGGTGCTGTCGGGTGGGCCGATCGGATTGATGCAATCGGCCATCGACGTCACCCTGCCCTATGTGCGCGAACGCAAGCAGTTCAACGCGCCGATCGGCAGCTTTGAAATCATGCAGGCCAAGCTCGCCGACATGTACACCGCGCTGCAATCGGCGCGCGCGTACGCGTACATGATCGCGCAGCAATTCGACGCGGGCGTGAAGTCGCGGATCGATCCGGCCTCGTGCCTGTTGCTGTCGTCGCGCAACGCCGTCGAAGTGGCGCTGGAAGCCATCCAGTCGCTGGGCGGCAACGGCTACATCAACGAATTCCCCACGGGCCGCATCCTGCGCGACGCCAAGCTGTACGAGATCGGCGCCGGCACCAACGAAATCCGCCGCATGCTGATCGGCCGCGAGTTGTTCTACGGGAACGCTTGATCACCGCGTGCTTCTGTAGGGCGGGTGACAACCCGCCTTTGGGAACGGCCTTACATCGACCTCTGTCCGCAAAAGGTTGAAGTCTTTGAACGGCCATCGCGCTTCCGCAGTCAGCGATCTCTACGAGCGGTTCGCCAATCACTACATTGTCGATCGCTCCCGTACGTCCTGGAATGAGGAGCGGTGGCTCGATCGGTTTCTGGACGGTATGCCAGAGGGACCCCGCATCCTCGATCTGGGCTGCGGCGCTGGCGCTCCGATCGGCAAATGCCTGTTGGAACATGGTTGTGCAATCACCGGCATCGATACCTCTCCGACGCTTATCAACCACTGCCGCGAGCATTCTCCGCAAGGCAAATGGCTGGTCGCTGATATGCGTCGCCTGTCGTTAGGATTGAAATTCGACGGGCTGATCGCGTGGGACAGCTCCTTTCACCTCACCCATGCCGACCAGCGCGACATGTTTCGGGTATTCCGCGAACATGCTGCGCCTGATGCGATGCTCATGTTCACAAGCGGAACGGCGCATGGTGAAGCGATAGGCGAATATCATGGCGAGGCGCTGTACCACGCCAGTCTTGCTCCGGTGGAATACGAATCGCTGTTGGCCGATAACGGATTCACCGTGGTCGCGTACATTCCCGAAGATCCTGCGTGTGGGGAACATACGATCTGGCTTGCCAGACATACGAGCTGATTCGATCCAGCTTCACCATCGTGATAAGCGCCCCCGGATACCGGTTGGCGGGATTCGCTTCGCTGCTCCCGCCCTACATGCCATTCGCTACGTCTTCGTCATTCCGGCGCAAGCCGGAATGCGTTTGCAGGATTGCAAACGCGAACGCCGAAGGCGGCCCATAGACGAGCGCCATGGAGGGCGCGAGTAACCCAGTGACTTTTACACGACTCCTGTAGCAAAGGCACTGGGCCCCGGATATCGCTCCGCGATTCCGGGATGACGAGCAAGATCACGGACCCGCAGCGTCACGGCTTGTTGCCGCCGCTCTTCACAGCGCCTGCGCGTGGAAGGTATCACAGGCGTTGACGTCGCCGGACTGGAAGCCGGTCTTGAACCAGCGTACGCGTTGGGCCGAGGTGCCGTGGGTGAAGGAATCGGGCACGACAGTGCCGCGCGACTCGCGCTGCAAGGTGTCGTCACCAATCTGCGACGCCGCGTTCAAGGCGCTGTCGATGTCGCCGGGTTGCAGCCACTGCAACTGCTGCTGCGACTTGTTGGCCCACACCCCGGCGAAACAATCGGCCTGCAATTCCAGGCGCACCGACAAGCCATTCGCACCCTGCATCGGTTCGCCGCGCTGCGCGAGTTGCTGCTCCGTATCCATGATCCCGAGCTGGTCCTGTACGTGGTGCCCGACCTCGTGCGCGATCACGTAAGCGCGCGCGAAATCGCTGTCGGAATGGAAGCGTGTCGCCAGCGCCTGGAAGAAATCGAGGTCGAGGTACACGCGCTTGTCGCCGGGACAATAGAACGGCCCGACCGCCGCCGAGGCGCCACCGCACGCGGTGCCCACCCGGCCATGGAACAACGTGAGTTTCGGATCGACGTATTGCTTGCCGGCCTGCTGGAAAGTCGCGGTCCACACGTCCTCGGTGCTGCCGAGCACCTTGCTGACGAATTGCACCTGTGGATCGCTCATGTCGGCCTGTGTCGTTTGCGCAGGCGTGCCGGACGATCCCGTGTCGCCATCGCCGGTGAGCAACCCGAAAATGATCCCGCGCGTCGAGGGAAAGATTATCGCGATGATGATCGCGATGATGGTGCCGCCGACGCCAAGATGGATGCGCCCGAACCCGCCGCCACCGCCGCCGGTCGCCTGTTCCACGTTTCTGCTGGAACGGCCTTTCTGCCAGAGCATCGCGCTTCTCCTTGCCCCGCCGCCAACCCGCGTCGCGCAAACTTTGCGGCAACCGTCCATCATGCGCAAGTGCGCCGTCAGCAGCCTCGCATTTCCGTGGCAGCCGCTTTCCTGAACAGCTAGGCAACGCGTGCTGCCCGCAGTCAGCAACGCCGGGTTAGGCTGTATGCATCGCGGATGGAACCCCGGAGATGACACGCACCGGATGGATCCTCACATGGATCGTGGCGGCGATTGGCGCATTGCTGATCGCCTTGGTGCTGTTCATCGCGCTGTTCAACTGGAATCACGCGCGGCCATGGCTGAACCAGCGCCTCAGCAGTGCGATCGGCCGGCCGATGGCCATCAACGGAGACCTGACGGTCGACTGGCTGCGCAATCCCGACGCGCACGGATTGACGAACTGGATTCCCTGGCCGCGTTTCGTTGCGCGCGACATCAGCATCGCCAACCCGGACTGGACAAAGCAACGGCGCTTCGCGAGCGTGCAGGAGGTGCGTTTCAGCCTGTCGCCGCTGGCGCTGATCGGGCGCACCATCGACATACCTTCGCTGAAACTGGTCGGCCCGTCGGTGGACATCGAGCGTGACAAGCAGGGTCGCGACAACTGGACGTTCAATTTCGCCAAGGGCAGCGGCGGCAAATGGAAGCTCGATATCGGCGAAGTCGCGCTCGGCGCGGGCAAGATCCGGATGGACGACGACAAGCTCGACCTGCACATGGATTTCACCCTGCAGCCGCTGGGCAAGCCGATTCCCTTCGCGGAGCTCATGCCGCCGGCCGGTCGCGCACGTTCCAGCGCGCCGCCGCCGCATTCGGACCAGAAGTATTACTTCGCATGGACCGCCAAGGGCACCTGGCGCGGCGCGGACGCCAGTGGCAGTGGCAAACTCGGCAGCGTGCTCGCGGTTTCCAGCGCGTCGATGCCGTTTCCGCTGCAGGCGGACCTGCGCCTGCGCGACCTGCACATCGCGGTGGTGGGCACGCTCACCGATCCGGTCGATCTCGGCGCGCTGGACATGGACCTCGAGATGTCCGGCGAAAGCATGTCCCACCTGTACGCGCTGACCGGCGTCGCGTTGCCGCCGACCAAACCGTTCACCACGCATGGCCGGCTGTTCGCGAAGGTGCACGAGGGTGTCTTCAAGTACGACCACTTCGATGGAAAAGTCGGCCACAGCGACCTGCACGGCAGCGCCACCTACACCACCGCCGGCGCACGCCCCAAACTCACCGCCACGCTGACGTCGAACGTACTGGACTTCGGCGATCTCTCGCCGCTGATCGGCGCCGACAGCAACGCGGCCAAGGCCGAACGCGGCGAGGCGCAGAAGCAGCCCGCCGACAAGCTGCTGCCGGTTGAGAGGTTCGACACCACGCGCTGGCGCAAAATGGACGCCGACGTGCGCTTCACCGGCAGGCGCATCGTGCGCAAATCCAACCTGTCGATCAGCGATCTTTCCACACACCTCGTCATGGACGACGGCGTGCTGACACTGGACCCACTGGCGCTGTCGGCAGCCGGCGGCGACCTGAAGGCCCACATCGAGCTGGACGGCCGCAAGGACCCGATGCACGGCGAAGCCACGTTGTCGCTGCGTCACCTGAAACTCAGCAAGCTGTTCCCGACCGTGGACCTGATGCACACCAGTCTCGGCCAGATCAACGGCGATGCGAAGCTCGACGGCGACGGCAATTCGGTGGCGGCACTGCTCGGCACGTCCGACGGCGAGGTGAAAATCCTGATCAACGATGGCGCGGTCAGCAAATTGCTGCTCGAGGAAATCGGGCTCAACGTCGGCAACATCATCATCACCAAGCTGGTGGGCGACAAGCCGGAGAAGCTCAACTGCGCGGCCGCCGATCTCGTCGCCAGGCAGGGCGTGTGGCGTCCGCAGATATTCGTGATCGACACCGAACCCATGACGATCAACCTCGACGGCAACATCAATCTTGCGAACGAAACGCTGGACCTGACGATCCATCCGCACAGCAAGGGCGTGCGCGTGTTGTCGCTGCGCTCGCCGTTGTACCTGCGCGGCACGCTGAAGCATCCGGATGCAGGCGTCGAGAAGGGACCGCTGCTGGCCCGTGGCGTGGGCGCGGCGGTGCTGGGGGCCGTGGCGGCACCGGTTGCCGCGCTGGCTGCGTTGATCGCACCCAGCCACGATGAGGAAAACGCCTGTCGGGGCGTGATCGAGGCCATGCGCAATCCCGCGACGAAACACTGACGCTTGCGTCGGCGCAGCGCGCGTTATTCTTGTGCGCCCGTTCCTTCCGACCCACATCCATGACCCCGCAGGCCAAGGCGCAATGGCAGCTTCATTTTTGCGTGGTGCTGTGGGGCTTCACCGCCATCCTCGGCAAGCTGATCACGCTGACCGCGCTGCAACTGGTGTGGTGGCGCATGCTGATCGTGACCCTGGCGCTCCTGCTGGTGCCGAAGGTGTGGCGCGAACTGCGCGCGATGCCTGCCCGGCGCATCGCGGTCTACGCGGGCATCGGCGTGCTGGTGGCGCTGCACTGGCTGACGTTCTACTCGGCGGTGAAGCTCGCCAATGCTTCGGTCGCCGCCACCTGCATCGCGCTGGCGCCGGTATTCCTTTCCGTGATCGAACCGGCGGTGGTCGGGCGCAAGTTCGAGTCGCGCGAACTGTTGCTGGGCGCGGCGGTCGTGCCGGGCGTCGCGCTGGTGGTGGGCGGCGTACCGGCGGACATGCGCCTCGGCATCGCGGTGGGCGTGGTGTCGGCTGCATTGTGCGCGACCTTTGGCGCCTTCAACAAGCGGATGGCCGATCGCGCCAGTTCACTGACGGCGACGTGCCTTGAACTCGGCGCGGGCACGCTGTTCCTGACGTTGGTGACGGCCGCCTGGCACGCGGAAGGCTCGTTCGTGCTGCCGGATGCGCGCGACGCGCTGCTGCTGCTGACGCTGGCGTTGGCCTGCACGCTGCTGCCGTTCGCGCTGGCGATGAAGGTATTGCGCAAATTGTCGGCGTACACGGTGCAACTCGCGACCAATCTCGAACCCGTGTACGCGATCGTGCTGGCGGTGATCCTGCTGGGCGAACAGCATCAACTGGATGCGTGGTTCTACGCCGGCGTCGCGATCATCCTGGGCGCGGTATTCGTGCACCCGCTGCTGTCGCGCCGGCCCGCGAGCAAACCGCCGGAAGCTGTGCTGGGCACGGCCGAGTCAAAACAATAGAGTAGGCCCATGGCCGTCCTGCCCCGCACGGAAATCGAAGCGCGCGACCGCGGATTCCGCGAGATCGACGTGTTGCGCGCGGGCAACGCGGCGCGCGAACACGCGCGCGACAAGGTCATCGCCGAAACACCGGTGGCGCTGGTGTACAACGGCGTGCCGTTCGCGGTGATGATGGCAACGCCTTGCGACCTTGGGGACTTTGCACTCGGCTTCGCGCTGGCCGAAGGCATCGTCGCAGGCGCCGGCGAATTCGAGCTGGTGGACGTACTGCAAACCGAGCGCGGCATCAGCCTGCAAGGACTGATTCCGCGCGAACGTTTCGATGCGCTGCAACAGCGCAAACGCAGCCTATCGGGACGCAGCGGCTGCGGGTTGTGCGGCATCGAATCACTTGAAGAAGCCGTGCGCCCCACGCCCGAAGTTGCGAATGGGCCGAACCTGGATCGCGCCGCCATCGCGGCGGGCATGCGTCAACTCGCGCAAGCACAGTCGCTCAACACCCTGACCGGCGGCGCACATGCCGCAGCCTTCGTCCCGAAGAACCATTCCGCGATCGTGCGCGAAGACGTGGGCCGGCACAACGCGCTGGACAAGTTGGTCGGCGCGCTTGCCCGGACATCGGGCGCGCCGCCCGTCGCAAGCGGGTTCCTCGCCATCACTTCGCGCGCATCCTGGGAAATGGTGCACAAAGCCGCGCACGCGGGAATCGCCGTGATCGCCGCGATTTCCGCACCAACGTCATTGGCGATCGAAGCCGCGGATGCCGCCGGCATCACGCTGATCGCGTTCGCACGCGACGAATCGATGAACATCTACACGCACGCCGCGCGGATCGCCTGATCCCGCGCGGCGCAGATGGCCGCAACCCTCAGGTGCGGTCGCCCTTCTTGGCGTGTTTCTCCGCACGCTTTTCCTTCAGCGATTTCTGCGGCTTCTTCTTGGTTTCCTTCTTTTTCTCTTGACCTTTCATGTCGGGCTCCTTTGGCAGTGGACCAGCAGGCGCAAAGATGCGCCAGTCCGTGAAACTTGGCAAGAGGGTTGCGGCGGGCCGGTACAGGTTCGCGGGCGGATTGGCTAGACTCGGTGCGCCCCTTGATCAAATCCGCACAGGAGCAAATCATGTCGTCGCCCGCCAAAACCACTACCGCAACGGTGATTCCTTCGCTTCGTTACCGCAATGCGCCCGTCATGCTCGACTGGCTCTGCAAGGCGTTCGGTTTCGAGAAGCACGCGGTGTACGCCGATGGCGACAAGATGCAACACGCGCAACTGACGTTCGGCAATGGCATGGTCATGCTGGGCTCCGCGAACAACGCTTCGGCGTGGGGCCAACGGATTGCGCAACCGGACGAAATCGGCGGCCGCGAAACCCAAGCGTGCTACATGGTAGTCGCCGATTGCCCGGCCCATGACGCACAGGCGAAATCTGCGGGCTCGGAGATCGTGGATGAACTCGAAACCAGGGACTACGGCGGCAGCGGCCATGGCGCCCGCGATCCAGAAGGCCACGTGTGGTCGTTCGGCGATTACGACCCGTGGGCGGCGCACGTCGCATGAAGCCATCGGATCCGCCCATTGCAGACACGCTGGCCGATGTGCGCAAGGCGCACATCAAGGTCGGCATCGGCGGCTGGAATTTCCCGCCATGGCGGGACAATTTCTATCCGAAGGGACTGCCGCAGCGTCGCGAACTTGAATTCGCCAGCCGCCATTTGGCTACGCTCGAAATCAACAGCACGTTCTATCGCGCGCAAACACCGAAGGTATACGCCAAATGGCGCGACGAGACGCCGCCCGGTTTCGTGTTTTCGCTGAAGGCGCCGCGACAGGTCGCCGAGGTGCGCAAGCTCGCGGGCGCCGGCGCGCTGATCCGCGGATTCCTGTTCGGCGGCCTGGCCGAATTCGGCGATCGCCTCGGCCCGATCGTGTGGCAGTTCCCCCCATCGCGCCAGTTCGAGCATGGCGATTTCGCGGCTTTCCTGGGCTTGCTGCCGGAGGCGTTGAACGGACGTCCGTTGCGGCACGCGCTGGAAGTGCGGAACACAAGCTTCCTCTGCGAGGAATTTCTCGAGCTGGCCCGTGCGCGCCACGCCGCCTGCGTCTTTACCGACTCTCCCGAGTACCCGAATTTCGCTGACCTCACCGCCGACTTCGTGTACGCGCGCCTGATGCGCAGCCGCGAATCGGAGCGCGACGGCTATCCCGCGAACGAGCTGGGTGCCTGGGCCGCGCGCGCGCAATCATGGCTCGAAGGCGGCGAGCCGAAGGACCTGCCGCGGGTGTCGCCTGAAAACAAAACGGAACACGTGCAACAGCGCGACGTGTTCATCAACTTCATCAGCGCTGCCAAGGCACGCAATCCCGCGGCGGCGATGGCGCTGCAGGAACGTATCACGTGAAGCGCTTCGTCGCCGCGCTGTTCGCTGCCAGCTTGCTGGGCGGCTGTGCCAGCGCGCCGCCGCCGAAACCTGCACCCGCCGCCCGCGCGATAACGACGTCGCCAGCCACGACGGCGGTTCCGAGCGCAGCTTCTCCACGCCTCGCGCCACCCACGTTGACGGATGGCATCGAAGCCTACCTCGCGCAGCCGCGCTTCGCGCACGCGCAGTGGGGCATCGACGTGGTCTCGCTGGACAACGGCACCATCCTGTACAGGCGCAATGCCAACAGCCTGTTCCTGCCAGCTTCCAACGCCAAACTGTTTACTTCCGCTCTCGCGTTGCAGGCGCTGGGCGCCGACGCCCGCTTTTCGACCACTTTGTATGCAACCGCGGCCCCCCGCGCCGAGGGCACGCTCGCGGGCGATTTGATTCTTTATGGCGGCGGCGATCCTTCATTGGGCGATCGCGAGGTGTCGCCCGATTGGGCCGATCGCCTCGCCGAAGCGCTCGCCGCGCGTGGCGTTCGGCGCGTACATGGGGACCTGATCGCCGATGACACGTATTTCGCCGGTCCTTCGTTCGGTGGGGGTTGGGAAGCGCTGGACCTCCAGGCCGACTTCGGCGCACAGGCGAGCGCGTTGGGTGCGCAAGACAATGTGGTGCATGTGAAGGTCGCTCGCGAAGGCGCCCGCTGTTGCGTGGTCGCGATCGATCCTTCGGATTCCGGCATGCGCGTCGTCAACCTGACCGGCACTGCCGCACCGCTGGACCTCTATCGGCCGCCGGGCTCCGGCGTGCTGTACGCGAGCGACACCTTGCGCGCGAACCAGTCGCGGAGAACCTTCACGCTGTCGGCGCCGGATGGCGCGCTGTTCGCGGCCAACCTGTTGCGTGACGCGTTGGTGCGACGCGGCATCGCACTGGATGGCCAGGTGCGGGTGCTGCACTGGCCGGAAACGGATACTGCATTCGCAAACCGCCCGATCGAAATCGCCAGCATTGCTTCGCCGCCGCTGTCGCAACTGCTCGTGCACATGCTGAAACACTCCGACAACCGTTACGCGCAGATGCTGTTGCAACAGGTCGGCGTCGCGACCGCTCGCGCAGGCGCATGTGCGGATCGTGTCGAGCCGCCGCAGACCAGCGCGGCCTGGGGATTGTGCGCGATGCGCGCGTTCCTCGGTCGCATCGGCATCGACAGCGGCGAGGCCACGTTTGAAGATGGCGCAGGCTTGTCGCGGCAAGGCCTGGTCACGCCCGCCGCAACCGTGAAATTGCTGGCGTGGATCGCAAGGCAGCCGTTCGCGAACGTGTTGCGCGACGCGCTGCCGGTCGCGGGCATCGACGGCACGCTGCAATACCGCATGCGCGATGGCCCGGCCACCGACAACGTGCAAGCCAAGACCGGCACGCTGACGCACGTCTACACATTGTCGGGCTTCGTCACCGACGCGGCCGGCGAGCGACTGGCGTTCTCGTTGCTGCTGAACCGCTACCTGCGACCCACCGATGAGTTCGGGCGCAACATCCAGCCGTCACCACAGTCCGACCTCGACGCGATCGCCACGATGCTGGCAAGCCACGGGGCGTACTGATGCAACGTGGCTGGAAAACCCTGCTGCCGGTGGTGATCCTGATCGCAGTGATCGGGTACCTGTACGTGCAGCAGCATCGTGCGATCCAGCCGCCTGCGACGTCGCCGGAGGCCACGGTTGCACCCGCACCGAACGAAACATCGAACGACACGGCCGCGCGTTCGCCGTCGCCCGTCTCGTTGCCGACGTTCCTGCCGCCCCAGGCGCGCGACACCCTGGCGCTGATCGCGAGCGGCGGTCCGTTCCCGCATCGACAAGACGGCGAAGTGTTCGGCAACTACGAGCACCTGCTTCCAGCCGAGCCGCGCGGCTACTACCACGAGTACACCGTGGAGACGCCGGGCGCGCGCGATCGCGGCGCACGCCGCATCATCACCGGCGGCAACCCTCCGGTCGTGTACTACTACACCGAGGACCACTACCGCAGCTTCCGCGAATTCACGGTGCCGCGATGACCGGCACCATCGACTTCGCGAATGCGCAACAGAACGGCGCTTATCTCGTCGGCGAAGCCGATCTGGACACGCTCGACGCCACCGCCCACGCGGAAGGCCATTTGGTGCGGCGCGTCAGTCTGGCCGGCTGCCGGGACAAGCCCGACCTCCTGCAACGTGTCGCCTCTGCGCTGGCATTCCCCAAAACGTTCGGCGCGAACTGGGACGCGTTGTCCGACTGCCTCGGAGATTTAGAATGGCTTCCGAATGCAGGCGGCTACGCGTGGTTGTTCGATCATGCTGACGATCTACGCACCGGATCGGAGGCCGATTTCGACATGCTTTGCGACGTACTGGACGATGCCTGCAAGCGCTGGCAGGATCGCGGTACGCCGTGTTTCGCATTCCTTGCGTTGCCGGATGACGCCTTCGAACCCGCGCGCTGACGCCGGCATGCAGTTTCACTGCCACGCAAAGCGTCGCCGTGTAGGGCGGCAGCTTCGCGAAGTATGTTCCCCGACATCCGCTTTCGACCGGAGCGCCCCCTGAACCGCATCGATCTTCACCTTCGCCCCATCTCCGGCATTGCAAAACACCTCGTGCTGGCACTGGCGCTGATTGCCGCCCCGTGGCAAGTCGCCATGCCGGCGCCCGACTCACCACAGCAACAGGTCTTGGCCGCGGAACGCGCGTTCGCCAAGTCCATGGCCGACCGCAATGCATCGGCGTTCGCGAGCCACGTTTCCGATGAAGCGGTTTTCTTCACCGGCGCCGACGTGCTGCGCGGCAAGAAGGAAGTGCTCGCGGCGTGGTCGCAATTCTTCGAAGCCAAGGTCGCGCCGTTCTCGTGGGAACCCGATCGCGTGGAAGTCCTGCAATCCGGCACACTGGCACTGAGCACCGGGCTGGTCCGGGACCCCAACGGCAAGGTCGTCGGCCGCTTCAACTCGATCTGGCGCCGTGAAGCGCCGGGCGTGTGGCGCGTGGTGTTCGACAAGGGCAGCCCGGCGGATGCAGGGGCCAAGTAGCCCCGTGTTCTCAGTGAGTGATGGGTACCCCAATGGCTGTTCCAGCGGACCGTTGCTTCGACACCCTGGCGCTCGAAGAAGAGCGATGGATCGGCCGCTCAGCTCCATGTGACCCGTGCGCCGTCAGCCGAGATAACACGGTCCGGTTTCGCGCACTTCCATTGCCGCCCATTCGGCGGCCGGGCACAGCGCGGCGAGTTCGACGGCTTCGTCACGGGTGGCGCAATCGACCAGGAAGAAGCCGCCGATCATCTCGCGCGCTTCGGCGAACGGGCCATCGCGAAGGCTGCGTTTGCCGTCGCGGATTTGCAGGCGCTGGCCCTCGGAATCGTTGCGCAAGGACGAATACGCACGCAGCAGGCCGCGTGATTTGAGTTCTTCGGCGTAATCCAGCATGCGTTGGTACACCGCCTTGCCCTCTTCCTCGGTGCGCTCGGCGCGCTGGCCGCGTGGTTCTGCCACGAACAACATGTAGGCCATCACATTCCCTCCGTCCCGAAACGTTGGTTTTGAATGAAATTCGAGACCACTACGCGCCTCCACACGCTTCGGCGCGCTGGCGCAGGAGTTCCGCTTCACGCGCGTTCCCGGTGAGCTGCGCGGCGCGTGCAAACTCCGCGCGCGCCTCGTCGCGGCGCCCCAGCTTGAACAACAGGTCGCCACGCACGCTGGGCAGCAGGTGGTAGCCGGCGAGTGCGCGTTCCTTTTGCAGCGCGTCGACCAGTTGCAGTCCCGCTTCGGGACCTTCGGCCATCGATACCGCGACCGCGCGATTCAACTCCACCACCGGCGATGGCGCGACTTTCGCCAAGCGCCCATACAACGATGCGATCCGCGACCAGTCCGTGTCTTTTGCGTGCAACGCGCGCACGTGGCAAGCGGCGATCGCGGCCTGCAGCGCGTAGTTGCCGTCGGCGCCGCCGAGTTGTTCCGCGCGTTCCAGCGCCGCGAGGCCACGCCGGATCAGCAAACGATCCCAGCGCGCGCGATCCTGGTCCAGCAAAAGAATGGGTGTGCCGTCGGAAGTGGTGCGTGCGTGCAGACGCGACGCCTGGATTTCCATCAACGCGACCAGGCCGTGCACTTCAGGCTCGCGCGGCGCGAGACCGGTCAGTACGCGGCCGAGGCGCATGGCTTCTTCGCACAGTGCGGGCCGCGCCCAATCGTCGCCCGTGGTGGCGGTGTAGCCTTCGTTGAAGATCAGGTAAACCACTTCCAGCACCGCGGCCAAGCGTGGCGCGAGGTTCTCGCCGCGCGGCACTTCGAACGGCACCTGCTTTTCCGCCAGCGTGCGCTTGGCGCGCACGATGCGTTGCGCGACGGTGGGCTCGGGCACCAGGAATGCGCGCGCGATTTCCGGCGTGGCCAGGCCGCCCAGCATGCGCAGCGTCAGCGCGACCTGCATCTCGCGGGTGAGCACGGGATGGCAGGCGGTGAAGATCAGCCGCAACAGATCGTCGCCGATGTCGTCGTCCAGTGCGTCCGCGTGGTCCGGCGCATGCGTCATGGCGTCAGGTTGGAGTTCGTAATCGAGGGCGGCCTGCTTGTCATCGCGCATCTTGTTGTGACGCAACTGGTCGATCGCGCGGCGCTTGGCCGTGGTCATCAACCACGCGCCGGGATTGTCCGGCACGCCGTCGATGGGCCAGCGTTCCAGCGCGACGACCAGCGCTTCCTGTGCCAGATCCTCGGCCTGCCCGACGTCGCGCAACATGCGCGCCAGCCCCGCGATCAGTCGCGGAGCCTCGATCCTCCAGACCGTTTCGATGGTGCGGTGGGCGTCGGCCGTCGTCATGACGGCCGATCACAGCAGCCCTTCGTGTCCGGTGCAAGCGCCCGATGTGGTGCCGTTCAGGCCTTCGCGATCTTGTCGCGCAGGCGCGTCTCGCGTTCGCGAATCTCGGGCGTCACGGCATCACCGAAATCTTCCATCTCGAACACCGGACGCAGCTCGATTTCCATCCCGCCATCGAACGGCGCGCGCTTGATCCACTCGATCGCCTCATCGAAATTGCGCACCTGCCATAACCAGAAGCCGGCCACCAGTTCCTTGGTTTCCGCGAACGGCCCGTCGATCACCGTGCGCTGCTTCCCATCAAAGCGCACCCGCGCGCCCTTCGAGCTGGGATGCAGGCCTTCGCCCATCAGCATCACGCCCGCGTTCACCAGTTGTTCGTTGAACTTGCCCATCTCGGCCAGCAGCTCCGTGCCCGGCATCACGCCGGCTTCGGAATCCGCGTTCGCCTTCACGATCACCAATACGCGCATGGCTTGTCTCCAGTTTTCCGGCAATCGGCCGGTTCCAATGAGCGACGAACGGCGCAGGCGGGATTCGACACCACGGCTGAAGGTTTGATCCGCATCAGTGAAGCCATGACTCGCCAGCACCACTATGCGAGGATTGTCCGCACACAAGAAGCGATCATGTCCGCCAGCGCCTCCACAACCTTGAGCCCGCCCGCCCCGCCCCCGCTGCACCCGTTCCGCCCACTGTTCTTCTGCGCGGCATTGGCGGCAAGCCTGGGCATGTTGGCCTGGGGCGCGTTCCTGCATTACGGCTGGCTGCCATCCGCGGCGCTGCTGCCGGTGCCCTGGCACGCGCACGCGATGCTGTACGGTTTCGCCAGCGCGCTGGTCGGCGGCTTCCTGTTGACCGCGTCGGCCAACTGGACCGGGATCGCCACCACCACGCGGCGCGGATTGTGGTTGCTGACGGCGACGTGGGTGATCGCGCGCCTCCTGCTGCTGACGCCGCTGCCGTTCTGGATCGGCGCGCTCTTCGACGTGGGCTACCTGTTCGGATTGGTGTTCCTGGTCGGACGCGTGCTGTGGCTGTCGCGGAACAAGCGCAATGCGTTCCAGATTTTCATTCTGTTGTTTTACGCCGGCCTGGACATCGCGTTTTACGTGGGCGCGGCGCGGCTCGACGTGAACCTGATGAGCCGCGCGCTGATCGGCACGGTCGATTTGCTGCTGGTGCTGATGTTGGCGATCGGCGGGCGCGTGATCCCGTTCTTCACCAGCCGCAAGCTCAGCGGCCACACGATGTGGGTAAACAAATACCTGACATGGGCGGTGAACGGCGGCGGCGCGCTGGTATTGCTGTGCGGCCTCGCCGGCGCACCGGGTCGCGCGCGCGGTGCGCTGATGATTGTCGTGGCATTGCTGGCGTTCACACGATGGCTGGGTTGGCGCGGCTGGCGCGCGTGGCGCGAGCCGATGCTGTGGGTGCTGCACCTCGGCTACCTGTGGTTGGCGATCGGCTTGGTCGTGCGCGGCGTCGCGCTGCTCTGCGTCTTCGCGATGCCGGAACTCGACACGTTGCACGGCATCACCGTAGGCGCGCTGGGCACCTTGTCGCTGGGCATGATGGCGCGCGTGGCGCAGGGCCACAGCGGCGTGCCGATTCGCGCCAACGCCGGGCTGGCGACCATGTTCGTGCTGCCGACCATCGCCGCGATCCTGCGACTCGGGTTCAACCAGCCGACGGGCTGGGTATGGGCGGCGGCGGCATGGTTCGTCGCCTACGCGATCTATCTCTTCGTGATCGGACCGCTGCTGGTGCGCGGGCGCGTCCCCGCCACCGCGCCTTGACCAGTTCCGCCTTGGGCGGCACTGTCATCGTCCAGACGCGCGGCCGGTCTTGTTGCCGAAGACCTTCGGAAGACGGGCATGCCCACTTCAACGCTTGCTCCCATCTGGCGCGGCTTGGTCGTCCTGTTGATCATGCCCGCCGTGGCGGCATGTGCCCAGGACATGAACGGCACGACGACGGGCACGGCGGTACCTGCACCCCATGTCGATGCGCCGCGGGCAAGTCATTCCGGCAGCGCCACCGCGGTGCTGGCCGGCGGCTGTTTCTGGGGTATGCAATGGGTGTTCGAGCACGTGCCCGGCGTGACCAACGTGACCTCCGGCTATTCGGGCGGCGCGGCCGCAACCGCGACGTACGAGCAGGTCAGCGCGGGCAATACCGGTCACGCGGAAAGCGTGCGGATCGCCTATGACCCATCAAAGGTCAGCTACGGCGAACTGCTGCGGGTGTATTTCTCGGTGGCGACCAATCCGACCGAACTGAACCGCCAAGGCCCCGACACGGGCACGCAGTACCGGGGCGTGATCTTCTACGCCAACCCCGAGCAGCAAAGGATCGCGAAGGATTACATCGCGCAACTCGGCGCCTCGCACGCTTTCGCGGCACCCATCGTCACGCAGGTGGTGCCGTTCAAGGCGTTCTACCCTGCCGAGGACTACCATCAGGACTACGCGCGGCTGAATCCGGCCGCACTGTACATCGCCATCAACGACGCCCCCAAGGTCGTGGCGCTGCAACGTGAACTGCCGACGCTGTATCGCGCGCGGCCCGCAATCTGGCGCGACGAGCACCCGACCACAATCACGGTGGACCTGCACTGAAACCCGCCGAGGCTCATCGCTCACAGCAGGGGCATTGCCGCTGCACCGGCGGGCACGGCACGTCGCCGTACGAACAGAACACGCAGCAGTCGCCGGGCTTCGGGCGCAGCAGCGCGCCGCAGCCCGCGCATTCGTGGAAGAACACGCAGGCGTCTTCGGGCATGGTTTCCACGCTGCGGTGCCCGCAGTGCGGGCACGCGAGCGTACATTGAAGGACGGTTGCTTCCGCGGACGCCGGCTCGTGTGTATTCATGACGCGATGCTACGCCCCGAGGCAACTCAAAACCATATGCGCACGCCCGCCACGAATTGCAGGTCGTCGGCGGACTCGCCTTGCGCGCGCAAGTAATCGCGGGTGCGACCGAAACGCTGCTGCCACACGATGCCGGCGTACGGCGCGAACTCGCGGCGTAGCTCGTAACGCAAGCGCAGGCCGGCTTGGAAGTCCGACAGGCCCGAGCCGATGTCGCGCTGCGGATCATCGCGACCGTAGAAATTTGCCTCCAGCGATGGCTGCAGGATGAGGCGCTGCGTGAACCGCGCTTCGTACTCGAACGCCGCGCGCGCAGCGGTGCGGCCGCCCTGCCCCACGTAGAACGTGGCCTCCGTTTCGAACCGGTACGGCGCCAGGCCTTCGACACCGAACGCGGCCCAGGTGCGCGCCGGCCCCGCGCCAAAGTCGTGGCGCACGCCAAGCTGCCTGTCCCAGAATGCCGTGAGCGCGTGGGACCACAGCGCCTCGGTCCGCAAGTCCTGCAGGCGACCCTCCGCATGTTCGCCTTCGAATTTCAGCCACAGTTTGTCGAAGTTGCGGCCGTACCAGGCTTCACCGTCAATGGCCACCGCATTGCCGCCGTCACGCGGGTGCACATATTCCATCCGGCTCAGCAGCAAGGCAGCAACCGCCGAATCATCGCGCATGTCCATGCCTTCCAGGGCCTCGTAGCGGTAGCCGTCGGAATAGTCGGGACTGCGCGCGCCCACCGGTGCGGTGCTGGCGTGGTGCACGGATGACAGCTCCATGTCGGGCACGGCGCGGGGCTTCGCCACCGATGCGGCTGACGCCGGCATGGCGGTGTTCGATTGCGATGTGTGCGGGTGCCCATGGAGCTGGGGCATGGGCATGTGGGTCATGGCCATGGGCTGCTGCGTGGCATCCTGCGTCACCGCGAGTGCGCCGGTCGCGAACGCGATGGCCAGCACGCCCGCTGACGCCATCGTCTTGATGGGCGCTTTCATGCCACCACCACCTCGCGGAACATGCCCGCTTCCATGTGGTAAAGCAGGTGGCAGTGGTAGGCCCAGCGTCCGGGAGCATCGGCTTTCACCCGGTAGGTGACGCGCTGCGCCGGTTGCACGTTGACGGTTTGCTTGCGCACCTGGAATTCGCCTTCGGGCGATTCGACTTCGCTCCACATGCCGTGCAGGTGGATCGGGTGGTTCATCATGGTGTCGTTGCAAAGCACGATGCGCAGGTGCTCGCCGTAGCGGAAATGAACCGGCTTGGCCTTCGAGAAGATCACGCCATCGAACGACCAGATGAAGCGCTCCATGCTGCCGTCGAGGTGGAGCTCGATTTCACGCGTGACAGGTTGCGGGTACAGCGACCCGCCCACGGTGTGCAGGTCGGCGTAGGTCAGCACACGCCGACCGTTGTCGCGCAGGCCAGCCCCTGGATCGTCGAGGTTGGTGCGCGGCATATCCACCAGCATGTCCACGCCGGGGTTGCGGTATTCGCTGCGCGCGTGGTGCGCCTTGACCATGCCCGGCATGTCCATGCCGCCGTGCTGCATCCCGTGATCGCCACGGTCGCCCATCGCGCCCATCATGTCGACCATCGTCAAGGTCGGAACCGGGTCGAGCGCCGGCACTTCGGCTTGCATGCCGACTCGTGGCGCCAGCGTCCCTCGCGCGAAACCCGAGCGGTCGATCGATTGCGCGAAGATCGTGTAGGCGCGATCTTCCTGTGGCTCGACGATCACGTCGTAGGTTTCCGCCACGGCGATGCGGAATTCGTCCGCCGCGACCGGCTCGATATCCTGCCCGTCGGCCGCAATGACGGTCAGCTTCAGGCCGGGAACCCGCACGTCGAAATAGCTGTTGGCCGATGCGTTGATGAAACGCAGCCGCACCCGTTCGCCCGGCCGGAACAATCCAGTCCAGTTGCCGGCCGGCGTGGCGCCGTTCATCAGGTAGGTGTAGGTGAACCCGGTGACGTCGATCAGGTCGCGCGGGCTCATGCGCATGCGGTTCCACATCGCGCGCTCGCGCAGCGCACCGGCCAAGCCCGTGCGTGCGGCATCGCGCATGAACCCGGGCAACGAGGGCTGGTTGACGCTGAAGTAATCGCTGCGGGTTTTCAGGATCGCGAAGATGCGATCCGGATCCATGTCGGTCCAGTCGTTCAACATCACCACGTAGTCACGATCGGCGGTGATGCGATCGGGCATTGCGGGATCGATCACGAGTGGCCCGTACAGGCCGGTCTGTTCCTGGAAGCCGGAATGCGCGTGGTACCAGTACGTGCCGCTCTGCCGCACCGGGAAGCGATAGGTGAAGGTTTCGCCCAGCGCGATGCCGGGGAAGCTGATGCCGGGTACGCCGTCCATGTCGAACGGCAACAGGATGCCATGCCAGTGGATGGACGTCGGAACTCGCATGCGATTGGTCACGTGCAACACCACCGCGGTGCCTTCGCGCCAGCGCAGCAACGGGCCGGGCAACTGGCCATTCACGGTCGTTGCGATATTCGCGTGGCCGGTGTAGTTCACCGGCATTTCGGCAACTTCGAGATTGAATTCGGTACCCGACAGGACGCGCGGCTGATTGCCTCCGGCCAGCGCCCAGACCGGTTTGGCGAAGCCGCCCAGCATCGCGGCGGTGCCGCCCAGCGCCAGCCCCTGCACGAAGCGGCGGCGCGAAGGCATCGGGATCGAGAATCCCGGGTTTCGGATCGTGGGTTTCATGGAAGATTCCCGCAGGCGCGCAGTGCGCGCCGGTTGCGCCTGGATAACCACCTCGCGTACCGCGCGAAGCAGGCCTGGTGAAGCGCGACGCAAAAATCGCCGCGCGTGAATCAGGCGATCGGTGGTCGCAGCGGAGGCGCGGCCATGGCGGCCGGTACCGCCACGATGATCACGGCCTGCAGCGGATCCTGTTCGGGCTTCATGCCGGTGGCTGCGAACGGCACCAGCAGCGCCGCACTGCAGGTCGACAGGCAGTGGCACGACGCGTGGCAGCAATCGCCGTGTCCCCTCGGCACCCCGGGCGAATGCGCGCCGTGAGAGCCGGCGGACATCATCATCGCGGCGTCGCCGCAGTGCGGGGCTAGGTTCGCGGACCGCGATTGCGCCGCCTGCTTGACGTTTGCGGCGAACACCTGCGGCGCACCGAACGCGAGCGCCGTCCACGCCAGTAGTGCCAGCGCGAGCGTTGCGCGAAAGATGCCGGAGTTCGGGCGCGGCAGGCGACGCATGCGTGGAGCATAGTCGCCACGCGCGGGCCGCTCAACTCTGGAGCACGGTTCGTGCGGCTCGCCGCCCGTATCTATACTTGCGAATGCACGGGATCGACGCATGAATTACCGCCACGCCTTCCACGCCGGGAACTTCGCGGACGTGTTCAAGCACTCGGTCCTGCTGGCGCTGCTGGATGCGCTGGTCGCAAAGGACAAGCCGCTGTGCTATTTCGATACGCACGCGGGGCGCGGGCGCTATGCACTGGATGAGATCGAAGCAGGCAAGACCGGCGAATGGCGGGACGGCATCGGCCGGCTGTTCGACGGCCGCGATATCCCCGCGCCATTGCATCGCTATGTCGAGGCGATTCGTGCGTGCAATCCGGAAGGCGCACTACGGATCTATCCTGGCTCGCCGCTTTTGGCGGCGCAGGCATTGCTCCCGAAAGACCGCCTTGTCCTCTGCGAACTGCAGGAGGGCGAAGCCGTCGCGTTGCGCGCGCTATTTCGTGACGATCCCCGTGCGCAGGTGCACGCACGCGACGGCTACATGGCATTGAATGCGCTATTGCCGCCGGCAGAACGGCGTGGCCTGGTGTTGATCGACCCGCCGTTCGAGGAACAGGAAGGCGAATTCGCCACGATCGAAGCAGCACTTCGGAGGGCACATGCACGCTGGCCGAATGGCACGTACGCGGCGTGGTATCCGATCAAGTCGCACCGGACGGTCGCGCCGTTCCATCGGCATATGTCGGGTGGGCCGTTCGAAAACGTTTTGGCGGCGGAATTGCTGGTGCGTCCCGACGATTCGCCGTTGCGCTTGAACGGCTGCGGCATGTTGATCGCGAATCCACCCTGGAAACTGGATGCCACGCTGGCCCGGTTGTTGCCGGCGTTGCGCGACATGCTCGCACAATCTACGGGCGCATCGGAAAGCCTGTGCTGGCTGCGCGGTGAATGAATGCGACGTGGCGCCACGCCGGCGTAACCGATTTTGGTTATGCTCGGGGCGTCCCGTTGTGAACGAGGCCTTCGCGATGCGCGTACCGTTCCGTTCCCCGCTCCGGCTCATGCTTGCCGCACTGCTGCCGCTCGCGATCGCGGCGTGCGCACCCGCGCCTATCTACAAGACCGGCCCGGAAATCGTGAACGCCACGCCCGACCAGATCGCGGGCTCGCCGAACAATTTCCCGCAGGCGCAGGTCATCTGGGGCGGCGAGGTGATCGGCGTGCAAAACCTCGCCGACCACACGCGCGTCGAGGTGCTCGCCTACCCGCTCGATTCATCGCAGCGGCCACGGCTCAAGGAACCGGCAACCGGGCGTTTCATGGCCGAGGTGCCGGGATTCCTGGAGCCCATGAATTTTCCGAAGGGTTCGCTCGTCACCGTGCGCGGACAGTTCACCGGCACCCAGGCCGATGCGGTCGGGCAAGCACGCTACATCTATCCGATGGTGTTCGTGCGCAACGGCGACTTCCATCGCTGGACACCCGAAGAGATGCGCCAGGGCCATCCCAACATCAGCTTCGGTGTCGGGGTCGGCGTCATCCGCTGACGCGTGATCTTTTTGACCGCCGATCACTGGAAAGCGGCTCGGATGTGACGACACACGGCGCAACTTCTTCGGGCGCAGGCGTCTTTGAAGAAGCCGTTCGGCTCGATGATGGCCGAAGCTTCGTCATGCGCCCCTTGCGCCCCGATGACCTCGACGCCTTGCGCCGCGCCTTCCTGCGGCTGACGCCCGAGGAAATCGAGTACCGGTTCTTTTACCGCTCGCGCGAATTGCCGGTGTCGGTGCAGGCGCAGGTTCGCGCGCTCAACCCGGCCTGCGACGCCGCGTTCGTGGTCGACGACAATGGCGAGATCCGCGCAGTCGCCGATCTGCACCTCGATCGCCCCGACGCGCGCGAAGCCGAATTCGGATTGATCGTGGGCAAGGCCGTTTCGGGCCACGGCCTCGGCAGGCGGCTGATGCTGCGCCTGCTCGATGAAGCGCGACAACGGGGCCTGGTGGCGCTGCATGGCAGCGTTCGCGCCGACAACGCACGCATGCTCGACCTGTGCCGCGAGCTGGGCGCCCGCATCACGCCCATCGCCGGCGAACCGACGGTGCTGTGCGTGCGCATCGAACCCTGATTGGGCGCGCTGCTGCTAAAATCGCCGGGTTTCAGCTTCTGCTGGCGCGCAAAGACGCCCCGGCAGCGTTTTGTATTGCGAGTGAGCGATTCGTGACGCGATTCGAAATCCCCCTGCCTCCGCTTCCACGCACGCCGGGCCAACGCCGCGACTGGCGTGAGCCCACCGGCTCATCGTTGGCGTTGCTGTTGTGCGAAGCGGCCCGCCGACGTGAAGGCGTCATCGTCGCGATCACCGCAGACAGCCGCGCGGCGCGCACGCTGGAAGACGAACTCGGCGTATTCGCGGGCGACCTGCCCGTACTGCATTTCCCGGATTGGGAAACCCTGCCCTACGACCTCTTCGCGCCGCACCCACAACTGGTTTCGCAGCGCATCGACACGCTGAACCGCCTGCCCGGCACGCGCCGCGGCGTGTTGGTCGTTCCGGTGTCGACGCTGATGCAGCGACTGGCGCCGCGCTTGCACATCGCTGGCAGCGGGCTCGCGGTCGCGCGCGGCCAAAGATTGAATCTGGCCGACGAACAACGCCGTCTCGAAGCGAGCGGTTATCGCAACGTACCGCAGGTCGGCGAACACGGTGAGTTCGCGGTGCGCGGTGCGCTGCTGGACATCTTCCCGATGGGCGCGGAAGAGCCGTATCGCATCGAACTGTTCGACGACGAAATCGAATCGATTCGCGCGTTCGATCCGGAGACGCAGCGATCGTCGCATCCCGTGGAGGCGGTGGACCTGCTGCCTGCGCGCGAATTTCCACTCACGGAAGAAGCGATGCGCGCGTTCCGCGATCGCCTGCGCGAGCGCTTCCCGATCGACGTGCGCCGCTGCCCTCTGTACCAGGACATGAAGCAGGGCGTGACGCCGGGCGGGATCGAGTACTACCTTCCGTTGTTTTTTGAGGCAACCGAAACGCTGTTCGATTACCTGCACGACGATGCACTGTTCGTGCTCGGCAACGGTGCGCTGGATGCCGCCGAAACTTTCTGGAAACAGACCGACGATCGTTATGATCAACGCGCGCACGACATCGAGCGCCCCGTGTTGCCGCCGATGGAGCTGTACCTGCCGCCGCAGTCGCTGCGCGAACGGCTGAACCAGGTCCTGCGGATCGATCTTGTCGGTGGCGATGACGCGCGCGCTTCCGACACCGGAACCGAACCGGCGCCGGATCTTTCCATCGGTGGCGCTGCGGCCGGCGGATTTCCCGCGCGCTTGCGTGACTGGCTGGATGCGCGTCCGGAGCGCCTCGTCTTGATCACCGCCGATTCGCCCGGTCGCCGCGAGGCGTTGCTCGAACAACTTGCCACGGCTGGGTTGAAGCCGGGGCTGGTCGAGTCCTGGCAATCCTTCATCGCTCGTGATTCCGGCGAGAACCGGAATCAGCAGCAAGCGCGGCAGTTGGCCATCGCCGTCGCCTCGCTGGAGCGTGGCTTTTCGCTCCTCCAACCCCCGTTGACCGTCATTACCGAGCGTGAACTCGCAGGCGAACGCGCGCGCACCGAACGCCGGCGCCGCAGCGTCGCCGAACGTGACCCGGAAGCGATCCTTCGGGACCTGACCGAACTTGAAATCGGCGCGCCCATCGTGCACGTCGATCACGGCGTCGGCCGCTATCTCGGCCTGGTCGCCCTGGACGTCGGCGGCATGCCGGGCGAGTTCCTGGCCATCGAATACGCGCGCGGCGACAAACTGTACGTGCCGGTCGCGCAGCTTGCGCTGATCAGCCGTTACTCCGGTGCGGACGACGAACATGCGCCGCTGCATTCACTGGGGGGCGAAGCCTGGGAACGCGCCAAACGCAAGGCCGCCGAAAAGGTTCGCGACGTCGCCGCGGAACTGCTGGCGATCCACGCGCAACGTGCAGCCCGCCAAGGCAACGCCATCGATTTCGACCGCGCGATCGTGGCGCGGTTTGCGGAAGGTTTCCCGTACGAGGAAACGCCCGACCAGCAGGCCGCGATCGACGCGGTGCTGGCCGATCTCGCCGCGCCGCAGCCCGCGGATCGCGTGGTGTGCGGCGATGTCGGTTTCGGCAAGACCGAAGTCGCGCTGCGCGCCGCAGTCGCCGCAGCCAGCGCGGGAAAGCAGGTCGCGGTGCTGGTGCCCACCACCCTGCTTGCACAACAGCACTACGACAATTTCCGTGATCGGCTGGCGGATTTCCCGATCCGGGTCGAACTGCTGTCGCGCTTCCGGGCCAGGCAGGATGTCGCGGATGCATTGAAGCGGCTCGCCGACGGCAAGCTCGACATCGTGATCGGCACCCACAAGCTGTTGCAGCCCGACGTGAAGTTCCACGATCTCGGGTTGGTGATCGTGGACGAGGAACAGCGTTTCGGCGTGCGCCACAAGGAGCAGTTGAAGAAGCTGCGCGCAGAGGTGGACCTGCTCACGCTTACCGCCACGCCGATTCCGCGCACGCTCAACATGGCGATGAGCGGCATGCGCGATCTTTCCATCATCGCGACGCCGCCAGCCGCGAGGATGGCCGTCAAGACCATGGTCGCGCAGTACGATCCGGCGCTGATCCGCGAGGCTTTCCAGCGCGAACTCGCGCGCGGCGGGCAGGTGTACTTCCTGCACAACAGCATCGATACCATCCAGCGCACCGCGCGCGAACTGGCGGAACTGATTCCCGACGCGCGCATCCGTGTCGCGCACGGCCAGATGGGCGCGCACGAACTGGAACAGGTGATGCTGGATTTCCATCGCCAGCGCTTCAACGTGCTGGTCTGCACCACGATCATCGAGTCCGGCATCGACGTACCAACCGCCAACACCATCGTGATCGACCGCGCCGATCGCTTCGGACTTGCGCAACTTCACCAGTTGCGCGGGCGTGTCGGTCGTTCGCACCACCGCGCGTACGCGTATTTGATCGTGCCCGACAGGAAGGCGATGACGGCCGATGCCGAGAAGCGCCTGGCCGCGTTGGAATCGCTGGAGGAGCTGGGCGCCGGTTTCACGCTGGCAACCCACGATATGGAAATCCGCGGCGCCGGCGAACTGCTGGGTGAAGCGCAATCGGGGCAGATCGAGGCGATCGGCTTCGCGCTGTACAACGAATTGCTGGAGCGCGCGGTGCACGCGCTGCGTTCGGGCAAGCTGCCCGACTTCGACCTCGGCGGCGACAGTGGCACCGAGATCGAACTGCACATGCCGGCGTTGATTCCCGACGACTACCTGCCGGACGTGCACACGCGCCTGACCTTGTACAAACGCATCGCCAGCGCGGGCGACGAGGAGACCCTGCGCGAACTCCAGGTCGAGATGATCGACCGCTTCGGCTTGCTGCCGCAGGCGACGAAGAACCTGTTCGCGATCGCGTCGCTCAAACTTCGCGCCGCGGCGCTCGGCATCCGCAAGCTCGATCTCGGCGCGGCCGGCGGACGGATCACCTTCCGCGCCAAGCCGGACGTGGATCCCGTCACCATCATCCGCCTGATCCAGCAGAAGCCGCGCATTTACAAACTGGACGGCCAAGACAGGTTGCGCGTGGCCCTGGAACTGCCTGAAGCCGCCGAGCGTTTGCGCACCGCCGGCGAATTGCTGGAAACGCTGTCGGTCCGCAGCAAGGCGGCCTGACCCCCGGCAGCGGGTTGAATGACGCCTGATCGCCAATACCGCCTTGACGGAATCTTGACGAACCGACGACATCCCGCGCGGTCTACTGTGGAGAGCCACGGCTTCCAACCCCTGCAAAGGAGCCTCCATGAGCACGCATTGTTCGGTCCGCGTTTCGCTTGCCGGCGCGATCGCGCTGGCGCTGTTCGGCGTTGCGACGGTTGCGACGGCACAAACCACCATGCCGCAGCCACCCACTCAGCAGGTTCCGCCTCCGCCTCCGCCACCACCCACGACAGCGGCAATGCCCGTGCAACCGGCACAACCCATGCCGGCCCCGCCGCAATCGACTCCACCGCCACCGCCGCCGACCAGCCCGGCGCCACCCGCGGAACCGGCAACACCCATGGCGGCACCGCAGCAGCAAGGCGCCGCGGGCGAGTTCTATCAAGGCACCGAATCGAGCGCGCACTACCCACTCCCGGACAGCAATGGCGGCACGCTGACGGTGAACGCCGGTATGCCTGCCAATGTCCAAAATTACGGGCCGCCGCCTTCGTTCGCGGCACTCGATACCAACCGTGACGGCCGCATCAGCGAGTCGGAAGCGCAAGCGTATCCGCCGCTCGACAGCGATTTCCTGTACGCGAGCGGCCAAGGCAGGGCCATCAGCCGGGCCCAATACGAGAAGTGGGTGCAGAACCAGCATTGATGGCTCGACGGCGGCGGGCGGCGCTTGCGCGATCGCCCGGCGCGTGGGCATGATTGCCGGACTCCTCCCTTCCGGCGCGTTCGCATGTCTGTCCCTGTCTCCGGGCAACCGGCGTCAATCATCACGTCGCGTGCCACGCTGGATGATCTCGACGGCTTGGCTGCATTGTTCGATGCGTATCGCGTTTTCTATCGGCAGGCAGCCGACCGCGCCCTCGCCCGCGCATTCATCGAGGAGCGCCTGCAGCGCGGAGAATCGGTCATCTTCATCGCTCGTGATGCCGCAGGCGAAGCAGTGGGCTTCACCCAGTTGTATCCGGCGTTCTCGTCGGTGTCGGCGCGCCGCATCTGGATCCTCAACGACTTGTTCGTGGCATCCGGGGCGCGACAACGGGGCGTCGCACGCCAACTGATGGACCGGGCCCGCGCTTTCGCCATCGAGGCTGGCGCCTTGCGTCTCGTGCTGGAAACCGCCGAGGACAACCAGCCCGCGCAGGCGCTCTACGAATCGCTGGGCTACGCCCGCGAAGCCGGAACGCGCCACTACGCGCTGGAACTTGCCTGAAGTTCAGGGGCCGGGCTTCACGCGTGCGGTACTTGCCTGACGCTGGCGACGTGCTGCGAGCGCAACCGTTGGTACACGTAAACCGTCGCAGGTGGCAGGTTGCGCGCCGCAAAACCGGCGCGGTGCATGCGCAAACCCAACGCGTCCCGCTCGTGGCGTCGCACCGGACTGGCGGGCCCGTACGTGAACTGGATGAAGCGGCCGCGATCGCCGAGCGCCGCGAATGCGGCACGCAGGATCTCGCAACGCAGGACGCCGCTCATCGACAACATGCCGAGCCCGCTGACGACCGCGTCGAGCTTGCCGTCGTCGAGCAGACCGTATTCGGCGGCCAAGGTGTCGAGGTGACGCGCATCCGCGCACGCGACCGCGACGCCGGGGAAGCGGTCGCGCAGGAAGCTCGCCAGGTCGGCGTTGATTTCAACCACCAGCAAGCGCGATGGCGCGATCCCGGCGTCCAGCAAAGCGCGGGTGAAAACGCCCGTTCCTGCGCCGATCTCGACCACCCGCTCGCAGCCAGGCGGTAGTTGTTCGACCATCAGGCGCGCGAGCTGGCGTCCGGACGGCGTCACCGAGGCCATCTTCACGGGGTCGCGCAGCCACTGCCGCAGGAACGTGCGGATCGAATGCAAATCGACGGCGGCTTCCCCGCCGCGGCGCGGGTTCAGGGAAGGATCGTCGGAAGACGGATTCATGCGCGCATTGTTTTAGCACACTGCGCGTGCGGTGTTCGTAAACCCGTGTCCGTCACGAAGGTCTCCCCGCATCAATGCCCGCGGTGATGGTAGCCGCCGCGATGAGGGTAGCCACCGCGACGATGATCGTAGCCGCGATAGTAGTGGTGGTAGCGCGGCGCGTAATAGCCGTAGCCGTAATACACCGGAGGCGGCGCATAATACACCGCGGCCGGTGCGGAGTAGTACACCGGTGGCGGGTAGGCCGGTGCGTAGTACACCGGCGCGGGCGGACCCCAATACCCGCAACGCCAGCAGTTGCCGACGCCGATGCTCACCCCCGGCACGGAAATCCCGACGCCGACGCTCACGTGCGAGCGCGCGAACGCGCTTGGCACGACCCACAACGAAGCCGCCAGTACGGCGGTCGCCAAGGTCGCACGACGAACGAATCCACGAACGTTCATGACCTGCCTCCGGATTCGATGGACAGGCGCATGCTTGCGCTCCGGGACTGAATCGACACTGAAATGTGATCGTCCTGATCGCTGCGCGCCCCACCAGGCGTGCAAGCGGAACTTGCGAGCTTCATCACCATAAGAACGGCCATCCATGGCCTGAGTTTTCACAAAAGCTGCTTCGCCCGGATACAAGGCGTTGCATCAATGCTTCCGCAGTATCCAGCAACCGTGGATGCGCGGCCGTCGTGCGAAATCCGCAGGGATGCTCGCGTGACTGGCATCCTCGATCACGAACATGTTCGACAGCGCTTCGACGTCAAGCTTGAAGCGCCGGTAATTGTTGGAGAAGACGATCACGCCATCGTCGCGCAATCGCTGTTCGCAGGCTTCCAGCAGCGCCACGTGGTCGCGCTGGACATCGAAGTCGCCCGCGCGCTTGGAATTGGAAAACGTGGGCGGGTCGACATAGATCAGGCCATATACGGCGCGGCTTTCGGCCACGAAGGTCATGGCATCTGCGCGGGCGAGCACGTGTTCGCGACCTTCGAATCCGTTCAGCAACAGGTTGCGCGAAGCCCATTCGAGATAGCCTGGCGACAGATCGACGCTGGTGGTGCCGTGCGCACCGCCCGCCGCGGCATACACGCTGGCCGTGCCCGTGTACGCGAACAGGTTCAGCACGTCACGGCCGCGCGCAAGTTCGCGCACCCGCGCACGGACCCGTCGATGGTCGAGAAACAATCCGGTGTCCAGCCGATCGCGCAGATTGACGAGAAAGCGCAAGCCGCCCTCCTGCACCACCAGGAATTCCTCGCGTACCGCAACCCGCCCATATTTGCTGCCGCCCTTGCCGCGCGCGCGGGTCTTGCTGACCATGCGTTCGCGCGGAACATCCAGCGCGGCCCGCGCCGCGCGTTGCAGTTCGCGCCAACGTGTTAGCGCGGCGTCGGCGTCGACGCTGGCGGGCGGCGCGTACTCCTGCACGTGCAGCCACGATTGCGCTGCCGAATCTTCGCCGACATCCGGCGCGGCTTCAGGCCAGCCCCGATAAACATCAATAGCCGCGGCGTATTCCGGCAGGTCTGCGTCATAAACGCGGAAGCAGGTGACGCCACCGCGCGACAACTCCTTGCGGAGATTGCGAAGATTCTTGCGGATGCGATTGGCGACCATCTCCGCGCCCGGCGACAACGGCGCCGCTTCGGGCGCGGCGGAGGGCGCGCGAACCTCCAGCAACGCCAACCGGCATTCGATCGCGCCATTGAACAGAACGTAGTGCTTGTCCGCGCGCAGGCCAAGCGCGCGCTCGAGTTCCGGCTCGCTTGTCAATATCGCCGCATGCCAACCGGCAAATCCCGCGCGCAGCCTTTCTCCGAAGGCGCGGTACATCGCCGGCAACGTCGCAAGGTCGCCCATGCGTTCGCCGTAGGGTGGATTGGTGATGACCAGCCCCGTTGCGAAGCCCGGCCGTGGGTCGAGGTATTCGACCGCATGCTTTTCGAGCGTGACGAAACCGGCCACGCCCGCCGTTTGCAGGTTGTGGGTCGCGACCGCAATCATGCGCGGATCGCTGTCGCTGCCGAAGAAGCACGGCCGCAATCCACGCAGGCCTTCCTGCGCGCGCTCCTGGGCCGCGTCATGCAGTGCTTGCCACAATGCAGCATCGTGCCCGCGCCAACCCAGGAAGCCGAAATAGTCGCGCTGCAGCGCCGGGGCGACGCACGCCGCCATCCACGCGGCCTCGATCAGCAGCGTGCCGGAACCGCACATCGGGTCGACCAGCGCGCCACCCTGCGCGTAAATTTCCGGCCAGCGCGCGCGCAACAGCATCGCGCAGGCGAGGTTTTCCTTGAGCGGGGCCTCGCCCTGTTCGCGCCGCCAGCCGCGCCGGTGCAACGGCTCGCCGGACAGGTCCAGCGACAGTGTCGCGCGTCCCTTGGACAACCGCAGATTGAGCCGCGCGTCCGGGCGTTCCGGCCGGATCGTGGGACGCATTCCGAAACGTTCGCGGCATTGGTCGGCGATGGCGTCCTTCACCTTCTGCGCCGCGAATCCGGAATGCATGATCGCGCCGCTGGTGCCGGTCGCATCGATCGCGAGCGTGGCATCGGGCGCAAGATGTTCGGACCAGTCGATCGTGCGCGTGCCCGCATACAGCGCATCGGCATCGGCGGCATCGAATTCGGCGAGCGTCAACAGGATGCGGCTGGCGAGACGCGATTCCAGGCAAGCGCGATACGCGCACTCCAGGTAGCCTTCGAAACGCACGCCCGCCCGTGCTTCGTGCGCATCGGCGCCTAGTGCGATCAGCTCGTCGCGCAGCAGGTATTCGAGGCCCTTCGGACAGGTGGCAAAGAATGCGCCCACGGGTCAGGCCGCCAGCGATTGCAGGAACCACGCGAATTGCTGCCCGAGCAACGCGACGTGTCCGCCGAGACGGTGATCGTCGTCCAGCAGCAGTGCCGGCATGCCGCGCTCGCGTGCGAACGCCGCCGCCGAATCGACCGGGCAAAGTTCGTCACGCCGGCCGTGTACCAGCATGCCCGGTATGCCGCGTACCGCATCGAAATGCTGCGGACAACCGGGAATGCCGATCGGCAAGGCGATCAGGAACAATCCGTCGCAAGGCGCGCGCAGCGACGCCAGGCCCGACACGAACGCGCCCATGCTGGAACCCGCCAGCACCAAGGGACGTGTAGCACCCTGCATCGCCGCGACCAGGCGCGCGACACGAGGCGGCACCGCGCCCGCATAGCCGAACCTGTCCTCCTCCCGAAAATCCGGCCTGGAAGTGCTCCAGCCCAGCGATTCGGCGACGCGCGCAAGCGCGCTGACCTTGGTGGCTTCGGGGCCGCTCTCGGAACCATGGGAAAGAATGACGTGGCCGGGCACGGAACAGCGTCGCCTGAATCGTGGGATTCGGACAGCGTAACAGGTGCCCCGCAGCTCCATCGCGTTCGTGCAACACTTTCGCCATGAAAGATATCTTCGTCATTCGCGACCAGTTGCTGCCCTACGTCCAGCGCCTGCAGACCCGCACGCTCGCGGACATCGACCTGGTGGTGGTCCACTGCACGGAGCTGCCGGATCTCGCCACTGCCCGCGAATATGGCGAGCGCATCGTGCACGCCAGCGGCACCGGCAACAGCGGGCACTACTACATCGACCGCGACGGCAGCGTGTTCCGCTATGCGCCGGATGATCGCGTGGCGCACCATACCCGCGGTTACAACGCCCGTTCGATTGGCATCGAGCTGGTGAACATCGGCCGCTATCCGGACTGGTTCGATTCGCGCCGGCAGGTCATGATCGAACCTTACCCCGCTGCGCAGGTGGGCGCGCTGCTGGGCCTGCTCGCGCATTCGCGCGCGACGCTGCCGAACCTGCGGTACATCGCCGGCCACGAAGATCTCGACACCAATCTGGTCGAGGCCAGCGATGATGCGTCAAAGCGGGTGCAACGCAAGCTCGATCCGGGGCCGTTGTTCCCGTGGCCGCGGGTGATGAAGGCATGTGGACTCCAGCGACCGGGGCACTGCACGACGCCGGTATAATTCCGCGTCTTTTTGTTCGCGCGCCGCCCGACATGACCCAACCGCACGTCCCCGAACTGATCGACCTGCTGCAACTGGAGCGCCTGGAAGACAACCTCTTCCGCGGGCAGAGCCGCGACATCGGCACCCGATACGTGTTCGGCGGACAGGTGCTGGGACAGGCATTGTCGGCCGCGCAGCAAACGGTCGATCCCGCGCGCGCCGCGCATTCGCTGCATGCGTATTTCCTGCGTGCCGGCGATGTCGACGCACCAATCGTCTATCGCGTCAATCGCGCACGCGACGGACACAGCTTTTCGGTGCGCCGAGTGGAAGCGATCCAGCACGGCCAGCCCATCCTGAATTGCGCGGTGTCCTTCCAGGTCAGTGAACCCGGCTTCGAACACCAGACCGGCATGCCGGACGTGCCTAGGCCCGAAGATCTGGAACCGCCCATTGCGCTGCCCCAGGCCGAACTCGCCAAGCTGCCGCCCAAGCTGCAGCGCTGGCTGTCGACCGACGGGCCGTTCGAATACCGCTTCGTATGGCCGCGCGACGAATTGCACCCGCCCAAGCGCCCGCCATACCAGCACATCTGGTTTCGCCTCAGCCAGCGGATAGAAGCCACGCCGGCGCAGCACCGTGCGCTGCTGGCCTACGCGTCCGACTACCATTTGATCGGCACCGCGCTGCTGCCGCACGGCGTTTCCTACCTGACGCCCAACCTGCAAATGGCGAGCCTGGACCACGCGCTGTGGTTCCATCGCCCGTTCAGGGTGGACGACTGGCTGCTGTATTCGTGCGAAAGTCCGACCGCGCAGGGCGCACGCGGGCTGGTGCGCGGGCAGATGTTCGACCTCTCCGGCAAGCTGGTCGCATCGACCGCGCAGGAAGGCCTGCTGCGGCTGCGGGAAGAACGCGATCGCTGAAACCGCCGGTTCCCACGCTGGGCTTCGCTGCGCCCAGTGCCAACCTGCGCGCTGCGCCGCGGATTGCAGCTACGCGAGCAACACGAGAAGCGCATCCTTAACCCGGCATTTCGGCGACGCCGACGGGCCATTCCGCGAACGGGAAACTGTCGTAAACTTTCCACATGCGCAGGATTTACAGCTCTCCCAGAATCGAAAATGTCGAACGATTGGTCGCGGTGATGGCCGAACACGGTATCGCCACCAAGGTGACCAACCGGCGGGCGTACGACAGCAAAAGCTACAGGAGTTTTTCCTACGCGCGCCCCGGCAGCAGCGACAACTGGCCCGCTGTATGGGTGAAGCACGCCAGCGACCACACCCGCGCGCGCCAGTTGATGCGCGATATCGGTATCGAACCCGTGACGCGTTACGCGGAAGAACTGGCCGCGTACCGTTTCCAGAAAGCCGGCGGCGCGCGCAGTCCCGCCCAGACCGCCGCCCGCGTGCGCACCGCGGTACTGGTCGCGGTATGCATCGCCATCGCCATTTACGGAGCGAAGCTGATTTCGGTCTGGTGACATGACCCTGCGCAGCGAACGCGTCCGGCTGTTCCAAACCCTCCCGCACCCGTGCGGCTATTTCGAGGGACGCACCGCGCAGAACCTGGTGCTGGACCCCGCCGCGCCGAACCTGCCCAAGCTCTATGCACTTTCCCTGGCGCGCGGGTTCCGTCGCGCCGGCGGCCACGTCTACCACCCGCATTGCCTGCGTTGCCACGCCTGCGAACCGTGCCGGATCGACGTGGCAACGTTCACGCCCGATCGCAGCCAGCGGCGTTGCTTCGCGCTGAACCGCGACCTCGAGTTGATCGAGTGCGAACCCGGCCTCACCGCCGAACGCCAGGACCTCTACGCGCGCTACCTGCACGCGCGCCATCCGGGCGGCGGGATGGACGAGGCCAGCGACGAGGATTTTTCGCACTTCCTCGCGGCGCCCTGGAGCCCGACGGTGTTCCTGGAATTCCGGCTGGATGGCCAGTTGGCTGCCGTGGCCGTCACCGATATGTGCGAAACGGGGCTGTCCGCGGTATATACGTTCTTCGACCCGGACCTCCCGAAACGTGGCCTGGGCACCTATGCGATCCTGCGCCAGATCGACATCGCGCGCTCGCGCGGCCTCCCACACTTGTACCTTGGCTACTGGATCGCCCATCACCCGAAGATGGGTTACAAGGCACGCTTCGACAGCCTGCAAGTGCTGGGTCCGGATGGCTGGGCGCCCATCGCGCAGCCATCGCGTCTCAGGCCATGAAGATGTGCGCCGCAGCATGCATGGTGCTGGCGGCGCTGCCCGTGTTTTCGAGCGCGGAGGCGCCCTCGCAAACGCTGCAGAGCGCCGACCAGCTTGCGGTCGAGAAACTCGAACAGCGTTGGATCGCCGACATTGGCGCCGGCAATCGCGAAGATCTCGCGGTGATCCTCGCCGATGACTATCGCGATATCGACTGGCGGGGACAGATACGCGACAAGCAAACCATGCTCGCTGCAAGCCACAAATCCACCGACAAGACTCAACACATCACGCAATTGCGGGTGCGCGTCTGGGGCGACACCGCGGTCGCGACCGGCATCAACCAAGTGCACTCGGCCAGCAAGGGCTGGACCGTCGAGATTCCCTTCACCGATGTGTTCGCGCGCATCGATGGACACTGGCGGGCGGTAGCGTCGCAGGAAACCGTGCGCACACCGCCGTCCCCAGCCAACCGGCACTGAGCGCCCCAGCGCGAAATTCACAGCCGAAACCGCGTGCCCAATCGACACCGCGCGCACAAGCTCGAAAACACCCGCCAAACCTTCCGCAACGCATTGATAAATCGTGCTGCTGCCCAAGCTTTCGCATAGCGAATCCCCCTTTCTACCCGCACGGCCACACCTTGGCGCAAAGACCGCCGATGGCACCGGGGTACGGACCGAGCTGCGCTTGCGCCCGGCCCCACCTTGTGCGGACCACTTCGCTTCCGCTTGCACAAAGATATCATTATGATATCTTTTATTCGCCCAATCGGAGACTCCCATGAACGAGACCAAGGCTTCTTCGCTGTCCGGCATTCCCATCGCCGTGTTGTTCGTCGTGCTGTTTCTTTGCTGCATCGGACTGATTGTCGGGGGCGGATCGGCGGGACACGCGGGCCTCGTGCCCGTCGGAATCGCCGTCATCGTCATTCTCGCGTTCTGCACCAAAGGTTTTTTCCAGGTACAGCCGAACCAGGGCATGGTGATGCTGCTGTTCGGCCGTTACGCCGGCACCGCGCGCGAAACCGGCCTGCGCTGGACCAATCCGTTCCTCACCAAGCGCGCCATCAGCCTGCGTGTGCGCAACTTCGAATCTTCCAAGCTCAAGGTCAACGACGCTGACGGCAACCCCATCGAAATCGCCGCGGTGATCGTGTGGCAGGTGGTGGACACTGCCGAGGCCGTATTCCAGGTGGATGACTACGAAAACTATGTGCACATCCAGAGCGAATCGGCGCTGCGGCAGATGGCGCAGAGCTACCCCTACGACTCGCACGATGACGGCAAGCCCAGCCTGCGCAGCCACGGCGACGAGATCACCGCGCACCTGTGCGAACAGATCCAGGAACGCCTCGGCAAGGCCGGCGTCAAGGTCCTGGAAGCGCGCATCAGCCACCTCGCCTATGCGCAGGAAATCGCACAGGCCATGCTGCAGCGCCAGCAGGCCGGCGCGATCATCGCCGCCCGCACCAAGATCGTCGAAGGCGCAGTCAGCATGGTGCAGATGGCGCTGGAGCAGTTGAGCCAGCAGCACATCGTGGAACTGGACGAGGAGCGTCGCGCCGCGATGGTGTCGAACCTGCTGGTGGTGTTGTGTGGCGAGCGCGGCACCCAGCCGGTGCTCAACACGGGCACGTTGTACCAGGGCTGACGCGTGAGCACGGAGAAATCCGACAAGAAGGCCTACCCGCTGCGCATCAGCGCAGCGGTGCTGGACGCGATGCAGCACTGGTCGAACGACGACCTGCGCTCCCTCAACGCGCAGATCGAATACGTGTTGCGCGATGCACTGCGCAAGGCGGGACGCCTCAAAGCCGACCGAAAGCAGGTGCATCCACCCTCAACCTGAAAACGGAACCCCTAGACATGAATGCCCAGGTACGCTGGATCTACAAGGTCGTGCGCTTCAAGTCCTCAACATTCTTCAAGCTGCGCCCCGACCCCGATGAAATCGCCGAGCAGCTCAACCAGCTGGGCCGCGATGGCTGGGAGCTGGTGCATGTGGTCGAGGGATATGGCGTACCCTCGCCGGTGTTCTACCTGAAGCGCCCGACCTGACGTCACGTCACCGCCACGGGAACTGCGCCATGTACCGCACATTGATCGCCATGGGTTTGCTCGCCACGCCCGCGTTCGCATCCGCGGCCGGCCAGCACCCCGCATCCAGCGCCCGCGCGCATCCCGGCTCCAGCTCACATACGAATGCGACTGCAGGGGCTGCCGGCGCGCAACGGATCGAAGCGTGCACCAACGCGACCGACATCCTGGTCAACAGCCTCGAGAAGGGCGACGCCAAGGCAGCAACATCGGGCTTCGATGCGACCATGCAGGAGAAGCTCGGCGCCAACAAGCTTGGTGAACTCTGGAAGCAGGTCGAAGGCAAACTGGGCAAATTGCAAAAGATCGGGGCACCCCAGAACGTGATGTACCAGGGCTATATCGTCGTGATCCAGCCGCTGCACTTCGAAACCGGTGACCTCAATGCGCAGGTCGCCTGCGACGCCGATGGCAAGATCGCCGGATTCTTCCTGCGCCCCGGCGCATCGTCGGCACCGGCACCCAGTGGCTGAACCCGCCGCCGCAAACCCGCCGCGATGCTGCCGCGACGCCACGGAACGCCGCGCACTGATGGAACGCGCGCTCGCACTGGGCGTGCCACGCGATTACGGGCGCGCCCGCGGTCTGCGCATCCAACGTGAGCCTTCGCAGCTCGTGTCGATCGGCCTCGATATACACGGACGCACGCAATGGCTGCAACCGCGCGCCGCGCGGGCCCTGCTTCGCATGCGTGACGCCGCTGCACACGATGGCATGGTGTTGCAAATCGTCTCCGCATTTCGCTCGGCCGAATACCAACTCGGCATCGTCGAACGCAAACTCGCGCGTGGATTGACGATGGACGACATCCTGCGTGTCAGCGCCGCGCCAGGCTACAGCGAACACCACAGCGGGCGCTGCGTGGATTTCACCGCGCCAGGATTCAAATCACTCGAAGAAGAATTCGAACGGTCACCTGCATTCGCGTGGTTGCAGCGACATGCCGCGGCATACCAGTTCGCCCTCTCCTATCCGCGCAACAATCGCCACGGGATTGCGTACGAGCCGTGGCACTGGTGCTGGCATGCGAAATGAGTTTCGCATCAGCCTTCCATGGCGCGCGCCTCCCATTCGCCGTCCATAGCTCACCCTCATGACGCGCACGAGATGCCCCTGGCATCGCATAAACGCGGGTCAATCGGCCTGCGAACGCTTCGTCGGCTTCGCGCCTGGTTTCGGCGGATTGGCGGCTTCCACCACGCGCCACAGATAGAAAGACGCCAGTGTGCGGTAAGGCCCCCAGCGTTCGCCGAATTCCGCGAGCGCGAGCGGCGCGGGCAATTCCGGAAAACGATGCACGATCTGCGCGCCCTTGCGGATGCCCAAGTCATGGATCGGCAGCACGTCGGGACGGCCCAGCCGGAACATCAGCAGCATCTCGACCGTCCAGCGCCCGATGCCGCGTACCTGGACCAGGTGATCGATCAAATCCTGGTCCGGCATCCGCGCGAGTTGCGCCGGTTTCGGCACGACGCCTGCATGCGACTTGTCCGCAAGGTCACGCAAGGCCGCGATCTTGTTGCGCGACACGCCCGCGCCGCGCAGCGCCACGTCGTCCACCGCATCCAACCCGCGTGCGGTGATCCGTCGCCCACGCGGCATCAGCGCTTCCACCCTCCCCGCGATCGTCGCGGCGGCCTTGCCGGAAAGCTGCTGGTAGAGAATCGAATGCGCCAACGCGTCGACGGGGTCGAACCGCACGGAAAAGTCCCGCTCGAGCGGCCCGATCCGGCGCATCCACGTCGCCAATTTGCGATCACGTTTTTCCAGGTGCGCCGCCGCGGCCTGCAGGTCGAAGCCGCGTGCGATCACGTTGTTCTTCATGCATTGATCCTCAGGATTGCTGCCGATAAAGCGCCACGCCCAATGCCACCCAGCCCGCCACGAACGCCAAGCCTCCCAGCGGCGTGATCACGCCCACGGGGCGTGGTGCACCCAGCGCGAGCGCATACAGGCTTCCACAAAACAGAACGATACCGAGCGCAAACAGGATTGCGCCCAGATGTGCGGCGTGCGAACGCCCCGCGGAAAGCGCACATAGTGCCAATGCCAGCGCGTGCCAGAACTGGAAATGCACGGCCGTTTGCCACACCTCGAGCATCGGCGGGGCAACGATTCGACGCAACACGTGCGCGCCCAGCGCGCCCAGCAACACCGCGCTTGCACCCGCGAAGGCCGCTGCCGCGGCCGGCCAACGCAATCGCCTCGGGATTTTTGTCGCCGCCGGATTCACCGCCATACGCTTCCCGCTCGTCGCCTGCGCATCCGCCACGCCCCGTACGTCAACCCCGCCAACGCCACCAGGATCGGCATCAGCAGGATGTCGATGAATTTCAGCAGCATCGACAACCGCTCGATGTCCGCATCAAGGCTGCGCTGCACCGCACGCAATTCGCTGCGGATGGCCAGCTTGCGCTGCATGAACTGCTCGACCGCGGCTTTCTGTGCAGCGGTCCGGCTGCGGCCGTGCGCAGCCTGCTTGAGCTCCGCCAGATGCTGCTCGGTATCGTTCAACTCGGCCTGCAACTGGAGCTGTTTGGCCTTGAACCTTTCGTCGGCTTGTCTGCGCAATGCATCGACGCGCGTGAACTTGCGTTCGGTGACGGCGCGCCCGCGAATCGCGATCAGGCCGGATGGACCGGCGAGATCGTCGATCGCATTCACGAAGAAGTCGCCATTGTTGGCGAATGGACTCATCAAGGTCTGGCCCAGCGACGGACTCGTCTGCACCCACAGACGATCGGACAACAGGTCGGTGTCGCCGACCAGGATCACTTCGGGCTTCGGCGATGCATTTGCCGCTGACGCATCTGCAGCAAAAGCGGGCGGCAACGCGCCGTGCAGCCGCACCGCGATCGCGTAGTGCTCGCCGTTTGGCTTGTATCCCTCATACAACGCGGATGGATCTTGTGCCTCGCGCACCCGACTGGCGGGTGCGACCATCGCGTCGGTGGTGCTCTGGATTAAGGGATCGAGCCGCACGGCAGCTTGCGGCAACAACTGGAAGTAGCCGCTCGAGGACACGTCGATCACGTTGAGGACCTTGGTCACCGCGTCGCGACGATTGAAGTCGTCGCCACTCAAGCCCAGCACCGCCGGGTGACGGACCGGCGCGCCGGTGACGGGCGACTGCACGGAAAGCGCGCGCGAGCGGTCCAGCAATACGCGTTTCGGGTTGAATGCGACGCCCCACGCCTGGAACAACCCCGGCAGGTCGGATGGCTCGCCGCCATCCACTTCGGAATCCGGGTCCACGAATGCCAACAGCCGGCCACCGTGCTGCACGTAGCGATCGATCGCCTTCACGTCGCCTTCCGACAACCCGGTCGGCTGGATCAACACCAGGACGTTCACATCGTTTCCGATCTCGGCCAGCGACGTCGTGTCCAGCCGCCGCACGTCGAACAATTGCTGCACCTGTTGCAACGCCGTCCAGGCGGGCGTGCTGGTGCCATCGGCGCCGACTTCCCCCCAGATCGGCAACCCGGTGTAGATCGCGACGCGCGGCTTGTGCGAGGTGCTCAATTCGTACAGCAATTTCGAGACGTCGTATTCGAGGAAACGCTCCTTGGCAAACAGGAAGAATGGTATCGCCGCCGCGCTGCTTCCACCCGCGGGATTGCGGCCCGCCAGTCCAAAGAAAATGGCTTCCCCGGTGCCCTCGCCGCGCACGGAGGTCAGACCGGCGGCGGTGGCGCGGTCCTCGTCTTCGGAGAACGGCAGTGGATCGACTTGCGACAAATGCACGCGCCCGCGCGAATGCCTGGCGATTTCCTGCAGCATGTTCACCACGCGCTGGTGGTAGGCACGCAGTTCGGGGAGGTTGTGGCTTGCGCGATCGGAGAAATACAAGGTGAGATCGACCGGCTGCTTCAGATGCTCCAGGATGTCGCGGGTCCCGGGCGAAAGCGTGTAAAGGTGATCGCGGGTCAAGTCGATGCGTGCGGTATCCAACCCGCGCGAGGCGCCCAGCACCAGCAGCACGTACAGCGCCGCCATGGCCGGCAGCGTCAACCACAAGCGCCGATGCACCAACCCACGCAGTGTCATCCGCCGCGCCTCGCGTCAAGGATCAGCACATTGGCCGCCAGCCAGAACAGGATCGTCAGCAGGAAATAGGCGACATCGCCGAGATCCAGTACGCCGCGCGCGATCGCCTGGAAATGCGCCAGCAAGCTCAAATCCGACAACGCATCGGCCACGCGATTCGAACCCAGCGCCAGCAGCGGTTGCTGCACAAGCGGATCGCCCGCCAGCAAAAACAGGAAACATACGGCGAGCGCGACGATGAACGCGATGACCTGGCTGCGCGTCAGGACCGACAGGCATTCGCTGATCGCGAGGAATGCGCCGGCCATCAGGAAGCTGCCGATGTAGCTGGCCAGGATCACGCCGTTGTCGGGCTGGCCGAGATAATTGACGGTGAGCCACATCGGAAACGTCAGCGCCAGCGCGCAACCGATGTACATCCACGCGGCCAGGAACTTCGCGAGCACCGCCTGCCATGACCGGATCGGCAGCGTCATCAGCAACTCCAGCGTGCCGCTGCGGCGTTCCTCGGCCCATAGCCGCATCGCCAATGCGGGCACCAGCACCAGATACAGCCACGGATGGAACTGGAAGAATGGATCGAGGTCGGCCTGGCCGCGTTCGAAGAATGCGCCGAGGTAGAACGTGAACGCGCCCGCGAACAGCAGGAAGATCACGCTGAACAACCATGCGACGGGCGTGATCAGATAGCCGTGCAGCTCGCGCAGGAACACGCCGCGGAATGCCATGCCGCGCTGATCGTCGACGATCTCCGCGCGCGCACTCATGCCGCCACCGCTTCGTCATCGGACAGATCGCCGGTCACCTGCCGGAACACGTCTTCGAGCCGACCGCGCTCGAGTTGCAACTCGTCCACGCGCACGCGCTGTTCGTCGAGCAGTTTCACCACCACGTGGAAAATCTCCTGCCCTTCGCGCGGAAACACGGTGACGCGGCCGTCCACCGGATCGACCTCCACCGCGTCCACTTCGGGCAACCGGCCCAGCAACTCGCGCGCCAGCGCACTGGCGGGCGCACGGAAGCTGACCGCGTGGTGGTAGCGCGAACGTCGCTCCAGTTCCGCGGGCGTGCCCTCGATCCGCAGGCGCCCACCCGCCAGGATCGCCACCCGGTTGCACGCGGCGCGCACCTCACCGAGCGTGTGGGTCGACACGATGATCGCGCGGCCACGCGCCATGCCACGGATCAGCGCATGGACTTCGCGTTGCTGGTTGGGATCGAGACCATCGGTGGGCTCATCGAGGATCAGCGCCGGCGGATCGTGCAGCAGCGCCTGCGCGAGGCACACGCGCCGGCGATAGCCCTTCGAAAGCGTTTCGATGCTCTGCGCGAGCACCGTCTGCAATTGCAGCCGTTCGATCATCTCGTCAACGCGACGACGTCCGGAAACGCCCGTGAGTCCACGCACGCGCGACGCAAACGTCAGGAACTCCGCAACGGAAAGCTCGCCGTAGCTCGGCGCGCCTTCCGGCAAGTAACCCAGTGCGCGGCGCGCGGCGAGTGGCTTCGCGACGACGTCGTGTCCGCACACGCGCGCCCTGCCCGTCGCCGGTAACAGGAAGCCCGCGATCATCCGCATCGTGGTGGTCTTGCCCGCGCCATTGGGGCCCAGCAGTGCCAGCACCTGGCCCGGCGACACCTTAAGGTTCAGGTCGGCCACCGCATCGACCCTCCCATAGCGCTTGCCCAGGTGTTCGGTTTCGATCATCTCGCCAACAAACCGCGCGGAATGCGTGCGCAAACTCTAGCAGGATGAGAAGCGGCGCTCGGCGCCATGGAAGGGTGGCTCGCCAAAATATCGTTTACGGGATGTTGCAGTCAAACAAAAGGCCCGCACTCGGCGGGCCTTTTGGTCGACAAACGATATGCCATCAACGACGGTGGCGCTTCTTCGCCTGCGCCGGACGCTTGCGCGCCTCGGGTTTCTTCTTGGCGTTGTTCGACTTGTCCGCGTTGTCGGCGCCCTTGGCGCTGCCCGACCAGATGGATGGATCCAGCGCCTCCAGCGGCTTGGCGCGGCCACTGATCTGCTCGGACGTTTGCGCGGGCGCATTCTGCACCGGCAGGAACACACGATAGACCTGGTCGGAGTCCGGCACGCCGGGCGCGGACGTCAACTGGTCGTACAAACGGTGAGCGTTTTCGTCGAACTGGTAACCGTGGGTGCCGGCGTACGCCTTCAATGCCAGCCGCATCAATGGGATGCCGGCTTCGCCGGTCCAGGTGGCCTCAAGCACCTCTTGCGAAGGCATCATCCTTGCACGCACATTGGCGTTGACGATCAACTGGTTGTTCTTGTCGAGACCGCCCGGCGCAGGACCATTTGCCGCGCCCGACGACGAACCCGACGCGGGTTCGCCTGCGCTGGACGCGCCTGCGGTGCTGGCGGCCGACGCGGCGCTTGAGGAGGCGGCCGGCGCGGCTGCCTGCTCGTTGCCGGTGGGCGGCGGTGGCAGCTTGGTCAGGTCGTAGCTCTTTCCGTCGATCGCGAGCGTGGTGCTGTCGATCGGCACCGCCAGGTCGAATGTATAAGTAGTGTCGCCCCATTCGGTAGTGATGGTGGTGGTGGGGCCGGCCGCCTTGACGCCCAGCTTGGCCATCACGGCGTCGATCTGCTTCAACGCCGCGGCCTTGGCCGTATCGATGTCGTCCAGCGTCCGGGTGGCCTTGGTCGAGACCAGCAACACCGGCGTCGCATTGGTGCGATACAGGCCGGGTTCGAGCTTGCCGTAGTCGACGTTCGGAATGCCGGCCAGCATGTTCTGCAATGAATCGAGTCCGTATTGGATCATCCCGGCCGGATCGCCATGGATCCACAATTGCGAGTAGCGGTCGACCAGGTTCCAACCGTAGTCGACGTCGTAACCCCAGGTGACGGTGCTGACGCGCTGGCCATGGCTCGGCGTGACGGTGAAGGTGAAGGTCTTGTTCTCGCCACGCCAGTTGTTGGTGAGATCCCACGTGACGGTGCTGTTGCCCGCAAGGTCGATGTTTCCGGACTTGTTGACCAGCTTGCCATCGCCGATGGTGTCGTTGCCGGTCCAGGCGAGGGTGGCGCCGGGGCCATAGGCCGGACCCGACAGCGCGTACTTCACCTGCGGATCCTGCGCCTGCAACGCGCCACCGCCGTAATCCCCGAAGCGCCTGAAGTTGTTCAGGACGTCATAGATGTGCTGCGGATTGTGGCTGATTTCGATCGAGCGCTCGATGTGCGCATGGCTGGGCAGAAACACACCCACGATCACGGCCAGTATGAAAACAATGATCAGGGCAACAACGAATTCGAGCACACGGGTCATGCCAGGAATCTCCGGACGGCTTGTTCACATGGCCGGTGCGCGAGTGCCGGCTAGGCTTCATCGCACACCGCATTGCTAGACGGAAAGGCGGATGGTAGCGGCTTCGCGGCGGCTGCGCCATCGTATGTTTGTACGATCGTCCCTGATCGCCGTTTCGTTGGAGTGCGACGCAACTTTCCCGCGATCCGTCGCCGACGGAAGCCAGAACGGCCTTCCATGGCCTCATTTTGGACAACAGCCACTTCCTAGACAATTCCAAGCTCCAGGGCCTTGAGCACCGCCCGCGTGCGGTCGCGTACGCCCAGCTTGGAAAGAATGTTGGAAACGTGGTTCTTGACGGTGCCTTCGGCCACGCGCAAGGAATTGGCGATTTCCTTGTTGCTGTAGCCACCGGACATCAGGCGCAGGATTTCCGTTTCGCGATCGGTCAGCGGATCGGGTTGGCCGAGGCTGGTGAACTGGTTGTGCATGCGTCCCACGCCCGCCAGCAGGCGCTGGGTCACCACCGGCGCGATCAGTGAACCGCCACCGGCCACGGTCTTGACCGCATCGACCAGTTGTTCAAGCGATACGTCCTTCAGCAGGTACCCACGCGCGCCGGCCTTCAGGCCCGCCAGCACCAGTTGGTCGTCGTCGAAGGTGGTGAGGATGATGGTCGGCGGCACCTTGCCCTGCGCGGCGAACGTATTCAGCACGTCGAGCCCGCTCTTGCCGGGCATGCGCATGTCCAGCAACACGACGTCGGGCTCGGTTTTCGGAATCACTTCCAGCGCAGACGCGCCATCCTGGCACTCGGCCACCACCTGGATCTCCGGCGACAGTTCCAGCAGCGAACGGATGCCCTGCCGGACCAGCGTCTGGTCGTCCACGAGACACACGGAAATCATCGATTACTCCCACCCTTGCAAGATTATTGTCGCGACCGCCCCCGCGCCTGCCCCAGCGAACACGGCATCCTTACACCGCCCTTTCCATCGGCAAGGACGCTTCCAGCGCAAATCCCCGGTTGTGTTGTGTCTGGATCGCCAACTGACCCCCCACTTCGGCGAGGCGCTCGCGCATGCCCCTGAGCCCGTTGCCGGGGATGACTTCGACCGCGCCGCGGCCGTCGTCGTGCGCCTTCAGCACCAGCATACCGCCCGCGTGCTCCTCGAAACGCAGCCACAAATCGCGCGCGCGCGCGTGCCGCACGGCATTGGTGATGATCTCTTGGGTGCAGCGCAGCAGCACCTGCGCGCGACGCGAATCGCCGACCGCGAAACGCGGCGGCAATTCCAGGTGCACGGTGAGGCCGGGCACGCCCTCGGTCAGGTCGCGCAACGCGTCGGTGAGCTGGATGCCTTCGTCGTCGCGCAGTTCACTGACCACCTCGCGCACGTCCGCCAGCAGTTGCTTGGCGGTCGAACGCGCGCGCGCCACGTGATCGGAAGCATCCTGGCTGACCACCAAGTGTCCGGCGACTTCCAGGTTGAGGCTGAGCGCCGTGAGGTGATGGCCGACCAGATCGTGCAGGTCGCGCGCGATGCGCATGCGTTCGGAGATCCGGCTGGATTCGGCCAGCAGCGCGCGGGTCGCGCGCAATTCCGAATTCAACCGGCGCTGGTCTTCGCGCGCATCGGCCTGCTGGCGTGCCACCTCGGAAGCAATGAACACGATGACCGAATTGCCAAGATACAGGCCCGCCTGCAGCACCGCCGCCGCCATCGTGAAATTCGGGAAGGCCGCGTACACCGGAATGCACGCGACGTTCTGCAGCACCAGCCACGCGATCGCGACCGGCAGTGGCAGCAGCCATGGCAACACCAGCCCGACCACCATCAGCAGCAGCGCGCCCACGCCGCTGGCGCTGAACCAGCAGATCGCCAACGCCGCGCAGGTCAGCACCAACAAGCCCAGCAACCGGATGCCCCAGTAGCGTCGCGAACCCAGATTGCGGGTCAGCAGCCAATAGACCACGCCGAAAATCACGTAGCTGGCGGCCCACAGCAGGATGTCCGTGTGGTTCTGCGCGTGCAGCGCGCGCGCCACGTGCACCGGGGTGCGCGGCTCGGAGAGGCTGCTCAGCATCCAGTCGCGCTGGACCAGCGGCACGCCCACGCAGGCATACGTGATCAGGCCTGCATACCGCAGCAGGGAAATCGGACTGAAGGATGGGCGTGGCACGCGCCGATCATAACCCAGCCGTGCGCGTCGGATGGCCCGCGAAACGATGGCCGCTAACGAAAATTTTCCAAGCACGGCACTTGCCGTTCCCCCGCGTTGCCGCGGCAAGGCGAGACCTCGCGCGACGGGCATGCGATAATGTCCGGCGATATCGAGCCGCCCCGTGGCGGCGCGCCCAAAGGGCCCGTTGACGCCATGCCACGTGGCCGCGCCGTCGGCCCTTTGCCCGCAGGGCAAGGAAGAGCGAGGAGGATGTATGTCGATACATAGACGAGCGATGACGCAGCCATGCGGGCAAAGGGCCACGGCCCGAAGGGTTGCTCCGCAGCGGCCGCCATCCGTCAACAGGCCCAGCACACGATGACGTCCTCGCCCCACCTGACCCTTCGCGATGTCCGCGCGCACGACCTCACCGCCGTGATGGGCCTCAACAACACCGCGGGCCCTTCCATCCTGCCCATGGATGGCGCGCAACTCGACCGCCTGTATCGCCACGCCGATTATTTTCGCGTCGCCGAAGTGGACGGCCATTTGGCCGGCTTCCTGGTGGCGCTGCGCGATACCACGCCGCATGGCAGTTCCAACTTCCGCTGGTTTCGCCAGCACTGCCCCGAGTTCGTGTACATCGACCGCGTGGTGATCGGCGACTTGCACCGCGGGCATGGCCTCGGACGCCTGTTCTACAGTGACGTGCAGAGCTACACCGAGGTGCGCTCGCCGCATCTCGCCTGCGAGGTGTTCCTGGAACCACGCGACGACGTGTCGTTGTTGTTCCACGGCGTGTTCGGATTCCACGAGGCGGGCCAGCAGGTGATGCCGGAATCCGGCCGCCGCGTCAGCCTGCTGCTGAAGGAGCTCCACTGCTATCCCTTCGTGCGCGAGACCTATCCCGAACTGCCTGAAGTGTCGTGGCTGGCCAAGCGCGCGCTGCCCGCCGACGAGCGCCCGCTGCGCGCGGCGGGTCAGGCATGAGCGCACGACCCGTGGCGGCTTCCCCCGAAGTCCTGGAAGCCGTCGACCTGCGTTTCGGTCAGGTCGGCATCGCCAACGTCCGCGTGCGCAACGCCGACCCCGAAGCGCTGCGCGCGTCGCTGGAAGTGCGGGTGCGCGAAGCACCGTCGTTGTTCGAGCGCGCACCGGTGGTGGTCGATCTTTCCTTCCTGTCGGCACAACCGGCCGATGCCGAAGTTGCGGCGCTGCTCGACGCGGTGCGTACCGTCGGCATGTTGCCGGTGGGTCTGGCCTATGGGGACAGCGCGACCGATGAACTGTCGCGGCGCCTCGGCCTGCCGTTGATCGCGAAATTCCGCGCCGTGTATGAACGGCAGGAACCGCGCGACGACGCCGGCGAGAAAGCGAGTGCGCCCGCCACGCCCGAACCCGCGATCCCGAGCGTCTCATCGAGCGCGCCACCGACCGTCGCGCTGCAGCACCGGCAGCCCGTGCGAACCGGCCAGCAAATTTATGCGCAAGGCTCCGACCTCGTCGTCACCGGCGCCGTCGCCAATGGCGCCGAAGTGCTGGCCGACGGCAACATCCATGTCTACGGGAGCTTGCGCGGCCGCGCCTTCGCGGGCGCGCTGGGCGACACGGCGACGCGGATCTTCTGCTCGGAATTTCGCGCCGAGATCGTGTCCATTGCCGGTCACTATCGCGTGTTCGAAGAACTGCCGAAGGAATTCGCCGGCCGTGCCGTGCAGATCTGGCTCGAACACGACGAATCAAAACCGGGCAAACTACAAATCGCCGCGTTGTGACATCGCGCATTCATCCTTGACCCGAATAATGGCGCCTTTGCGCCACCCTCCACTGCAACCCGAAGATCATCGGAGAATCCCTTGACCGAAACCATCGTCATCACGTCCGGCAAAGGCGGCGTCGGCAAGACCACCACGTCCGCCTCGCTCGCCAGCGGACTCGCCCAGCGCGGCCACAAGACCGCGGTCATCGATTTCGACGTCGGACTGCGCAACCTCGATCTCATCATGGGCTGCGAACGACGCGTGGTGTACGACTTCGTCAACGTGATCCAGAACGAGGCGTCGCTGAAGCAGGCGCTGATCCGCGACAAGCGCCACGAAAATCTGTACGTGCTGGCGGCTTCGCAAACCCGCGACAAGGACGCACTGACGCAGGAAGGCGTCGGCCGCGTGCTGGATGAATTGAAGCAGGACGGCTTCGATTACATCGTGTGCGATTCGCCGGCCGGCATCGAGAAAGGCGCGCACCTCGCGATGTATTTCGCCGATCGCGCAGTAGTGGTGGTGAATCCTGAAGTCTCCAGCGTGCGCGACTCCGACCGTATCCTTGGCCTGCTTTCGTCGAAGACGCGGCGGGCCGAACAGGGCGAAGGTCACGGTCCCCAGCACCTGTTGCTGACCCGTTACAACCCGGTGCGCGTCGAGGCCGGCGAAATGATGAGCGTCGGCGACGTCGAGGAAATCCTCGGCATCCCGGTGCTGGGCGTGATTCCGGAATCTGAAAACGTGCTCGCCGCGTCCAACTCCGGCGTGCCGGTGATCCACGATGCCGGTTCGATCGCCGGACAAGCCTATGCCGACGCGGTGTCCCGCCTGCTCGGCGAAGACGTGGCGATGCGATTCGTCGATGCGCCGAAGAAGGGTTTCTTCAAGCGCATGTTCGGGACATGAGGAGGCCGCAATGAGCCTGTTGGATTTTCTGCGCCCACGCCCGAAGAACACCGCCAACATCGCGCGTGAGCGCCTGCGCATCATCGTGGCGCAGGAACGCGTCACCCGCGATGGCCCCGACTATCTGCCGCTGCTGCGCAACGAACTGCTGGAAGTGATCCGCAAATACGTGCACGTCGGCGCCGACGCGGTGCAGATCAACGTGGAACGCAGCAGCGAAGGTGAAGTGCTGGAGCTGTCGGTCGCCTTGCCGGAGGTCGGCAAGGCCACGGGCACCCGCGGATGATTTTTTGTCATTCCCGCTAAACCGGGATTCCATCGTCTTCATGTCATCCACAAGGCACTGGATCCCCGGAGCGCGGCTTTGCCGCGTCCGGGATGACAAGCAAAAGAGTGCTCTCATGCCTTCCGCGATGCCATCCACAGCCGTCGACGTCCTGCGCCTCGGCGACATCGGCTTCGCCGCACCTGCCGCCTTGCTTGCACGACATGGACTGGACTTGGTGCGCGTCGAAAGCGACGCGCCGATTCCCGGCAGCTACTGGGGTGAACCCGAAGCCGGCGTGATCGGGCCGAAGGTGTACGCGCGCGCCGACACGCCGGTGCATTCACTGCTGCACGAGGCCTGTCACCTGTTGGTGGCCGATCCGGCCCGGCGTGCGTCGATCCATACCGACGCCAGCGATTCGCTCGAAGAAGAAGACGCTGCCTGCTATCTGCAGATCGTGCTGGCCGATGAACTTCCGGGCTTCGGGCGCGAGCGCGCGCTGGCAGACATGGACGCCTGGGGTTATTCGTTCCGGCTCGGCTGCGCGCGGGCGTGGTTCGAACACGACGCCGAAGACGCGCGTGTCTTCCTTGAAATGCACGGATTGTTGCCCGCGCCCGCTTGACCGGGCACCGCAGTGCTCGGCTACCATACGCCGACACGCATGGGAGATGGCATGCCTCCCCAAACCGCCGGAGTGTCCGGCTGATGATGCCTGCGCCACCGGGATTCCGGCGCGTAGGTGTTGCGTCCTGAAGCGCAGCGCGCGCGGTTCCCGACCACCTGCCAAAGGAGTCGGATACCCGACATGCTGATCCAAGCCCTGCTCGCCACCGGTTGCGGTGCCTTCATCGGCGCGTGCCTGCGCTACCTGTTCGGCGTCTGGTTCAACCCTATCTTTCCGACCGTGCCGCTGGGCACGCTGGCGGCCAATCTGCTTGGCGGCTTGCTGATGGGGTTGATTCTCGGCGCATTCGCGCAATTCCAGTCGCTGGCGCCGGAGACGCGCGTGTTCATCACCACCGGTTTCCTGGGTGGCCTGACCACGTTCTCCACTTTTTCCGGCGAAACGATCACCCTGCTGTTGCGCGGCCAATACGGCTGGACCTTCGCGATCATCGGCGTACACGTGATCGGCACACTCGGGATGACACTCTTGGGCTTCGCGCTGATGCAGGGCCTGTTGAGGCACTTCGCATGAACGATTCCGCACCCACCCAGGGCGTGTACCTCCGTTTCTTCGTCCACGAAAACCGCCGGCATGGCGGCATGCTGGTGTACGACTGGCTGCTTGCGGAGGCGAAGAAGCTCGGGCTTTCGGGCGGCACCGCGTTCCGCTCGATCGCGGGTTACGGCCGCCACGGCGTGACCCACGAAGCACATTTCCTGGAACTGGCCGGACAGGAAACCGTGCGCGTGGATTTCGTGGTGACCCGCGAAGCCGCCGACACGATGCTCGCCCGCGTGCGCGAGGAAAACCTGCAGATGTTCTACGCGGTGTTGCCGGCCGAATTCGGTATTCTGGGCGACGGCGCACAGTGAACCCGACCGCGCCGGTGTCCTCGTCTTTCGCGCGCCGGCGCGCGCTGATGTTCGTGGTGTTGATCGGCATCGTCAGCCTGTTCGCCGACATGACCTACGAGGGCTCGCGCTCGATCTGGGGTCCGTTCCTCGGTACGCTGGGCGCGACGGGCGCGATCGTGGGGCTGGTCGCGGGTGGCGGCGAATTGCTGGGCTATCTGTTGCGCCTGTTCACCGGCGTGCTGGCCGACAAAACGCAGCGCTACTGGACGATCACGATTGTTGGTTACGCGATCAACCTGCTGGCGGTGCCGGCGCTGGCACTCGCGGGCAACTGGCCGATCGCCGCGGGGCTGGTGATCCTGGAGCGCAGCGGCAAGGCGCTGCGCACTCCGGCGCGCGACGCAATGCTTTCCTATGCCGCCAAGGACATGGGTGGCGCGGGCTGGGCGTTCGGCCTGCACGAAGCACTGGATTCGATCGGCGCGGTGCTGGGACCGCTGATCGCGGCGCTGGTGCTGTTCCTGCATGGAGGCTACCGGCACGCGTTTGCATGGCTGCTGCTGCCGGCACTGGCCGCGCTGGCCACGCTCGCGATCGCACGTGCGAAGTTTCCACAACCGCAGAATCTCGACGCCCGCCCTGCCCCGGAACTCGACGACGCGCGCGCGCTGCGCGACCTGAAGATATTCCTCGTCGCCACCGCATTGATCGCCGCCGGCTTTTCCGACTTCGCGTTGATCGCGTTCCATCTCGCGCGCGATCACATCGTCGCCAGCGACGTGGTGCCGACCTTGTATGCGCTCGCGAGCCTCGCGGGCGGACTCACCGCCTTGACGCTCGGCAAGCTGTACGACCGGCAAGGTCTGTCGGTGCTCCTATGGGTCACCCTGATCCCGGCGCTGTACGCGCCGCTGGTGTTCCTCGGCGGACCCTGGGCCGCGCTGGCCGGCATGGCGTTGTGGGGCATCGGCTTCGGCGCCCACGATTCGCTGTTCCGCGCCGCGGTCGCGCAACGCATTCCACGCGAGCGACGCGCCACGGTAATGGGCGTGTTCAACGCCATTTACGGCACCGCCTGGTTCGCCGGCAGCGTGCTGCTCGGCGTGTTGTACGATGTCAATCCGCTCTACACGGTGATCGCCGCACTGGTGTTGCAGCTCGCGGCCTGCCCGCTCTTGTGGAGCCTTCGTCCTCGCAAAGGGAGCGCACGATGAACGACATGACGGCGAACACCGAACCCGCACGCCTGTCGCGCCACGACCTGGCGCTGCGCGAGAAGGCGCAGAAGCTGCTGGATCACGCGGACGTCCGCATCGGCGGCGATCGGCCATGGGATCTGCGAGTCCACGACGAGCGCGTATTCGCACGCGCGTTCGCGCATGGCTCGCTCGGTCTCGGCGAGGCGTACATGGATGGCTGGTGGGACACGCCGTCACTGGATCAGTTTTTCTATCGTGTGTTGGGTGCGCATCTCGATGAACACCTGCGCGATTTCGACGCGCTGCGCGCCCATTTGCGTGCGCGTTTCTTGAACATGCAGCGCGGCCGCAAGGCGTTCAAGATCGGCAAGGCGCACTACGACATCGGCAACGACCTGTTCGCGAAGATGCTGGGCAAGCGGCTGGTGTATTCCTGCGGCTACTGGGCCAACGCGAGCAATCTCGACGATGCCGAGGAAGCCAAGCTGGACCTGGTGTGCCGCAAGCTGCAATTGAAGCCCGGCATGAAGATCCTCGACATCGGCTGCGGCTGGGGCGAGGCGCTGAAATACGCGGCCGAGAAATACGGCGTGTCGGGCGTCGGTGTCACGGTGTCGGAACAGCAGGCGCAGTTTGCACGCGAACTGTGCAAGGGTTTGCCCGTCGAAATCCGCCTGCAGGATTATCGGGCCGTCGACGAGAAGTTCGACGCGGTCTATTCGATCGGCATGTTCGAGCATGTCGGCTGGAAGAACTACCGCACCTATTTCGAAGTGTGCCGGCGCTGCCTCACGGACGAAGGCTTGTCGGTGCTGCATTGCATCGGCGTCAACTCGACGCCCTCGCGGCCCGATCCTTGGATCGAGAAATACATCTTCCCCAACTCGATGGTGCCGGCCGCCTCGCAAGTCGCGCCCGCCCTGGAAAACCTGTTCGTGGTCGAGGATTGGCACAACTTCGGCGCCGACTATGACAAGACGTTGATGGCGTGGCTGGCGAATTTCGATGCAGCATGGCCGGAACTCTCGGCCAACAATTCGCGCTACGACGAACGCTTCCGGCGCATGTGGCGCTACTACCTGTCCAGCTCGGCCGCCACCTTCCGCACCCGCCGCGATCAGTTGTGGCAAATCACGCTTTCTCCGCATGGCATGCCCGGCGGCTATCGCGTGCCGCGCTAATCGTCGTCTCCGAAAGGCACACGCCCCCCGGAAAGCGGGAGCGTGCGCAGGCGATGACGGAGGCAAGCCACGCTTTTGCGGTGCCGGCATTCCCGGCGCCACGCGGGCCACGCAGCCGTTGAAACGCATCAGCTCGGCGTCGTCGAAGCGCAAGGCTGCGACGGCGCCCGGCGTGAAAACGCCGGAGAGTTCCGGATCGAGGTCAAGGCGGGTGACGGTGCGGTTGAAATCATCGTTGACCGTGGGCATGGCCATGTTCCTGAAGGGGCGGATGCGGCGAAAATGCCGCACCCGCTCTTCCATTCCGCATTGCCTGCCAGCGATTACCGCCCATGCTCCCGCTTCAGGCGCGGGAAAGAATTCCGGCGCTGCATGACACAATGCACGGGTTCGTTCCGCACTGCGTATCCGGATGAAAACGCTTCAACGCTTCTGCTTCATCATCGCGCTCACGCTGTCGGCGTGCGCGCCTGCCCTGGCCGATCCGGCGCTATGGGTGGCGAAGAGTGCGACCGCGACGGTGTACCTGTTCGGCACCGTGCATGTGCTGCCGGAGGGCGCCAAGTGGCACTACCCGACGCTGGACAAGGCACTCGCCGACAGCGGCACCTTGTACATGGAAGAGGACGATGACAATCCCGTCGGCGTGCAGATGCTGGTGCTGCAATACGGCATGGACCTGCAACATCCGCTTTCGGAGCAATTGGACGACGCCGATCGCGCACGACTGGATGCGGCCGCCAAGGCCATTGCCCTTCCGGGCGGCACTGCCACGTTGAACGCCATGAAGCCGTGGCTGGCGGCGCTCACCATCACGGTCGCACCCATCGTCAAGGCCGGCTACGACCCGAGGTCGGGTGCCGACAAGCAACTGCAGCGTGCGTTCAAGGCGGACGGCAAAACGGTCGATGCCTTCGAGACCGCCGAGCAGCAAATCCAGTATTTCGCCGACCTGCCGTCGACGCTGCAACTGGATCTGCTGCGCAACGTGCTCGACGACTACGCCAAGGGACCGGCCCAGATCAAGGCCCTGATCCACGCGTGGCAAACCGGCGACGTGGACGCAATCGCCACGAATGTCAACGGCAGCATGCGCGAACAATATCCCGACCTGTACGAAGTGCTGCTGGTCGACCGCAACAGGAACTTTGCGAAACAAATCGGAACGCTGCTGCAGGGCGACGGCACCGTCTTCGTTGCGATCGGTGCCGGCCACCTTGCCGGCCCCGATGGCGTGCAGGCGCAGCTCGCGAAGCTCGGCACCGAAACCGAACGCGTGCATTGAAGCGCGCATCCCGCGACAATTCCCCGGATCAAGCACTAAAGTCCCGGCCCAATCCGGGATCACGGATAACCATGGCATCGCTGGAAACCAACTTCGAACAAATCCCGCTGCGCGAGTACGCCGAGCGCGCGTACCTCGACTACTCCATGTACGTGGTGCTGGACCGCGCCCTGCCCTTCATCGGCGATGGCCTGAAACCCGTGCAGCGGCGCATCGTGTACGCGATGAGCGAACTCAGCCTGGCCGCCACGGCGAAACCGAAGAAATCCGCGCGCACCGTCGGTGACGTGATCGGCAAGTTCCATCCGCACGGTGATACGTCCGTGTACGAGGCGATGGTGCTGATGGCGCAACCGTTCTCGTACCGCTATCCGCTGATCGATGGGCAGGGCAACTTCGGTTCGTCGGACGATCCCAAAAGCTTCGCGGCAATGCGTTACACCGAATCGCGGCTCACGCCGATCGCCGAAGTGCTGCTCAGCGAATTGCCGATGGGCACGGTCGACTGGGCCCCCAACTTCGACGGCACGCTCAAGGAACCCTCGTGGTTGCCCGCGCGGCTGCCGCATGTGCTGCTCAATGGCTCCACCGGCATTGCCGTCGGCATGGCGACCGATATCCCGCCACACAACCTGCGCGAAGTCGCCTCAGCCTGCATCCATCTGCTCGACGAGCCGTCCGCCAGCGTCGCGGAACTATGCGAATACATCAAGGCGCCGGATTTCCCGACCTCGGCGGAAATCATCACGCCACGCAGCGAGCTGACGGCGATGTACGCGACCGGCAACGGCTCCGTGCGTTGCCGCGCGGTGTACACCGAAGAACGCGGCAACGTGGTGCTGACCGCGCTGCCGCACCAAGTCTCGCCCGCGAAGATCATCGAGCAAATCGCCGCGCAGATGCGCGCCAAGAAACTGCCGATGCTGGAAGACCTGCGCGACGAATCCGACCACGAGAATCCGGTGCGCCTGGTGCTGATCCCGCGTTCGAACCGTGTCGACATCGACGCGATGATGCAGCACCTGTTCGCAACCACCGATCTCGAGAAGAGCTTCCGCGTCAACCTCAACATGATCGGGCTGGACGGCCGCCCGCAGGTCAAGACGCTCAAGCAAATCCTGGAGGAATGGCTGCGCTTCCGCAGCGATACGGTCACGAAACGTCTGCAGCATCGCCTCGAAAAAGTCGAGCGCCGCCTGCACCTGCTGGAAGGACTGCGCATCGCGTTCCTGAATCTCGACGAAGTGATCCGCATCGTCCGCCACGAGGACGAACCGAGGCCGGCGCTGATCAAGCGCTTCAAATTGTCGGAAGAACAAGCCGACTACATCCTCGAAACCAAACTGCGGCAACTCGCGCGCCTCGAGGAAATGAAACTCAACGCCGAGCGCGACGCGCTGGAAGAGGAACGCGCCAAGATCGAGGTGACGCTCGGCTCCAAGGCGCGCCTGAAGACGCTGATCAAGCAGGAACTGAAGGCCGACACCGAGAAATACGGCGACGCGCGCCGCTCGCCACTGGTCGAGCGCGCGGCCGCGCAGGCGCTGGACGAAAGCGCGCTGGTCGTGTCCGAACCCGTCACCGTGGTGCTGAGCGAAAAAGGCTGGGCGCGCGCGGCCAGGGGCCATGACGTCGATGCCGCGGAGCTTTCCTATCGCGAAGGCGACAAATACCTCGTCAGCGTGCGCGGCAAAAGTTCGCAACAGGCTGTGTTCATCGATTCCACCGGCCGCAGCTATTCCACGGCTGCGCATACGCTGCCGTCTGCGCGCGGCAACGGCGAGCCGCTGACCGGACGCTTCACGCCACCGGCAGGCGCACGTTTCGATGCGCTCGCGATCGGTGACAACGCGACGAAATTGATCATGGCGACCGATGCCGGCTACGGATTCCTCACGCGTTTCGAAGGGCTGCTCGCCAACAAGAAAGCCGGCAAGCAGGTCATCAACATGGACGACGACGCGCGCGTGCTCGCGCCTGCCTACGTCAACGATCCGGCGCGTGACCGGATCGTCGCGGTGACGACCGAAGGGCATCTCCTGATGTTTTCGGTGGCCGACCTGCCGGAACTCGACCGCGGCCGCGGCAACAAGCTGATCGAGATCCCGAAGGCCAAGCTGCGTTCCGGCGAGGAACGCGTCGCCGGCATCGCGGTGGTCGCGGAGGGTTCGGGCGAAGTCACGCTGTACGCCGGCCAGCGCAAGCTGAGCCTGAAATGGTCTGATCTCGTCGAATACGGCGGCAGCCGCGCGCAACGCGGCGGCCTGCTGCCGCGCGGGTTGCGAAGGGTGGATCGAATCGAAGTCACCGCCTGATTTTTCACCTCCCGCGGCGATGACTTAGGCGTGGGGCGGCGCCGGGGAACTTCACGTCGCGTCGTGAAATCCAAACCGTGTGCACGCCAGCCAAGCCCGTGCGTTGATAGCGATGCACCCCGGAGTCCCGCCATGAAAACCATCGCCATCGCCACCTTCCTTGCGGCCTGCCTGCTGAGCGGCATCGCGCCGGCACAGAACGCCGGCGCTCAAGCGCTGAACCTCCAGTTGCCCCCCAGCGACCTGCCTGTCGCGGCGAGCACGGCGGGGCACCACGCGTCCAGCAAGCACGTCACGGACCGGAACGGCAATCCGACCAGCGCACCGGGCGTGTATTACGGCGACACCAGCGGACAAAAGGCCAACACCGACCAGCGCGTCGCGACGCAACGCTGCGACGATGCCACCTACAACCAGCCGCAGGTGCACGGCAGTGCCAGCATGGGGGTAATGGGCGGCAATCACGTGAGCGGCAGCTATCAGGACGGCACGATCAACATCACCAAGAACCTCGGCGATTGCGAACATCCGTCAGGCGGTATCGGCGTTTCCATCAGCGTCGGACAAGGCCAATTCCAAGGCCGCCACCACTAGTCCCAGGCACTTCGACGGCAAGGCGCCGCCCGCTTCATCGCGCTAAGCTTCGCCAGCGTGCCGCCACGATCGGCACGGGGGACGCGCGCGAATGCACGGCGAATACAAGATGCCCGGCGGCAAACTGGTGGTGGCGGATTTCGAGGTCCGCGACGGCAAGTTGACGCGTGTGCGCATCAGCGGCGACTTTTTCCTGGAACCGGATTCCGCGCTCACCATGATCGACGTGGCACTGGAAGGCATGCCCGCCGCGGGCGGCAGCACGCATCATGCCGCGGTGATCCAGGCTGCGCTGGGGCCGAACGTGCGGATGTTCGGCGTCTCGCCCGAAGCCATTGCCGTCGCGGTGCAACGCGGGCTGGAGATGCAGGGGTGAGCAGAACCAACTGGGACGATTTCAGCTGGCGGCTGATCCATGCGGCGCCTCAGCCGCCAGCACTGCACATGGCGCTGGACGAAGTGCTGACCGACGAAGTCGCCGCGCGCCGACGTCCGCCGACGCTGCGTGTGTGGGAATGGTCGTCATCGTGCGTGGTGATCGGGCGCTTCCAGTCGCTGCGCAATGAGGTGGACTCCGACGCCGCACGCCGGCACGGCATCGAGGTGGTGCGCCGCATCAGCGGTGGCGGAGCGATGTTCATCGAACCCGGCAACACCATCACGTATTCGCTGTACGCGCCGGAAACGCTGGTCGCCGGCATGAGCTTCCAGGAATCCTACGAATTCATGGATGCCTGGGTTATCGATGTGCTGCAGGGCCTCGGCATCAACGCCTGGTACCAGCCGCTCAACGACATCGCCTCGCCCGCCGGCAAAATCGCGGGCGCGGCGCAAACGCGTCGCGGCGGCGCGGTGCTGCATCACGTCACGATGGCTTACGACATCGACACGACGAAGATGCTGGACGTGCTGCGGATCGGGCGCGAGAAGCTCTCGGACAAGGCCACGCAAAGCGCGGCAAAGCGCGTCGATCCGCTGCGCAGCCAGACTGGACTTCCGCGGGATGAAATCATCGAGAAGATGATCGCGGCCTTCCGGCGTCGCCACGGGCTTGTTCCCGGCAAGCTGGCGCACGCGGAAATGGAACGCGCTGTGGCGCTGGCCGAATCCAAGTTTTCCTCGGCGGCGTGGACCGGCATCGTCCCGTGATTTTTGCGATCATCCGTGATCGCTGCATCACGAGACTGTCGAGCAGTTAGCCCAGTTGTGAGAGATCAGAACGGCCATCCATGGCCTGACTTTCCACAACAGCGCGCTTGGCCGGTATATCGGCAAGCGGCACAACCAAGGAATCTGCCATGCGCTGGATTCGACGTATCGCCTTTGCGTTGATCGTGATCGTCGTGATCGCGCTGGCGATCGGATGGCGGCTGCTCGCGGGCAGCCGGCCGCAGGCTGACGGCACGGTCACCGTGCAGGGTTTGTCGGCACCGGCGACCGTCGCGCGCGACATCGACGGCATTCCCACCATCACGGCGCAAAACCGCCGCGACCTCGCCCGGACACTCGGTTACCTGCACGGGCAGGAACGGTTCTTCCAGATGGATCTGCAGCGTCGCGACGCCGCGGGCGAACTGGCGGCGCTGGTCGGGTCCGCCGCGCTGCCGCGGGATGAGAACCATCGCATGCACCGCTTCCGTGCGCTGGCGGAACGCGTGCTTGCCTCACTGCCAACGCCCCAACGCAAATTGATGGATGCCTACACGCAAGGCGTGAACGCGGGGCTGGCGCATCTCCCCGTGCGGCCGTGGGAATACCTGCTGCTGGGCGCGAAGCCGCAACCCTGGACGGACGCCGACAGCATCCTGACGATCGATGCGATGTTCTTCGACCTCAATCAGGATGGCGGCAACGCGCGCGAATTGAACATCGCGCGCTTGCGCGCGGTGCTGCCAAAATCGCTGGTCGATTTCCTGCTGGCGCCGTCACCGCGCTGGGAAGCGCCCATGCTGGGTGATCCGTCGCAAGCAGTGCCGGTGCCAACTGCCACGGTGCTCGACTTGCGCGCGCTGCCGATCCAAGACATCGCGCTGGCACGCGGCGCGCGCGCGGTCGCGCTTTCAAGCGCCGCCAACACCGGCGTCGGCAGCAACGGCTTCGCGGTGGCTGGCGCGCTCACCGGCGGCGCAGCTTTGCTCGCCAACGATCCACACCTGCACCTGCGCGTGCCCAACATCTGGTATCGAGCCCGGCTGCGCTATCCCGACCCGGCCGATCCGAAACGGACGATCGACCTCAATGGCGTCACGCTGCCCGGTGCCCCGGCCATGGTGATCGGCAGCAACGGCCATATCGCGTGGGGCTTCACCAACGCCGAAGGCGACTGGATGGACTGGGTGCGCGTGATCCGCAATCCGCACGACCCGTCGCAATACAGGACACCCGGCGGTTGGGCAAGAATCATCAAGCACGAAGAATCCATCCAGGTGAAAGGCGCGCCTGACGCACACTTGACCGTGGAGGAGACGATCTGGGGACCGATCATGGCCAAGGCGCCGGACGGCACTCCGCTGACGTTGGCATGGACCGCCCAGGACTTGCGCGCCGTCAACCTCAACCTCATACATCTCGAAACTGCGACCACGGTGGATCAGGCACTCGCAATCGCACCGACGATGGGCATTCCCCCGCAAAACCTTGTGGTGGCCGACGCGAGCGGCAACATCGGATGGAGCATCGCCGGCAGCGTGATCCCGATTCGCACGGGCTTCGATCCCTCCATCCCGGCGGATTGGTCCGAACCTGGCACGGGCTGGACCGGCTACGCCACGCCCGCGCAGGATCCGCGCATCGAGAATCCCGCCGATTCGCGCATCTGGAGCGCCAACCAGCGCATGGTTTTCGGCAACCCGCTGCAATTGCTTGGCGATGGCGGGTACGACCAAGGTGCGCGCGCGCAGCAGATCCGCGACGATCTCCGCGCGCGGAGTCATTTCATCCCGCGCGACATGCTGGAGATCCAGCTTGATGATCGCGCCTTGTTCCTCGCGCGCTGGCAGAAGCTGCTGCTTTCCGTGCTCGATGCCTCGCATTGTAATCAAGCGGACCCCGGTCCCTCGAACGTCCCGGTTCCGGCAGGCACCCGTGCATCCTGCACCCGACTGGCAGCGCTGAAACCATTCGTCGCAAAGTGGCAGGCGCGTGCCGCCGCCGATAGCGTCGGCTATCGGATCGTGCGGATGTTCCGCAACCAGGTACGCGAAAACGTGCTGGCGCCGTTCACCGCGCGCGCCACCGCGAAATGGAAGGACTTCGAATGGCCGACGCCCCAGGTCGGCGAATACGCGGTGTGGACGTTGGTGACCCAGCAACCCGCGTGGCTGCTCGACTCGAAATACCAGGACTGGAACGCGTTGCTGTCCGACTCGGCAAGCCAGGTCGCCGATGCGCTGGCGGCGCTGCCCGGCCCGCTCGCCGAAAAGACCTGGGGCCGGCACAACACCGCGCGAATCGACAACCCGCTGTCGGTGGCATTGCCGGGCTGGCTGGCCCGTTTCTTCGACATGCCGCACGACGAGCTGCCCGGCGACAACGACATTCCGCGCGTATTGCATCCGTCGTTCGGCGCGTCCATGCGCATGGACGTGCAACCCGGCAACGAGGCGCACGGCATCCTCGAAACGCCCGCCGGGCAATCCGACAATCCGCTGTCACCGTGGTTCGGCAAGGGCCACGCAGCCTGGCTGCAAGGCAAGCCGGCGCCGCTCCTGCCCGGACCCGCGAAATACCACCTGACCCTGCAGCCCGCGCACTGACGCCGAATTCCGCTCGCCCCGAACCGAGGACCCCCAAGCTTGCGCGGACCCGCACAGTCCGGCGACCATCTTCCCCATGGATCCGAATCGACCCGCGGCCGGCCCCGCCCACATGCTTGCAAGAGCATTGGTCATGCTGGTCGCGGCGGCGCTGCTGGCTGGATGCGCGCGCGCGTCGCAGGGTGTCGCGAGTCACGACGTGGTGTTCGACAACGTGCATTACCGCGTGGTGACCATCGACCTTGCCAAGGCGGATTTGGGACTGCATTGGCGCGATCCCGCCACCGGAAAACCCTTCGCGAGTACCCCCGCGCTGCAATCGTGGGGCGCATCTCAGGGCAGGCAATTGCTGTTCGCCGCCAATGCAGGCATCTATGACGCGCACGCCGAACCGCTGGGCCTTTACGTGGAGAACGGCAAGACGGTGAAGCCGCTCAATACCGCGCACGGCGATCCCGCGGCCGGCAATTTCTCGCTGCTGCCAAACGGTGTGTTTGCGATCGACACCAATGGCCATGCCTCGGTGCAAACCACTACCGATTTCGCCGCCGCGCACGTGCAAGCACGCGTCGCCACGCAGTCAGGGCCCATGCTGGTGATCGACGGAAAGGTCAATCCGGAATTCATCGCGGACTCCGACAGCACCAAATGGCGCAGCGGCGTGTGCGCGCGCACGCCCGACGAAGCGGTATTCGTGGTCAGCACGGCACCAGTGAACTTCCACACCTTCGCCAGCCTGTTCCTCGACAAGCTGGGCTGCCGCAATGCGCTGTACCTCGATGGCACGCTGTCGCAGATCTACGTGGGCGGCAATTACTACGGCGCGCCGGCGTTCATGGTGAAGCCCTACGCCGGGATGTTTGCCGTGTTCGCAGCCGCCGAGCACAACTAACCCGTGCCGCCGCGGCACTCACCTGCGGCGGCTCCCGGCGACCTCACGGCGGGCGCTCGTGTATATCCCGGCAGAAGCCTTTACACATGCCACCATGGCTTAAGCTTTTGCGTCGGATAATTTTCAACCGCGAGCGTGGCTTCCGCCCGGTCGCGGAGACGGCCGCGCCACGTGGCCCACCAACAGGGGAATGAAAATGCGCTTGAAGTCACCGACCATCGCGCCATCACTGGCGCTGAAAGACATCCATGGAAAATCCATTGCGATTGGCGGCGCCAGCGGTCGGCGCACGCTTTTGTGTTTCTTCCGGGACGCAGCCTGCCCGTTCTGCAACTTCCGAATCTACGAATTGACCCACCATCACGACAGCCTGTCGGCCCTGGGCTTGGACATCGTCGCGGTATTCACCTCCACACCCGAGGAAGTGCGGCGTTTCGTGGCGCGCAAACCACGGCCGTTCGTGGTGGTCGCCGACCCGACTTCCAGCGCGCACGAGGCTTACGGCATCGAGCGCTCATTCTGGCGCAAATGGAAAGGTGTCTTTACCCGGATCCCGACCTTGCTCAAGGGGTTGCGCATCGTGGGCCTCGCGGGACTCAACACCACCAACCTGATGCCCGCCGATTTCCTGATTGACGAGGACGGCCGCATTGTCGAGGCCTATTACGGCAGCGACGCCGGCGATCGCATCCCTTTCGACCGGGTCGAGCTGTTCCTCGCGAAAGGTTTGATGAAGCGCGCCAAAGCCGCCGCCTGAAACGGCTTCCTCAGCCAAGCAGCCGTTCGGCGATGGCGAGGTGGATGGCCGGCAGGCGTTCCAGGTCTTCGAGTGACACGCATTCGTCGATCTTGTGGATCGTTGCGTTGACCGGACCGATCTCGACGACTTCCGCGCCGAGCGGCGCGATGAAACGGCCGTCCGACGTGCCGCCGCCGGTGCTGGGCTCGGGTTCGACGCCGCAGATTTCGCGGCACACGTCGATGACCACCTCGCGCAATTTCCCGCCCTCGGGCGAATGGAAGGATTCACCGGAAAGATTCCATTCAATCGTGTGATCGACGCCATGCTTCGTCAGGATGGCTTCGACCCGCTCGCGCAGCGAATCCGAGCTGCTGGCCGTGCCGAAACGAAAATTGGCGTCGACCACCACGCTGCCGGGAATCACGTTGAGCGCGCCGGTGCCGCCGTGGATATTGGAAATCTGGAAGGTGGTCGGCGGGAAGTCCGCGTTGCCATCATCCCAATGTGTCGCGGCGAGTTCAGCCAGCGCGGGCGCAAGCGCGTGGACGGGATTCTTCGCCTTCTCGGGATAGGCGACGTGCCCCTGCACGCCCCGCGCGATGATTTTGATCGACAGTGAACCGCGCCGGCCCACGCGGATGAGATCCCCGAGTTTTTCTTTCGATGATGGTTCGCCCACCACGCACCAGTCGATGCGTTGTCCGGAATCGTGAAACAGTTTCGCCACCCTGCGCACGCCATCGAGATTGATCGGACCTTCCTCGTCGCTCGTCAACAGCAGCGCCACGGTTCCCGGATGACCCGGATGCGCGGCGACGAACCGTTCCAGCGCCACCACCATCGCCGCGACCCCGGATTTCATGTCCGCTGCGCCGCGGCCGTACAACTTGCCGTCGCGCACGGCCGGGCCGAATGGCGGCGAGGTCCATTCCGATTCAGGGCCGCTGGGCACCACGTCGATGTGACCGAGGAACGCCAATACCGGACCGCCCTCGCCGTGTGTCGCCCACAAATTGGCGACCTCGCGGAAGCTCAAATCCTCGCAGCGAAAGCCGCACGCATCCAGGCGGCCGGTGACCAGGGTCATGCAACCTGCATCATCCGGCGTCAACGAGCGCCGACGGATCAATTCGCAAGTGAGATCGAAAACTTCAGACATGCGCCCACCCATGCGCCCGGCCAGCGATGCCACGCAGCATACCAATGCCTGCCTCAACCCGTGATCGCGGCGCCGAGCAAGTGCCCCACCCCGAATGTGATCGCCGCGGCAGCGGCGGTGATCGCGAACTGGCGTGCAATCGAAAACGCAAGGCCACGCCCGGTGAACAACGAGGTACCGATTGCGATCAGGCACAATCCGAAGAACGTCGTGCCCATGCTGGCGAGCATCGCAGCACGTCCGCCCAGGAAGAAATAGGGCGCAACGGGAAAGATCGCACCGAACGCGAAAAAGCAGAAAGATGAAACCGCGGCGCTCCACGCAGATCCTCCGAGTTCGGACGGATCGACGCCAAGGTCCTCGCGCACCACGGTATCCAGTGCGGTGCGCGGCGTTTCCGCAAGATGCTCGGCAAGATGGTTCGCCTTGGCACGCTCGAGGCCCTTGTCGCGATAGATACCGGCGATATGGCGTACGCCCTCTTCCGGCGCGACCGCCAGGCGTTCGGCGCGCTCGGTGATCTGGGCCTGGTAGAACTCGCGCGAACTGTTGACCGACAGCCATTCCCCGAGCGCCATTGAACACGAGCCCGCCACCAGGCCCGCGAGACCCGCCAGCAACACGGCGTGATTGCCGGTGGCGGCGCCGGCCATGCCCATCACCAGGCTGACGTTCGACACCAGGCCGTCGTTCGCGCCCAACACCGAGGCGCGCAAGGTATTGCCACCCGCCGCCCGGTGGCGATGCACGCGTGCACGCGTAGCGTCCTGGACGAAATGATCGCGATGGCCTGCGCGATCCACCGGCGTTTCCAGATGGTCGGCGTGTTCCAGCCGCACCACCGTCGGCATCACGAACCGGGTCCCGAACCATTTCGCCAAAGCGCCCAGCACCCGCACACGCGCGCGTGGATTCGGCGGCGGCACGCCGACACCGAGTTCGCTCAGCCGCGATTCCCAGAACGCCGCGTTGGCACGCTCTCCCGCCGCGATGCGCCGATAGGCGCGTGCGAGCCGCGCATCGGAGGCCACGGCGGCGAGACGCGCGTACAAGGCTTCATTGTCGCGTTCGACGCGCAAGTTCTTGAGGTAACGGCGGGCGCGGCGATCGCTCATTCGCGCGTCACTTTTCGAACAGTCTCTTGAACGCGTTGTCGCCGAAGCCCACGCTGACTTCGCCGTTGTCGCGCACCACCACGGGTCGCCGGATCAGCGCCGGATACTCCTTCAGCAGCAACGTCCACTCCGGCTCGCTGGCAGGATCCTTGCGCTGCGGCAGCAGGTTGCGCCAGGTGGTCGACGACTTGTTGACCAGCTTTTCCCATCCGCCGAGTTGTTTCGCCCAATCTTTCAGGATTGCCGCCGGCGCGGGGTTCGCACGATAGTCGACGAACGTGTACGCAACGCCAAACCGGTCCAGCCAGTTGCGCGCCTTGCGGCAGGTGTCGCACGTGGGCAGGCCGAACAACGTGACGCTCATTCGCCGCTCCGCAGCAATTCATTGATGGATGTTTTCGCGCGGGTCCTCTCGTCCACGCGCTTGACGATCACCGCCGCATACAGGCCGTGGGAACCATCCGCGGCGGGCAAGGTGCCGGACACCACCACGCTGCCCGCGGGCACGCGGCCGTAGCTGATCGTTTTGCCTGCGCGATCGTAGATGCGAGTCGACTGGCCGATGTAGACGCCCATTCCAAGCACGCTGCCGCGCTCGACCACCACGCCCTCGACCACTTCCGAGCGCGCGCCGATGAAGCAATCATCCTCGATGATGGTCGGAGCGGCCTGCAGCGGTTCCAGCACGCCCCCGATCCCGACACCACCGGAAAGGTGCACCCTCGCACCGACCTGCGCGCACGATCCGACCGTGGCCCAGGTATCGACCATCGCGCCCGGACCGACGTGCGCGCCGATGTTGACGTAACTTGGCATCAATACCGCATCTTTTCCGACGAACGCACCGCGACGCACCAGCGCGCCCGGCACCACGCGCGCACCCGCATCGCGGAATGCCGGATCGTCGGCGCCGGCAAACCGCAGCGGCACCTTGTCGAACGCCGCCATCGGGCCACCGTCCATCACCTGCACGTCGTGCGCCCGGAAGTACAAGAGAATCGCGCGCTTGATCCACGCGTTGACCTTCCAACCATTCTGCCCGTCGGGTTCGGCCACGCGTATCCGACCGCTTTCCAGTTCGTCCAGCACGTGTTCGAGGGCTTCGCGTAAAACGCCCAGCCGTGCGGGATCCAGCGAGGCGCGCTGTTCCCACGCGGCGTCGATCAATGCTTCCGGTTCATGCATGCGGAGCCTCCTGGCCGGGCAACATGCTGCCCGGTGCAAGCCGCCGCTGCAATGCTTCGCGCAGCGATTCCTGCAGCGCATTGCCGAGCGGTGCACCGCCGCGACCGCTCAACTCGAAGAAATCTTCCACCTGGTCACCGAACGTCGCGATGCGCGCGTCGTGCACGCGTACGCCGACGTCGAGAAACGCCTGGGCGATCGCCACCAGCAGGCCCGGGCGGTCGCTGCACACCAATGCGAGCCGCGTCAGCGGCTCGCCTTCGGCCCCATGGAAGTCGACGCGCGGGGGCCGCTGGAAATGGCGCAACCGGCGGGTCAGCCCCCGGCGCGCAGGCATGGTCCGCAGATGCGTCGCGCCCAGCACACGCAACAGCGCCTCGCGCAGATCGGCCGTGCGCTCGACCGGGACAGGCGCCTGCGTGCCGGCTTCCAGCACCGTGAATGCATCCAGCGCGCGACCGTCGCGGGAGGTCATCACCCGCGCCGCGACCACATCCAGCCGCATGCGGTCTAGCGTCGCCGCCACCCCCGCGAAGACGCCGTCGCGATCGGGCGTGGCCACGAATACCTCGGTACCTCCGCGGACGTCCGGCGGGCGCACTGCCACCACGGTCGGCGACTCCGGGGCTCGCAGCACGGCCGCGAGTTGCCACGCCAGCGACTCCGGGCGCTGGCGCAGCAGGGCGGCGTCAGGGAACGTGTCCAGCAAGCTGCCGGCTTGCGCAACGTCGAAGCCCTGCTCGGCCAGCAAAGCCAAGGCGCGCTCGCGCGCCTCGCGGATCCGCACCTCGGCGCGCGCGGGCCGTTCAAGATCACGTCGCAGCACGTAGCGCGCGGCGACGTAAAGATCGGCCAGCAGGCGATCCTTCCAGGAGTTCCAGAGTTTGGGATTGGTGCCCGTGATATCCGCGATGGTGAGCAGGTAAAGCATGTCCAGCCGTTCCCAGTTGCCCACCTGCACTGCGAAACGATGCACGACTTCGGGATCCGCGATGTCCTGGCGCTGCGCGGTCACGCTCATCAGCAGGTGCCACCGCACCAGCCATGCGACCTCTTCGGTGTCATCCTCGTCGAGCCCGAGGCTGCGGCAGAAGGCCCGCGCTTCGGTTTCGCCGAGTTGCGAATGATCGCCACCGCGACCCTTGGCGATGTCGTGGAACAAACCCGCAAGCAACAAGAGTTCCGGCTTGGCCAGACGCGCGAACGCTTCGCAGGCCAGCGGCAGCGACGCGTGCGCTTCCGGATCGGCGTAACGCGCGATATTGCGCAACACGCGCAGCGTGTGTTCGTCGACCGTGTAGACGTGGAACAGGTCGTACTGCATGCGGCCGACCACCCGCGCGAACGACGGCAGGACCGCAGCAAGCACGCCATGGCGGTTCAGTGCTTCCAATACGCGGACGGCTTCGGCGCCGCGACGCAGCAGCCCGAGGAACGCGGCCAGCACCGCCGGATTTCTCGACAATACTGTGCCGTGCGCAACCAGTGCGTGCTCCACCGCGCGCATCGTGGCAGCGGTGATGCCTGTGCAACCTTCGGTATTGAAACGCCGGACGAAGACTTCGATCAAGCCTTCCGGTGCACGCAGCAGCCAGCCGGCGTCGCGCAGTTCGAGGCGCTTGCCGCGCATCACGAAATGTTCGTCCAGACCACGCGCCGGCGGCAATGGATGCAAGTACTCCTGCAAGCGTTCCAGCAACTGCACGAGCATGCGCTCGGTGACGCCCGCGGCGCGAAAATAGTCCTGCATGAAACGCTCGATTGCATCGTTGCCGGTCGTGTTGGCGTCTTCATAACCCAATCGCGCGGCGACCGCCCGCTGCCAGTCGAACAGCAAGCGTTCCTCGGCGCGACCGGTCTCCAGATGCAACGCGTAGCGAATGCGCCGCAGCACCTTGCGTGCGTCCCGCAGACCGTCGCGTTCACTCGCCTCCAGCAACCGCGTGCGCACCAGGCCGTCCAGATCGTTGACACCCACCAGCCGCTTGCCCAGCCAGCGGATCAAGTCGAGGTTGCGCAGCCCGCCGGGGCCATCCTTGAGGTCGGGCTCGAGATTGTGGGTGGTGTCGTCATAGCGCGCATGGCGCTGCGCGCGTTCATCCAGCTTGGCGGCGAAGTACGCATCCGGTGGCCAGAGGGCGGGGTCGGCAACCAGCGCGCGCAATTCATCTGCAAAGCGTTCGGCACCGGCCAGCCGGCGCCCGTCCAGAAGGCTGGTGAAGACAGCCGCATCCGCGGCGGCAATTTCGCGGCATTGCGCAAGCGTACGCACGGCCTGACCCGGTTTCAGCCCGATGTCCCACAGGCAGGCGAAGAACACTTCCAACGCGCCGATCAACGCGTCGCCGGGGTCCACCTGGTGCAATACCAGCAGATCGACGTCCGAACACGGAAACAACAGGCCATGACCGAAGCCACCCACCGCGAACAGCGCCGCTGCGTCGGTTTCGCCCACGTACGCCAACCATACATGCGCACACACCATGTCCACCGTCCGCGCACGCGAATGCGCAAGCTCGGCTGCATCCGCGCCCTGCCGAAACGCCGCTGTGAGCGCGCGTGCATCATCATCCAGCAACTGCCGCAGCGCCCCGCGGGCATCGTCGGACACACCGGCCAGCGGCAGTGCAGGCGGCAGCCGCGGCGAACGCGGAACGACCTGGGCTTGCGCCTCGTTTGCTTGCGACGACGGCATTTGAAGGGCGACCATCAAGGGCCCGTTCGAAGCGGCTGTTGTGAAAAGTCAGGCCATGAAAGGCCGTTCTGGTGCTGGCGGATTGCCAGCGCCCTGAACCACGATGAATCTCAACAAGGCAGCGATCAGGGAATGATCGCAAAAAAACGCTGGAAAGTCAGGCCACGGAAGGCCGTTCTGATGCTGCCAGGTTACCTGCAGCCCGAACAACGTGGAATGTGAACGAGGCTGCGATCGGGATCGATCGCACAAATCACGCGTCGGGCCAAGCCGTCAGCAGTTCATAGCCATCCTCGGTCACCGCAACGGTGTGCTCCCACTGCGCCGACAGAGAATGATCCTTGGTGACCACCGTCCATCCATCCGGCATCTGGCGGGTGTTGCGCTTGCCGGCATTGATCATGGGCTCGACCGTGAAGGTCATGCCTTTTTCAAGCCGCATGCCCTCGCCCGGGCGGCCGTAGTGCAGGACCTGCGGTTCATCGTGATAGATGCGGCCGATGCCATGCCCGCAGTATTCACGTACCACCGAATAACCGGCTGCTTCCGCGTGCTGCTGGATGGCGTGGCCGATGTCGCCCAGCGTCGCGCCGGGCTTGACCTGCCGGATACCCAGCATCATTGCTTCGTAGGTGGTGTCGACCAGGCGTTTGGCCAGCACCGAGGGTTCGCCCACGAAGTACATGCGCGAGGTGTCGCCGTGCCAGCCGTCCTTGATGACGGTGACATCGCAGTTGATGATGTCGCCCTCCTTCAGCACCTTGCCCGGGCTAGGGATGCCGTGGCAGATCACATGGTTGACCGACGTGCACAGCGTCTTCGGGAACCCGCGGTAACCGACGTTGGCCGGAATCGCGTGTTGCACGTTCACGATGTGATCGTGGGCGATCCGGTCGATTTCTTCGGTGGTGACACCGGGCTTGATGTGGTCCTTCAGCATGGCCAGCACCTCGGCCGCCAGTCGACCGGCGACGCGCATGCCTTCGAGTTCTGCAGGGGTTTTCGGAATGACGGGCATAGGCTTGAACGGGTCAGAATTCAGCGGCGCACCGGACGACAACGCCATGGCACGGAACCATCGACGGATCGGGCGCGTCCGCTGGAAGGAACAATTATCCACGATCCGCGCGCCCGTTGCAGAAGGGGCCTTCCGCGCATTGCGCGCGTCGCCGATCTTCGCTACACTTTGCGGGCTTTGCGAAAGCAAAACCGCCCACGCCGGGCGTCACCGGCGAATCCACACGCAGGCCTGCATCCGTTGTGATGCACCGGCACCGGGGTCCTTCGCAAGAAGGTCGTTGCCGCGGGGCCTGCGGAAGCCCAACCCCGGAACCTGTTGCGCCCTCCCCGTCCCATGACGGCTGCGCTCCTCGTGAAAGCGAGGCGGGTTCCCACATCGGAGTGTCAAACCATGCCCCAAGTCACCATGCGCCAGATGCTGGAAGCCGGCGTGCATTTCGGCCACCAGACGCGCTACTGGAATCCCAAGATGGCGCCGTACATCTTCGGCGCGCGCGGCAAGATCCACATCATCAACCTCGAAGCGACGGTGCCGAAATTCACCGACGCGATGAATTACCTGTCGGGCCTGGCGCAGAAGCGCCGCACCGTGCTGTTCGTCGGCACCAAGCGCTCCGCGCGCGAGGCGATCGGCGAAGAAGCCCAGCGTTGCGGCATGCCTTACGTCAACGCACGCTGGCTGGGCGGCATGCTGACCAATTTCCGCACCGTCAAGCAGTCGGTGGCGCGCCTGAAGGAATTGGAAGCCGCCGAAACCGACGGCACCTTCGACAAGCTGGTCAAGCACGAAGTGCTCAGCCTGCGGCGGGAACGCGACAAGCTGGAGAGGTCGCTGGGCGGCATCAAGGACATGAAGAACCTGCCGGACGCGCTGTTCGTGATCGACATAGGCCACGAAAACATCGCGGTGCTGGAAGCCAAGAAGCTCGGCATCCCGGTGGTCGCGGTGGTCGACACCAACTACGACCCGTCGCTGGTCGACTATGCGATTCCGGGCAACGACGACGCGATCCGCGCGGTGCAGTTGTACGCGCGCGCCGCCGCCGACGCGGTGCTGGAAGGCAAGGCCGCAGCGCCGATCCAGGCCCGCGGTGACGACAGCGAGTTCGTCGAGCTTGACGCCGAAGGCAACCCGGTCGTGTCCGGCAAGGACGACGAAAGCCGCAAGCCGGCTCGTCGTGCCCCGGGAAAGAAGGCTGCGCCGAAGCATGCTGCACGCCCCGAAACCGCCCAGCGCGAAGGCGACGCGGAGTAAGCGCAAGCTCATGCGGGCTTGCCCTTCTCCCACGCGTGAAATGCCGATGAGGGTTCGGCTTTCGCGTTGAACTGACCAAGCACGAGGCCCATCTCTCTTGCACCTTCCGAACCCTCACCGCTATCCCTCTCCCGACGGGAGAGGGGTTCGAGCCGCCCCGTTGCGGCACAAACAATTTCAGAGGTAGCAACATGGAAATCACCGCCGCGATGGTCAAGGAACTGCGCGAGCGCTCCGGCGCCGGCATGATGGAGTGCAAGAAGGCACTCACCCAAAACAACGGCGACATCGACGCGTCGATCGAATGGCTGCGCAAGCAGGGTCTGGCCAAGGCCGACAAGAAGGCCGACCGTGTCGCCGCGGAAGGCCGCATCGTGCTGGCGCAGTCCGGCAACAGCGGCGTGCTCGTCGAGATCAACTCGGAAACCGACTTCGTCGCCAAGGATGAGAACTTCCTGAAATTCGCGGACGAAGTCGCGCAAATCGCGTTGGCCAGCGGCGCCAAGGACATCGCAGCTCTCAAAGCCGCCAAGCTCGGCGGCGGCAGCGTGGAAGAGGCCCGCCAGGCGCTGGTCGCCAAGATCGGCGAGAACGTGCAGGTGCGCCGCCTGGTCCGCACCGACAATGCCCCCGTGTTGGGCGCTTACGTGCACGGCGGCCGTATCGGCGTGCTGGTCGGGCTGGCAGGCGGCGACGCGGAGCTGGCGCGCGGCATCGCGATGCACATCGCCGCGATGAATCCCCAGTACGTCGCGCCGGAAAACGTGCCGGCGGAGTTCGTCGCGAAGGAAAAGGAAATCTCGCTGGCGCAGATGAGCGAGAAGGACAAGCAGAAGCCTGCCGAGATCCAGGAAAAGATGATCGCCGGCAAGATCAGGAAGACCTTGAACGAAATCTCGTTGACTGGCCAACCGTTCGTGCTGGACACCAACGTCACCGTCGGCGACGCATTGGCGAAGGCCAAGGCCAAGGTGCTGTCGTTCCATCGCATCGCGGTCGGCGAAGGCATCGAGAAGGTGGTCGAGGACTATGCCGCCGAGGTGATGAAGCAGGCCGGATTGGCTTGATTGCGCGATCATCCCGGATCGCTGCTTCGATCCGGTTCCTCGCCAACGACAGACGCCCGGACGCGGCAGCACCAAAACGGCCTTCCATGGCCTGACTTTCACGACAGCCGCTTCTCACGGAGCAATGGTGAAACACGAAAGCCGCGAGCAATCGCGGCTTTTTTTGTGCATCGCACAGGGATGGATACCCATGTAGGTTGGTGCTGACCCCGGACTTGATCCTGGGGAAGCCCAACGGTATCCGTGGGGCAACATGTTGGGCTTCTCCCCCAGCAAGTCCGGAATCAGCCCAAGCTAGCCACGGCGCCCCACTACCCGTCGCCATTCTCCAAGTACAATTTGCGCGTTTACCCATGATCGGAGCCTCTCGCATGGCGGCCAAGCCGAAGTACCAGCGCATCCTGTTGAAGCTGTCCGGCGAGGCACTGATGGGCTCCAGCGACTACGGGATCGATCCCGAGGTCATCGGCCGGATGGCCGATGAAGTCCTGGAGGCGCGCAAGCTCGGCGTCGAAGTGGGCGTAGTGATCGGCGGCGGCAACATCTTCCGCGGCGCGGGTCTTGCCGAAGCCGGCATGGATCGCGTGACCGGCGATCACATGGGCATGCTGGCCACGGTGATGAATGCGCTGGCGATGCAGGACGCGCTGGAAAAACGCGGTGGCTTCGCGCGCGTGATGAGCGCGATCCAGATCCATGACGTGTGCGAGGACTTCATCCGCCGCCGCGCGATCAGGCACCTGGAAAAAGGCCGCATCGTGCTATTCGCAGGCGGCACCGGCAACCCCTTCTTCACCACCGATTCCGCCGCTGCATTGCGCGCAGTCGAGGTCAACGCCGACCTGTTGCTTAAGGCCACCAAGGTCGATGGCGTGTACAGCGCCGATCCCAAGAAGAAAAAAGATGCGCAGCGCTTCGGGCACGTCAGCTACGAAGAAGTGATCGCGCGGAATCTCAAGGTGATGGACACCGCCGCGATCGCGCTCTGCCGCGACCACGGCCTGCCGCTGCGCATTTACGACATGACGCGGCCGGGCAACTTGATGCGCATCCTCAAGGGCGAGTCGATCGGAACCCTGGTCACGGATTCCGCAACGGGCTTCTAGGCATCGCAGGTTGGACCTGGACAAGACGAAGCCTGATGTCGTGCTTCGCAACCTGCCTGCAACGGTTTTGGCCGCTTTTGCCGAGACAAAGATGGCCTGGCCACCCTGGAGGCGAGCGAAATCTAGATCAGGGATGTCGCATCACCTTGGACGGGAACCCTTACAACTCGGCTGAAGTTGATGGGCCTTGCGCTTGCGCGACAAGAAAAAAGCGCAATGCCTGCGGCTATACTTGGCGGTCATCAACAGCCTCCGGAGCCGCCATGCTCGACGACATCAAACGCGACAGCCAGGCCCGCATGGGCAAGAGCGTCGAGGCGCTGCGTCACGAGTTGTCGCACCTTCGCACCGGCCGCGCCAGCACCGCGCTGGTGGAAAACATCAGGGTGAACTACTACGGCCAGGACGTTCCGATCAACCAGGTCGCCACCGTGACCGTCTCGGACGCGCGCTCGCTGACCATTACGCCCTATGAAAAGCAGATGGTGGGCCCCGTCGAAAAAGCCATCATGGCATCCGACCTCGGCATCACACCCACCACTGCGGGTACCGTGATCCGCCTCAATATGCCGCCACTCACCGAGGAACGCCGCAAGGATCTCGCCAAGCATGTCGGCCATGAAGGCGAAAGTGCCAAGGTGGCGATCCGCAATATCCGCCGCGACGCGCTCCAGCACATCAAGACCATGCTGAAGGACAAGCAGATCAGCGAGGACGATGATCGCCGCGCACAAGACGACATGCAGAAGCTGACCGACCGTTTCATCAAGGACGTGGATGCGGCGGTGCAGGCGAAGGAACAGGAGCTCCTGGCCATCTAGGAACCCTTGAACAGCCTGCTGCGCTTGGCAGGTCGCGCGCCGGTGGCGCTCGGCATTCCCAGGTAGCGACGTGTACACTCCGGTGCCTGCGCTCCGGCGTCGTGCAACCTGCCTTCGCTCGCGACGGTTCTTCCAAGGTTCCGGATACTCGAGAACGGTTGCGGCCGTCTTGATGGAGGCTGGCGACCATCGTCCTTCGTCTCTTCCGAGGGAAAGTACAAATGGCGAAGGCACGAGTGCCCAGTATTTCTCAAGACGTCACGCAGGACGACGAGCTGCGAGCCGAACGCATTCCACACCACCTTGCCATCGTGATGGACGGCAATGGGCGGTGGGCAAACCGCCGTGCGCAACCGCGCAGTTTCGGCCATCGCGCGGGTCAGAAGGCGGTGCGTGCCACGGTCGAGTATTGCCTGCGCCACGGCCTCGGCGTCCTGACGCTGTTCGCGTTCTCTTCGGAAAACTGGAAACGTCCCGACGCGGAAGTCGGCGCATTGATGGACCTCTTCCTGAAGGCGCTGGACAAGGAAATTGACAAGCTGCACAAGAACCAGGTGCGCGTGCGCTTCATCGGCGAGTTGCCGGCGTTTTCCGAAGCGATCCGCACCCGAATGCAGGCGGCCATGCTGCGTACCGGTGCGAACTCGCGCCTGACCCTCAACGTGTGCGTCAATTACGGCGGACGCTGGGACATCGTGCAGGCCGCGCGACGGGTGAGCGAAGCGGCGCTGGCTGGCAAGCTGGATCCTGCCGCCATCAGTGAAACCAGCTTGTCGCCGTACTTCTGCCTGGCCGACGTGCCGCCGCCGGATCTTTTCATCCGCACCGGCGGCGAACATCGCATCAGCAATTTCCTGCTCTGGCAGCTTGCCTATACGGAACTGTATTTCACCGACACCCTCTGGCCCGACATGGATGCCGCCGAACTCGATCGTGCGCTCGAGGACTATGCGCGTCGCGACCGCCGCTTCGGCTGTGCGCCCGCCCCCGCCACCACGGCCCGGGCAAGCTGAGCGCGGCCCATGCTGAAACAGCGCGTCATCACCGCCGTCATCCTCGCGCCACTTATCGTCGCGCTGATTTTTCTCACCAGAGCGTCCGTGTTCGCGACGCTGCTGGGATTGATCTTCCTGCTCGGCATGTGGGAATGGACGCGCATGGCGGGCATGCGGGGCTACCCCCTGCGGGTTGTGTTACTGCTCGGCTACGCCGTGCTGTTCGCGCTGTCGTGGCACATCTGCAAGACAACCTGGTGGTGGCTGCCGGTGCTGGCGGGTTTGGCCTGGTGGCTGCTGGCGCTGGCCTGGCTGGCGCACTACCGGTTCGCGGCGCAACCGACGCGCGGCCACGCGTTGCTGAAACTCGTGGCGGGTGCATTCGTCGTGGTACCGGCGTGGTGCGCGGTGGTGGTGATGCATGGCGACATGGCCGAACCGCATACGGGCAGGGGCCACTGGTGGGTATTGTTTTTTGCCTGCATCGTGGTCGCTGCCGATATCGGCGCGTTTTCCGCGGGTCGGCGGTGGGGCCATACCAAGCTCGCGCCCGCGATCAGCCCTGGCAAGACCCGCGAAGGCGTCTACGGCGCACTGGTTTGCTCGGGCATCGTCGGACTGGTCGGCGGCGTGCTGTTGAAAGTTCCCGTCGATCGCCTGCCCGCGATCGTGGCGCTGGCCCTGCTGACGGTGCTGTTCTCGATCGTGGGCGACCTTTTCGAAAGCCTGGTCAAGCGCCACGCGGGCGTCAAGGATTCCGGCGCGCTGTTCCCCGGTCATGGTGGGGTGTTCGACAGAATGGATTCGATCGTCGCGGCGCTGCCGATTTTCGTGCTTGGGAAATTCCTGCTTGGATTGTAGGCGCGCCGGAACTTGCGGCCGTTCGTCGCGGTCGATGAGTGAGCGCCGGCCACGCCGGTCTTCAGGTTGGGTGCCGTATCATGGGCAAGGCTGAATTTCCCGTACGCATGGCATGAGCGATTTTCTGAACATCCTGGGCCCGGTATGGTGGATGATCGTCACCCTGGGCATCCTGGTGACCTTCCACGAATTCGGCCACTTCTGGGTCGCGCGCCGCTGCGGCGTGAAGGTGCTGCGTTTCTCGATCGGTTTCGGCAAGGCGATCAAGTCGTGGTATGGCAAGGACGGTACCGAGTATTGCGTGGCGTGGATTCCGCTGGGCGGTTACGTGAAGATGCTGGACGCCCGCGAGGGCGATGTCGATCCCGCAGATCGCCCACGCGAGTTCACCGGCAAGCCGATCTGGCAGCGCATCCTGATCGTGCTGGCCGGCCCCGGTTTCAACCTGATCTTCGCCGTCGCCGCGTTCTGGGCGATGCTGGTGATCGGCAAACCGGATTTCCAGCCGCTCGTCGGCGACGTCGCGCACCTCGCGGCACAAGCCGGCGTCCAGCGCGGCGATCGGGTCCTCAGCGTCAACGGTGAAGAAATCTCCAACTGGACCGATCTGGGCCTTGCGCTGGCCAACGCGGCACAGGCGCGCCACCCGACGCCGCTGAAGATCCGCACGCCATCCGGCGCGACCGCCACGCGCGTGCTGCAGTTCGACAAGCTGCCACCGCATCCCAGCGACCAGACCATCGTGGAGCAGACCGGCATGATGCCGCTGCAACGCAGCCTGCCACCGGTAGTCGGCAAGCTCGTGCCCGATGGTGCGGCCGAGGCTGCGGGGCTGAAGCCGGGCGATCGCGTCATCAGCATCAACGGCACCCGGATCAGCGACTGGAACCAGTTGACCGACACCACCCGCAAGGATGCCGGTCCGGGGCGCCGTCTCGCGCTGGTGGTTTCACGCGATGGGCAACGGACGTCGATCGCGCTGCAGCCGCGCCTGACCAGCGAACCCGACGGCAGCAAGGTCTGGGCGATCGGCATCTATGCGAAGCCGGGCACGGCGGCGTATGACACGGTGCTGCGACGCGGGCCGCTGGCGGCCGTGCCCGCGGCCGTCGAACAGATGTGGGATCTCACCGCGACCACGGTGAAAATGTTGGGCCACATGCTGACCGGTTCGGCTTCGCTCTCGAACCTGTCGGGCCCGATCTCTATCGCGCAGTACGCGCAGACCTCTGCCGAAATGGGTCCTGCATGGTTCCTGTATTTCCTCGGCATCATCTCGCTCAGCCTCGGCATCATGAACCTGCTGCCGATTCCGATCCTCGACGGCGGGCACCTGCTCTATTACCTGATCGAACTGGTCAAGGGTGGCCCGTTGTCCGATCGCGCGATGGCGGCCGGTCAGTACATGGGCATGGCGTTGCTGGTGATGCTGATGGGCCTGGCGTTCTACAACGACATCCTGCGCGTACTCTCATGAGCATGCCGGCTGCCCGTCCCGCCTGCGATCAAGGGCTCATTCCGCGTGCGAGTTGAAACCCGCCGCTTTCCCGTGCGCGGCCGCGCCTGTACGATGCACGGTTTGCGTGGCAAATCCTGAATTTCCGGAACCGACGATGAAGCGAGTCGCCGCACTGATCCTGTTCGCCGCCCTCTCCGCCCCCGTGGCGGCGTACGCATTCCAGCCTTTCACCGTCAGCGACATCCGCATCGAAGGCTTGCAGCGCATCGCGGCCGGCACGGTATTGAGTTATCTGCCGATCGAACCCGGCCAGACGATGACCGACGCCACCGCGCAAAAAGCCATCCAGGATCTGTTCAAGACCGGCTTCTTCAACAACGTCCAGTTGGAACGCCAAGGCAACATCCTGATCGTGAAGGTGGTCGAACGTCCATCCATTGCCAGCCTCGCCGTGCGCGGCAACAAGGACATCAAGTCCGATCAGTTGCTGAAGGGCTTGAAGTCGGCCGGCCTGGCCGAGGGCCAGACCTTTGATCGCCTCACCCTCGACCAGATGCGCCAGCAACTGATCGCGCAGTACAACGATCGCGGCAAGTACAACGTCACCGTCGAGCCGCACGTCACCAACCTCGATCGCAACCGTGTCGCCATCGACATCGAGATCCACGAGGGCAAGGCCGCCAAGATCCAGGAAATCAACATCGTCGGCAACCGCGCGTTCACCGACGACCAGATCCGTGATGACTGGGAATCGGGCACGCCCAACTGGACGTCGTGGTATTCGAACAACGACCAGTATTCGCGCGAGAAACTTTCGGGCGACCTGACCAAGCTCGCTTCGTATTACCTCGACCGCGGCTACGCCGATTTCAACATCAGCTCGGCGCAGGTCACGATCAGCCCCGACAAGCGCGACATCTACATTGCCGCCGGCATCCACGAGGGCGACATTTTCAAGATTTCCGACATCCATCTGCTTGGCACCCTGATCCTGCCGGAGGATGCACTGCGCAAGGTGCTGCGCATCCAGCCCGGCGAAGTGTTCGACCGTCACAGCATCGAATTGTCCTCGGACGCGATCACGGACGTGCTGTCGAACATCGGTTACGCCTTCGCCAAGGTTTCGCCGATCCCGAAGGTGGACGAAAAGGCCCACACCGTTGACCTCACCTTCTACGTCGATCCGGGTCCGCGCGTGTACGTGCGCCGCATCAACTTCAAGGGCAACACCAATACGCAGGACCAGATCCTGCGCCGCGAAATGCGCCAGTTCGAGGGTGCCTGGTATTCGCAGGCGGCGATCGATCGTTCCAAGGTGCGTCTGCAGCGCCTCGGCTTTTTCAAGGATGTCAACATCGACACCGTGAAGGTCCCGGGCACCGCCGACGAGGTGGACCTCAACGTGAAGGTGAGCGAGGAATCCTCCGGCCAGTTCCAGTTTGGCGTCGGCTATTCACAAGTGTCGGGCATCATCCTTTCGACCTCGATCTCCAACAACAATTTCCTCGGCACCGGCAATCGCGTGTCGGCAACCTTCGAGAAGAGCCTGTTCCTGAAGCAGTACCAGGTCTCTTTCTTCGATCCGTACCTCACCGACAGCGGCATCGGCATCGGCTACAACGCCAGCGTGCTGCAGTTGAACCAGGCCGAGCAGAACATCGCGTCGTATCTCTCCGATACCGACGCTTTCTCGACCTACCTGAGCTTCCCGATCAGCGAAACCGACAGCGTCAATCTCGGCATCGGCCTCAACAAGACCAAACTGGACCTGATTCCGGGTTTTACGCCGCAGGTGTTCTTCGACCAGATCTACAAGATCGGCCACTACACCATCCGCAGCACGCCACTGACGATTTCCTACGCGCACGACACGCTCAATAAGTTCTTCAAGCCCACCCGCGGCGGCCTGCAGCAGATCAGCGCGGAAATCGGCCTTCCCGGTGGCACGGTGCCCTACTACAAACTGACGCTGTCCAGCAGCGATTACTTTCCGCTGCCGTTCGGCTTCGTGGGCCACGTCTCGGGCACCCTGGGTTACGGCAAGGCGTATTCCAAGGACATTACGGTGCAGTACGCCGACAGCCAGGGGATCATCCGCACGATGAATTTCCCGTTCTTCCAGAACTACTACGCGGGCGGCGTGCGCGACGTGCGTGGCTTCGAGGACAATACGCTCGGTCCGCGCATCTGCTCGGGCCTGATCGGTGCGGATGGCAAGCCCGCCCCGACCGCCATCTCGGTCAATGGGGCCTGCCTCGGGGGCAGCTCCTTTCGTCCACAGCCGGTCGGTGGCGCATTCAAGGTGCTGGGTAGCGGCGAGCTGGTGCTGCCGTTCTTCAAGGACAACAACAAGGCGCGCATCTCACTGTTCACGGACGTCGGCAACGTGTTCTCCAGTTACGGCGACTTCAACGCCTCGGATTTGCGCGCCTCGGTGGGCATTTCGCTGCAGTGGATCGCGCCCGTCGGGCCAATCGTGATCAACCTCGCGCAGCCGATCCGCGACAAGCCGGAAGACAAGCCGTTCGAAGAACGGCTGCAATTCTATTTCGGCCGCACGTTTTGACGACCCGCGAATAGGCTGCGGCGCCACTCGCCCCATCCATGTGGCTCGCCCTGCGGGCCGCCTGCGTCGTTCAAACCGGCTATCCTGCCGGTTTAGTCGACAGCTCGCGCGCCGGCGCTGCTCGCAATGCTCACGTACTGACATGGACGCTCCGCTTGCCGCGCTCCGGCGTCATGCAACTTGCCCTCGCTCGCAACGCTTGTGCACGGGCCGTCGGCATCGCACGGTCGCGACCCGATCCCGATGCGTGCCACCATACCCACCGCGGCGCGGCACGCCGAACCTGTTGAAAAGGGCGAATGGAACGAGCAACCGGCTATCGCATCGACGAACTGGCGCGGCGCTTCGGACTCGAAGCCCGCGGTGACGCGTCGTGTGTGATCCGCGGGGTCGCGCCTTTGGCGCACGCGGCCCGTGAACACCTCGCGTTCCTTGCCAATCCGCGCTACGCAACCGATCTGGCGCACACCGGCGCCGGCGTGGTGGTGCTGCGCGCAGAACAGGCCGGTGCCAGCCCGGTTCCCGCGCTGATCGCGAAAGATCCGTATCTCGCCTACGCGCGCATTGCGGCATTGTTCGACACGACACCCGCCCCGGCACCCGGCGTTCATCCGACGGCGGTGATCGCGGACGAGGCCCAGGCGCATCCGTCCGCCAGCATAGGCCCGCATTGCGTGCTCGAAGCCGGCGCCGTCGTCGAAGCCGGTGCGGTGCTGGGACCGCATTGCGTGATCGGCCCGGATTGCACCGTGGGTGCGCAATCGCGCCTGGGCGCGCGCGTTACGCTGGTGACGCGCGTGACGCTCGGCAAGCGTGTCCTGATCCATGCTGGCGCGGTGCTGGGCGCGGACGGCTTCGGCCTCGCGCGCGGCGAAGATGGCTGGGTCAAGGTGCCGCAGCTCGGCGGCGTGCGCATCGGCGATGATTGCGAAATCGGCGCCAACACCACGATCGATCGCGGCGCATTGGAAGACACCGTGCTGGAAGAGGACGTGCGCCTCGACAATCAGATCCAAATCGCGCACAACGTTCGCATCGGCGCACACAGCGCGCTGGCGGGCTGCGCGGCGGTCGCGGGCAGCGCCAAGATCGGCCGCGACTGCCTGATCGGTGGCAGCGCGGGCGTGCTGGGCCACCTCGAGGTTGCCGACGGCGTTACCATCACCGCGATGACCCTGGTGACCCATTCGATCCGCGACCCCGGCGTATATTCTTCCGGCGCGCCGGTCGAGGAGAACCGCGCGTGGCGAAAAAATGCCGCGCGCATGCGTCAGCTCGACGCGATCGCGCGGCGCGTGGCCGCGATGGAAAAAAAATTGGAAGCTTTGATGAAGGTACGCAACGAATGAACGAACTCACCACCCCCGTGACCTTGCCGGTCGATGCGGAACAAATCGCGGCGATTCTGCCGCACCGGTATCCGTTTCTGCTGGTCGACCGGGTTGTCGAACTCACGCCGGGGCAGAGCATCGTGGCGATCAAGAACGTCACGCTCAATGAGCCTTTTTTCCAGGGGCATTTCCCTGGCCACCCGGTAATGCCAGGCGTGCTGATCGTCGAAGCGTTGGCGCAGGCATCCGGGCTCCTGATCGGGTTGTCGGGCACGATGACCGACAAGGAGGATCGCATTTTCTATCTCGCGAAGGTGGACAACGCCCGCTTCCTGAAGCCGGTGGTGCCGGGCGATCAACTACGCCTCGAGGTTCAATTGAAGCGCCGCCTCCGCAGCATGGGCATCTTCACCGCATGCGCGCGGGTCGACGGCGCGGACGCTGCAACCTGCGAGTTGATGTGCGCGGAAACCACGCGGTGAACCAGGGTTGTCCAAATGTCCACCCGAGCGCGATCGTCGATCCGGGCGCGAAGCTCGCCGACGATGTCGCGGTCGGGCCGCTGGCGGTGATCGGCGCGGAGGTCGAGATCGGCCCGGGCAGCCGCGTCGGCGCGCACGCCCTGATCCAGGGTCCGACCCGAATCGGGCGCAACAACCACATCGGCGCGTACGCGTCGATTGGCGGCGACCCGCAGGACAAGAAGTATTCCGGCGAACGCAGCGAGCTCGTGATCGGCGACGGCAACACCTTCCACGAGTTCGTCACCATCAATCGCGGGACCGCCGAAGGCGGCGGTGCCACCCGCATCGGCGACGACAACTGGATCATGGCCTACGCGCACGTCGCGCACGACTGCCACATCGGCAGTCACACCATCTTCGCCAACAACGCAACGCTGGCCGGCCATGTCGAAGTGGGCGACCACGTGGTGCTGGGCGGTTTCGCGGGCGTGCACCAGTTCTGCAAGATCGGCGCGCACGCCTTCGCCGCGATGTATTCGGCGATCAACCGCGATGTTCCGCCGTTCATCTACGTCGCCGGCCAATTCGCGGTGCCGCGCGGCGTGAATGCCGAAGGCCTGAAGCGGCGCGGTTTCGATGCGGGACGGATCGTGGCCATCAAGCGCGCCTACCGCACCCTTTACATGTCGCACAAGACGCTGGAGGAAGCCCGCGCCGCGCTTGCCGAGCAGGCCGGCGGCAACGATGACGTTCGCGCGTTCTGCGACTTCATTGACCGCAGCGAACGGTCGCTGGTGCGGTAATGTCCATGCAGCACGAACGGGGGGACGGGAACCGGGCGGCCTCGGCATCCAGCCCGCTGTTTGCGCTGGTCGCCGGCGAAGATTCCGGTGATCAGCTCGGCGCCGATCTCATCGAGGCGTTGCGCGCGCGCTTTCCTGAAGCGCGGTTCGTCGGCGTGGGTGGTCCGCGCATGCGGGCGGGCGGGTTCGATACGTGGCACGATATCTCTGAACTCTCGGTGATGGGCTTGGCTGAAGTGCTGCGTCATCTTCCCCGGCTGTTGCGCCTGCGTGCGTCGCTGACGAAGCGGCTGATTGCCCTGAAGCCGGACGTCTTCATCGGCATCGACGCGCCCGATTTCAACCTCGGCTTGGAAAAGAAGCTGAAGCAGACGGGCATCCGAACCGTGCATTACGTCAGCCCTTCGATCTGGGCGTGGCGCGAAAATCGCGCCCGGAAGATCGGCGAGTCCGCCGATCGGGTGCTTTGCCTGTTTCCGATGGAACCCGCAATCTACGCAAAGTTCGGGGTGGACGCCCGCTTCGTGGGCCATCCGCTGGCGGATCGGTTCGCGCTTGTCCCGAATCGCGAGGCCGCCCGCCGCGAAATCGGTCTCGGCGTCGAAGCGCCGGCGTTGGCAGTGCTCCCGGGCAGCCGGCTGTCGGAAATCCACCGTCTGGGCGCGATCTTCCTGGACGCGGCGCGGTGCGTTGCAGAGCGGATACCCGGTTTGCAAATCGTCGTACCGACCGCCAATGCGCGCTGCCGCCATGCAATCGAAGCGTTGCTGGCAAAGGCGGGGGCGGCGGACGTGACACTGCTCGACGGCAACGCCCACCGCGCGATGATCGCAGCCGACGTGGTGCTGCTGGCATCTGGCACCGCCGCGCTGGAAGCGATGCTTGCGAAACGCCCGATGGTGGTTGGCTATCGCATCGCACCGTTCACCCATGCGGTCGTCAAGGGCCTCGGTATGTTGAAGACGGGTGTCTATTCGCTGCCCAACGTGCTGGCGGGGCGCCCGTTGGTGCCCGAGCTGATGCAACGCGACTGCACGCCAGAAAATCTTGCCAACGCCGTCGTGAAGCTGTTCGGTGACGCCAACCGCCGCGACGAACTGACCCAGGAATTCGAACGCATGCACCTTGCGCTGCACACCGGGGGCGGCGCCGCCGCAAGCGCGGCCCGCGCGATCGGGCAGATGTTGATGCCGCAGGCCGCGGAGCGGGTGGCATGAAGATCGCGCGCGCATCTCGGTTCCCATTGCGTTGGCGCCGGGCATGGCGGCTTGCGCTGGCCTTGGTCATATTGCTGGCGACGCTTTGGCTGGGCCCGCTGGGCGAGCATACGGTGCGCGAATCCGCGTTCGCGGGCTGCATTCTCGCCGGGTCGATCCTGCTTGCGATCGCGGCCAGCCGTCGCGTGACTTTCGGCGTGGCCGCCGGTTGCCTGCCGATGTTGCTGCTGGTGATAGCGGCCAACCTGAAGTTCCGTTACCTGTCGACGCCGCTGCTGGCGCCCGATCTCGTTTATTACTTCAATGCCGAGATCGCCGAAACGCTGTTGCGCTATCCGTTCATCATCGGGGCGATCGTGGCGGCGATCGTGCTGGTGCCATTGCTGCTGGTAGTGTTGTGGCGCGGCGACATCCGGCTCGAGTACAACATTCGAGGCGGTCGCGCGATCGCGATCCTTGTGTCGATGGCACTGCTCGCCGTGATCTTGTATCCGCATGGCCCGTTCGCCCAGGTGTATGACAAGGGCGTGTGGGAAGCGATGATCGACAAGAGCTTCGTGTCGGATTTCATCGTGTCGATCCCGAATGCGAGCGTGAACGAGCCGCCGTTCCTCCCGGGCGACGCGACCCGCGACAACTGGCACGATCTCGCTTCCATCGGAGCGGATCCGACCCGCAAACCCGACATCATCGCGGTGCTGGAGGAAAGCACTTTCGATCCGCGCATGCTCACCGCGTGCACTTCGAAACTGTGCGATGCGCGCATGTTCCACGCCGACGCCGGCACCATCGCGCACGGCTGGATGAACGTCCATACCTGGGGCGGCGGCACGTGGACCAGCGAATTCGCATTTCTTTCGGGACTGCCGCACACATTGTTCGGCCCGGCCGGCGTCTACGCGCCGTTCAACCTTGCGCCGCGCATCCGCTACACCTTGCCGCGCCTGCTCGATGCCGACGGTTACCGTACGGTCGGAATCTATCCCACCGACGGCGACTTCATGAACGGTCGCGACGCCTACGCCGACTATGGTTTTGATGCGTTCTACGGCGGCCGCGAGTTGAAGCTGGGCTGGGGCGCCACTGACGAGGAAGTGTTCCGCGCGTTTGAACACGTCTTCGAAACTGAAAAGGCCAACGCCGACGGCAAGCCGCTGTTCGTGTTCCTGCTGACGCTGCACCAGCACGGCCCCCACATGACGCCGTTGAACGAGTTGCCCGCGCCGTACGACAAGCCGCTGCTTCCGGGCAAACTCGCGCCCGGCAATCCGGCACTGGACGATTGGTTGAACCTCAACCTCACCAATTACCTGCAACGCCTGTCGATGTCGGACGCGGCGATGACGAAGCTGGAGGGCTTCCTGCGCCGCGATGGCCGCCCGGTGCTGCTGCTGCACTTCGGCGACCACCAGCCTTCGTTCGATGGCGCGATCAATACGCTCGCCAAGACCGTGCGCCCTGGCGTGCCCGATCCACAATACGTCACGTATTACATGCTGAAGGGTTTCAACCTGTCGGTCCGGCGCGAAGACTATCCGGTGCTCGATATCAGTTACCTTGCATCGCTGCTGCTGGATGCCGCCGACCTGCCGCGCAATCCTTTCTTCGTCGCCAACACGTTGCTGCGCGACCGCTGTGACGGCCACGATCTCGACTGCCGCAATGTCGAGTTGCGCGATTCCTATCGCGCCTACATCTTCGGAAGCCTGCATGACCTCGGTGACTGACGGCGCCGGCATCTTCGCCACCCTGCCGCGGCACAGGCTGCGACGCTGGCCCGACATCGGCGATGTCGCGGGCGTGGACGAGGCCGGTTGCGCGCCCTTGGCCGGGCCGGTGGTGGTTGCGGCGGTCATCCTTGATCCCGCACGCCGCATCAACGGGCTCGACGACTCCAAGGTGCTGTCCGCCGCCGTCCGCGAAAAACTTTACGAGCGTATTACCGCCCGCGCACACGCATGGAGCGTGGTGGCGGTGGACGTCGAGGAAATCGATCGCATCAACATCTATCACGCGCGCATGGCGGGCATGGTGCGCGCACTGGAGCGCCTGACGCATGCACCACTGTTCGCACTGATCGACGGCGACCGGCTCCCCCGCATGCTGCCCTGCCCTGCACGCGCAGTGGTGGGTGGCGACGCGGTGGCGCCGGCCATCAGCGCGGCATCGATCATCGCCAAGGTCACCCGCGACCGGATGATGCGCGAAATGGATGTCCGCTGGCCCGGCTACGGCTTCGCGCAACACAAGGGATATCCGACCCGGGACCACGTCGCGGCGCTGCAACGCCTCGGCCCCTGCCCCGAACATCGGCGCAGCTTCGCGCCGGTGCGCGCCGTGTGCGCGAGCCAACCGTTTCTGCCGGGCGATCGAGTATCGGTCGTTTGACATCCATGTCTTTTCAGGGCACCTCACCACATTTTCTTGGTGGGGGTGCGCGTGGAATCAAAACATGGAGGTCATGCAGCAATGTATGCGAGGAGCGGACCCTCACCCGAAGGGAGAGGGTAAAACAGGGATCCTGGACCTGCAGGGAGCTGGAACGGCAGACCATCAACACCGCCGGCAAGCTGTCAAGCTTGCCGCCCCCGCGCGGCGACAATAGGCTTGCACGGATACCACGAAACCCGTCATGCCGATCCGCTACGTCCACCTGCGCACCCACAGCGAATACTCGCTGCGCGATTCGACCATCCGCATTCCGGAGAAGCCGGAGTATGGCGACCCCGCCAAGGCGAAGCAGGCGAACCTCGTCAGTCGCGCGGTGGAGCTGGGCCTGCCCGCGCTGGCGCTGACCGACGAATCCAACCTGTTTGCGCAAATCAAGTTCTATCGCGCCGCGGAAAAGGCTGGCATCAAGGCCATCGTGGGCTGTGACGCGTGGATCGCCAATCCCGACGATCCTACGCGTCCCGACCGCCTGACCCTGCTGTGTCGGGATCATGCGGGCTATCTCAATCTCGCGCGCCTGATCTCACGCGGCTGGCTGGAAGGGCAGCACGCGGGACGCGCCCAACTGCAGCCAGACTGGCTGGACGGTGCGGTGGGCGGGCTGTTCGCGATTGCAGGCCGCGACAGCGCCTGCGCGCGTCTGCTGACCGCGCAGCGCGAGCACGACGCGCAGCTCCATCTCGACCTCCTGCGCCGCCATTTCAACGACGGCTTGTACCTCGAGATCACCCGCACGCGGCGCGATGGCGAGGACGCTTTCAATGCGCAGGCGTTGCAGCTTGCCGCACGGCGCGACCTGCCGGTGCTCGCCACGAACGATGTGCGATTTCTCGACGCCGAGGACTACGAAGCACACGAAGCGCGCGTGTGCATCCAGCAGGGCTACCAACTTTCCGACCCGCGCCGGCCGCACGACTATTCGACCGAGCAATGGCTGAAGCCCGCCGCCGCAATGGCGGAACTGTTTGCGGACCTGCCGGAGGTGCTGGACAACACCGTCGAACTGGCCAAGCGCTGCAACCTCGAACTCTCATTCGGCAGGTATTACCTGCCAGCGTTTCCGGTGCCCGCAAGGGAGACGCTGGAGTCATGGATCGGCAACCAGGCGCGTGAGGGACTGGAGCAACGGCTCGCCGACCGCGGCGTGGCCAAGGGCCATACCCGCGAGGATTACGAATCGCGTCTGGAGCTCGAGCTCGACGTGATCGGCAAGATGGGCTTCGCAGGTTACTTCTTGATCGTGTCCGACTTCATTCGCTGGGCCAAGTCGCGCGACATCCCGGTCGGACCCGGACGCGGTTCGGGCGCCGGCTCGGTGGTGGCATGGTGCCTCAAGATCACCGACCTCGACCCGTTGCGCTTCGGTTTGCTGTTCGAGCGTTTCCTCAATCCCGAGCGCGTGTCCATGCCCGACTTCGATGTCGACTTCTGCATGGAACGACGCGACGAGGTGATCGCCTATGTCGCGGAAAAGTACGGCCGCGACCAGGTCAGCCAGATCATCACCTACGGTTCGATGGCGGCGAAGGCCGTGCTGCGCGATTGCGGACGGGTGCTGGGCATGCCGTATGGCCAGGTCGACAAGATCGCGAAGCTGATCCCGCGCATGCCGCTGGACCTCACGCTGTCCGACGCACTGGGCTTGAGTGAAAAATCCAGGAAGGAGTCCGACCGCGTGGTACGCGAGTTCTGTGATGCGTACCAGCAGGACGACGAAGCACGCACGCTGATCGACCTCGCGCTGAAGCTGGAGGGCCTGACGCGCAATGCCGGCAAGCATGCGGGCGGCGTGGTGATCGCGCCGACACCGCTGACCGATTTCGCGCCGCTGTATTCCGAACCCGGCGGCAGCGGCGTCGTCACGCAGTACGACAAGAACGATGTCGAAACCGTGGGCCTCGTGAAGTTCGACTTTCTCGGCCTGCGCACGCTCACCATCATCGACTGGGCGGTGAAGGCCATCAACGCGCGGCGGGCGCAAACCGGCGAGGCGCCACTCGACATCGCCGCGCTGCCACTGGACGACTCAGAAGTTTTTCGCATGTTCCGCGAGGCTCGCACGGTCGCGGTGTTCCAGTTCGAAGGCGGCGGCATGCAGCGCCTGCTGAAAGACGCCAGGCCCGATCGCTTTGAAGACCTGATCGCACTGAACTCGCTGTTCCGGCCCGGTCCGATGGAGCTGATCCCGAACTATGTCGCGCGCAAGCACGGCCGCGAGGAAGTCACCTACCCTGACCCGCGCGTCGAACCGGTTCTGCGCGAAACCTTCGGCATCATGGTGTACCAGGAGCAGGTGATGCAGATGGCGCAGATCGTCGGCGGCTATTCGCTGGGCGGCGCCGACCTGCTGCGCCGTGCGATGGGCAAGAAGGTTCCGGCCGAGATGGCCAAGCACCGCGGCATCTTCCGCGACGGCGCGATGCAGAACGGCGTTCCGGAAAGGAAGGCCGACGCGATCTTCGACCAGATGGAAAAATTCGCGGGCTACGGCTTCAACAAGTCGCACGCCGCTGCCTATTCGCTGGTCGCGTACCAGACAGCCTGGTTGAAGACGCACTATCCCGCCGAATTCATGGCGGCGACGATGTCGTCCGACATGGACACCACCGACAAACTGGTGCAGTTCATCGAAGACGCGCGCGCGATCGGCGTCGCCGTGCTGCCGCCCGACGTCAATGCGTCGGATTACCATTTCATCGCGATCCCGCGGGGCGGACCGGTCGAGCATGATGCGATCCGCTACGGACTCGGCGCGATCAAGGGCGTGGGTCGCGCCGTATGCGAGTCGATTGCCGCGGCCCGCGAGGCGGGCGGACCGTTCCGCGACCTCGCCGATTTCTGCTCGCGCATGGATCCCGGCAAGTTGAACAAGCGCGTATTCGAGGCGCTGATCCAGGCGGGCGCAATGGATTCACTGGGCACCAACCGCGCGACGCTGACCGCACAGTTGCCCGAAGCGGTGAAGGCCGCCGAACAAAACCTGCGCGACCGCGAAGCCGGCCAGAACGACATGTTCGGCGCGGCGCTGGCGCCGGTCGCCACGGTGGCTCTCGCGACGCCGTCGCAACCTCCCTGGACGCTGGAACGCAAACTGGCCGGCGAGCGCGCCACGCTCGGGCACTACCTGTCGGGCCACCCGACCGATCCGTGGCGCGAGGTGTTGATGCAACTCGTGACCTGCCCGATCGGCGAGATCGCGCGGCGCTACGAACCGCCTGCGCCCCGCGGCAATGGTGATGGTGACGAGGGCCGTTTCCGGCGTGCTCCGGAAACGCCTTGGACCGTCGCGGGCATGGTGGTCAAGGTGTACCGGCACGGCGAAGCCGCCGGCGTGCGCATCGAGGACTGGTCCGGCGCGATGACCACCAACTTCTTCCGCGATGCGATGGAGCAGTACGGCGCGCTGGTGCAGCCCGACGCGATCCTCGTGATCGAAGGCGGACTCGCGTTCGACGATTTCCGCGGCGAGTTGCGCGTGCGCGCACGCCGCGTGTGGACGCTGGACGCAGCTTGTGAAGCCGGTGCGCGCGTGCTGCGTGTTGGCGTCAACGGCATCGATGCGGGGTTCGTCGCCACGTTCAAACGCGCGCTTGCGGGCTATTGCGGCGGCCGGACCCCACTGCTGCTCACCGGTTATCGCAATGCCGGCGGCAGCGCCGACCTCAGGCTCGGCGACGACTGGCGCGTGAAGGTGAACACCCAGCTGCTGCGCAGCCTGGCCGAAGTGCCGGGCGTCAAGTCGGTGCAACCCTCGCTGTCGCGGCCGGCCGCGCCCTGAACGGCCGCCGGTATAATCGGCGCTTTGCCCGGTCAGACGCAGGGAATGAACCCCAACTTCCTCGATTTCGAGCAGCCGATCGCCGAGCTGGAAGACAAGCTGCGCGAGTTGACCACGGCGGGTCGCGACAACGCCATCGACGTGGATGACGAGGTCGGAAAACTGCGCGCCAAATTGCGCACCAAGACCGCGGAAATCTTTCGCGACCTGTCGCCGTGGCAGGTCACGCAACTGTCGCGCCATCCCGGGCGTCCCTACACCAACGACTATGTCGCGGTGATCTGCGACGAATTCCACGAACTGGCGGGCGACCGCATGTATGCGGATGACGCGGCGATCGTCGGCGGACTGGCGCGCATCATCGGGCAGCCGGTGATGGTGATCGGGCACCAGAAAGGCCGCGACATCAAATCCAAGGTGCGCCGCAACTTCGGCATGCCGCGGCCGGAAGGCTACCGCAAGGCGCTGCGCCTGATGAAAATGGCCGAACGCTTTCGCCTGCCGCTCCTCACCTTCATCGACACGCCCGGCGCTTACCCGGGCGTCGGCGCCGAGGAACGCGGCCAGAGCGAAGCCATCGCGCGCAACCTCGAAGAAATGGCGGAACTGAAAGTGCCGATCGTGTGCACCGTGATCGGCGAAGGCGGTTCCGGCGGCGCGCTGGCGATCGGCGTCGGCGACCGCGTCAACATGCTGCAGTATTCGACCTATTCCGTGATCTCGCCCGAGGGTTGCGCGTCGATCCTGTGGAAGAACGCCGGCCGCGCCAAGGATGCCGCCGAAGCGCTGGGCCTGACCGCGCCGCGTCTCAAGGAACTCGGCCTGATCGACAAGATCATCCGCGAACCCACCGGCGGCGCGCACCGCAGCCCGCGTTCGATGGCAATCCGCCTGAAAGCCGTGCTGCTCAACCAATTGGACGAATTGCAGGCGCTGCCGATCGACGCGTTGCTGCAGCAACGCTATCAGCGGCTGCGTGGCTACGGCGTTTATCAGGACTAGGCCGCAGCGGCAGACACCCGGCGCGTTCGGCGCAGCTCGCGTTCGACTGCGATCTCGAAGGAAACGCGCACGCGTCTCGAGGCAGTGGACGTCGGCGCTGGACCGACATGGCGGATGAACTTCATCAAGCGTGGTTGTTCGTGACCGACCCGGCCGGTATCGGCGTCGAGCTGACCTTCACCCAATCCAGTTGATGCGCTCTCGCGGCGCAGTCACACGCTGCGCCGGCGCGCTACCATCGACGCATCCCGCCGCGATGGAGCCGTACATGGCCAACGAATCCGCCGCCAAACTCGCCGTCCTGATCGACGCCGACAACGCGCAGCCGTCGCTGCTCGATGCCCTTCTCGCGGAAATCGCCAAGTACGGTACCGCGCACGTCAAGCGCGCCTACGGGGACTGGACCGACAATCGCCTGAAAAGCTGGAAGGACACGCTGCTGAAGCAGTCGATCCAGCCGATGCAGCAGTTCGGCTACACGCGAGGCAAGAATTCCACGGATTCCGCGCTGATCATCGACGCCATGGACCTGCTGTATTCCGGGCGCTTCGAGGGCTTCTGCATCGTCTCCAGCGACAGCGACTTCACGCGGCTGGCCGGGCGCCTGCGCGAATCCGGGCTGATCGTGTACGGCTTCGGCGAGCGCAAGACGCCGGAGCCGTTCGTCGCCGCGTGCGACAAGTTCGTGTACGTCGAGAATCTCTCCGGGAAGCCCGACGAGCCCACGCCCGAAAAGCCCCGCACGGCCGCGCAACTGAAGCAGGATTCCTCTCTGGTCAACTTGCTGCGCAATGCGGTGGAGGCGGCTTCGGACGACGAGGGCTGGGCCGGCCTCGGTCCGGTCGGCTCGATCATCAGCAAGCAGCGTCCCGACTTCGACGCGCGCAGTTACGGCTACGGCAAGCTGAGCGACCTGATCACCGCGACAACGCTGTTCGACATCGAGCGGCGCAGTGCCGGGGAAGGCCGCGCCAAGACCATCCACGTTCGCAACCGCGCGAAATCCGGCAAGGCTTGAACCGTGTGGACGGATGATCTGCGGGCGCGGATCGAGGCGAACGCACCGCCTGCCCTGTGCGTGGCCTTCAGCGGCGGCCCCGATTCGACCGCGCTGCTGCACGCGCTGGCGCAGTCGCCGGAAGCACGCGAACGCGGGTTGCGCGCACTGCACGTCGACCATGGTCTGCATGCAGACAGCTCGGACTGGGCGAACCGCTGTGCGGATTTTTGCGGATCGCTTGGCGTTCCGCTGACCGCGGTTCGCGTACAGGTTGACGACGCGCGCGGCGAAGGCACCGAAGCCGCGGCACGCCGCGTGCGCTACGCCGCATTCGCCGAAAACCTCGCCGAAGGCGAATGGCTGGTGCTGGGTCATCATCGCGATGACCAGATCGAAACCGTGTTGCTGAAGCTGCTGCGCGGCGCGGGACCAGAAGGCGTGGGCGGCATGCGCGCGCTGCGTCCGTTCGCGCGCGGGCTGCTATGGCGGCCGCTGCTCGAAACGCCACGCGCGAGCTTGCGCAAGTATCTGCTGGACAACGCATTGCTGTGCATCGACGATCCTGCCAACGCCGACCCGCGCTTCGCACGCAACGTGTTGCGGCGGGAAATCCTGCCGCGCATCTTGGCGCATTGGCCGTACGCCGATGCCTCCATCCTGCACGCGGCGCAGCTTTGTCGCACGACCGCCGACTACATCGATAGTAACGCACAAGCCGCCCTGGCGACATTGCGGCGCGACGCGGACACGTTGGACGTCGCTGGTTGGCTGGCGTTGCCCGAAGCGCTGCGCGCACCGGCGCTGGATGCATGGCTGCACGCGAGAGGTCTTTCCGCGCCACCCGATGCGTCGCGCGCCGAACTGGCGAAGCAAGCCGCGAACGCTGCGGAAGACAGCACGCCCATGATCGTGTGGCCGGGCACGGAGATTCGCATCTGGGATGGCCGCTTGCATGCCACGCCGCCGCTGGCGTTCCCGGCCGCCAATTGGCATGCGCAATGGAACGGCGCGCCGCTCGAATTACCGCAGGATTGCGGCGAACTGCGGCTCGAAGCCACGGACCCGGCATCAATGGACGCGATCAACGCGCCGCTCAATCCGACGCTGACCGTCCGCTTTAGGGAAGGCGGTGAACGGATCAAACCTGCCGGCGATCCGCACACCCGCGAACTGCGCGACCTGTTCCAGCAAGCGCGCATTGCACCATGGCTCCGCGCGCGCTGTCCGTTTATCTACGAAGGCGGCGAACTGATCGCCGTAGCGGATTTGTGGATCAGCAAACGCGGCATGGCCATTTTCGATGCATGCGGTGTGCGGCCGCACTGGAGAAGGCCGGCCTGTTTAAGTTGTAGCTGATTCCATGCTTGCCCGGAAGAAGCCCAACAATATGCGAGCACGTTCGCTTCCGCCGATGGGCCGGTGTCAGCCTAACCTACGGCGCTCGCTTTCTCCGTTCGTCCTGAGGGTAGGCCGCAGGCCGAAGTCGAAGGACGCGCTTCGGCCCCGCTGCGCCACGCTCACCGAAAACGGAGTTTGCGAAGCTCGCGACTTTTAGCGGAGAGCTCGTGCTCAATCCGTGTACTTGCGGTCACCCACGATGATCCGCGCACCTCTCTGCCACGTCATGTACGACCATGCCCAGTTCCACATCACGGCGAGCCGGTTGCGGAAGCCGATCAGGAAGAAGATATGCGCGAACAACCAGAACAGCCATCCCACGAAGCCGGAAAATTTCAAACCGCGCAGATCCACTACCGCCGACGACCGGCTGATGCTGGCGAGACTGCCGTAGTCGCGATAAAGGAATGGTCGTGCGGCCGCGCACGCGATGCGATCACGAATCGCGCGCGCCGCATGCCTGCCCATCTGCTTGGCCGCGGGCGCCATGCCGGGCACGCGCTGGCCGGCCTGTTCCACCCACGCGAGATCGCCGATCACGAACACCTCGGGATGGTCCGGCAGTGACAGGTCGGGCGCGACTTTCACCCGCCCTGCCCGGTCGCGCGCGCCACCGAGTTGCGCACCCAGCGGCGAGGCCGCGACGCCCGCCGCCCACAACACGGTGCGCGCGGCAATCTGTTCATCACCCATGCGCACGCCGGTCGCGTCGATGCCTGTCACCGCGGCGCTGGTGTGCACTTCGACACCCATGCTTTCCAGTTTGCGCTGCGCGATCGCTGAAAGGGTTTCCGGCATCGCCGCCAGCACGCGCGGACCGGCTTCGACCAGGTGGATGCGCGCATCACGCGGATGGGCGATCCGGAATTCGCGCGGCAAGGTGTGGTGCGCGATCTCGGCCAGCGTGCCGGCCAGTTCCACGCCAGTCGGGCCCGCGCCGACGATCACGAACGTCAGCCATCGCCTGCGAAGCTCGGCGCCGGGTTCGCGCTCGGCCGCCTCGAACGCCGCCAGGACCCGGCGCCGGATCGCCAGCGCGTCATCCATGGTCTTGAGACCCGGCGCATCTTCAGCCCAGTCATCGTGGCCGAAATACGCATGGGTGGAACCGGTCGCGACAACCAGGTAGTCGTAGCCGATCGTTTGCGCGCCCGCCTGTACGCGTCGCGCGGCAACGTCGATGCCGGTGACCTCTTCCATCCACACGGTGATGTTGGCCTGCCGGCGCACGATGTGCCGCAACGGCGCGGCGATGTCGGGACCCGACAGCGTGGCGCCGGCCACCTGATACAGCAGCGGCTGGAACACGTGGTGATTGGCGCGATCGACCAGGGTCACGCGCACCGATGCGCGCGCCAACCCGCGCGCGGCTTTCAGGCCACCGAAGCCGCCACCGAGGATCACCACGTGGGGGCGTGATGCCGAAGAATCCATCGGCATAGTATGCCGCGCGCGCCGTGACCGTCGGCACTGGACAGGCGCCGCGCGACGTGCGGATCATTGAAACCTGCCGACTACGGGGATGCACCATGTATCGATTGCACGGATTCATGCTGACCGCGTTGTTCGTCACAGGCGCCGCGCTGGCGCCGCCGCCCGCCGCCGCGGCAGCGCCGCAGAGCGGCTTCACACTGGAGCAGGTGCTGTCGTATCCGTTTCCGCTCGATCTGACATCGTCGCAGCATAGTGATCGCATCGCGTGGGTGATCGACCAGAACGGCGTGCGCAATGTCTGGGTGGCGAAGGCTCCGGACTTCAAACCGCATCAGGTCACGCGCTTCACGCAAGACGACGGACAGGAAATCACGCAGCTCACGTTTTCGTCGTCGGGTGACGCGCTGGTATTCGTGCACGGCGGCGACCATGACGGCAACTGGCCCGTGAAAGTGGCCGTCGATCCCGCGTCCAGTCCGGTCGAACCAAAGGTGATGATCTGGGCCGTGGATCTGCAGAAAGATACCTCGCGCGAACTCGTCGAAGGCGACGCGCCGGCCATTTCATCGGATGGCAGGCTCGCCTACATCAAGGACAACCAAGTGTGGACCGCGCCGCTGCAAACAAGCGACAAGACCAAACCGAAGCGCCTGTTCTTCGACCACGGCAAGGATGGCGACCTGCAATGGTCACCGGATGGCAAGCGGCTGGCGTTCGTGTCGCGTCGTGACGACCATGCGTTCATCGGCGTGTTCACCTATGACCAGACGCCCATCCTGTACGTGTCGCCTTCGACCAGCGTCGATGGCGATCCGCGCTGGTCGCCCGACGGCACGCACATCGCGTTCACGCGCCAGCCGGGCAACGGCGGCCCGCCGCAACCGATCCTGCAGCAGACGCCGCAGCCGTGGTCGATCCGGGTTGCCGATACGCGCTCCGGACAAGCGCGCGTGGTGTGGCAAAGCCCCGACACGCTGGTCGGTTCGTATCCGCAAACGGCGGGCGGCTCAAACCTCCGCTGGGCCGAAGATGGATCGAAGTTGGTGTTCCTGAGTGACATCGACGGTTGGCCGCATCTGTATTCCATCGACGCCAACGGCGGCACGTCGACACTGCTGACGCCCGGCAAGTTCATGGTGGAAGACGTGGCGATGGCACCCGACGGTCGCTCGATCGTGTACACCGCCAATACCGGCACGACGAAAGACGACAACGACCGCCGGCACCTGTACCGGGTTTCCGTGGACCGGGCGGACGCGAAGGCCTTGACCTCGGGCAGTGGCATCCAGACTTCACCCGCCGCAGCCGGCGATGCCGTTGCCTACATCGATGCCGGCGCGCAACGGCCGCCGCTGGTCTCCGCGATGCAGGCCGACGGCAATCGTCAACGCGCGTTGCAGCCCGACCTGATCCCCGCCGATTTCCCGACCGCGCAATTGGTGATCCCGCAGGCGGTGACCTTCAAGGCCGCCGACGGCACGGAAGTCCAGGGCCAGTTGTTCCGCGGCGCCGATGCGGGCGCCAACCAGCCCGGCATGATCTTCGTGCACGGCGGGCCGCCGCGGCAGATGCTGCTGGGCTGGCACTACATGGATTACTACACCAACAGCTACGCCGTGAACCAGTATCTCGCCACGCACGGCTTCACCGTGCTGTCGGTGAACTACCGGCTCGGCATCGGCTATGGGCACGCGTTCCACAATCCGCCGCACACGGGGCCGGCCGGCGCATCCGAATACCAGGATGTCGTCGCGGGCGCGAAATACCTGCAACGCGTGCACGGCGTCGATCCCGCGCGCATCGGCATCTGGGGCGGTTCCTACGGCGGTTATCTGACCGCGCTCGCATTGGCAAGAAACTCCGACATCTTCAAGGCCGGCGTGGACATGCACGGCCTGCACGACTGGTCGCGCGCGATCGGCTGGTGGTTCGACCAGAATCCCAACGGGCGCTACGAACAAGGAGACTACAAGCAGGCGCTGAAGGTGGCGTGGGAATCCTCGCCCGACGCCGACATCGCGAAATGGAAATCGCCCGTGCTGCTGATCCAGGGCGACGACGACCACAACGTGCATTTCTTCCAGGTGGAAGACGTCGTGCCGCGCCTCAAGAAGCACGGCGTGCCGTTCGAGGAAATGGTGATCCCCAACGAAATCCACGGCTTCCTGCGCCACGCTTCGTGGATGAAGGCCGACGCCGCGACCGTGGACTTCCTGGAACGCAAACTCGGAACGGACGGAGCGAATGGATGAACCCTTCTCCCTCCGGGAGAGGTTGGCGCGAAGCGCCGGGTGAGGGTCCGGAAATGATCGATCTCCACGCCTATTTGCAACGGATCGGCCTGCGCCAACCCGCCGCGCCCAACGTGCAAACCCTGCGCGCCATCACCGCCGCGCACGTCGCCACGATCCCGTTCGAGAACCTCGACCCCTTCCTCGGCATCTCCCCCGCGCTGGACATCGCATCCGTGCAACGCAAGCTGGTGCGCGACGGCCGCGGCGGCTACTGCTTCGAACAGAACCGCTTGCTGAGCGACGCGCTGCGCGCGATCGGTTTCAAGGTCACCGACCTCGCCGCACGCGTGCTGTGGGGACAAGCCGAAGACGCGATCACTGCGCGCACCCACATGCTGCTGCGCGTCGAAGCCGATGGAAAATCATGGCTGGCTGACTGCGGCTTCGGCGGCAACACGCCTACCGGCCCGCTGCAACTTGTTCCCGATATCGAACAGGCCACGCCGCACGAGCCCTATCGCCTGATCCGCGGCGACGACAGCGACTGGCGGTTGCAACTATTCGCGGCCGATGCGTGGCAGACACTGTACCGCTTCAACCTGCAGCCGCAATTCCCGGCCGATTACCGCGTCAGCAATTATTGGACATCCACCAACCCCGATTCGCACTTCGTCATGGGCCTCACCGCCGCCCGCGCGCCGGCAGGCCGCCGGCTCACGCTGCGCAACCGCCAGTTCGCCGAGCACACCACGGGCGGCGCTACAACCAAGCGAACCCTCGCCACCGACGCGGAAATCCGCGCGGTGCTGCAGGACGAGTTCCTGATCCGTTTGCCCGAGAATCCGAGGCTCGACGAACTGCTCCATCGCCTGCCGGAATGAAACGGCTGACCTCGACTGTCATGGCCACAGTCGACCCTACCCGACGTTCGCATTTGCCGCCCACAGACGCAGAAGCGGACACAGCGGCATCGAACTCCTTGCTCGGGACGGCTAGTCTGCGCGGATGCGCCAACGTGCGGAGAGGCGCGAATTATGAATGTTCATGATGAGTCTCCTTCCGTGTCGGAATAGGCCGCATAGAGGCAGTCGAGCACGGTCGACATGTTTGCCAGCAGCGCGTTGTCGTCCTCGCCGTGGCGGGCACGCGCACCCGCCATGACGCTGGCGAAGCCGGCGGCATCGGCCACGGGTACACCACCGATGTCGAGATAACCGATCAGACGCCCCAACCGCGTCAGACGCGGATCACGATCGAGACCAAAGCTCGCGGTCAGGACTTCGAAGGTCACGCGCGCACCCACGTGGCTGAATTCGGCGCCGTCGAAATCAAACCCTACGGCGCGCTTGGGGCAATCGGCCGGCTTCTTCAACCAACGGAATTCGGCGCGAGGATCGATGAAGCGGCGGATCAGCCAAGCTGAGGCAACACGGTCGATCCACAAGTGCCGGCGCGTGGCCCACACACGACCGCGGTAGTCCTGCGTGCGGCGATGCGGAATTGACGTTTTCTTTCCCTGCGGTTCGTCGGGCGCGAATTGCGCGTTGAGCGCGTGTTCGGCGTCGACCAGCGCGGTCTCCACCTGCGCACGCGCCACGCCCGGAAAGAAGTCGATCGCGGCCACTGCTTCCAGCTCGCGCCGGGACGCGGTGAGTCGCTTGCGCGCTTCGGCTTCAGCGAGTTTCCGCAACGCTCGACGCAAGGCTGCCAGGCGTTCGAGCCCTTGCGCATAAGCCTGGGTACGATCGAAGGCAGCGCGCAGTTCGACTCCCTGCTTGGGATCGGCCGAGGAGAACGCCACCATGTGCGCGCTGCCGCCGGCGTGGCCCGCCTCGTCAACCTGGGCCTTGAAAAGTGCCCTTGCTCCATCGCTTTCGGGCAGCACGTACACGCCATCGCGCAGCATCGCCGCGCCGGCGCCCTTCAGCGCGCGCCACAGCCGCATGCGAGACGTCTGGTTGCGCCCTGGCAGCGACACTACCAGCATCAGCCAAGTGGAGAGCTTTACGCCCATGTAGCGTATGCTACATCAAAGTTATGGTTGCTATAGACCCATGGGCGCTTCGATGAGCGAAATAGCCGGGATGCCCGGACGGACGCTCGGTCCGCTGAACTGCCTGTTTGCCGCGCGCGCGTTGCGCGACTTCGGTGACAGCTTTGTTGCGATCCTGCTACCGGCTTACTTGCTGGCGTTGGGCTTCACGCCGCTGGGGGTCGGTGTGCTCGCCACGGTGTCGCTGTCGGGTTCGGCCTGCCTGACGATTGGCGCGGGTTTGTTGGGAGCGCGCTACGGCTACCGCCGGCTGCTGCTGATCGCGGCCGGGTTGATGGTGGCGTCCGGACTCGCGTTCGCCGCATCCAAAAATTATGCGGTGCTGCTGGTGATCGCGTTCGCAGGCACGATCAATCCCTCCGCCGGCAACGTCAGCGTGTTCGTCCCGCTGGAGCATGCTGCGTTGGCGCGCGAGGCGGGCGACCATGACCGCACCCGAATGTTTGCGCGCTATAGCCTGGCTGGAGCACTCGCGGCGGCGGTGGGCGCGCTGATCGCCGGTGCGCCCGAGCTGATGGCGCCGCTCGGCCTCGACCGGCTGAGCGCGATGCGCGGAATGTTCGTGCTTTATGCGCTGCTGGGCGTGGCCGGACGCTTGCTTTACGCGCGTCTGCCGCAACGCCCGATCCCAGCCAATGCTGCACCTTCAGCAGCGCTCGGACTTTCGCGTTCGATCGTGATCAGGTTGGCCGCACTGTTCAGCCTGGATGCGTTCGCGGGCGGCTTCGTGGTGCAGTCGCTGCTGGCGTTGTGGTTGTTCCAGCGGTTTCATCTCTCGCTCGCCGCCGCCGGTTTGTTCTTTTTCTGCACAAGTTTGCTGGCAGCGCTGTCGTATCCGGTCGCGGCACGGTTGTCGCGACGCTTCGGGCTGGTCAACACGATGGTGTTCACGCACATCCCTTCCAGCATCGCGCTGATCCTGGCCGCGCTGGCACCGACGCTTGGACTGGCGTTGGCGCTCCTGCTGGTTCGCGCCGCGCTCTCGCAGATGGACGTGCCGACCCGCTCGTCCTACGTAATGGCGGTGGTGACCGAGGCCGAGCGGCCTGCTGCCGCGAGCTTCACTTCCGTTCCGCGCAGTCTCGCTTCAGCCGCGAGCCCGGCGATCGCGGGCGCGTTGTTCGCAGCTTCCGCGTTCGCTTGGCCTCTGTTGATCTGCGGCAGCCTGAAAATCGTTTACGACTTCCTGCTGCTTGCGCAGTTCCGGCATCTCAAACCACCCGAAGAACGGCAGGCGGAATGACAAGCGTATGATCTTTCCTGCAGTGAGCGCCGGCGAATGAAAACCATCGCAAAACACATCCATCGAGGCTGGGCGCCTTGGATCCTCCTGGTGCTCGCCGCATCCGCGCCCGCGCGCAGCCAGGCCGGCAAGCCGATTGCCATTGACCACGGTCGCGGACGTGCCGCTGCCTGGTCATGCGACGCGTTGGGATTACGCCAGCCTTGACGCACAGCGCCACCATCTCTTTCTCGCGCATCTTGGCGACAGCGCGGTGGTGGTGTTCGACACGACACAACGGAAAGTGATCGCGACCATCCCCGATGTCAGCCACGTGCACGGGGTGCTCTACGTGCCGCAACTAGATCGCGTCTATGCATCGGCAACCGGAACCGATGAAGTGGTCGCGATCGATGCGAAGACGTTCAAGATCGTCGCACGCACACCCGGAGGTGATTACCCGGACGGCATGGCCTACGCGCCCGCGGCGCGCAAGTTGTATGTCTCCGATGAACACGGCGGCACCGACACGGTCATCGACACTACAAGCAACAAGCGCATCGCCACGATCCCGCTTGGCGGCGAAGTGGGGAACACGCAGTACGACCCAGCGTCACGGCACATCTTCGCCAATGCGCAAACGCGCGGCCAGTTGGCGGAAATCGACCCTGCGACCGACAAGGTTGTCCAACGCATTGATTTGTCGGGTGCGGCCGGCAACCACGGCCTGTACGTCGATGCGCCGGCCCGGCTGGGCTTCATTGCCTGCGAAGGTAATGACAGGCTGCTGGTATTGGATCTCGCCAGCCGTAAAGTGCTCGCTAGGTTCGATCTCGCCAAGGATCCAGACGTGCTCGCGTTCGACCCGACGCTCGGCTGGCTGTATGTCGCCGGCGAGTCTGGGCAGGTCTCGTTATTCAAGGTGCAAGGGAAAACGGTCACTGCGCTCGGAACCGCGTGGCTTGGATCCAACGCCCACGTCGTGGCAGTGGATTCGATTACACACGAAGCGTTTTTCCCGCTTAAACCCGCACGCGGGAAGCCGATGCTGCGGATTACTCGTCCAAACCCTCAAGAGTGATGCGCGATTGCGCCAAGTCCGCTCGGATCACGGCGTCAGCATTGCTGTACTCAAGGAGGGCACGCATTGTTGTGTCACGCGGCCAGTCCGTAGAGACCTACTGCAGTCCCGCGAGTGACTGCTTTTGAGCACTCGCGGTGCGACTTGACCACCGTGGGCCACATCGAGAACGCGAAGCTTCACTAGGGCGCGGGGCTTGGAATCGATCGCCAGGTTGAACAGCGCCAGATCGCGAGTCCTGTGCCGCAATTGCAGGCGTATACGGATCGCCCAGATGTCACGCAGCTTGAGAAGAGCCTTCTGGCCGACGAGTTTGCCCTTGTTCCAAGGTTGTCGTTGCTGGGGTTCCATCGAAATCTCCAGTTGGGACTTCGATGGTGCGCCAAGGCCCGATAAGAAGGCGCCAACGCATCAACAACTTCGGTGCTCCTGGCCGGGCTGGCGCAGCGCGACCCGTTGCTGCTGGTGAGGACCGTCCGCTTCCGGGAAGGCTGGCAAGAGCATCGCAACCAGCCAGTTGCCTGTAGTCATCGAGCGCATGTCGGGATGAGTCACGGTGCTGATATGATCGCGGCGGTCACCGGGGGTAGGGCGCGTGTCCGCGACCAGGGCTGTCGGCTTCCACTTCGCGCCGCAATGCGGTTTTTGCCGGACGACAGCCGGCGCCAGCTGGCGGATCGGGGCATGACGATCGAAAAGAAAATCCATCCGACTGTGCGCATGGACTTCATCGTGCGCGTGGTGACCTATCCCCTCGTCGCGGCCTCGATATTCTCGCTTTTCTGGATCGAAGGGTCGCCGCCGCTCTGGCTGGTTGCCCTGCTTGCGTCCTATGGCCTGCTGTGGCCGCCAGTGGCCTATGCCATCGCACGCAACTACCGCGACTCGAAAAACGCCGAGCAATGGAACCTGACTGTCGACTCCCTGATCATGGGCGCGTGGGTTGCGGGCATGCAGTACAGCCTGTGGCCGAGTTTCCTGCTGTTTTCGGGAATACACATTTCCAACATCTTCGTTGGCGGCACGCGACTGGCGGTGCGCGGCATCCTGGCACTCATCCTCGGTATCTTGTGCGTCGGCTGGGTGATCGGATTCCATCCGCAGTTTCAAACGCCGCTCCCGACAATATGGTTGTCCATCAGCAGCTCCTTGCTCTTCACCACCGCATTCGCCTATCAGATGCATGCGAAGAGCAGGCAACTAACGAGCAGCCGTCGGGGGCTTGCCGCGCGCACCGCCGAGATCGAGGACAAGAACGCCCAGCTCGCGCAGGCCCGGGACGAAGCGGACACCGCCAACCGCACCAAGAGCATGTTCCTGGCCAACATGAGCCATGAGTTGCGCACACCGCTGAACGCCATTATCGGCTACAGCGAATTGCTGACCGAGGAAGCCGAAGACAGCGGCAACAAGGCGCTGATCCCGGACATCGAAAAAATCCGTACCGCGGGCAAGCATCTGCTGGGCCTGATCAACGAGGTGCTCGACCTGTCCAAGGTAGAGGCCGGCAAGATGGAGCTGGTTCCCGAGGACGTGGATGTCGCGGAGTTGATCGATGGAGTGCGCAGCACGGTCGAACCGCTGGTACGCAAAAAAGGCAACACGTTCGACGTCCAGTGCGCAGCCTCGGGTCGCATGCACGTCGACATCACGAGATTGCGCCAGGTGTTGATCAATTTGCTGGGCAATGCGGCCAAGTTCACCGAAGGCGGAAGGGTGACACTGCGTGCACGCCGTGATCATCGCGACGACGGCGATTGGCTCGTGTTCGAAGTGGCCGATACAGGCATCGGCATGACGCCGGAGCAACAACAGCACGTGTTCCAGCCATTCTCGCAGGCCGACGCTTCGACCGCGCGTAAGTACGGAGGCACCGGTCTCGGGCTGACGCTCAGTCGCCGCTTCGCGCAAATGCTTGGCGGCGACATCACGCTGCGGAGCAGCCAAGGCGCCGGCAGCACTTTTACGGTCAGCATTCCTGCGTCCCGGCCCGCAGCCAAGCCATCGGAGTCGGCAGAGCGGCCGGCGGCCGAGGTAGAAGCCATGGATCGTCCTGCCGTCCTCATCATCGATGATGACGGTGGCGGCGCCGGCGTCATGAGCCGCATATTGGCGAAGGAAGGCTACCGAGCCGTGCCCGCGGCGAATGGCGAAGACGGGCTGCGCTTGGCGAGAGAAACCAGGCCTGCCCTGATCCTGCTCGATGTGCTGATGCCGCACGTCGATGGCTGGACGGTGCTGGCGCGTCTGAAGGCCGACGCGCAACTGGCGGACATCCCGGTGGTCATGATCTCAGTGACCCGGGACCGCCGTTTCGGCATGACACTCGGCGCAGCCGATTACCTGGTCAAGCCGGTCGAGCAAGCCAAGCTGCTGCAAACGCTGCGCAAGCACATCGGCGATCGGGGGGAGCATTCCGTCCTGGTCATCGACGATGACAAAACCACCCGCGACATGCTGCGCCGCGTGCTCGAGCGCGAGGCGTGGTCGGTCATCGAAGCTGCCGATGGCCGTGAAGGCCTCGCGCAACTGGACAAGCATCGCCCCGCGGCCATCCTGCTGGATCTGATGATGCCGCAAATGGACGGCTTCACATTCCTCGATGCGCTGCGACAACGCGGTGATGAAACCGCCGTGCCGATCATCGTGCTGTCGGCCAAGGAGTTGTCGCGCACCGAACTCGCGCGGCTGGAGAACCAGGTGCAGAAAGTGATCGAGAAGGGGCACTTCAGCCACCATCAACTCGAACAGGTGCTGCACAACGCGCTCGCCTCGCACAAACTGCACACGCAGGGTGAAGCATGAAGATTCTGTTGGTCGAAGACAACGAAATGAACCGCGACATGCTCAGCCGCCGCCTGCAGCGGCGCGGCCATGAAGTGCTGATAGCCATGGATGGTGCGGAGGCATTGCGCGTCGCCGGCGAGGAGCAGCCCGAATTGGTACTGATGGACCTGAGCCTGCCGGTGATGGATGGCTGGGAAGCCACTGGGCGCATGAAGGCCGACCCGCAGACCGCATCGATCCCGATCATTGCCTTGACCGCGCACGCCATGGGCGCCGATCGCGAGCGCGCACTGGCGGCCGGCTGCGACGACTTCGATACCAAGCCGATCGACATGGAGCGACTGACCGGCAAGATCGCCGCGCTGGTTCCGGATGGCGCGACGTGAACGATGGACAGCCAGTGGCCACCGAGTTCCGCGCCCGATCGATGCGTGAACTCGGCGGCGTACTGGCGTTCGTCGACGGGACCTGTGCCGGTGTCGAGGCGGACACGGTATTTGCGGTTCGGCTGGCGGTCGAGGAAGCTTTCACCAACATCTACAAGCATGGCTATGCAGGCGGTGAGGGACCGGTGACAGTGCACGTCGATGTCGCGCCGCGGCAGATCACCGCAACCCTGGTCGACGAGGCACCTGCGTTCGACCCGGCTGACGCACCGGTGCCCGACCTCGACTCGCCTTGGGAGCAACGCCGCAGCGGCGGACTGGGTTGTCACCTGCTGCGGCAGATGATGGATGAAGTGAAATATGCGCGGCGCGAGCGCGATAATGTCTTGACGGTTGTGAAGAAGCGCTCATGATGGACGCGTGAACGGAAGAGGCCGATTGCATGAACGTCGAATTCGATACGCATGGCAACGTGTCGGTGGTTGTCATCAGCGGCAGCGTGGACGGCCTGACAGCCGATGACTTGATGAACCGTCTGCAGGGATACGTCGCGGAGGGCAACCTGCTGCTGGTCGCCAACCTCGCCGCCGTCGAGTACACCTCCAGCGCGGGCCTGCGCGCACTGCTGGCGACCGTGAAGCAGACGCGCCGTGGCGGGGGTGACCTGCGCCTGGCCTGCATCAACGGCAATGTCCGCAAGGTGCTGGAACTGAGTGGCTTCACAACGATCATGAAACTGTTCGACAGTGTCGATGCGGCAGTTGCCAGCTATGCGGTATCCGTTGGTTCCTAGGGCTGCATTTTATCCGGAAGGGGGGCGTGGCGATGAATGCAGCAGCTGCCGGTGTTGCGCGCACCAGCCGCAAACGCGTCGCGCTGGTGATCGGCGCCGGCAGCGTAAAATGTGCCGCGGCCCTCGGCCTTTGGAAGGTGCTCAAGCGCGAAGGCATCGCGCTCGATCTGCTGGTCGGCTGCAGTGGCGGCAGCATCTATGCGGGTCTGATGGCGCTGGGCCACGATGTCGATACCTGCGAACGGATGACGCGCGAATTGTGGACGCCGGCTATCACGCGCAAGCGTGACCTGCGCTCGGTCTTCAGCGCATTCTTTCCGCGCCTGTTCGGGTTCAATGGCCGGTTCGGCATGCTCAGCGACGATCCGCTGCTGCGTGCGCTCGACGTGCCGCTTGCCGGCAAGACCTTCGCCGACACGCATATTCCGCTGCGCATCGCCGCCACCGACCTGCACAATGGCGAGCGTGTCATCCTCGACCACGGCTCCATCCGCGACGCGGTGCGCGCCAGCGTTGCCATTCCGTACCTGTGGAAGGCGTGGGAGATCGACGGGCGCTGGCTGCTCGACGGTTGCATGTCGGACCCGTTGCCGGTCGATATTGCCATCCGCGAAGGCGCCGACCTGATCCTCGCCATGGGCTTCGAAAGCCCGTACCCAAGCCGTCTGCGTTCGGCGACGCGTTACGCCTTCCAGGTCAACAGCGTGTATACCAACAATCTGTTGAGGGCCAATTTCGCGTTCCACAACCTCGCGCATCACGCCGAAATCATCCCGATCCTGCCCGATTTCGAGCGGCCGATCCGCCTGTTCGACACCGACCAGATTCCCTACGTGATCGAGCAGGGTGTACGCGCCG
>Ga0207652_10000077_pt1 | contig 106573 bp, 93 predicted proteins | sample KBSC63BmetaG_FD_184334 | JGI IMG/M metagenome (GOLD analysis project Ga0207652, IMG submission 184334) | Corn rhizosphere microbial communities from Kellogg Biological Station, Michigan, USA - KBS C6-3B metaG (SPAdes) (version 2) | ecosystem: Host-associated > Plants > Roots > Rhizosphere ... | reverse complement strand
AGATTACTGATGTTTGTATCGGATTGGTATTGGTTTTTCTTTTGTTCTGATACATTCTTCGACGTGCTCAGAAGAAACAAAAACAGGTGCGGATTTATTGTTGTTTTTAAAGGTGCTTACAATCAAAAGCAGTTCAAAGTGGACATCACAGAATTGATGTTTCGCCAGTTGTTGCACTGTTTATTGCCGAATTAAAAAAAACTGAATTATCAACATGGAGCTTATAAAAAAATGGTTGATTACGTTGGCGATAATCAGTGTGCATTTAACCGGGTTATCGCAGGATTCTTTAGTATGTAAATCAGACAATCCAAGCCAGAAAAAAGACACCTCCGGCGAACAAATTAACCCGATAACTCCAAAGGCCGACAGCAGCAAGCTGCTACTGAATCCTAAAACTTATTTGATTTTATTGGGGAGCGATCTGAGACAGCAGGTAACGAAACCTTTTCATCTTAAAAAAAAAGATTGGGCAACGTTCGGCGAATTTACAGCCATCACTTTTGCATGGTCATTTGCCGACGAGCCAATACAACAATCGGCCCTCAGGCTTAAAAGCCGGAATACCGGTTTAAATGATATCAGTAAAGGCTTATCTGATTTTGGCGGTATATATGAAGTTTTTACTGTTGCCGGAATAGGAGCGTATGGCCTGATAAGCAGCAATAATAAATTAGTGAATACGACACTTTTGGCTTCCCAGGCATACATTACAGGTGGCACGATGATGACTTTAATAAAATTTCTTACAGGTCGTACAAGGCCATCTTATTATCCTGCCGGTGTGGAGGCAGAACCGCGGTTTCTCGGGCCTTTTCACCGAAAGTTAAATGATGCTAATGGAACTAATGAAAACAGCTCGTTCCCATCCGGGCATGCTACGGTTGCCTTTGCTGTAGCTACAGTTTTTGCAACAGAATACAAGGACAAACCGTGGGTTCCCATAATCTCCTACACCACAGCTTCTCTTATCGGGGCAAGCAGAATTACAGAAAATAAACACTGGATAACGGATGTAATCGTTGGTGCGGCTTTAGGATATGTAACAGGAAAACTGGTGGACAAAAATTATCATAATTATGCAAACACCAAATCAGAGAACCGGCAAAAAAATAAGGTTTCATTTCATCTCAAATACAATTTTAACCATTTAGAACCCGCACTCGTTTATACTTTTAGAACATAGTTATGTTTTACAGGTCGTAATTTTTGCAATAATCGGAGCGTTACATTTTCTTGAAAACCTGGAATGTTTTTTCCGGGTGCAAGACGATAATTCAGTTTCGCTCCACAATAGTGATATAAGTTTGCAAAATACTTATGCTTGAACTTATAAACATCACTTTAAAAGATTTACTTAATCCCTTGTTTTATATTGATCTTGGCGGATTGTGGATCGTGTTATTCATCATTTTTGCGGAAACCGGATTAATGATTGGTTTCTTTTTGCCGGGCGACAGTTTGTTATTTGTTTCGGGAATCTACAGCAAAATGCTTATTGCCAACCTTATACCCGGCGGCATTGGAAACGATTTTTTGGAAGTAATGTTTTTGTTTTTTTTGATTTCCATTGCAGGAGTTTTGGGCAATGAATTGGGTTACTGGTTTGGTTTTAAAACCGGGCCTATACTTTTCAAACGAAAAGATACCTGGCTGTTTAAGAAAAAACATCTTTACCAGGCAAAAGAATTTTATGATAGCATGGCGGGATTGCGATCGTATTAGCAAGATTTTTGCCCATAGTGCGAACTTTTGCTCCTGTTGTAGCCGGCATTGTAAAGATGGATAAGAAGAGTTTTTTGCGCTACAATATTTTAGGCAGTACAGCATGGGTTTTTACTGTGTTGATGGCCGGCCACTATCTTGAAAAATTATTACTGTATAATTTTGGATTTGATCTGAAGCAACATTTGTTTGTGATCGTAATTTTTCTTGTAGTCATAACCACAGGTCCTGTTTTATATAAAATGTTTTCGAAAAAAAGAAATGAGTGACCAATTAATCAAAACAATAATACTTCTGAAAATAAAAATCATCGGTATTTGTTGCTTTACTGGTACTATAATTCTTTTCCTGCGGGTAAAGGATCAGTTTTCAGGATCGCGTTGTAAATTTCTAACGCCGAAGACGGATGTGTTTTTTGTGCCACCTTTTGGCACAACAGTTGTCTTTGCTCCTGTTAAAACAATCGTTATGTCAGATAATAAAATGAATATTGGCGGCGCCGACAGCCGCAGGATCAGCTTAACAGAAGATTACGAATTGCGCTATTGGGCAAACAAATTTGGCGTTACCCGCGACCAGTTAAAAGATGTGGTAAGGCAGGTGGGTGATAATCCCCAGGCTGTGGAAGATTATCTGAAAGCCGGTAATAAATGAAAGAATTGAAATTTCAATTCACGCATGGGCACGCGCCGGCGGGGACCTGGAAACAGTGTGTATATTAACGATGTAAGTTAGCTGTTTTTCTGGTTGTTAAAGATTCTCCTTGAAGTTCTCTTATTTCAAAAAGTCATCCAAATAACCAAATATTGTTTTCGTCTGCATCATCAGACTTACATGTCCTTGCGACGGAACAATGGCTAATTGCGATTTTGGCATTGCCGCTAAATCAGCGGAGATGCCCCCTCCCAATAGTTGATAGGTCTTCATCAATTCTATTTTATCCAGGCCGTCGTTATCACCCGAGATAAGTAGCACCGGAGCAGTAATTTTTGCAATATTGCTATCTCCCACCTCGAATGGTACCCCTGTAAAAGCAATCATCTGTTCTATAAACTTTCGCCATTTTGTTTTGTCAGGTGCGACCGCATCATATGCTGTTTTTATAGGGGTATTGTCAAAAAAATCAGGCTTAAAATCTTTGAACGCACCATTTACTACGGGCAGCCAGCCACTACTTTTATAAGTAGAAGAAATGATTACTAATTTTCTTAACCGCTTTGGATAATTTACAGCAAACTGGTAAGCCACGGAGCCACCCATGCTAAATCCTGCAACATCTGCACTGTCGACTTTTAAGTAATTCATCACTCCTTCCACATCACTTGCCAGGGTAGCAATGTCTAATTTTCTTTCTGAAAATGGTGTGTGCCCATGTCCCTGCATTTCGATAGCGATCACTTTTCTTGTTTTTGACAGTTCGGGTATTAATTCCCCCCAGTTCATCTCAATGGTATAAAAAGCTCCGTGAAGTAAAACTATGGGCCTCCCCTCCCCATACACTTCATAATATACCTTGATGCCGTTAACAGGTGCATAACCGCTTTTAGAAGGTTTGAGTCGTTGCCCATTTGATTGAGAGGTGGCAAAGAGGATCATTGCAATCAGAAGTATCGATCTTATCATTGATAACATATTCATTTTTCTCATGTCATTAAATTTTAGTTCTTAGTGCCAATACATTTTCCAAATTGTTCAGCGAAGCTTTATACCCTTCCATGAAGCCCATTTCAATCATCTTCTGCAGCCGCTCAGCCGATTCATTATAAATAGTAATACGTACGGTTGTTTTTCCGCCGTGTTCGCTGAAAGTATAGTCCCATTCAGACCCCGGCAACTGCGCATTTCCATCCTGGTCTGCAAAAGCATTAAACATTTTGAAATTACTTTTGGGGCTGATGGAAGTGTATTTCTGAATTACTCAGCCTTCATGTCCCTCGGGGCTTACCATAGCATAAAGTCTTTGTCCGCCCACTTTGAAGTCCATAAATTTTGTTTTTGCCACAAATGGTTTAGGTGCTACCCACTGATCAAGGATTTCCGCTTTCGTAAAAGCATCCCATACCAGTGATAGATCTGCATCAAATTCCCTGGTTACATAGATGGTTTTCGCGGCTTTGTCAACGGTAAAATCAAGTTGCAAATTATTATTCATTTCTTTTGTTTTTTCATACTTGATAATACTTTGTCTAATTGATTGAACTGGGTTTCCAAAGTCTTTTTGAACTGCTCAACCCATTTGTCGATCTCCTCTATTTTGTTTGCATTTATGTGATAATAAATCTCTCTCCCCTTTTGCTCCTGCTTTACCAATTGACATTCTGTAAGGATTTGAATGTGCTTTGATACCGCTTGCCGGCTCGCCTGAAATTCTTCTGCAATCGCATTAGGTGTCATGGCGTGTGCAGCAATCAACAGTAAAATTGCTCTTCGTGTCGGGTCTGCTAATGCCTGAAAAATGTCTCGTCTGGCTTTCATTTATCCTAAGTTGTGCAATCAAGTGGTTGCAAACATAATGCAATTATTTGGTTGCGCAATTTTTTTTTCTAAGCAAAACAACTGTCAACTTTTATTCAACGTCGTGATCAACCTTCATTGTGCTTACTAGAACTCTTGCCGGAACAAAACAAGATTCGTGCTTTTTTGTGGATTTACTGTACTTCGGCTTCGCTCAGTAGAGGCATAGCTTACCAAAAGGAAGGTGCTCCCGGATCTCGATTGTCTCTTGTTGATTCCAGAAAAACTTTTTTCCAGACTCGTTTTAAAGGAGGGCGTTAATGAAGCACAAATTCCGGTTGAAGGAATTGTTATCAACTTTTGTTGGTAACTTCATCTATAAATTACATAATCTTCAGTAGTTGCCCAGTGAACGTTCAACGAACAAGCTGACATCAGCGATACGTAACGTCAGCTGCAACACGAGCACCAATATAAACCCGTGTATGCAAATTTCTGCTTCCATTCTGAATAACGGTGAACAAAACGAGGTTAAAGTCACCACGAACAGTGCATCTAAACAACTATTGATTCCACCCAAACCAGAAGGGAATGGCTCTTCAGTTAACGGAGGTGAGCTGTTATTTTTGGCTCTGGCAACCTGTTTTTGTAACGACATTTACCGTGAAGCTACAGAAAGACAAATGGGAATTAAGTCTGTGCAGGTGAATGTTTCAGGAGAGTTTGGAAGTGAAGGCAAGCCTGGATTCAACATTCAATATGAAGCGAAAGTAAATTCAGATGCGACAGAAGAAGAAATTAAGAACTTAATTTTGTATGTTGACCAAGTTGCCGAAGTACACAATACGCTACGGGTGGGCACACCGGTGACTTTGAAGACGATAAACAAGTGAAGCAGATGAGGCAAGTTTGTAATCATGATTTTTTGAAAATTTTTGTTTGTGCCGCCATGGTTGCTGTCTTTACGAACCACCATTATTATCATATAGCCTGCAACTTTTGCTTCGCTATGCTGCAAAAATTGAAATAGAAACATCGTTTAAACCGGTTTAATTAACCTATTCAAGCGGTAATTGAATAATAAACTGACTGCCTTCCCCCTCCTCACTTTCCACTTTTATCTCACCACCGCTTTAATAATATCGTAGCTCAAACTCAAACCCAATCCTGTGCCTTCGCCTGTTAGTTTGGTAGTAAAAAATGGCTGAAATATCTTATCAACAATGTTTTGCGGAATGCCGTTACCATTATCTTTTACTTTTATTTCAACCTGGTGATCAATCTTCTTGGTGCTCACTGAAACTGTCGGTTTGTACTCAGTAAGATTCTTGTTTTTTTGTTCCTGTCCGAATGATTCGTTCGGGCGCGGGTTTACTGCACTTCGGCTTCGCTCAGCAATGCTGTATCAATTTGTACAAAGGCATAAGATTCTCCTAACTGTGCAAGTAACAGAACTCTGGTGGTATCTGTTGCTGCACTTAGCAATAGCTTTCAACTGTCAGGATTAAGAGTTATTTGCGCCTTCGCAGAAGAAAAAAATTGAAGAGCTAATAGTATAAGCAGAATTCTTTCATTATACCGTATTTTAAGTCGGTTAACCAAATTCATACCTTACGCCAATTGAACGATAAATTCACTTCCTTCACCTGCCTTCGTTTCCACTTTTATTTCACCTCCATTCGCTTTAATAATATCATAGCTCAAACTCAAACCCAACCCGGTTCCTTCGCCTGTTGGTTTTGTAGTAAAAAATGGCTGAAATATTTTATCAACAACGTTTTGCGGAATGCCGTTACCATTATCGGTAACTTTTATTTCAACCCTATTATTTATTTTTTCTGTTTGAACAGAAACAATCGGTTGATAATTTTCATCATCAGTTTTCTTCTTTTCATTCACTGCATAAAAAGCATTGTTATATAAATTCAATAATACTCTTCCAATATCCTGCGGAACAACGTTTATTTTACCAATGCTTTCGTCAAAGTCGGTTTTAAAATCTGCATAGAATGATTTGTCTTTTGCCCGCATGCCATGAAAACTCAATCGTAAATATTCATCGCACAAAGCATTAATGTCTGTCAGTTCTTTTACACCCAAACTTTTTCTTGAATGCTGTAGCATACCTTTTACAATGGCATCTGCGCGTTTGCCATGATGATTTATTTTTTCTTCGTTTTCTTTTATATCATTTGAAATGGCAATTGCTTCGTCAACATTTCCTGATCTTAATTCTTGCTGTAATTCATCAACCATTTCACCATTCACTTCAGAAAAATTATTCACGAAGTTTAAAGGATTTTGAATTTCATGAGCAATACCTGCTGTAAGCTCCCCAAGTGAAGCCATTTTTTCGCTTTGTACAAGTTGCTGCTGAGTTGATTTTAATTCAGCGTATGCTTTTTCAATTTTTGTATTTGCTTTTTGCTTTTGTTTATTGTTTCTAAATAATATACCTGCTATTGCAAGCACGATAAATAATCCGCCCAACAAAACATACATCTTTAACTGGTTTTGCCATTGCAGTTTTGCTGCTTCAACTTCTTTTTGTTTTTCCTGGTTTTTAAAAGCAAGGTTTTGAATAGCCATCGTTTTTTCACGGCTGAATAGACTATCCTTTATAGTAAGCGCTATCCTTAAATATTTTAATGCGCTGTCAGGTTTCTTTTCCAGGCTATAAACATCTGCAAGCATGTTTGTAGGGTTTAATAAACCAATCGGATAGCTCTTTTCTATTTTTTCATTCAATACTTTTTTACAATACCACACAGCAGAGTCTAAATTATTTTTTTCCTTGTAAACGCCGGCAATGTTGTTATAACAATCAACCAGGTCTGGTTGCATATATTGTTTTATTGCAACAGCTATTCCATTCCGGTAAAAAAAAAGTGCGGAATCATAATTACCCTTGCCTACATAAGCATCTCCTAAAACATTGGATATATTGAAGGCTCCCGTATTCTTTAATTGTTCATACGCTTTTTGTGCGTATAGCATAGCAGAATCCTGTTCATTCAATTTATGAAACACCAGAGCAAGGTCTCTCCACCCAGGAGCCATGTCATGTGGCTGTGCTATTTTCATAGATTCACGTATATAGCTTAAACTGGTTTTGTATTCGCCCAGGTAATAATAAGAATAAGATATCAAACTGTTTGCCCAACCTTTATCGGTAGAATTTATTTTTTTAGCAAGATCAACTGTTTTAAAAGCATAATCTAATCCTAACGGGGGGCTTATTGCTGCCCGATTGCAGCAAAACTTGTAGGGAAGCTACCTTTAAAAACGATGTTCATCCTCGTAGGAACATTGGTAATGCTTACTAGTTTCTGGACGCTTTGGAGGGTTTTATCGATGTTATTTTTAATGCCATAATGATGATTAAATGCCATAATGATGATTAATAAACAATCCTTCCCTGTATGTATGTTAAGCGGCGCTATCGAAGAAGATCATTATCAAACAATATCGCCAAAACTGTACCCAGCAAATATCCTGACATGACAGGCATCGTTGCTTCCGGCAGCCAACGTGCATGTAGAAATTTATTTAAAGAAGCAGTGGCATTTGCAAAGGCAATCAATAATGACCCGGAAAAGAAAGAATCCTACCGAAAAAAAATTAAGAAAGGTAATTCAGTATGTCGAAGTTCAATTAAACAATATATTGCAAATCAAAGAGCGGTCTTGAAAGAATTAGATCTTTGAGTGTCCACTTGACCTGTGATTGTACCTTGCTTGGATAGGTAGATAAGATACTAATGGTAGCAGGTGAATGTTGGCACTCACCTTTTTGACGGTTCATAGTAAAGTATTACTGCGCCACCGCCAAAAGTTTTTGTCTTTAAGAGTTTAAATAATTTCTTATCGTTTATCTTCTTAAATAATGGTAAACCACTTACTGATATAACAGGATGAACACACAGCTGAAATTCATCAATTAAATTAAGCTCCAATAACCTTACAATTAAGCTCCGGCTGCCCACTAAAATGTCTTTACTCCCCTCATCACCCGATTGCCTGAGTGCTAAAACTTCTTCTTTAAGACTTCGTTTTGCAACACTTGCGCTTTCCCATTCAACATGATCAAGCGTGCGGGAAAAAACAATCTTTGGAATGTTGTCTATTGCTACTGCATATTCATCCATTGTTTTGTTGCCGGTAGGATTTTTTAGTACAGTTTGCCAATACTCCATAAGTTGATAAGTTATTCTTCCGAATAAAATAGTGCCTGCGCCGCTCAAGAGGCCCCTGTAATGGTTATGTATTTCATCATCGGGAATCATTGACGTGTGGTCGCAAAACCCGTCAAGTGTCATATTGATTGCTGCGATTATTTTTCTCATACTATTTTGTTTAAACCAACTGCCAATTTTTATTATTGTGTTTAACTTATTAATGCGCTTATCATTAATAACTTTAAATTCTTTTTGTACCAGTTTAAGTAAAGACGTTTGGGTGCTTATCAGGCTAAAATCTTACTTCCGTTTTTTGTAAAACTTAAAGATATGAGTTGCAAGGGACAGCAGCCCTTTTTATTTTAAAGTAATATAGAATGAATACCGTCAGTATTTGTCTGCTGTATTCTTCAAAAAATAAAGAAGGCTTATTATGCCGGGTGTTATATTTGCTATTATTTGCCAAACAGCAAAAGCTATGATGCTCAATTTCTAATGAGAAATTATTTTAAAGTTTCATTCTTTTCTTGCATGTTTCTCTTTATTTTTTCTTCAGAATTGTGTGCCCAACTCTGCGAGGGAAGCCTTGGCGACCCTGTCGTGAATATCACTTTTGGCTCGGGCAGTAATCCCGGGGCTTCGCTTGGATCCAGCACTAATTATACCTACGTAACTGATGGTTGCCCTAATGATGGAACTTATACAATTGCCAACACCGTTAGCAATTGTTTTAATAATACATGGCACTATACCGGTGATCATACCGGGGATCACAATGGATACATGATGGTGGTAAATGCCTCTTTTACGCCTGGGGACTTTTTTGTAAAAAGAGTTGACGGACTTTGTCCCAATACCACTTATGAATTTGCTGCATGGATCTATAATCTTCTCCAATCTTTTGCCTGCAGCGGCCATGGCATAAAACCCAACATTACTTTTAATATCGAGACAGCCGCCGGCCAGATTTTGCAAACTTACTCTACCGGAGATATTGCAGAAAACCTTGGCTGGAAACAATATGGCTTCTTTTTTTCCACTACCGCTGATATTAATTCAGTTGTTTTAAGGATGACCAACAATGCGGTCGGTGGCTGTGGAAATGATCTGTTGTTGGATGACATTACTTTCAGGGCGTGTGGGCCGTTAGTTTCTGCAAAAATCAACGGATCACTTGATTCAGTAGATGTTTGTGCGGGAGACAAATCTATATTCACGATTCGTGCAGATGTTTCGTCCGGATATTCTGACCCTGTGTATCAATGGCAGGAAAGCCTGAATGGTGGAATCACTTTTACCAATATAAACGGTGCTACGAACCTCATTTATGAAAGATCCGCAACAGATTCAACAGGAAAATACTTATACAGGTTGGCGGTTTCGCAAAGACAAAACAAGGATGTTTCTTCGTGTTCTATTTATTCAAACGTTGTATCTGTTGGGGTAAATAAATACCCTGTAATAGGTGCAACTACGAGGGGGCACTGTACGGGCGATTCTCTATTTTTAATAGCGAATGATGCAGCGCAGTTTTCCTGGAAAGGACCAGCCGGTTTTATCAGCAACGAACAAAATCCTTTAATCGCAATGGCGACACCTGCAAATAATGGGAAATACTATGTAACCGGAATTTCTGTAAAAGGCTGCACCAGCAAAGATTCTGCCTTGGCCACACTCTTCACACGACCGCAGGTGAATGCAGGAAGAGACCAGGAAATTTGCATGGGAAACTCGGTTCAATTGAAAAGCATTGGCAATAATATAACTTCATGGCAATGGTCACCGTCCGCGGCGCTTTCAAATCCACAGATTTCCGATCCTGTAGCTTTGCCTTTGCAAACTACCTTGTATATCCTCTATGTTGCCAATGTTGATTGCGTCGTTTCAGATTCTGTTTTAATTACGGTTAATGCAAATCCTTCAGCAAATGCCGGCCCTGACAAAGTAATTATCAGGGGGCAGTCGGCGACACTTGAAGGTACGGCAGGAGGAACAGATGTAAATTATTTATGGACACCTTCAATTAATATAACCGGAAATACTTCTCTATCACCGGTTGTCAATCCATTGACTACTCAAATGTATGTGCTGAGTGTTTTTTCTGATAAAGGTTGCAAAACGGCGACGGATAGCGTTCTGGTGAAAGTTTACCAGCAATTGTATATTCCAAATGCTTTTACGCCGAATGGAGATGGAATAAACGATACATGGAATATTGAAACGCTAAAAGCTTATCCACATGCGGAAGTGAGAGTTTTTGACAGGTATGGCCGAAAGATATTTGATAACTACGGACAAAGTATTTCATGGGATGGAACATATAAAGGAGAAATGCAACCTGCTGGCGCTTATGTTTATCTCATTGATCTGAAAAATAATGTCGCTGTGATAAAAGGCGTTGTGTTTCTTATTTTATAAAACCCGATGTGGTGACAGATTTTTTTATGTTAATAATATACTCTTTTCCCTCCCGGCGGTCGTTAAATTTTGTTGAAGTGCACAGGAATATTAATTCTTGCAATATCACTGTTTTTAAATTTGAGAAATAAAATTTATATCCATTTGTAAGATAAATGGCAATTATTTCTTCGTTCACTGTTAATTCATTCACCATCTGCCGTGCTTCCTCCGGCTTATTCCAGGGCAGCATTTACAAAATTTTATGAATGCCTGCGATTCCATGTAATCTAATCCTCTACGAACATTGGGGAAAACTCCTTTGCTCGTCAGGATGGTATAATCATTCGACCTCTTAAAACAACCATTTCTCCCTAATGCAAAAAGAAATCGAAATGCCTTGATTATTTTGCTACAGTGCATAGATATTACCCGTAAAAGTACCGAGGGCATAACCTACTATCATCTCCTTCTGGAAGTATTCTCCTCCTGCTATGATTCGCTTCTTATTCGGTTGTTATTCGGTTGTTATTCGCTCTTGGGAAGCGAATAACAACCGCAATAAATCCGTTCAAAAAACGTTATTGATGAGAAGAAGATAACCTGCAGGCAACAAGCAGGTATTTTGTAATTACTAAATAATCTATTATGGCAACAATTGCTAATGGCATTCCTGGTCCTTTTACCGGTACGGCAGGTCCGGTTTCCGGGTACATCAGAAATGGTAAAAACTTCATGAGAAGCAGGCGGAGAAAATCCGCTTCACCGATAACACCAAAAAGACTTGCACAGCAGCAGAAAATAAAAGTTTGCAACGAATTTACCCGTCCCTTCTGTGGCACCGGATTCTTTAATAAAACCTTTCCTGCTTATGGCCATTCAGGCACGGGGTTCAACAGGGCGACGAGCGCTATTATGAATCTCGCTATTGTCGGCACTTATCCAGATTCTGCAATTGATTACGCACAAGTACTTATTTCGAAAGAATTTTAACCCACAGGCAGCTTCCCACAGCAGCAGTGAGCACCGATGGCAGCATTCTCTTTCGCTGGGAAGACAACACCGGAAACGGCACTGCAAAAGCCAATGATAAAGTGATCCTGGTGGCTTATGTTCCGGCTCTAAAAACCGCTTTTTTTATTATTGGCGCAGCAATGCGTAAAGATAGCCACGCAGTGTTGGAAACAACAAACATGCGCGGTGAGATAGCAGAAACCTGGATCGGCTTTTTGAGCAATGATGAAGAGGATGCCGCAGATAGTGCTTATTGCGGAAGGGTGGATTTGTGACCATGTCAGGAAGTTGCCTTCGTGGCGCTCAGGATTAAGTTTCATTTGCTTGGCGTAACCGGCTGGTAGTGATATTTCTAAAAAACATTGTAGTTGTTTTATAACCTCGTAAAATAAATTTCATGAAAGGCATTACAGTGATTTTCAGGAATTTTTTATTTACCTGACTACTGTAAATGTTCATCCCATTTATATTCCTCTACCTTTTAATTAAATCACCTGGAATCCAAAAGCGTAAGGGTCGTCATTCTTGTCAATGGAAATAGTATTGTATCCGTAAATCCTTGCCCAACCTTCTATTGACGGACGGATGGCAGGTTTTCCTCCAACAGTTAATTCTTGTTCAATACGGCCAATGAACTTACTACCAATAATACTTTCATGGATAAACTCATCACCTTTTTTTAGTTTTCCTTTCGCATACCACTGCGCCATACGGGCACTGGTTCCTGTGCCACAAGGTGAACGGTCAATCGCTTTATCTCCATAAAAAACTGCATTCCGTGCTGTGGCATTTTTATCTAAAACTTTCCCTGTCCATAAAATATGAGAACAGGAGTTTATTGTTGGGTTTTCCGGATGAATAAATTCATTTTTTCCATTAATGCTTTTTCTCATTTCCCTGCTCCAGTCTATTAATTGACCGGCTGAATAATGCTCAATTCCAGGAAAATTTTGTTGTACATCTACAATGGCATAATAGTTTCCACCATAAGCAACATCTACTTTCAATTTTCCCAGATCAGGACATACTACTTCAATATTTTCTGCAGCAAGAAATGAAGGAACGTTGGTTAATCTTACCGAAGTAACATTCTTATCCTTTCGTTTATAGGTTACTGTTACCAATCCTGCGGGAGTTTCCATCAGGACAATGCCGGGAGTCTTTGGCTGAATTAATTCCTCTTCAATCGCAATTGTAATCGTTCCGATGGTTCCGTGGCCACACATCGGGAGGCAACCACTCGTTTCGATAAACAAAACCCCCATATCATTCTTTGGATCACATGGAGGATATAAAATACTGCCACTCATCATATCATGGCCACGCGGTTCAAACATCAATCCTTTTCTGATCCAATCGTATTCTTTTAAAAAATGCTGGCGTCTTTGGCTCATGGTCTCTCCTTCAAGTGCCGGGCCACCATCAGCTACCAGCCGCACCGGGTTACCACAGGTATGTGCATCTATGCAATGAAAAACAGGTCCGCTGAATCTTTTTATACTAGCGCTGGGGTATTTCCTGGTAATGGGATTCGATAACATTGAATGTGATTGTAATTTTAAAGAACATTTGCAACAATTATTAAAAATGGCTCCCTGCTCCAGTGATTATTTATCAATCCTGCCTTTGGTAACTTCTCCTGATTTTTATGAATTAAACAAGATCTTCTTCTAAATCTTTTATTTTCAAATGATCAGGAAGTTTCGGACGTGATGCAATTCCCTTGTTAATAATTCTTAAGATATTTTCACGCTCCTGCCCAGTTAATGTAAGCCGGGGCGTGCGCACTGCTTCACTTCCAATTCCTTCCATTTCTTCTGCCAGTTTAATGTATTGTACCAGTTTTGGATGAATATCCATTTCGAGCAAAGGCATAAACCAGCGATATATTTTAGCAGCTTCTTCCAATCTTCCGGCTTTCACCAAACGATAGATAGCCACCGTTTCCCTTGGGAATGCGCACACCAAACCTGCTACCCAACCGTCTGCACCGAGGCAAAGTTCCTCCATAGCTAATGTATCTACACCACATAGAATCTTATAGCGGTCTCCAAAGCGATTACGCATGCGTGTTACATTGGTAACATCCCGCGTAGATTCTTTTACCGCCTCAATATTTTTGCATTCACTCATTTCATCAAACATATCGAGGGTGATCAGCGTTTTATAATCTATCGGATTATTGTAAACAATTATCGGCAGATGTGTTGCATTTGCAATCGTTTTAAACCACTGTACCGTTTCCCTGTGATCACTTTTGTAACGCATAGGCGGCAAAGCCATTAAACCTTGTGCACCCCATTTGCCGGCATATTCCACCTGTTGTAATGCTTCACGGGTACTACCCTCCGCTATATTTAAAATCACCGGAATTTCTCCTTTTACTGTATCAATAGAAAACTTCACCAGTTTTTCTTTTTCCTCTGTAGAAAGAACGCTGGATTCGCCGAGCGTTCCACCCAGTATGATCCCATCTATTCCGGCATCCAATTGTGCCTGCAGATTTTTTTTAAAAAGTGGCAAATCAAGTTCATCGTGCGATGTAAATTTTGTTGTAAGTGCAGGATAAATGCCGCGCCAGGTGACTTTCATGATTTTTTGTTTACAAAGTTATTTATAGTTGATGTGTTTCTAAAAGGATTGAAGAATATAAAAGGCTTCTTTTTTATTTCCGTTATTACTAAATAAACCCTCGCGGTTCCAGCCTTGCTGGTAGATTGGATTATTTCTAAAATTGCAGGCGATACTTTATGGAATCGCTTGAATGAAAATGGCATCCTATTGTTTTTTTATTCTTTAAATATAAACAATGAATCTGCAAAACTTTTTATGATCTGTTTTATGGTAATAATTCATCTTACTTTTTGATAAACCCGCACGTAATCTATTTCAAATTTCCTAGGAAAGGATGTTTGCGAAGGATCTCCGCCATTATCTCCCCCAATAGCGAGATTCAGCAACATATAATGTGGCTGCTTAAAAGGATTAAATCCGCTTCCATCTTTATTTACCAGTGAATCCAACGATACTTTATTGAGCAACTGATCATCGACATACAAAGCAATAAACTTATCATTCCAATCCATTCGCCAGGTATGAAATTTTGCAGCCCAGTTTTTGCCGCCCATCGAATCTATGTTGAACCGGTTGATGAACCATTCTGGTTTATGATCTTTCGCCAGGCATGCGATATTCGCCAATAGTTTTTTCCGGTAATATTCCATCATGTCAATTTCGCCACTGGCCGGCCATTCTTTATACAAGCCCAATGTCCACCAGGTAGGCCACATACCATTGCTGATATCAATCCGCCCTCTCATAATAAAGCGTCCATATTGCCAGGAATGAAGTCCTTTTGTAATTAAACAGCCAGATGTATAATGAATGCTATCCCGGTTTTTTCGCCAGTCCCTGTTTCCTGCTATATAAGCCGGATTTACTTGCGCCACTCTTTTTGCTTCAATGATCAATTTTCCGTTTTCAACGCGTGCATTTTCCGGTTGATACCATTGATATTCATTGTTGCGCACAAATCCCTTTTCATACGTCCAGTTAGAAGGATCCGGAATACCATTTTTACTGAATTCGTCGGCCCAAACTAACTTATAAGCCGAAGGATTTTGTCCCTTTGCAAAAGAAAGATTTAGGATAATGACCAGTATCGGAAAGAATAATTTTAAATCGAACATTCAAAATATATTTATTACAGCATACAATACTTTTTTTATTTGAGCTCAATAAAGTTTTACACGTAAAATAGAAATCAAGATTATTTCTTCGTTTACCGTATAAAACTATTCGGTAAAAAATCAGTTACCAAATTACATCAAATTCTATTCATGTTTCCATTCTATTCACTGTTTTCCATTTTTAAACCGCAACTTATCCAGGTGTTCGTTTATCCTCGAAATACTAAAAGATTGAACATCCAGTTTTTTAAAATTTTGTGGCGCTTTAAAGCATCTGTCCTCGATGTGAGTACCGCCAAAAATAACGGAAATGACAACCTAAGCTGACTTCACTAAAAAGGATTGTATACAATAATGGTCATAAAAAATTGTATCAAAAAAAGTGAATAAATTGTTGGGCTGAGTAGAAATTTTATTATCTTCGCGCTCCCAAATTAAGGGGTTTGGATCGGTAGTTCAGTTGGTTAGAATGCCGCCCTGTCACGGCGGAGGTCGCGGGTTCGAATCCCGTCCGGTCCGCTTGGTTCAATACCAAAACAATTCAAAAGCCTGTAAATCATTGATTCTACAGGCTTTTTTGTTTTTCTACTCCGTCAAATTATTCATTAAATCGCAAAAAAATCGTGAGTAATTCCGTGAGTAAAAAAAAGTAAAAAATTTACTCACGAAATCTAGCATAAGTTGTTGAATAATAACATGTTCACCTATTGAACATCTTGTTTGAGAGTAATTGTATATCGAAATTTGTTAACGCTAAAAATTTGAAAAAATGTTAGACAAAAGTTTCGGTTTGCACTTCTATCTGAAGAAGCCCAAAAACTATGAAAAAGGTGCTATCCCTATTTATCTGCGAATTACAGTAGATGGTATCCCAAAAGAATTATCAACTAAAAGAGTATGCGATCCTGGTCGTTGGAATTCAGCCGCCGAAAGAGCAGCTGGGACGAGAGAGGATTCAAGAGCGCTGAACACTTATTTAGATACTTTACAAGCAAAGGTATATGAAGCAAAACGTATAATGATTGAGGCAAATCAATTGATTACTGCTTCATCTATTAAAGATCATTTGCTTGGCAGTGATCAACGAAATAAAATGCTTATCAAAATTTTTGAAAACTATAATGATAACATTAAAAAGTTAATTGGGATCGATTATTCAGAGGCTACATGGACTAAATATGACAGGACAAAAAGATTTACAAAGCTTTTTATTGAATGGAAGTACAAAGAAAAGGATTTGCCTATTCAGTGTCTTAATATGGAGTTTGTCAATGACTTGGAGTTTTGGCTAAAAACAGAACGTAAGTGTGGGCAAAATACAACCGTGAAATACATCAGTATTTTAAAAATGATTGTTCTTTTTTGTGTAAATAATAACTGGTTAGGTAAAGATCCTTTTGCTCGCTTCAAGATGTGTAAAGAAGAAGTAATTCCTGAATTTTTAACCAAAGAGGAAATACAAACTATATCATCCAAAGAAATTAAAATAGATAGATTAAGACAGGTTCGTGATGTTTTTTTATTTTGTTGTTTTACCGGCCTTGCCTATGTTGACATAAAGAAATTAAATGCGTCAGAAGTTTCAATTGGAGTAGATCATGAGTTATGGATATTTACCCGTAGGGGTAAAACTGATACGCCTTCCAGAATCCCATTATTGCCTGCTAGCAAAAAAATATTGGATGTTTATAAAGATCATCCTCAATGTGTCAATAGCAGAAGGCTTTTACCTGTATTAAGCAATCAAAAATATAATTCCTATTTAAAAGAGCTTGCAGATATATGTGGAATATCCAAGAATTTAACAACACATACGGCCCGCCATACTTTCGCTACTACAGTTACGCTAAGCAATGGGGTGCCAATTGAAACCGTTTCAAAGATGCTCGGTCATAAAAAGCTTCAAACCACTCAGCATTATGCGCGGGTTCTTGATATTAAAGTAAGTGAGGATATGCAAAATCTAAAAAACAAGCTCAATAAAAGTAGCATTTTGACTATTTAAAGAGCATCAATATACATAATAACAGAGGAGACAAAATATGCCCCCTCTATTATTCTAAACTTATGTATACATAGTCGAAGTAACATCCGTAAGAAATCTTTTATACCGATTTCAATTTTTTCGTTTAACGTACTAATTTATATTCAGCTACGTACTGTTTCTGGACTCACGTTCAAAAATGTTTAAATAGACCAGACTTCCTAAAGCTGGATGATAGGAAGGCAAATATTGGATATACCCATAAGCCTGTAAATCCTTAATGCATTTATGATAAGTTGCATATCCACCAATCTTCGCTATTTGCATCATTTGCCTCCTTGTGATAGAAATTGGGTTTTGAAAATGCTTCAAGTTCCATAGGAAGAAAAAGCCCATGTAAAGGCTGACATGTACCGAGCTTATTCTTGTATCATTCTGAAGAGTGGTATAAAGCCTTTCTAACTGTTGCATGTTTTTCATATTCCCGTTATACATTATCACTTTTACCAGCATTAAAAAGCTTTTCAATTTCTTCCATTTTATAATACATTATGCCTCCAATTTTACTCGGGTGTAGTGTACCATTAACGCGGAGCGTTTGTAGCGTTCCTGGAGATATTTTTAGCAATTTTCTAACTTCACTGCTTCTAAGCCAGTCTTTTTTAGCGCTGTCCCTGAGTAAGAGCAATGCTTTTAAATCATTGATTAATTGCAACCGAAACGTTTGTAAATCTTCCTTTGTAATCACTTCTATACTCATAACACACGATTTAATGTAATTAAAAACATTTGCTTAATGAATCTTTACTTTTTCACTGAAATAAATTTTACTCCCCTTGGTGCGATTAAATGACGGTTCATACCTTATGTACCCGTATTCGCTTAATTGTTTTACACATTTGTGGTAGGTAATAGCAGATGATAATTTGGCGATGCTCATGATTTCGTGGCTGAAAACCTGAATGGGGTTGGTAAAGTCATTTTGTATGCGGTATTGTAGCAAAGCCGCATATATGCCTATATGAGTAATACTGATGCGTGCATCAGTTTCTATGGCTTCAAAAAAATCCGATATGTAATATAACCCATCCATGATCCAAGCTTTTTTATCAACCTATTTTCATCCCGTTCTTTTTAGCCTGATTTTGATGCTGCTGTTCGTTAACCTTATGTATTAGCTTAACTGCTTCCAAAGTTTTATTACCCAATGCAGTATTGAGTGTTACCTTTCTGGCATGCTCATCATAGACATTTACCGATTTAAATTGTGGGTTTGCTTCAATGTAATACCGCTGTTCATTGCCATTCTTAATAAAGTTTACTGCTAAACGATTACCGTTCTTTAAGGCATCATGCAGTTTTGTCCGCTTCGCTTTTATTAAACAACTCTTTTAAAAGGAAGCTGTTGCAAAACCTTTTCGAGATTGTAACCATAGCCTGAATGAAATTCCTTCATTCGGAAATTACCGTTAGTATCTTTATCATTGAAGTCAAGCTGCACCCATGTTCCATTCCTTTCAATGGCACGACCGGCTAAAAGATTATATACTTCGGTTGCATTAATATCAAAGCCATTTTTCAGGTTGAAATATTGTTGTCGCTGCTCGTTCGGTTTGGATTCATTATACAGATTGGTTTTATATCCTTCCAAATGGTAAGTGCCTGATTGGTCTTTTACGAATGACAACTGATGATCTAATCTTTCTTTATCATTAATATAGTAGGAAACCGGAAGAGAGAATTGTTGCTGTCCCTGCTTAATTTGCTCGTTAATTTTTGCGGCAAGATTAGTAAAGTCAGCACGCCGCACCTGTTGGTGCAGCGACTGGCTGTTTTGTTCTGTTTTCTTGTTATCCTGCCTTATTACAATCTGCTCCTTAACAGGTGCAACTAATAGTCTGCGTAGCAACCGAATCACAGAATTAGGATAAAGCTGCTTCTCTATTTTGCTGCGTTCCTGTTGTAACATTCTGAGCGCAAATCGTTCGTCCAGTTCGTGCGTACCTTTATATTTTGCAGCAATACCGTCATAGTATTGCAGCTTTTCTTTAAGTAGTGCTTTGTTGGATGAAAGGCTGAAAGAAAACAATTTACTAAAGCGCTCTTCCCTTGAACGCCATTGATTCAGTTCTGTTTCCACTCTGTTTACAGGAAGTTGATTGTTCATTAGCAAACCCCTTTTTACTTAATCATCAATTAAATCAAACTATCTAACTTTTAGCTGATGCTTTGTCTCTTTTTTCTTTTCTTAGATGCTTTCGGCATTTCAGGGCCATCATCTTCAGCAGGTGTCTGCTTTTCCTTTTTATTATCCTGTTTGGCTGACTGACTTTCGCCTTCAGCTTTTCTTTCTGCTTTTGATTGACGGTTGTCAATTCTTTGCAGGTTGTGGTCATAAATGTTGATCGTTTTAAATTGCGGATTAGCTTCGATATAATGTTTTTGTTCGGTTCTATTATTCAGAAAAGTGGTAGATTGCAGATTCCCTTTTTTGAGGGAATCCATTAGGCTGGCTTTAAAATCATCATTACTTAATTCCTTAATGGGATGCTTTGACAACACTGCTTCCAGATCATAGCCGTAATTCTGATGATAGTGTTTCAACTTGAAGTTGCCATTATTATCACTTTGTTTAAAGTCCATCTGTATCCAGGCATTATAAATCTGTCCTTCCTTATTGGTGAGGTCTTTATTTACTGACCTGCCTTCCATCAGGTTGAAGGCTTCTTTCAAAGTAATGTTACCCGCTTTGTTGATATAGAATGTTTGCTCCATTGTTTCCGGGCTGTTTTCCTTCTGTAAATTAACTTGGTAGGAATTGAAGAAGTACATATCGCTTTGTTTCGATTGACTGAAATTCAAAATTGCTGTTACAGAATCATTGCTATATTGCACCTGGTGCAGCAACTTGAACTCTGGCTTGCCTTCTTCGATTTTCTGTTTCAGGTCGTTTTCTAATCCTTCACCAAATCCGGTGTACTTTACCTGGTCACGCAGGTATTCAAAATTTTTCTGGTTCATAACATTTGTTTTTTGAGTGAATAAATTTGTTTTGTTTAACGATAATGCTACAACAGGTGCCTTCAACATTTCATTCGCTGCTGTTCTAAGTACATCAGCAGTAAGCTTTATTTCTTTAACCTGGTAATTATCCAAATCACTGATATTGTTTTCTGAAAATTCATCTGCTTCCTCTTTGCTTTTAAATAAATATATGTCGCCCAAGTCCAAGTGGCAAGAGGTAGTGTTATAGGCTATCCATCGGTTACCTTCAAGAAGTTCTGAATTGATTTGATGTAAGGCTTCATCTGATATAATGTGACCATCAATCGCATCACTTTGAATATCTTGCTTTACAGCATATATTTCAGCTTTCAAAAACTCATAAGCTTCTATTGCAGTTGAAGCCTTATTGTCATTTACTGGAAACACACGTTTGTGCTCATGCGCCTTTTGCATTTCGGAATAATCCTGAAAGAACTTCGCATATTCGCTTTCAGGAAGGTATTTGTACATCAAAAGCTTTGCAGCTTCTCTTCCTTCTTCTGCTCCAGCCAGTTTATATAAATCGCTATGCGCAGCTTTTATAAAATCAGAAGCTTGTTCATATTCCTGCCTTGATAGGCTGTCTTCCATATTGCCCTGATAATATTTATCATATAAAGCGTCCGCTCCGTTCAGCTTTTTGTCTAAATCTTTCGTATTTATACCCTGAATATTCAGGTCAGGAATAGTTACATGTTTATAGGTTAACTCATATTCTTTAAGCTGATATTCATGGGTTGGTTGTTTGGTAAAACGCAACTCAAACATCAACTCATCTTCTTTAATCTGATTGAAGTAATAGATATGAAAAGCTTCCCGGTTTCCTTCCATATAACGGCTTGCTTCTTCCAAAATCCTAAGAGGAAATCCAAGTGTTTGTAACTGGTCTTTGAGATATGCAAGATTGTTCTTGTCCATACTTGAAACGTTTAATAATAACTTTTTTATTTCAATAAATTTATCGAGGTGTTGATTTTGCAAGGAAGAATGCTAAAACCATTTTGTCTGAACGATTGTTTTATTACGGACTTTGATTTTTAAATGCCGCCCACCATTCTTTTCCATTAGTTCAATAACTAAATATTTTTTATCCGGGATAGTGAACTTAGGAACGGCATACACAAAAACCCTTTCTGTTTGTCCAACAATAACCGCAGTATCGTCTTTTACATAAAGCGGATTTATTTCGATCTCCTGTGTGGCAGTACGCTTTGTTTTTTTCTGATCTCTGATGTAGAAGCGTAGCTGGTCAATATTGTAATTGATATTGGTTTTGTTTGCAATACTCATACGGAGATACATGATGTTATCGTGTATAAACAAGCCATTTAACTTCATACAAATACCAAATCTTTTATCCTTGATCCTACTGATTTTTTCCTTTGATACCGAAGCCAGTTTTGCATATTTCTGTACTTCCGCCTCATTAAAGGTTTCAGACAAGATGCAGCTTGAATTTTTCTTTTCTTCAGGGATTAATGAAAGGCTTAATACGGATGGTTGTTCTGCATAATCTAGTATAAAAGAAGTGAGCGTTCCGTCGGCCGTTATGATACTAATATTGGTTTGAGGAAAACTTTCTTTTGCAGCCTTTATTTGCAAAATATTTTCCACTCCCTTTGCTTTTTGTGCCAACACATCCCGGCTTCCAATATCTACGCTGATAATTGAATAGGGAAAGATAATGTTAGTTGTTTTGAAGAATGAAACTGCCACATGATATGGCTCAATTGCTTTTATTTGCCAGATTGTGTTTGTTTGCGCCTTAGCTTTAAAAATTGTAATAAGCAGGAAAAGTCCCATTCCCATTGCACTAATCTTTTTCATCTTTGGAATTTTAAGTGATTGAAATATTTAATTGGATTGCTTTTGTTTTTCGTCACGTAGTAGCACCTGATAACCCGCCTTCACCGTTACTTTAATCAGCTTAACTTTTCGGCTAACTAATGTCTTTGCGGCTTCAATACCCGCACCGGCGGCCTGTGCTTGCCAGGAAGGGTCAAGTGAAGTCAAGCCGACAGTCTGCATGGAGCGATCTGTAGATTGCTTTACAACATCTCTTGTTATAGCGCCGGGAATATAGATGCCATTCAGTCCATCCATATCGTAAACCGATAGTTCTACTGGGAACAACGAGTTATTATACCGTACACTATTAATTTTGACACTCAATCTTTCACCATGAAGCGAAGCAATCCCATACAGAAAATTGTCTTTTGGAATATGAACACCATTGATGAATACATCATTTAATAATCGCAATTTGACAGTGGAACCATCCACAATAGTTTGTGTCTCATGAATAACCGCTTGTATAGCATTCTGTGAATCTTCTATGCCTGTCGTTCCGATAAGCGAATAGAATCCGTTGACTGCGCCACCTATTAAATGTTCGGTATCAAGGTGAGTAATGCTGTTATCTTTCTTAAAGGATACGGCAAACACTTGCCCTCTGGCGGCTTCGGAAGTTTGTTTTAATTTTTCGTGTACACGTTCGGGATATTGCACCTCCAGTATCTTATCCAACATTCCATTCAGTTGTTTTAATTCCGGATCTTCGCCAACGGGCTGGTTTATCATGTTCATCATTTGTTCCAGCCTATCCACATCCGAAGACTTAACGGCCGTGCTATTGCTGCTTTTGCCCTTTGTGCCTTGATATATATGATTATACTCATCTTCCGATGGTATTGGCTTATTCATCTCTTTGTCCAGCTCTGCCAGCTTACGATAAATCTTATCGGTATTAGAATCGTTATGTCCCTGCCTATCATAAAGGGAAGTATTGAGTCCTCTTTTATCAGCAGGAGGTTGAAAGATGCCTTCTTCGCCTGATAAGTATTCGTTCGTATCGGTCAATCCAATGTTCTTGTAATTAGGATCATTTTTTACCAGTTCACGAAATTTGATTGAGTCCAGTTGCGCCTGTTCGTAGTAGCTCATCTTATCCATTGTCTTGCCATTCTTCAGATTGGCATCGGGCAGGTTGATATTAAAACCCTTTTTTACTGCTGCCTGCGCTGCCACCTTTTCTACTTTACCACCTCCAAGCGCCCAGAAGATCATTGTCATAAAAGGCAGTGCGAGTAGTGGCAATACTAGTAAGAATTTGCGCTGCCTAATCTCTTTCGGCGTTTTTACATGCTTTTCCATTTCTATTTTTGTTTTAATTGTTGATAATAGTTTTCAATGAATCGTACACTATCCATTAAGCCTGGACGATGGCTAATTATGCTGTCATACAGAATTTTTCCCGAAGGGCTTCGAGCCAAACTATCCATGTAAACCCTAAATCTTTTGATGCGGCTGTATTCAGCTTCTGATACTTCCGCAGTTTCTATAGGTGTATCTCCTGTTTCGGTTGCATGCTTAAGTTTGTTAATGGGCGTAATGGTTATAGCATTACTCCCTTTCTTGGTAAAGGCACTTGCTGTGAGGTAAACACTGTATGTACTCATGGATAACACGAAAAGAATAAGCAGCACGATCCATGTACGGCGTGAGAATTTTTCAGTACGTTTCATCATCCAGTTTGCCAAACCGCCTTGCAGACGTTTGTAGCCTGTCTGTATCCCTCTGGAAATGACATTCGGTTTGGTTTCAGCATTGCTTTCTTTTCTTTGAGGAAATAACTTCATAATCTTCAGTTTTTATGGATGTCTGCTTACTGTTTTTATATCGCTGTTTTCAATGATATTCCACCGCTCAATAAGAAATCCATGTGGGTTATTATCGCTGCGTGATACATTGCGTAATGATCCTTCGGTAATTAGGCTACGGGTAGTGATGCTGGTAGGGCGAACAATATTTTGAGTAGCATAACAACGAAAACGGTAAGGATAGTCATTGATATCAATTGCTACACTATCCAATGAAATCGTCTGATTTACATTGCCTGAAATAAGTCCCGCATAATACCCATTCTCTTTTAAGTCGTCATATACCCGTTTAGCACTTCCATCCGCCAGGTATAAGGCTTTGGTGATGGTTGTTTGTATGGCCTTGTCGTCTGGGTCAAGAGTAAAAAACAATCTGTGGAAAACTTTCACATGATCTCTCGCCTCAACAGGGATATTATCTTTTCGCTCGGAAGCATAAGCTTCCAATGCTTTTCCATTGGCAAGAATGTAGATCTTGCTCTGCATCTCAGCTACCAGACTGTAACTTTTATATAGTGCAAAACAGCAAATAACTACGCAGCCTAAGATTACCAGCATGGTAAAGCCCCTCACATGCCGGAAGGCGGTATCGATATTTTTCATCTTTTTGAACATATTTTCTAGATTAGATTATTATGAATTACCTTTTAATTTTTCGCTCATATAGCCCGATGTGGTACTATTGCTATCATTGAAATAAGGATTGGAAGTACCGTTGCTGGCCATGCTTTGTGATATGCGGCTGGCAGCATTGCCCATTGCATCCACTGCCATGCCTGCACCGGTAGTTGCAGTATTTACCACACTCCTGGAAGAACTGCCAAACATGCTCGTAACTTTATGTCCGAATGCGCCGCCACCGCCTGCGTGTACGATATAATTGGCTACCGATGGAACGGTGAAATATCCTACAATGCCGATGATCATAAAAACCAGGTAAGCTATATCCGTCCTGCTAAAGAAAGTGTCTCCATAGTCCTGCACCTGGGATATATCCATCGCCAGCATTTTCTCCTGTATTTTGCCGATAATGCTCCCGAAAATGTTGGCAACGGGAAGCCATAAAAAGATATTGATATAGCGGGCCAACCAAACAGTAAGTGTGTGCTGAAAACCATCAAAGACGGCAATGCCGAAAACCAACGGCCCTAATATGGCGAGTACAATTAATTGGAACGTTCGTAATGTATCAATACATAATGCAGCCGCTTCAAACAATACCTGAAGCACTTCGCTCATCCATTCCTTTACCGTATTACGAAAATTGTAGGAGGCTTTGGACATCGCAAATTTGATGTCATTACCAATGCTCTCGAAAAAGCCTTCATCCGATGGATCGGCATTATCATGAGTGTACTTATACCAACGATCTCTATCACCACTACCACTTTCTCCAACATACATCTGCCAGACGTTAGATTGTTTAATGGCTTCTTCTTTCCTTTGTAGCAAAACTGCAATAGCTTTATCAGAACCTTCTACCATTGCAGCGGTAGCCGTTACCGCTGGTTTCATAACACCATTGATCAATCCTAATATGGAAGGGAATATCAGCACGCAAAAACCAATCACGAATGGACGAAAGAGCGGATAAAAGTCTATTGGCTCGGCATTGGCCAGATGTCTCCATACTCTTGCAGCTATATACCACATAGCTGCAAACCCGGCCAGTCCCTGACCTACACCGATTAACTGACTGCAAAGCGGCATCATCTCATCATACAACTGCTCGAGTACACTATGCATTCCCTTCATATCATCTGCCACTGCCTGCGCATGGCTCAAAAAAGGCATTATCAATCCCACTACCGCCATACAGACGGCCTTTCTACACGTTGCCATATTGTTTTATTTAATTGTTTATTCCATAAATTTTCTGAATGGTCTCTGCATCGTTTCGCTCTTTCGCTCGCTGCACAGCCAATATAGTTGTGTTGTTATTAAAGTGCCGTAGGAACATCAGTTTGTCCTGCATGTCGGCATAAATTCTGTCAATCGCCTGTAGCCGTTCATAATCACTCATGCGGGTTTTGCCTGCCGTGATCACCGTAAGAAGTTCATCCAGGTTGCGCAAACTCTCCTTGAAGATATTATCATACACACGACCTAAATACGACAGCTCGTCTGCATTGAAATTGTTATCGCGTTTGAACCGGTCATAAGCATTCCTGTATTCCTTGACTAATACGACTTGATAATTTATAATATCCACTACCCGATGGTAATTGCGTACTGTTGGACTTACTTCCATTAAACCATCAAGGAAAGCTTTATGCAGATTGAAATTTCCTTCAGAAATATTTTTGATGGTATTATAACCACCTTCCAATATCTGGTAGCCTTTCTTCATGTCGCTCAGGATTTGTTTGAATTGCGCCAGCTTTTCTAAATTAAGTAGCAATTGCTGTATTTCATCAGCTTGCGCCGATACTTTATGCGCGGGTAATAGGCTGCAAAAAACAACACTGAATATTATTTCTAACTTTTTCATAACTATTTATTTTTAATACCCTGCAAGGCACGGCTTTTTTTTACCTCCGTTTGCTCTTTTATTCGGGACACAGCCAGAAATTTTGCATCATTGCTGAATGAATTGCAGAAAGTTAATTTGTCCTGCATATCCACGTATAGTTTGTCTATCCTTGCTATGCGTTCATCATCTTTCATTTCCAATTTGCCATCGGTGGTTACAGCGATAAGTTCATCCAATGTTTTTTCACAGTCATCGAGCAGGTCGCTAAATGCGCTACGGATGTAGTTTAATTCATCGTTTGAAAAAGCATCAGTGCTCTGAAGCTTCCGATAAGTGCTATTATAGTTCTGTACAATTTTTACCTGTAAACCAATTATTTCAGCAACCTTCGCATAATGCTTGATTTCCGGGTTGACTACTTTTAAAGAATTGAAGTAGTCAGCATGAAGATTAAATTCACCCCTGGTAAAACCACCGATTGTAGTAAGTCCTTCTTTCGCTATTTGATAACCCTTTTGCGCATAACCGATATAAATTTGCAAGGCGGCGATTTGCTGAAGCAGGTATTTCTTTTGTGTTTTTTTCTGCTGAAACCATTCCGCAAAAGTTTGTGCCTTTAGGCTACCTGCAATTGACACTAAAATCAGCAGGAACAAAAGCATCTTTTTCATACTAATTGAATTAAGGAAGTCCATAAAATTTTTTTATTGTTTCTACCTCGTAGGCTGATTTTGCTCTTTGCAGGCTCAGTAACACATTTTGATGATTAAAGCGCATCAAGTCATCATAGTTAGTATCTACCTGGTCTGCCGCTTTATTAATAAGTTCCAACCTGGCAGCATCACTCATTGTAGTAGCAAAAGATTTTACAAGAAGCGTAATTTGGTCAATGTTTTTTAAGCTCTCTTCCAGTATGCCGGAATATACTTTTGCCATATAGTCCAACTCATGAGGGGCAAAGTGCTTATCCTGTCGGATTAACTGCCATGACCTGTTATATTCATTCGCCAACCGTACTTGTTTTTGGGTAATATCCCGAATGCGCTGGTAATAAGATATAATCGCTTTTACTTTAGTCAATTCCTCATAATACTTCCGGTATTGTTCCTTTTGCTTTTCTGTCCAGTTAGCAATCTCATCAAGCTTTAACTTGGATAATGCGTTTTCTAACGTTTTCTGTGCGTTTTGTAACCATATTGTTTTATTCTGCAAACGCTGAATTTTAAGGTCAACCGCTTTAATTACTTTTTTTACTCCAGCTTTAATTATTTCCGCAATGGCGATTTGTGCTTGTATCTTCTGAACAGGCAAAACCATAAAGGAAATGTAAAAGGTGAGTAATATTATTTTGATATACTTTCTCATAACTCTAATAACTTTTAGTAAATAATTCAATCGTCGTCTTTCCGGTCTCCGTGAGTTCTTCGAGATACAGTGACTTTGCTACCGTATCAAAAATGCAGTAACGATCTCCGCCTATCTCGATGAGATGCCCATTGGAATGCCAGCCATAGGTAGCCAGCCATGTTTCCTCGTTATCCGCTATGTTGCTGATATAGTCTGTACGGGTGACCTGAGAGAAGCTGCCGCAGGGCTTTATCTTCAACATTGTATCCATTCCTGCAATGAAATCATTGTGCAACGGTTGTTTTGCGTAGATGCCCGGCATCATAGAAATGGAAGCGTGATGCTCTCTGCAGAAATGCAGTAGTACCTTAATTGCGCAATACAAATCCTTTATAAGTTTTTTCATGTTTATTAGATGTTTTTAGCTTTTATTCCTTATGTCTTCTGCCATTGCTGATATGCCTTTACGTAAATCGCCTCCGAACTTTTCCGCATATTCCATCAGTTTGACTTTTTCTGTTTGCTCCGTTGTGTAGGCTAAATACTCTTCAAGGCTTACCTCTGTACGATAGACTTTGCTGAGCATACCGCCAAGGCTGATGAATACTTCTTTATATTTCTTAGCGGGGTCATTGGATTTATTAACAGACAGTACCAATGCTTTTTCTTTTTCTGTCAGTCCTAACAATTCCTGTATCTGATCAAATTTGTTTTGATACTTGCTTTGATCAAGTAATATTTTGCAGTCGCTGTTATTAATAATAGCCTGCTTTACTACCGGCGAAGAAATAATATCTTCTACTTCCTGCGTTACTACCACTGCCTCACCAAAGAATTTTCTAACCGTTTTAAACAGGTATTTAATGTATTCTGCAAATCCTTCTTTCATCAGCGCTTTCCAGGCTTCTTCAATCAAAATCATTTTACGGACACCTTTCATCTTCCGCATCTTATTGATGAAAACTTCCATAATAATTATGGTTACCACAGGGAAAAGAATAGGATGGTCTTTAATATTGTCCAACTCAAATACAATAAACCGTTCTTGCAATAAATTCAGGTTTTCAGTAGCGTTTAGCAGGTAGTCAAATTCGCCACCTTCGTAATACGGACAGAGTACATACAGAAAGTTGTCTATGTCGAAATCTTTTTCCTTCACCCGGTCGCCTTCCAGCACTTGGGTGTACTGATCCCGCAGGAAAGCATAAAAGCTATTGAAGCAGGGAAAGCATGTTTCATGCTTTTTCAGATAATCATAGTATCCTCCGATAGCATTTGATAGGGCGACATATTCGCTGCGTTTAAATGCTTCTTCCTCTTTTTTCCAAAGAGCCAGAAGCAATGTTTTAATGCTTTCTTTCTTTTCTGTATCAAGGCTGTCGCCTTCACTGATATAAAAAGGGTTAAAGCGGATGGGATTGTCTTCGCTGTAGGTGAAGTAGTATCCCTTCACCATATCGCACAAACCTTTGTAGCTATGCCCCACATCCACCAGCACGATATGTGTGCCTTGCTCATAATAGCTGCGGACCATATGATTGGTGAAGAACGATTTTCCGCTACCGGACGGACCAAGTATAAACTTGTTCCTATTGGTGCAGATACCCATTTTCATGGGTTCATCACTTATGTCCACATGAATGGGTTTGCCCGTTAATCTATCACCCAAGCGGATGCCAACAGGACTTAAAGATGAACAGTAACCAGTTTCCAGGTTAAGGAAACAGGTCGCCTGTTGCGCAAATGTATCAAAGGTGTCGTTCATGGGAAAGTCGGCTGCGTTACCCGGAATACCGGCCCAGAAGATTTGTGGACCGCCAATGGTTTCCTGTTTGGCTACTGCATCCATCTGTGCCAATGCAGAAGATACCATGTTCTTCAGGTCTTTCAGTTCGTCCTTATTATCCGTCCATACCAATACATTAAAATGCCCTTTTACAGGAAGGCGTTGCTGGCTAATCGCTTCATTCAGAAAATCATTTGTTGCATCTCTGGCAATCATGTTCTCCCTGCTGTATGCCGAAAGGGATTGCAGCCTTAGTCTTTTGCTCTCCAGCTTTTGGATAGTCTTCTGAGCATCTTCTATGAAAAGGTATTGATTGTAAATGTGATTACATGGCAATAACTGTCCTAAAGTAGAAGCAAATCCAACGCTGAATTTCGTTTTATCGGTGCTGTATTTATCGTAATTGATACGGCTGCCGCATAACGCCGGAAGATCTGCTGCATCACCTAATGTATAAAGCTGGCAATACTTATCACCTACACGCATCCCTTCATCAAAATTGATGTCTGCCATCAGAAAGCTATCACTTCGCTCAGACAGGTAGCAATACTGTTCTATTAACCCCATCTGCCGGCTATGACTGCGCAGTTCCTTCTCCTTTAGCCTTGTCAGTTTCATGAAACCGCTGTCTTCCATAATGCGTTTAAATTGTCCGGTACTATCCAGGAAGTCCTGAAGCAATTGTGGCTTCAATGTTTCTTCGGGCACTATAGACTTGCGCAACAGACTTGAAAACATAGAACTGGCAGCTTTCCTTCCTGCCGGCTTTTTGGTCAGCATGATGTAACAGCTATGAGCAAGGAAAGGACGCTCGTTAAAAAAAAGTTCGCTGCTTCGGCTTAGGAAGCTGGTATCCTCGCTGGTAAAATCCGGTTTGTAACTGCTTTGTAAAAACCAATCTTGTTTATGAAAAGCACTGTATTTAGGCAGTAATTTGATCGCCTTTATCCATGCCTGATGAAAGGCTTCATATTCCTGATCGGAAAGGGTGAATATTTCCGGCAAGTCTGCTTTGAAGACGATGGTCATATCGCCCTGCTTGCTCAGGATGCAATCATGCTCCACATCCAATATTGGTAAAATATCATCCAACACTTTTTCCATCTCACATCTATTTGCTTATTAAAAAATCATTGATTTTATTTCATAAAAACTTTCCTGCTTCTCGATTTTATCACTTTTGGAATCTGTTTCCGAGCAAGGGTTTTCGTCAAGCCATGCTCACCATACTTATTGCTCATCCCGTAAACCTTCATGACGAGGAATGTTCCAGCCGCCAGGATGATACCGATACATAGATAGGTAGGTAAACCAATGATGTACATGACGGCAAAGAATATGAGCAATGTAACAACGCCCCCGCCCAAATACCAGATGTATTGTGCTTTCAAGCCTTTAAATTCAATGCTCTGGTTAATTCCTTTATTGATTTGATAAACACTATTTGCCATAACTTTTGTATTTATTTGTTTCATAATCGCATTCTGCTGCGCAGACGTTCTGACACTTGTTGTGATGCCAGTACTACTTCCTTTGCAGTAGAATATCCATTCATCTTTTCTGCCAACTGGATAACAGGTGTTTCTGCAACTTCTTCCGATTTGCTTTCTCCTACTTGTTGTTGTTTCAGTTGGTTTTCCTGTATCTTAATTGCGATCTGCCTTTCCAGGTTAGCAAGTTCATTTTTCATTTGCTGCAACTCCGGCTCCTTTAAAAAAGGCTTTGTGGTAAGCTGTTCCAGTTTAGGTATTACTGTATTCAGGTCAGATAATGTATGCTCATACTTTCCTCTGAGGCTTTCTACACGGTCAATGGCGTTAAGAAAGTGCCGTGCAGCCAGTTTAGAATTGTCTGTATTAGGAAGACCATTATTGTACGTGTACTTAATACCATCGTCGCCCCGTTGTGCATAAAAGCTATTAGAATATCGATATTCAAAAACACCGTTTTCCTCATAGGCTTCCTGCTGCCTGCGGATATACAGATCAAAGCCGTACAGCGTACCGATTTGCTTCTTTTGTTCGCTTGCAACGGTTGGCTTCCAGTCCTGATACAGCTTGATAATATACTTGCCAATTGCTTCACTATCTGTTGAACTGACGTTGTCCAGCTTGATGGGATTAACCTTAATACCGTCCTTATCCAGTTGAAGGCTGGCTTTGTACACCTTTTCATCTGCCGCCAGCTTGTCCAACGTTCTTATGGTAGAAGCCTGTTCATTTTGCAGGTTTTCCAACTGGTATTTATTGCGGGCTATTTCCCTGAAGTGCGATACTTTCAGGCTTTCCATTACTGCTATCTTTTTTTCCAGTTTTGACTTTTCGAGAAGTGTTGTATCTCCTGAAAGAATAGCAATGTATTCGGAGAAATTCATCCCACTCTTTTCATCAATGGCGCCTTCATCAATGGTGCGAACATTCAGCTCACAGTTTTTCATTTGTGAAATGAACGTCTGCTTATTTTTCAACAGGTTGAATTTGTAGTTATCGAGCGATTGCTCTACCGCATATACATAGTTCTGTACTTTATTGTCGTAATGCTCTTTGGCCAATACATTGCCCTGCCTGGCGCCTCGGCCATCGCGCTGTTCCAGTTCCGAAGGTTTCCAGGGAATATCCAAATGGTGCATTGCCACTACACGCTGCTGCACATTTAAACCTGTTCCGGCTTTTTCCGTACTGCCCAATAAAATGCGGATTTCACCTTTGTTCATCTTTCTAAACAGTTCCGGCTTCTTCTTATCTGTCCAGTCATGAATGAAAGTGATTTCGGTTGAAGGAATATTAAAATCCCTGACCAGCTTCTCTTTGAGTGCATCGTAGACGTTGAACTCGCCGGGCTTGGGTGTACCGATGTCGCAGAAGACAATCTGCGTTCCTTTGTGTGGTGTGGTCTCGTTATAGATTTCCGCAATTTTCCGGGCACTTACATTTACTTTATTATCGGGGTGGTCATTGTATTTCCACTCATTAATCAGCCGCATATCGGCTGCCATTTTTTTGGCGTAATTGGTAGCAATCAGCATGCGGCCTTTATCTTCTTCCGGCGTTAGTTTGCCCCGACCGATTAGTTCACCATCGCCCGTTTTAGCAAATTGCATCAGGTTTTTAATGAATGTACTTTGCTCAGGAGTAGGTTTGATATTGACAAGCGTTTCATAGAGTTCGGGTTTATCCAATCGGATATGTTTGGCGGTTTTATAATCGGTAATCTCATTGTAGAACAAAGCGAGCTCAGGCATTTTAATAAAATGACGAAAACGTTCTTTAGCGATGATTTCATTGGTTACCGAAAATTCGAAGTCCGTTGTTTTACGGGCAAATACCGCTGCCCAGCCATCAAAATTTTCAATGTGCTGTCGTTCCATTTCTTTCGGACGGAGGTATTTAAACAGCAGGTACATTTCGGTTAGGCTGTTGGATATGGGTGTGCCGGAAAGGAAGGTTACACATAGGTCACTGTTAAAACGGTTTTGCAGTTCGCGAACAGCGAACAACATATTGAGCGCCTTCTGGCTGCCTTCCATATTACCTAAGCCTGCCACCCGATTATGACGGGTGGTAAAAGTGAGGTTCTTATACTTGTGCGATTCATCAACAAACAAATGGTCAATGCCCATATCTCTGAAGTTGATACCTGCATCTTTTTTTTCTTCAATGTCTTTCAAAACGCTTTTTAATTTGCCTTCCAGATTGTTCTTTCGTATTTCCAAACCTTTAAGCATTTTTTTGGAAATATCACCGCCCAGGTCCTTTACCGTGTCCAAATCCCTTTCTACGTTATCCAGCTCTGTTTGGAAGATTTGTTTTTGTATTTCCGGTGACTGGGGTATTTTACCGAATTGGTCATGGGTAAGGATAATACAGTCCCAATTATTGTTTTTTATTTCATGGAATAGCCGCAGTCTTTGCGCGGGTGCAAAATCATTTTGTGCGGGAAATAAAATGCGGGCTTTGGGATACGCTTTTTTATAGGTTTCTGCTACCTGATTTACGTTTGCCTTCAATGCGACAATCATTGGCTTATGTACAATACCGAGCCGCTTCATTTCCTGTGCGGAAATAATCATGGTAAGCGTTTTACCCAAGCCCACTTCGTGGTCAATCAAAGCCCCACGGTTTTGAATGATACGCCATGCAGCATTCTTTTGGCTGCTGTATAAATCCTCAATGCCCAACGCCTTTTTATCCAAACCGGGAAAATTCAAATGGCTGCCGTCAAATTCCCGCAGCACGTAACAATTGAATGTATCATTATATAGACTTTCAATATTCTTTTTCTCCGAATCCGGCAAATCTTTGAGCCATGCTACAAAGCCGTTACGCATTTGCTCAATCTTTTGATGCGCTAACTGTATGGCTTCATTATCTGGCAGGCGTATGGTTTTACCTTCCCCAATGGGTACTTCATAAGTAAAAAAGGGTGTTGTGTTTTCGAGTGCATGTTCCAGCAAAGTATAGCCATAAGTTGTCCTGCCGCTTTTAGGTGTTACGGCAAACTCCCTCGCTACCTTCATATTCATGCCGGTGCTAACTTTAAAGGCATCGAGCGAAGGGAAATAGTTGATGCTGGTATCCTGCTCAAATAAAGTAGTTGCAAACCGCTCATAGTAAGAAGTAGGTATCCAGCGTTCCCCTAAATTGAAATCAAGCAATTCAAAAGGAATACGCTCTGGCTGCACCTTTGCAAGCGCATCAGTGCTACGTTTATACTGCGGGTTATCGGGGAATTGATTCGTAAGGCGTTCTGCTTGCCTTAACTTTTCTACAACATTGCCACTCAAGTATTGATCAGCAGTTTCCCATTCACTACTGGAAGGGTTCAGATACACACAGTTGCCCAAACGAGCAATCACTTCATCTTCTTCAAGTTCCATTGCTGCACTGATGAATCCCAAATCAACCTTGCCGGTGTCATTCAGACTATGAGCAAGAGCTTCGACAGGATCATCGGTTACAAACCGTTCCTTTACCTGATGAATGGAATGAGTAAGTATATCTGCTTTGACAAACCGTTCGCCCTCTTTGCGTTCAAGCGAAGACAGCGTAATGACACCAAAGGCAGTATCTTCGAGAATACGCCTGCGGTTGTCTGGACTGTTCAAAAGTCCATACTGCGCAACAAAATGTTCGTATGTACTATTAAGCTGTTCTCGGTCTGCTTCGCTGATGGTTTCACCGCCTACTTCTTTGGTTGACAATTCAAGATAGGTATCACGAAGCGCTGTATAATTTTCGTAAAAATTAATATTCCCCTGAAGTCCGAGTGATTGAAACACCGCTTGTTTGTATTCGGGATCGGGAGAACCAATCGTACCTGCATTTCCCATGTGTACCACTAATGTTCCTTCCTGGTAATAAGGCTTCAGCCCGATAAAGGGAAGCGGTGCTTTTTGCTCAAATCGGAAAAAACCTTCCAGCGTCTGATCCCCTTCATAGCGGAAGCTGTGGTCAAATTGTTTGAGATAATTGGATATGCCTGTGAGCTCATGTCCTAATAAACGGGCATCCATCCAGTTTGCAGACAGATGATTTATCTCTTTAACATTGGAATATAGCTTGTATAGATAGCGGTTACTTTTATGCTGTTTAGCTGTAAGCAATACTACGTTTTCATGGCTTGGTTTATCCGTTGTTCGTATCGTGCCAATAATACGGGCTGTTGTTTTTTGTATAACTGTTTCATCATGCAGTTTAATATAAGCCATTGCCCGGTTGATTTGTTCCGTCGGCGCTGTATCAAATAATCCCAATTGAACCGATGCGATTTCTGTCTTGTTTTCGGGCATCGGCAGGTAAGTCAATTTTTTACCTTCATTTTCGGCAGCCAGTAATGCAACTGTTTGTGCTTTTCTGTATAATTCAGCGTTAAACCGCTTCTGGAATTGATGGGCAAGGTTGGCATGAAGGCTATCCCTTATCTTGTTTATATCACCATCCTGCCATACAGTTTCATGCGCCTGGCCATATTGATTTTTACCTGGTTTTATCTGGTTGCCAATAATAGCTTCTTTATGATTGAAGAGATATAGGTTTTGGTGGTAGCTACCAAACTCGTTTTTAAGCTCTACGGTGTCATTCAATAGTTGTTCACTATCAGAAAGCTGCTCCTGGGTCTTGTGTTTCTGTACTATGAGCAAATGGCTGGACGCTTCCGTATTGCCGGTGTCTTTCATCAGGTTGTCCGGCATCACTGTTAGGCTTACAAAATCGGCACGTTCAAGAAGGTACTGCCGTGCTGTCTGATTGGAAGGACTGTTTAAAAAAGCGTCTGTACTAATGAAAGCCATTAAACCACCTTCCGCTAACTTATCCAAACCCTTTACGAAAAAGTAATTGTGTATTTTTCCCGATAATTCTTTATCGGGAAAGGATTCATCATATACCGAAAAATTACCAAAGGGAATGTTGCTCACCACCAGGTCATAGCTTCCATTGTCTTTAATTGGAGCTTCTTCAAATCCAATAATGTGCGTATCTGTTTTAACAGAAAGGGAACTATTGATAGCAGATAAAACCAGTCCCGTAAGTCTATCCTTTTCTACTGCGGTAATTTGCTCGAGTTCAGGAAATATTGTAACTGCTTCACTAATGAACACGCCGGAACCTGCTGAGGGTTCATACAGTCTTTTCGGCTGAATGCCCTGTGCAGCAAGAACACTGTATAATGTTTTGGGAACTACTTCTGGCGTATAAAATGCAGTGAGCACACTATTACGTAATGAAGCAATAATTTCTTTATAGGCTGTTTCCGGATAGTTTTCTTTGAGCAGGTCATGCAGTTGCATGATTTCCCGGTGGTGCTTCAAATCCTCTTTGGTAGCCCCGTTCGACTGCCATTCTTCCTGAGAGCCACAAGGATAGAGTACGACTTTAATGCCGCCAAAGCCTGAATATTTTTTTAGATTGCCAGCATCTTCCACAGAAAGCGGACGACCGTTCTGATAATCCAGAGCAATACGAATTGCTTGCAGGTTATCCTTCAGTTTTTGAGAAACATTGTAAGCCATAATCACACATTTTCATTCTTCACTTTTTCTTTTGGTTTAGTTCAAATAGTCATGAACCTGCCCAATAATGGCATATCTTAAATGCCTGTTTGCTTCGTTTTCGCTGTTGAAATTAAAATCACTGAAGATTCCTTTACAGACTTCAATGAGATTCAACACTTCATAAGTGAGTGTTCCGCTTTCCTTTATCCGCTCGTAATCGGCATTAAATTCTTCTTCGATAACTGAGCGGATATACTGGTAGCAAGACGGTTTCAATTCCTCTGTCATGGCATTGAAGCATAATTCTTCAATGACATATTGCGGTCTTGCTTCGTCAAGAAGTTGCGTTGTCATTGGCATGACCGCATTTACCTTTTCTTCCAGATACCGGGTAACTAAATAGCTCTCCTGCAAGCTGAGCATAAGGTCAGGGTTGTTGTGGACGATGTACGCCCACAACTTTTGCATCAATACATTTTGCATACTTTCCTGGTTTTTTTAAACACCAAAGAAGGATTGAATAACAGTAGCTACCACTACGAGAAAAATACAACTGCCAAACCAGGCGGCGGCAACCTTGCCTGTGTCCTGGTCACCTGCGTTCCATTTCTGGTACACCTTTACAGCGCCTATCAATCCCAACAATGCGCCTACAGCATACATGAGATTGGTACCTGCCGAAAAGTAGCTGCGGACTTTGGTATTAGCTTCATTGATACCCTCAATACCGTCCTGCGCAAACGCACCATAATGAACAAGAGTTAGTGCCACTACGACACCGAGCATGATTAACTTTCTACGGTTAAAGTTTTTAGTTTTCCAACTGCACATTTTCATAATACACGTTTATTAAAGTTTAAAATAAAAAGAGAGACGATAAAAAAAGCGGAGTGGCTTCGCCACCTCAATACCCACTATTCCTGTCACACTTTGCCCTTACGCACGGGGACGGGTGGGAAAGCACACTCCGCTTAAGACTGTTACATTCAATCCTTCCACAACAAATCCACTTCCTCCTCTTTTAGTGTAACAGTCTCACATTTTTCACATTCCGATACTATAAGTTCATTTACTGATGCCCGGAGAGAGGAATTTTTTACTGATGGATATTCTTTCAACACCAGGCTCAGGTATTGCTTAAATTCCTGTGGAATCATCTTTCGACGGGAAGCATCTGCAATCAATGCTTTAAGACGTTCGATAAGATGTTCTACTTCTATAAATTCTTCATCTGTCTTTTCTTCAAATGAAGCCTCTGATGGATGGCTATTTCCCTCGATGGTTGAAGGATATTCACCTATTGAGTTGTAGGGTAAGGCTGTATTCAGGTTTAATTTCCTCTTCCCGGATAACAGGTCTTTGATGTCCTCGGAATAATATCGTATTCCCACAAAGAGATAGTAAATTGCCAACAGTACGGTCATTGTAGTGAAGTAGTCCGTCCATGAGATGTTTGTAAACATATGCTTCTTATTTAATCGTGTTTCACTAATCAATCTTGCTGTTAAAGCGCTTCCGATTGTTTTAATTTCTACACAAAAAAACACCGACATGAAAGTGTATACAAGTCCAACTTTTTTTATTTTTATTTTGTACCCTTGTACCTCTTGACTATCAACGAAGAATTTTTTATTAAAGCAGTAAACGCATAAATAATTGCTTTTTCTATTTTCAAAAAAACCTTTAAACAGAGGAATTCTTCAAGTAAATCGACGTGCTAATGCCATAATGATTCATAGAATTTAACTGTATATTTGATCAACCAGATATTCTGATTAACAAAAGAAAAGCTACTGAAAGGGAAATTTTTAATGAACATAAAAGAACTGAAACCAAAAAAGGCGCTCAACAAAGCATTTTTAAAGGTAAAGCCAAACAGAACTGATATTGAGTGCTTTAAAGCAAATCTCATCCAACTTCTCGACCGGACAAATGATACTGAATCAGAAGAATTTCATAAAAACCTTGTTTCTGATTTTTTAAAAAAGACTTATTACGATCCCGCTTATTTTATCAATACCAAAGGACGTAAAGACCTTGTGATTCATAACGGAAACAATGCTGCCTCGCCTGTTGGTGTGATCATTGAAGCAAAAAAGCCAACGAACAAAAGTGAAATGATAACGACTGAAAAGCTGAATGCTAAGGCTTTTCACGAACTGATGCTTTATTATCTCGAGGAAAGGATCACTCACAAAAACCTGGAATTAAAACACCTCGTTATCACCAACATCAATGAATGGTTCATCTTTGATGCAACACTTTTTGAAAGGCTGTGTGCAGAAAATAAAAATCTCGTAAAGCAATTTAATGATTTTGAAGGGCAAAGATTATCAGGCATTAAAACAGATTTCTTTTATAAACAAATTGCAGAGCCGTTTTTAGCGCATCTTACACAGGAAATTGAATTCACCTATTTCGACATACGCGATTATCAAAATCCGCTTCGCAATTCCAACAAAAGCGATGATAATAAACTGATCGCTTTATTTAAGCTTTTGTCGCCGGAGCATCTTTTGAAGCTTCCTTTTGCCAACGACAGCAACAGTCTCGATAAACGTTTTTATACAGAGCTGCTTCACATTATCGGGCTTGCAGAAACCAAAGAAGGAAGTAAGAAAATTATTGGCAGAAACAAAGAAGGTGAAAGAAATTCAGGTTCCATTTTGGAAGATGCCATTATTCAGTTAGACAGTCTTGATAAGATCAGCCGCCTTAATAGTCCCAATCATTTTGGCACCACGAATGACGAACGCTTGTTCAACATTGCACTGGAACTAAGTATTACATGGGTCAACAGGATATTGTTTTTGAAACTTCTGGAAGCGCAATTGATTTCTTATCACAAAGGCGATGAATCATTTTCTTTTCTCAATTTCAATAAGATCAAAAATTTTGACGATCTGAATAGTTTGTTCTTCCAGGTGCTGGCAAGAAGATTCGAAGAACGAAACGCCGATGTAAAACAGGCATTTCAGAAAGTGCCTTACCTGAACAGTACGCTTTTTGAACCTACAGAAATAGAACAACAAACGCTTTTTATCAGCAACTTAAAAGATGATAAAACACTACCCATTCTTCCTTCAACAGTTTTGAAAAATGAACAGGGCAAAAAGAGAACGGGCCATCTTACCACGCTGCAATATTTATTTGAGTTTCTGAACGCTTATGATTTCAGCAGCGAAGGCGGAGAAGAGATACAGGAAGATAATAAAACACTGATCAATGCTTCTGTGCTAGGGCTGATCTTTGAAAAAATAAACGGCTACAAAGAAGGTTCTTTTTTTACGCCCGGCTTCATCACGATGTATATGTGCCGCGAAACTATCAGCAAAGCCGTTATTCAAAAGTTTAGCGAATATTGTCTGATCCAGGATTTGCAGGATTCCAGGATTGAAAGAATGGAGGATATTTATGATTTGGTTCCCAAAAGCATTAGTCGGGCAAAAGCAAACGAGATCATTAACAGTATTAAAATTTGCGATCCGGCAGTAGGCTCGGGTCACTTTTTAGTTTCCGCATTGAATGAAATGATCGCGGCAAAAAGTTATTTGAAAATATTAGAAGACAGAACCGGCAAATCGCTGAACCGCTATGAGATACAGGTAGTAAATGATGAACTGATCATTACAGATGAAGATGGAGATTTCTTTGAGTATCGTCCTAACAATGCTGAAAGCCAGCGCGTACAGGAAACGCTTTTTCATGAGAAGCAAAGAATCATTGAAAATTGTCTGTTTGGCGTTGACATCAATCCCAATTCGGTGAAGATATGCCGGTTACGTTTATGGATTGAGTTGCTGAAAAATGCTTACTATAAAAATGCTACGGAATTAGAAACGCTTCCGAATATTGACATCAATATCAAATGCGGAAACTCTTTGGTGAGCCGCTTCGCAATAGATGCTGACCTTAGCCAGGCGTTGAAAAAAAGTAAATGGACGATAGATAGTTATCGAATTGCTGTGGATACTTATCGCAATGCAGAAAACAAAGAACAGAAAAGGGAAATGGAGAGATTAATTTTCGACATAAAAAATGATTTTGTTTCTGAGCTTACTTTCCGACATAAGGAAGCAAAAGATGTTGTAAGATATAGAGCTCAAGTTGTAAAGATTGCAACAGATATTAATAACAGAATGGCATTTGGTGAAAAGATTTCTCCAAAAGTTTACAAGGATTTAGAAAAAGCGACAAAGAACCGAGATAAAGCTGAATTAAGAATTGAAGAAATAAAAGACAACAAGATTTACGAAAACTCTTTTGAATGGCGTTTTGAATTTCCCGAGGTATTGAATGATGATGGAGATTTTGTTGGGTTTGATGTGGTGATTGGGAATCCGCCGTATATCTCGTTATCTAAAAATAAAGAACAATCGGAATATTTTGCGAGTAAAGGATTTCAAACATATTCTAAAGGAGCGGACATTTATTGTTTGTTTTATGAATTAGGTGGAAATATTCTGAAACCATTTGGCCTTCTTACTTATATCACTTCAAATTCTTGGTTAAGGGCTATTTATGGTGAATTGCTGAAACAGTATTTCAAAAATAATTTACAGCCAATTGCACTTTTAAATATTGAAGATATACAAATTTTTGATGAAGCTACTGTTGAGTCAAATATTATTACCCTTCAAAAAGCAATTAATTCCAGTTCCTTTCCGGTAGCCAATTTATCAGAAGAATATTCTTTTGGAAATTCACTAAGTGAATATTTTGAAAGCAATAAATTTGATTTCATGCCACCACCAACTGCGGAATGGTTTATAGGAAATCAATCTTCCGGTTTATTGAAAAGTAAAATAGAAAATGGATCAAAATTATTGAGAGAATATAATATCCGAATAAATTTTGGAATAAAAACGGGCTATAACGAAGCATTTATCATTGATGAAAAAATCAAGAATGAACTTATTGATTCAGATATTAAAAATGCCGAAATAATTAAGCCTATCCTTCGTGGAAGAGATTTAAAGAAATACAGTTATAATTTTTGTAACCAATGGTTAATAACCACATTTCCAAGTTTGAAAATTAACATAGATAATTTCCCGTCAATTAAGAAATACTTTTTAAATTTTGGAAAGAATAGATTAGAACAAATTGGAGAAAATGGAAGTAGAAAAAAAACAAACAACAAGTGGTTTGAAACTCAGGATTCCATATCTTATTGGCAAGATTTTGAAAAGCCCAAAATTATATGGGGTGAAATCTCTGATAAGCCAAAATTTGCTTTTGATGATAGAAATTATTATGCAGAAGCAACTACATTTTTAATGACCGGAGAAAAACTAAAATTCCTTTTAGCCATCTTAAATTCAAAAGTTTCTGAGTGGTATTTTAAATTAATTGGAACAACAACGGGAATGGGAACAAACAGATGGAAAAAGTACAAGATTGAATTATTACCAATAAAGCAACCATCTCAAGAACAAGAAAAACAAATTGAAAATCTTGTAAATCAAATTTTACAGAACAATAAAGAAAAGCTACAAGTAGACAATACTGAATTAGAAATTAAAATCGATCAATTAGTTTATCAACTTTATGATTTGTCGGAAGAAGAAATAGAGATTGTTGAGAATGGCAGTAAATAAAGAAAAAGAAGGTCTTTTTATTTAATAGGAGATGATACCTTTTTGAAAAGTGTCATCTCTGCCAGAAAAAAAATTATTTTCTTAAAAACGAAACCTACTTTAGGTTCACTACAAACGAAAGCTGAAATTTTTAAGACTCTACTAATGGAAGATTTTTTCAAAAACATTATAACAATTCTTTTATCTGTTGCAACTGTGGCAGGGCTTATAATTTGGGCTGTAAAAGAGATTTTTAAAAAAATTTTACAGGTTGATAATGAACGACAAAAAAATAAACTTTTACTTCAACACCAGAAGTATACAAAACTGCAAAATGAACAATTTGACACATTGAAAACTATTTATGTAAATCTTATTCGGACAGATGAATTAGTTAAAGAAACTTTTGTAATAATTAAAGATGGACAAGAATTTAGCCGAAAAACAATGGAACGAACTTTTATACCATTAGTTCAAACAATCTTTGATACTAACAGACATTTCAAGCAAAATAGTATATTCTTAACTGAGACTACTACTAACAAGATTGCAAAGACTATTGATTCACTTTTTTTCTGCTTAACAAATTCCTCTTATGCGGTAATTGTTAAATCGGAAAACGTATATGATGAGAAGGGAAAGAATACCGGTATTCAGCAAAAAAATATTGAAGCATTATCAGAAGCCGAAAGAACAAAATTTTTTGACATAATTAAAAGAGTGGAAACTGTTAAGGAAACCGAACTGAAAGAAGCTATTAATTTTGTGCAAGCTGAGTTCAGAGAAATTTTCGGAGTAAGGTAAATTACAGATTGATTTTGTACAAGCGGGCTGAAACGCTAACAATGAACACCGATGTATGCTTCAGTCACAGTCTTGGCAGAAAAGTCTTTGTTGAGCAGTAGCGATAACAATCAACTTTTTATTTATATATTTGACACGGTTCGGCAGAAGGAAATATTATTTTTTCCGCCTGTAAAAGCGTGAAACCGTTGGCTACTACGTTTGACAAAACCTACTTTCTAACTTATGTCTCAAGACGGCAAAATTTTTCTTGGTATTCTACAAAATGTTACAAAAAACGTTAACAATAAAAAATGGAGTTGCTTAATTGACGGGTGTGGACAAACAGCCATAAACTCTCATTTATTACAAGTAAATGGAATTTTAAATACCCTTGTTGAAAAGGGCCACTTAATTCAATTTAAGGCTAACGACTATTTTCACATGGAAAAGAAAGGTTTTCTTTCATTTAGGTCATTAGGAATTCAACAAGCAATTTCTGAATATCTTTTTTGTAACAAACACGACACTGAAATTTTTAAAAGAATAGAAGCTAAAGAAATAGATTTTTCAACTTATTCAAGTCAACTACTTTTTTCATACCGTTCACTTTGCTCTGAGTTGAGAAAAAAAATGAAGAACATTGAAATGTACACTCGTTTAAGAAATTCAAACACATTAAATAATAGGAGTGAACAATTTATATCACAAGAATATTTAGACTTAGAAATTAAAGGTCATAATTTAGGAGTTAAGGATATAAGCACATTAAAGTTAGAAATGGAAAATGAATTTCTTAGAGATACAGCACAAAATTTCATTTTCAAAACCTTTAGACTTCCATTAATTAAAGTATGTGTTTCTGCAGTATTTAGCCCAATACATCCAGGCTCAGATTCAATAAAGAAAGCATATACGCAGGAACAACCTTTAAACACCGTATTTATAAATGTAATTCCACAGGCCGACAGTTTATACATCATAGCAGGTTACCATAAAAACTGTTTTGACAAATGGATTAGTGATTACATTGACAGTTGGGACACAACAAACATTATTGATCTTCAAAATAACTTAACAAACCTTTTGACAACAAAAGTTGAAACATGGAGCATTTCGCCAGCATTGTTTGGACAAATTTCAAGTGAAGGAAAAAAAAATTTAAAAGCTTATTGGGATAATAATTTAGAGAACTTCTCATCGAATCAAAAAGTAAACTTCAATCTTTTTGAGAACATAAACTAAAGACATAGAAGCGAACTTAATTTGCTTCAAGACAACAATGCCATGCAATGCTAAAACTAGGCATCCAACTATGAACTTTGAAATACCAAAAGAAAGACAAATTGACGAAACCGAAGAGTTTAAAGAATTTTCGAAAGATATTGACTTTCTGATAGAATTTTTTAATAGCTTATCTGAACTTATTTATTTTAATGGACGCACCATTTCCTTCTTTGCCGGAAAGGAATATTACACGCTAAACACTGCATTAATTGAAAGCTCGGCCCAAACCTTAAAAAGCATAAAACTTTGTTGTTCTATTGGAAGCTTTTCGGATGCAAATACATTAATCAGAAAATTACGAGACGACCTGATTCAATATGTTTATATTCTAAACATTATCAGCTTACGAAAACCCTTCCTTGAAGAAAGTATTGCAGATTTAAAGACAGACAACCCAGAAGAATTTGTAAGCTCAATATTAAACCTGCAATTCAACAATAGGCTTACGGAGGATGAACAGGCGGTAGTTGCCTGGTTTAATAATTCAGTTACAGATTCCCAGAGGCCAATAAGAAAGAAATTAGAATTTGAAAATTATATGAAGGTTCTAAGGCAGAACGGCAATATCAATCACATACTTACCGAATATAATCTTCAGGAATATTGGGAGACTTTAAGAAAAAGACTAAATGGCTATGTTCATAATAACGGAACCTCTTTTGCAAGCCATAACATCGTTACAGCAACTAACAAAAATTTGAGAGGCCATTTAAAGCAAATAAACATTCGGACAACATATGTATCATCGTTTTTTCTAGTTTTATTACTCATGATTGAATCTTCTTTAATTTCATCAACTGACTATATTGACCACCTTGATTGTGATATGCAACCACCCGAAGACAGCCAATATTTTATCGCGAGTTTCGTACAGGATTTTATTGATAAAAAAGTTTCAAAAATTCACCCTGAACTTAAGCAATATTTAAAGAATAATAATATTAACGGAATGAAGATAGAGTAAAAGAACAGCAGTTGGTTTGGCAGAAAGCAGAAGAATATATTTAAAGTAGCGTGCCAGATTATACATGGAAAAGGATGTGGTGTTTGATTGTACCTCAATAAAAACTTTTATTGAGAATTATGGCGTCTCCTGAAGGTCAGACTTTACATTCAATCTTTTTTGAAAAGGATTTTTTGGAATCAGTAATGTTAAGAGATCTAAGCTTCATTTTTCCTCCACAAGCAGAATGAAAAACGAAAGAATTTTTTCATACCGCTTGCCCATGGCTATGCAAAAAAACAAGAGTTAATCCGTTTTGTTCCCTACTATACCGTTCCTACATCGCAGTAACAAAGCCGTTTAACACTTGTAAGAGTCAGATAATATTCAATATTCCTTTATTTTCTTAATAATTTTTTCGAGTGTTTGGATAGCAATCTCTTTGTCTCTTGTTTCAGCAACATAAGATTTGCTGCGCATAGAATCATAAGAAAGATTTTCTTTATAAGGGGTAGAAAGATGCGGAACGATTGTTTTGAACACTTCGTTCATTGATTTGGCTATGAGGATTTTCAATTCATCAGCCGCCCGTAGTATAAGAGCAGTTTGATCTGTAGATAATACACACAATACTTTGGATTTTTCTTTTTCAACAGGCGTTTTTTCTTTTATACCTGCTATTTTATCATTTAATGGAACAATCGAGAAATGAAGTTTTTTTTCAAGATAGAAAATTTCCTGGCTGAACCAGTTGCCTAGCTCATCTTTAAGATCAACTTGCTGTGGATATAAGGTAATCCCTAACTTCCTGTGCATCTGGTTAAATTCTTTGAAATGAATGAGTAAGCAATCCATTCTTTTGGAAACATCGTCATGAGTATTTATTCTATTCGCAATTTTTTGCGTGAGATAATTCATGTATTCCGTATTGTTGAAATTAAGGTAGATAAGTATTCTGTCTAAGGAAGAATACGTAGATTTATTTTCCTCAAGCGCCTCTATCGCCTCCAGTTCATTTAGCAATTCCTTGATATAAAGCAGTTCCTGAAACGTGACCGGATTCCCCTCATCATTATCAATAAAAAAGAACAGGCTATTCATAACAATCTCCCTAAGCTGGTTATCAGTTGCCTGCTTTGATAATTTCAAATTCAATTTGTCAATTCGCGGCTTTAGCTCTTTTTTTGTAACCGAAAGATAAGTGATTGGTACACGTTCATCCAGGCATAAATAGTTATAAAATCGGGTTTCAACAAAAGACAACAGTTCGTCCATGCAGGTAATAGCTTCATTTGCAAGATGCTTCAATGCTTTTTTCTTACCGGGAATTGCTTTGCTATTTTCCAAAGCCTGGTCGAGGAGAATAATCAGCGCTGAATGGTACTGTTTAAGGAATAGCTCGATTTGCTTTTCCTTAGTTAACCCAAATACATGGTTTTTCAGCAGAGACTGAAATTTAGCCTTTTCCTCTGCCATTTTGGTGAGAATCGTTTTGATTTGCTCGTCCGTTACTGTCGCATAATCGGTTTTGGCAGGATTGAGAAAAACAGTAATCAGAGAGTCGAGCCATTCTAAAATATATTTTCCACACATGTTTCATAGGTTGAATACAGCGAACGTTTTCATGTTCAAAGTTGAGTATTCAATCTCAGTGAAAGCATAAGGCATTTACCGCATTTTCGTACGCAAAAAGCAGTATATTAATGAATTAGGTAGGAAAAAACACTATTGTGCAGTCAGGATTTCAATTTGTTAATCAGTTCAACCTTATTGGTTACACCAACTTTTTCAAATATATTTTGAATGTGCTTGGAAACGGTTTTTTCGGATATGAATAGGGTTTGGGCAATTGCTTTATAACGGACACCCTTCAAAATAAATCCAACAATTTCTGTTTCCCTGCTGGTAAGCTGATATAGTTTACACTTTTCTTCCAAAGAAGTCAGAATATCTGTATTAGAAGCACTTATTTCTGAGCCATTTAGGATTTTAAGATTTAAGATGGATTGGTCTAAAATGGCTTTTTTCTGCTTCATTATATTGTTCAACACAGTTTCAATTTTCTGATAAAGCACTTCAAAGGAGAATGGCTTCTGAATGAAGTCAATAGCTCCCAAACGCAAGCCTTTAAGTTTATCTGTTGGATCTGACTTTGCCGTCAGGAAAATAATTGGGATATGGTTATAAGCACTTTGTTCAGAAATTACTTTAACGAAAGCATATCCGTCCATTTTATCCATCATAATATCCGAAAGGATCAAATCAGGTACAACGGGTAGATGCCCCAATTTCTTTAATGCATCCGATCCATTTAGTGAACAAAAAATATTGTATTTGAGGCTTAACCTTTTAAAAAGAAAATCAAGCATCGCTTTGTTGTCTTCTATAATTAATATGGATTGCCGCTCAGGAAGATAAGATGTGTCACGCATGTCAAAGTTTTCGATGTTATAAATCAACGATTGGGCTTTTGATGTATTCGAGGCTTTAACATCACCTTCTTTTAAACTATATCTGTCAAGCGTTATTATAAATTCCGTTCCCGGTTTTTTAACAGGATTACTTTCAACTTGAATATGTCCGCCTAAACTGTCTGTTACCTTTTTCACAATCGGCAATCCAAGCCCCATGCCTTGCAAGCCTGATTTTTTATGACCGATTTGGTAATAAGGTTTAAATATTTTGTGATGAAGGTGAGACGCTATTCCAATACCGTTATCCTTTACAGAAAAAATAATTTTATTGTCAACAGCTCGCAGGGTTGTTTCTATCTTTCCACCTGTGTTTGAAAATTTTATAGCATTCTCTATGACGTTATTAACTATCCTGTTGATAGCATTCGGATCTGCTTTTATAAGAATATTGTCCTCAATATTTTTACTGCATACAAGATTTTGTTTTTGGCAATAATATTCAAATAAGATAAAGCTGTTTTTTAAAATATCACTGAAGTCCGTTATTTGATTGTGGTTATATACACTAAAGCCCTTTGTAAATCTTTCCAGGTCAAACAAATTTGTGATGTCGTTCGTCAGCTTGTCAATACCTCCCTTTATAATATCCAGTTCAGCAACTGATCCGTACTTGTTAATATATTCTTCCAAATAATTATTGACCAGCGTTAATGGTGTTTTTGTTTCATGGACGAGATTAATAAAATTGTTGGTTTTTTGCTCATTCATTTTCTCAAGTTCTCTTGTCCTCTTGTCAACTTCTTTTTGCAAACTTGTATTCCAGTTACGAAGAAGTTGTTCAGATTCAATTAGCCTTTCATGTTCCAACTTGGTTTGTTTTATATGGCGGCTTACCTGAAGTCCAAATAGAAGCAGAAATCCGGTGTTTGTAATAGCGGCTTCTACAGCCTGGCTCTCATTAAAATAAGTGGTAAACGGTACGCCAATCCAGGGCGTTACACTTAAAAATAAGATAGCTACTTCCGTTTTTGATTCCTTGCTGTTAAAGTCATTACCGTATTTATTTTTAATAGCTTTGGCCAGGGAATAGATCACCCATAAAGCATACAAAACCGGTAAAAAGAGCAACTGTTGTGCTGTTGTCAGGTTACCCGTTTTAGCAAAGACAACAACAAAAATAAGATAAGGAAGTACTAAGAATAAATAGACGCCCTTGTATGCATGAAATTTCATTTTTTCCAATTCAAACGCTTTATAAACATAGAAAGGGAAATAGCATGGTGTAATAAATCCCGTAGCATAGGCAATAACTTCCTGAAGAAAAAATGAACCGGGCAAATCAGGGTCAGGCAATAAACCTCCGGTAACATTGTAAATTATAAGCAAAGAAATAAGCGTTATGTTCAGAATTGTGGTCTTATCTTCTGGCCGGGCTAATTTATAGGTAACCAGATAGAAAAGTATCACCGTCTCTAAACAAACGAAAATAAATGTGACAATATGCATTTCCGTTCCGAAAACCAGCATACGCACGATTATTTATCAAATTCTCTTTTAAGAAAAAATAGTTTATAGCTTAAATCCAGTTCATTATATATCTGGAAGCCGTATTTTTTATACCATGGTAAATTTTTCAATGTAGAAGTTTCCAGGTAGATTGGTCTTTGTTTATTTTTACTATCATTTATTATTTCATCAAGAAGAATGCTGCCAATTCCTTCATTTTGATGTTCAGGATCAACGCCAATGAACCATAAATAATACATTAACTCTTTCGGCTGTAATTGCTTAATCTTAGATTCTCTGGCTATTGCCTTTTTAATGTTTTCTACACCAATGCAGGAAAGAATCAACTTTATGTCCAGTAATATTGATTTTAAAGTCGTCTTCTTTTTGTCAGGGTATAATATTAAGGCGCAAGCTTTTCTATCATCAGAAAGAAAAACATCTCCAAACAAATAGCAAACTTCAAAAGAATAATCCATTAATGCCCGGATTCTTTTTAATCTTTTTCGATCTTGCTTTGCGATGTAGTTTACACTTTGGTTGGTGTCAAAGGATTTCGTTAGTATGTCTGTTACTAAGCTCTTGTCCTCGTAATTTGCATTTTTCATAGGAATAAATTTCTGTTAACGATTAGCCGGTATTAATTCTGCAATTGACTGAAATTCACACAGCAATTTTTCATGCTTTTTATCAATTAAATAGTTTCTTTTGACCGCATCGCCACACCGCCGTTTACCCTTTAACGCACTATTTAAAAAAGCGTTAACACGCTAATATTTTGAAAAATCTACTATACAAAATTAAATAATTTCATCTATTGACGCTTGCCAGCACATATGTGACTTTGCATAAGTAATAATTAAGAGTATACAAGATGAAGTTTTAATTTACTATTTCAATTTTCTTCAACCAGTTTTGCACCTCTTTCTCTACTTGCTTTTCTTTGTCGCCTTTCATTACAAATAAAATTCCGTCCCTTTCCACACCACCTTTGGTAGAAAATCCTTCCAATATTTTACTGTTCGGGCAAAGTTTTTTAACGGTTTCAAAACCACTTCCAACACCATATCCGGCATTTGTATTGAATGGAATTACAGTTTTACCCCTCAAATTATATTGATGCAAAAAGCTTTTCATTGGCGGCGGCATTTTCATATCCCAGGTTGGAAAACCCACAAATATAATATCGTATTTTTCAATGCTGTCAATTGTTGTTTTTAATGGAGGCAAATAGCCGCTTGCATTTTCATCAACCACTTGTTGAACGGTCGCTTTATAATTTTCAGGATACGGTTTTTGCAATTCAAGTGCTATCAATTTTCCGCCCACATTCTTCTGTATTATCTCAGCAATTGCTTTTGTATTATTTGTCCTTGACAAATACACAATTAAAATGTTTTCTTTATTCACATTTTTAGCGATTGTATTTTGTGACTTTGATGAACAGGACACCAACCCGAAGAATGCCGTGAACAGCAATGTGAAAGTCCATTTATATTTCATGATTTTTGAACGTATTAATTAACCAGGCAGATTTTTCATCTGTCTTTATAAAGATTTCAGATAAGAAACGAGCCGGGTCACTTCTTCTTTCGTGAGCCGGCTTTCGTAGCTTGGCATGACGGGCATATATCCCTCCACGATTTTCGCATTTGCTTTTACGATAGACTCACGTAGATAAGCTTCGTCTGCTGTTACCGTCTGGCCACCCTGCAGATTCACTTTGCTTCTGTAAAGACCAAACAGGGAAGGTCCGGTGGAAGCAGGCGTATTCCGATCAACCGTGTGGCAGGTGGCGCACTCCATCCGACGGAAGAGGGCCGCTCCGGTAAGTGAGGAAGTTGCCGCGGTATCGGCAGAAGCTATGCTGGTTGTTTTCTCTGGCGTCGCTCTCTTAGCATCGGCTGCTGGTGCGGTTTTTCCTGTGTAAACCACGCGCCAGATGCGGCCCTTTTTATAATCTGAAATGTAAAGGGCGCCGTCTGGCCCCATAGCCAGGCCCATCGGGCGGTATTTAGCTGCGCCACGGTCAGGTATTGGATTTATCCCGGCAAATCCATCAGCAAAGGTTTCATAATTGCCGGATGGCTTTCCGTCTTTGAAGGGTACAAACACAACCTTATAACCTCCCTGTGGCAGCGGGGCGCGGTTCCATGAGCCCATGAAAGCGATGAACGCGCCGTTACGATACCGTTCGGGAAACTGCTTACCGCTATAGAAAAGTAAATCATTTGGCGCCCAATGGCCGGGAAACCCCATAACAGGCTCTTTGAACTGGCCGGCAAATTTACTTTCAGAAATAGTTATTTTACCGTTCCCGCCATATTCCGGTGAAAGCATCAATTTACCTTTTCGTTGGTCGTAGTATCCGTATGGCCAGGCAAACCGGTCTCCTTCATTTACCTGATACATATCTTCCGCCGGAAGTTCCGCACTTTCCTCTTCCGTATAAAAATCCGGCCATAAGGTGTGAAGTTGATCGCGCCCATGCTGCATCACGAAGAGTGTGTTTGCAGTGGTATTCCAGTCAAGGCCAACAACGTTGCGCAGGCCCGTAGCATAACGGGCAGCCGCACTAAAAGTTTGGTTTGTCTTGTTCGCATCAAAGCGCCAGATGCCGCCATGCTCCTCCAATAACGGGCAGGGTGCTATTCCAGGCGACCCCGGTGTGCGTTCATCTACCTGGCACGCATTCGATGGAGCGCCAACGGCTACGTAGAGGTGACCGCTTTCATCAAAAGTAAATGCCTTGGATCTGTGGGAGTCTTGTACGGGGAAACCACTGACAACCATCTCCGGCTCACCTTTGGGAACGAGTTCACCATCTTTAGGCATGGGCCAGCGATAGACGGCAGTTGTGTTCGAAGCCCAAAGATAACCGTTATGGATAGCTATGCCCGCCTCCCACAAAATACCTTCTTTGGTTTCATTCATGTTTCCAAAGTATTTGATGATGTCTGCCCGATAGTCGCCATTGGTATCACGCAGCGCTACGATGCCACCTTCCTGGCTTCGTGTTTTCATATAGATGTCTCCATTCTCGGCAACAACGATGTGGCGGGCGCTGTGGTCGTCCCGCAGACCAAGACTATCAATTACCACGGTTGCACAAAACCCTTCGGGCAGCGTAATTCCGCCGTTATCCGGATCACATATAACCCCGGCTGTTGCATTTTTCTGTTCGGAGCCCTTGCATCCGGTTACCAGGGTTATGGCCGAAAGAATCAGAACAGTAAACAAAGAAATATCGCGTATTTTTATTTTGATATTCATGATAGGAATTAGTTGTATTATTCATGGAATAAATGATGAAAATTGACTTAGTCGATCGGTATAAATGCAAGGCTGTTGTTTGCGTTCATCGGGATGACAAGTTGATTCGTCTTGCTATCATAACACATTGAAGCAGCGCTGGGAATATTTTTTGCAATTAACTCAGCAGGCTTCCCGGGCCGGATCCTGGACACCCCTCCATTAAAGACACTGCATACATATTTTGTACCATCGGGCAGAATGACAAGGCCATCGCTTCCCGGTTGCGCAGCGGTTTCTGTTTTCAATAATTTACCATCTTGTGAAAATGTCAGTACGTCGGCATTCCCGGAATTAACAACAACAATATTGCCTTGCGGATCGAAAGCAATACCATTAGGAACATTGAGCGGTGGGCCTTGTACGAAAACAGTTGCTTTACCCGCCGGAGAAACCTTCCAAACCTTCCATGTATCCGGATTTGGATTTGGTTTGCCAAAATCACCCGTTTCCGTTGTGTAAATGGTGCCATCTTCTTTCACTTCAATATCATTGATCCAGCCGGCATCTTCAATTCTAACTTCACCGATTGGTTCTCCGGTCTTCATACTGAATTTGCGGATAACGGCAACACTCGGATCGTCTTTGCCTGTGCCGCCATCGCGGTCGGCCACATACAGTATGCCCTTCATGATATCACTGCCGAACGGTTCATTTAATATAAGAGGCGGAGACAGTTTTTTACGTTCATCCGGACGCTGAACACCAATCCATCTTACAGTATGAACAGATCCATCATGATTAATCAGCGAAACCCAGGCATCGTTAGTCTGCATGGATTGTGGCAGGCCACGATTGGGAACCACGATAAGGCCACTTTCTGCATCATAAGAACAGCTTTCGGCAGAATAAATACCACCATAAACTTTTACATTGGATGACATGGCTTGAAAATTCCCATCTGACGCCGGGTTCCCGGAAACACCAAGCGGTTTTCCAACAGAATATGGTTTTGATTCATCGGTCTGCTGTGCAACCACGGGATTAGTAAGAAGGCCAGTGCTTACCAGCGTGACAAAGCCAAATGTGATAAGGTTCTTATAAGAATTTCTTTTTTTCATCGCTTTCTTTTTTATGGTGATTATTTGGCTTTTAGGCTATTGGGTGTTCTTATTGCTGTCATTATTTTTCATCTTAACCGGCCTCATCAGATGAGAGAAAGTAAGTTGAGCCATCTTCCATTTCCCGTTTTCTTTGATATACACTTCAGTAACCATAAAAGGATTGGTAACTTCCCTTCCGCCTACAACAGCCACCAGGTCAATATCATTCAAAAGGATTGCGGTGTTGTTGTCATTAAACAGGTTCACAGTAACTGAATAAACTTCAGCTTTTTTATACCAGATACCGCCGCTTTTAATAGTAGATAATTCCGGGGTTTTACCCCAGGTTCCTCCCATATGGACAAACATCGCTTTGGCATCAAACAGCACGTTTAAAGAATCCACATTTTTGTCAGCCATCCAATCCCATTTCTGTTTCGAAAGGCTGATGATTTCCTTGTGTTCAGGACTGTTATTGGTGGAAGTTTTGATTGTTTCCGTGGGCGGCTGCTGTGCGTAGGACGATTGCACAATCATTGTTAAAAGAAACAGCCCGAGTATTTTTACTTTCATGTGTTTGTTGATTTATATGGTTTATGATTAAGAAATTCTGTTGTAAAGAAAAATTTATTTTACGCTATTGTATTCTTCATCGGTTACTCTTTCTAACCATTTTATTCCCCTTGATTCGATTCCAATATAGGAAAAGCTGCTATTCGGTGCTGCCATGTGTGTATGTGGTACACCCGGTGTACATTTAATAACGTCACCTTTTTGAACAATCCTTGCCGGCTTTCCTTTTTCCAGATAATAGCCGGTTCCTTCCATAATGAGCAGAATTTGTCCCTTCGGATGAATATGCCATCTCAATCTTGAACCTGGGGCAAAAGTGGCCTGCACTAGACTGAATGGAAAGACATTATCCTCCCTACTTAATCCATTCAGCCAAACCGTTCCTGTGTAATCATCCGTATTGGGAGCAACGAAGCCTTTTGGAAAAATGGAAGTATCTTGTACTCCTGCATTATTGCCCGGCGCTTTGCCGGGTTTCATACTATTATATTCTTCATTGGTTACCTTTTTCAACCAAATGGTCTTTCCTTTTTCTGAGGGAGAAATGGCAACGTAAGCGAATGTACTGTTCGGTGTTGCTCCATGCCAGTGCTCCACGCCGGGTGCGCATTTAATTACATCGCCTTTGTGTACGATTTGAACGGGTTTACCTTTTTCCTGGTAATAACCTGTTCCGTCTGTAATCAATAAAATTTGACCGCCGGGATGAATATGCCAATCTAATTTTGAATCCGGCGCGTAAATCGCCTGGGCAATACCAAATTTATAAATACTATCCGGTTTACTCAATTCATTGAGCCAGATAGTGCCGGTGTAATTATCTGTGTTCTTTCCTATTTCACCTTTGGGAAAAACAGAAGTTTCCTGTGCTATTGCGTGATTTAGTAAGGCAACAATTATTATCATTATTGCCGCCAATGTTTTTTGTATTGTTTTCATTTTTGCTTTTTTATGTTCACTCTTTTTTAATTATCTAAAGTGAAATCTTGAAAATAAAAATCTTTCTTATTTGCCTGCCTACCGGACAGGTAGGTTTGTTTACTATCAAACCGCTTAAAAGGTTTTTAAGTTGTTGAATCACTAACGATTAATCATTTTTTGCGCCTGTTCGCTATAGCGGGCGCCTTGTACGTTAATCGTTGAAAGTGCTTTATTAATTTCTTTTAAATCATTATCGGCTAACTCAATTTCCACCGCTCCAACATTTTCTTGTAAACGATGCACTTTTGTTGTACCAGGAATAGGAACTATCCACGGTTTTTGCGCCAGCAGCCATGCTAATGCTATTTGTGCATTCGTTGCATTTTTTTCTTTAGCAATTTTGCCAACCAAATCAACCAACGCCTGGTTTGCTTTTCTGTTTTCTTCAGAAAAACGGGGGACTGTATTGCGAAAATCAGTTTTATCAAACGTGGTGTTCTCATCAATTTTGCCGGTTAAAAAGCCTTTGCCTAAAGGACTAAAGGGCACAAAGCCAATTCCTAATTCTTCCAGTGTTGGCAGTATTTCTTTTTCTGGTTCCCGCCACCATAATGAATATTCACTTTGAAGTGCAGTTACCGGTTGAACTGCATGTGCTTTACGAATAGTTTGCACACCTGCTTCCGACAAACCAAAATATTTTACTTTTCCTTCTTTGATTAAATCCTTCACGGCTCCCGCTACCTCTTCAATGGGAACATTCGGGTCAACACGATGCTGATAAAGCAAGTCAATCACATCTGTTCTCAAACGTTTGAGTGCAGCTTCCGTCATTGATTTAATGTTTTCAGGGCGGCTATCCGTTCCCAATGAAGTTTTGCCTTCTTTGAAGCCAAATTTTGTCGCAATTATTACCTCATTGCGAAACGGTTGCAGCGCTTCTCCAAGCAATTCTTCATTTGCAAACGGGCCGTACGCTTCAGCAGTATCAAAGAAGGTAACGCCCAACTCGTAAGCTTTCCTGATTAAATTGATGGCGTCCTGTTTATCAGCAGCAGGGCCTAAGCCAAAGCTTAATCCCATACAGCCGAGGCCGATGGCGGAAACCTCAAGTCCCTGGTTTCCTAATTTTCTTTTTTGCATAATTTAATTTTAAAAAATGGAATATTATTTACTGAAAGAATTATACTCTTCATCCGTTACCGCCCCAAGCCATACGGTTGGCCCATTCTCTCTTCCGGTTATTGCAACCTGGATAAATTCGCTGTCAGCGCTTGCTCCATGCCAGTGCGCAACATTCGGCGGGCACTTTATTGCATCACCTTTGCGAAGTATTTTTTTGGGTTGTCCTTTTTCCTGGTAGTAACCAACGCCACCAGTCACCAACAATATTTGTCCTGCGGGATGTAAATGCCAGTTGCTTCTGGCGCCGGGTTCAAAGGTTACATTTCCAACGGAGGTAACGTTAAGGCTATCCGCGTCCATCAGCATTTGCAGATAGGCCGTTCCTGTAAAACTTTTATTAGTAATCTTTTCTCCTTTCGGGAAAACAAGTACTTTTTCCTGCTTTGGATCTTCCGTTTTTTGGTTGTGGTTGCAAGCCGCAATAAAAATAATTGCAAGTGGCAGGATATATTTAAAATGATGTTTCATGATTCTTTCAATTTTTAAAGGTTGGCTTGAGAATGCTTTTCCAGAACATTTTCTAAAACGGTTTGCGCTGCTTTCGCTTCTGTTTCTTCTGCTGTGGATTTTATAATGCCAACGAATTGCCGCAATTCTGCTGGTGTTAAACCCTCATTCAGGCAAATTTTCAAATGCGATTGTAGCATGGGTTCTACGCCGCCGATACTTGCGAGGACTGATACAGTAACTAGTTCCCTTTGTTGATGAGTAAGCACATCCCTTTCAAAAATATCAGCAAACAAATGTTCTTTCAGAAATGTGTCTATTACCGGCGCAAATGCTGAATAGTCCGTTTTGGGGCCATTTTGCGGAGTACCTAAAAGTGAATCTAAAATGCCTTTACCCCGCTCGTATTTGCTCCGTTCATCTTTGACAGGCGATGCTTCGGAACCCATTACATCGTTAATGCCTTTGGCTTTGCGCTCATTCAACACTTCCATAAAAGTTTGTAAACCACGGATGCTACGTGGAAACCCGCAATAAGCATAAAGATGAACGAGCACTTCTTTAATTTCATTTACTGTTAATCCGGCATCCGGACCACTGTTCAATGCTTTTTGTTGTTGTACCAAATCACCCTTAGCTGTAAAGGCTGAAATCGTAACAATACTTTGTTGTTTGTTATCTAAAGTCCGATTGGTTTGCATTGTTTGTTGGGCATTTAAGTCATTGAAACAGGAAATGAAAAGTGCCAGTGATAAAAAAAATTTTGTTGATGCCATGCGGTTTATCTTTTTATTATAATTAATTTAAACGCCCTTCTTCAGGATTGAAATCATAATTTTCTTTCTCCCAGCCATTTTACCATGGCAGGGTCGCGATGGTCGAAAAACAGGCTTGCATTCGTGTCTAATGTTTTGATGGATTCCATATCTTCAGCGCTCAATTCAAAATCAAAAATGTTGAAATTCTCTTCCATTCTTTCCTTGTGAGTTGATTTTGGAATAGCAACAACGGCTCTTTGCGTTAGCCAGCGAATGACAACCTGTGCAATGGATTTATTGTATTTCTTTCCGATGGAAGCGAGCAACTCATTATGAAAGAGATTGTTCTTGCCTTCTGCAAATGGCCCCCACGATTCTATCTGCACATTATTTTCCTGTAAAAATTTTTGTGTGTCAATTTGTTGATGAAATGGATGGGTTTCAACCTGGTTAACTGCCGGAAGAATTTCATTGTGAATAATCAAATCTATCAACCTGTCCGGCTGAAAGTTACTCACGCCAATGGCTCGCACTTTTCCTTCTTTATACAAGTCCTGCATGGCCCTCCATTCACCATATACATCGCCGAATGGCTGATGAATAAGGTATAAATCCAAATATTCTAACTGCAATTTTTTAAGTGAATTTTCAAACGCTTTTTTTGTTCCTTCATATCCGTTTGATTGTATCCAAAGTTTGGTGGTGATGAACAAATCTTCTCTTGGAACGCCGCTTCTTTTTATCGCTTTGCCAACTGCTTCTTCATTTCCATAAGACTGAGCCGTATCAATCAGGCGATAGCCTGTTTCGATAGCATCAACTACGCTTCTTTCGCATTCATCTAAATCTTTTACCTGGAAAACGCCAAATCCAAGGATGGGCATGTCTATTCCGTTATTTAATTTTACTTGTTCCATAGCTTTTTTTTTGTTACTGCAAAGGTCTTGACATTCTTTCGCCTTAATGGTATATGGATTGCGGATTTATCTACCAATATTGCTGATGTGTTGATGCAGTTAATTAATGCAGATTTCCTGATGTAACTGCTTTTTCTATTAAGTCCAGTCTCGCCTTCCTTGGGTCGGGTTCACTTATTGCCTTTCCATCAGGTCGAATCTCAAGAATCTCATTCTTTGTGGAATCATAAACAGACCAGTTTGGCAAACCGCTGCCGTTTGGATTACCGGTCTTTGCAAAGTTTGTCCAATAAGTGTTCATCATTTTAGCCACTGCTGAGTCGTGGGAAGTTATTACAGAACCGTTCCAGCTTCTTAAATTATTAAATACATAACCAATTTCAGAGGCATGCGCTGCACCATATCGCATCATTTGTTGCATTGAAGGAGAAACATACGAGAAAAGATAAACGTAGGCAGTTTTACCTTTTGCTGTAATGGCTCTGGCTGTAAAGCGAGCCGGTTCTGCCCACACTTTATCTGTATTAACCAGTGTTAATATTTTAGCAAACGCAACGCTATCGCCTGCATCATATACTTTTTTTGCTTCGTCTTTTATGCTCCCAAAAAGATTGAATAGTTCATCCTTTGAACGGGCATTTACAAAGCCCGCCGGAACTTCTGCACTGTTATTGCCAATGATGATTGAAACTTTGTTTTCTCTTCCGGCATTATATGCGCTTTGTGCGGTTTCTACAACGAGCTTTCCGTCTAAAATAGGGCCGGAATAAATGGGTGCACCGCCCTGACCATCAGTTTCCTGGCCTCCATCAACAATTTGCACTACGCTTAAAGCACGAAGCTTTGCCAATGCGGCTGCATCCGTTCCTTCAATGCCATGCTTTTTTGCGAAGTTTACCCCAATTGTTTCCGCGGAGACAGGATAATACGAATCGGCATTTTCTTTATTGATTGGGCGACCAGTTAAAACTCCATCACGGCCACCACCAGATTCAACTATTGCCTTTTGAAACAAACCTTTAGCTGATGGAATTGTAATGAGTGACTGCACGGAAACGCCTCCTGCAGATTCTCCAAAAATGGTAATGTTATTTGGGTCGCCTCCAAATGCACTTATATTCTTTCGCACCCAATGAAGAGCGGCAATTTGGTCCATGTAAGCATAGTTACCTTTTGGTTCTTCCGGGTGTTCTTTACTTAAAGCGGGAAATGCGAAGAAACCGAGCCGTCCAAGCCGATAATTAAAAGTTACGAGGATGACGCCTTGTTTAGCAAACTGCACACCCGAAAAATCAGGCTGCGAGCCACTTCCAAACACAAAAGCACCCCCATGAATCCATACCATAACCGGTAGCTTTGCATTAGCTGAAGCATTCGCAGGTTGCCATAAATTGAGGAACAAACAATCTTCGGAAGAACCTTTTGCAATCGAATCTCTTTGTCTAAAGTTTGCCTGTGCACACTCTGCGCAGAACTTAGTTGCATCACGAACTCCCGTCCATGCTTTTACAGGCTGAGGTGGTCGCCAACGAAATTCACCCACTGGCGGAGCAGCATAGGGAATTCCTTTGAAGCTCGTAATAGCTCCTTCAGTTACTCCACGAACGTCGCCAGAGATAGTATGAACTATTGGCCCTTCGGTGGAACTTTTCTGCTGAGCTTGCAAACCACAAGCAATGAACAACGTAAATGTGAATGCTAATTTTTTCATAATGCAGGCTTTATCTGTTATTATTTTTTGAGATGCAACTTTTTCGTTACCTGATGTGGTAAAGGTCTTTACATTTTGTCGCCTGAATGTTATACAGATTCCGGTTTTATCTACCAATATTGCTGATTAGGGACTGTTCATCAATGAAGTAAGAATTAAGGTGATAACTTTGGGATAAAACCATTTGATATGGATAACATGCGACGTTTTGAGACTATCAGCGATTACAATGTATTCAACAACAATGAAACACTGCATCCGCAGGTAAGTGTAGTTGATTTGTCAAAAGCCAGTCCGCGACAAGGTTCCAAAATGTATTTTGGTTTTTATACTATTTTTTTAAAGGATGTGAAATGTGGTGATTTAGTATATGGCCGCCACACGTATGATTACCAGGAAGGCACATTGGTTTTCCTTGCACCCGGACAAATTGCCGGTGTCAACAGTAACGGCGAAACCTATCAGCCTAAAGGTCACGCGCTGATTTTTCATCCCGATTTGATTCACGGCACACCGCTTGGGAAGCATATTCAGGACTATTCATTCTTCAGTTATCAATCTAATGAAGCGCTTCATGTATCGCAACGTGAACGGAAAATTGTATTGGATTGTTTTTCAAAAATTGAATATGAATTGGAACATGCCATTGATAAGCACAGCAAAACGCTTATCGTAGATAATATTGAGCTTTTCCTGAACTATTGTATTCGTTTTTATGATCGCCAGTTTATTACCCGCGATAACATTCACAAGGGAATCATAGAAAAGTTTGAGACTTTGTTGAACGAGTACTTCCACTCAGACAAACCACAAACGATTGGCTTGCCTTCTGTAGCTTATTGTGCAGGGGAATTGAATTTATCTGCAAGTTATTTTGGCGACCTTGTAAAAAAGGAAACTGGAAAATCGCCGCAGGAGCACATACAAACGAAAGTGATTGATGTGGCGAAGGAAAGAATATTTGATTACAACAAGTCGGTTAGTGAAATTGCTTATGAACTTGGTTTTAAATATCCGCAGCACTTTGCAAGATTATTTAAGCAACGGGTGGGACAATCTCCGAACGAATACCGGATGATGAATTAATTCTTTTTTCATTGCATTTTTGTAGCGTATTTACAGATGAAGGGAAGCTACAACACCCTTTTTTATCAATCGTTCTTTAAAAACGGTAAAATTTGTAATTTTATATCCCCTTAATTTGTATAGCAATGAAGAATGTACTATTTGCTCTTTTAACTGTATGTACGCTATTGACAGCTTGCTCCAACGATAATAAAGATTTAAGCAGAGAGGAAGCCTTGAATCTCCTTAAGCAGCAAACCGAATATCCTAAAGTTGTTGATTATGACTTGTTTTGTGGTGACCCTGCATTTGCAAAAAAGGTGCTGGATGCAGGGCTGGAAATACAGGGACTTTTAACGGTGCAGCGTACTCAAAAATTAGGTGATGTAGGAAAGCCTATTATTCAGCTCACTGACAAAGCACAGCCTTACTTATTAGCAACTCCCGAAAAGGACAAATCCATAAACATACAAAAGGTAAAATTGGCTGAAGAACAACTAAAAGAAGTTACCGGCATAAAAATGACGGATAATGGCAAAAGTGCAGTAGCAGAATATACAACCACTTATAAGAATACTACTCCTTTTTCCTCATTAGTCAATACCGATTTTTCAAAAGAAGATACGCACCAGGCTTACTTTGCTTTATATGATGATGGCTGGCGACTGGAAAAGAAACAAGCCAGGTAATTGTTAAGTTCTCCTCAGCTTCTCGGGAGGAGTGTACTTTTTTTAAGGTCTCCGTCATACTTTATACCAACGTTTGCTCAATTGCTTTTCGTGCTGCTTATCCTTCACTGGCGATAATTTAACTATGTCATATTAAGGAAACAAAGCCAGGCTACGCGATTTCTGATTGGAAAGTAAAACCGTGCTTTTTATTGCCTTGTTTTAATCCGAAATACTACTTTTGCACAAAATATTCTTGAAGCGTTTTTGCTTTAAGTCCTGCACTGAAACTTAGGAACTTTCGAAGGTAACGGGACATAAGTGAAAGATGCTCATGCTACGGCGTGGGCGCACTTATTCGTTACCGGTTCCTAAGACCTCAGTGCGGTAAGTTGTTGCCTGCGCTTATTTTTTTCAGGCAGCAGCGGTTAAAATGTAAAACCTAAAAATCAAGCATTATGAGCGCAAACAGCCGTTACTGCGGATTTGACTACTCAGCCTCAGAATTATCTAAGTTTTTAGCTGCCTCAGACTTTTTCACCATTATGCTGAAAGATGGAAGAATTATCCATTTTACACCTGATGATGCAAGTTCATTTCGTCACTGGTTGCTGCTTAATGAAATTATAGACATGAGAACAGAGAAGGGCTGGATTACATCTTGAAACAAGCGGTATCTACTTTTCTCCATTTAAAGAATTTAGTTTTTCACTAAGCTCAATTAGCCCTGCTGACAATCTGCAGCTAAAGTTTTTTATTTACTATAAGATTTGTCCAAGTATCAAAATATTCAGACTGACTTGTGATTATTTTCTTTAAACGATTTTCCATAATTAATCTTTATAAAGCTACTACCAAAGCGAGGAAACAAATGTAATTATCAGAAAAATCTGAAAGATAAATTAATAGCATTTTAGTGACTTAACAGTACTCCCGCTTTATTCTTAAAAAAATGGAAAAATATTGCCGGGAGAACTGCTTTGAATTGAAAGTAACGGATGTATTGAGATTGGCTCCTTCCTAAGCAAACACAATACAAGAAACATAAATGAAAAGACATTCGCACCCCATCCTTCATTCTTTCGGAAGAGGTGCTTGTAAAGAGTATTGTGTACCCAGCTTTTTCGCTCCTTCCATCGATGCAGTCTCGCCGTTTCCATTCGCCGGCTAATACCACAACAGTATGGCAGCCTTTTATCCGTACTCAAATGCCTGCCATTAAAAGGCTTGCACATACCTGTTCTCCAAAAGCTCATTTCAACGAGGCCTGCTCTCAGTCATCTGCTCCAAAGCAGGATACATTGATTGATTAAAAATATAAAGACTTTTAATGTTTAATAACTACAGAACACTGAAAGTGGTTTGAGGATGATACAATGATAAAATGCTTTTGATTCTTTTATAGATTTTCTTTTGATGACACGATGGTTGGAGATTGGAAAAGAAATAGAACTTACCCCGCATTTATTTTCCTGTACTCAAAGAATTAAGTTTTTCACTTAGCTCCGTCAGTCCTGCTTTTGTTAAGCAATCATCTGCAAAAGTGTGCAGTTCCTGTAATGTTTCTTGTGGGACACTTCCAAGTAAGTTGGCTGATTTGTCATCATCCTTTGGATTTAATCCGCGTTTAATAACGCTATTCAGGAGTAATACATTTTTGCGTGAGATTTTCATATCAATCTTCACAGTTTCATTCATACCAGGGATACTTAATATAGTATCGTACACTTTGGCTACATCATTTGTTGTAAGCATATCTACACCTTTTAAATTGGTTAAAAATCGGATAACAAAAATAGACACCGATGATTAGAATATCCTCATTAAAATATGATGAGGATAGGTTGAACCAAAACCTGGTGTTTAACTTCGTATCTGTTAATCTGATTGTGAAATTGAAAAAAGTGAGTTATGGATTTCAGGGAACAACAAAGAGTTTCTTTACAGCAGGCTAAAGAAATGGACATGGTAGATTACCTATCGAAGTTAGGATATAAACCTGCAAACATCAGAAACAATGATTATTGGTATTTGTCACCTTTACGGGATGAAAAAACGCCTTCTTTTAAAGTCAACAGAAAGATAAACAGATGGTATGATCATGGATTAGGCAAAGGCGGCAATCTTATTGATTTTGCTATTCTTCATCAAAATTGTACAATAGGCGAATTTCTGCAAAAACTCAATGACGATTTTTCTTTTCATCAGCCCATTTTTCATCAACCGAATGAATTGATAACTGAAAAGAAGTTAAACATCCTGCATGAGTTTTCAATCAGTTCATTTGCGTTATTACGATACCTGGAACAAAGACGGATTCCGATTGATATTGCGGATCAATTTTGCAGAGAAATCCGATACGAGTTAAATGACAAAATATATTATGGTATAGGTTTTAAAAACGATTCGGGAGGCTATGAAATACGAAACCCTTATTTCAAAACAAGTAGTTCTCCAAAGGACATTACTACAATCAAAAATAAAGCGAAAGAAGCTGTCGTCTTTGAAGGATTTTTTGACTTCCTTTCCTTCATCGCTATTCATAAAAATCAGGCTGCAAATAAGAGCAGTTTTGTAATCCTGAATTCCGTTTCCTTCTTTGAAAAAGCACGTCCTTTTATGGAGCAGCATGAAATAATTCGATTGTATTTAGATAGAGATACAACCGGTCAAAATTACAGTCATTATGCTTTGTCTTTAAGCAATAAATACAAGGATGAAAGCAACTTGTATGAACATCATAAAGATTTTAATGATTGGATGATGAACATTGGAAAATCTCAAAAGAAAAATTTAGACCAGAAGCTTTAACAAGTTTGAAGGGCATCGAGAAAAATAAATGAGGAGGAATAAGCTTTTACAATAGCTGAAAAAATTGTGTAATGGAAATTAAATTGTCTTTAGAACTTTTGAAAGGCTGTCAGATTGCAACTTTTCCGCAATCGGCCAGATGAACGGTTGTTTAACAACCGGATCTGGCTGCCCATCACTCGGAACTCGTGGGCAGGGCGTCTCAAATGAATTTATGAATTTGAAAAAGTGAAAATGATTAGTGATGGAAAGAAAAAATTCAAACAGAACACGTATCATCGGGCTGCGTCTAACGTTCGATGAATACAGAAAAATTGAGAAGAAATGGAAGGCTTCAACCTGCCGTAAGTTAAGCGAATATGTCCGACGCAGCCTCTTTGAAAAACCTATTGTAACTACCTACCGGAACAGCTCACAGGATGACTTAATGGCAGAATTGACTAAGCTGCGAAGCGAGTTAAGCGCGGTGGGAAATAATTTCAATCAGGCCGTCAAAAAGTTACATACACTTAGCCAGATACAGGAATTTAAAAGCTGGTTAATCGCTTATGAAGTTGAGAAAAAGATTCTTCAAAATAAGCTGGATGAAGTAAGAAATAACATCAAAAAAATGCTGGAAATATGGTTGCAGTAATCAAAGTAGGCCACTCGATGCACCGTATTTTCAACTACAATGAGAACAAGGTAAAAGAAGGTGTAGCGGAGTGTATCGGCGCAGGAAATTTTCCTTTGAATGCGGATGAAATGAGCCTCAAAATAAAGCTTAATTATCTGTTGAAGCGGATGGAATTGAATGAGAATGTAAAACGCAACAGCGTACATATTTCGCTCAATTTTGACCCGTCGGAAAAAGACTTTTCCAAAGGAAAATTACTGGAGATTGCGGGCGTCTATATGCAAAAATTAGGCTTTGGTGAACAGCCTTACCTCGTATATCAGCACTACGATGCGGGGCATCCGCACCTGCATCTGGTAACTACCAATATACAGTCAGATGGCAAACGAATTGACCTGCATCACCTGGGTATTCGCAAGTCAGAACCGGCACGCAAGGAAATCGAAAAAATGTTTGGACTGATAGCAGCAGAAAACCATCAAAGGCTACAGCCGTTCCAGTTAAAACCAGTTGATGCAAGAAAGGTGCAATATGGTCGCACAGAAACCAAAAGAGCCATTACTAATGTACTCGATGTTGTATTGGATAAATACCATTATACCAGCCTGCCAGAGCTGAATGCCGTGCTGAAACAATACAATATACTGGCAGACAGAGGCAGTGAAAATTCAAAGATTTTTAAGGGTGGTGGACTGGTTTACCGCATTTTAGACGAGGGCGGAAAACCAATTGGAGTGCCTATAAAAGCCAGTGATTTTTACCAGAAACCCACACTGAAGTTTTTAGAGGAAAAATATGCCCCGAACGAAGCAAAACGCCAGCCTTTTAAAAGCCGCATCAGGAACGAAATAGACAAAGCATTCATTGGTAAAACACTCGCATTGGATGAACTGGTAAAGCAACTGAAAAGCAAAGGTATATACATCAGTTTGCGGCAAAATGATGCGGGTTTGATATATGGTTTAACCTACGTGGACCATCAGACCAAATGCGTCTTCAAGGGTAGCACTTTAGGTAAGCAATACAGTGCTAAAGCTATACAGGAAAGATGTTTACCGCAAGATGTTTTGCGACAGGATTTGCTGTCACAATCACTCACAAAACAAGGCATTGGGTTACAGCCGGAAGCTATCGCTACGGCAGAAATCAAAGTCAATCAAAATGCCTTTCAGCCCATACCAAATTCTAAAGGAAGTAAGAACATCTTGGAAGCTCTGATACAACCCGAACAGGTAGCCGATTATATACCGGGTCAGCTTAAGAAAAAGGGTAGAAAAAAGAAGAAGAGAAAGAACATTTCCAATAACCAATAAAACATAAAACAATGGCTGTACAGACAGGAGAGAACGAACAGGCGCTGAGAAAGATTCTGGATATGACCAGGCTAATTAGCATCGTTATTTTAGTGATACATTTCTATTATTATTGCTATGGAGCCTTCCTTGAATGGGGATTGAGTAGTGCATTCAGTGACCGGATTTTGAGCAACATTTACAGGACAGGCTTGTTCAGCTACTTTACTAAAAGCAAGTTGATTTCATTAGGCTTTTTGGTAATTTCCTTATTAGGAGCAAAGGGACGTAAAGACGAAAAACTGAACCATAAAACAGCTTTCGCCTATATGATTACCGGCTTGTTGCTATACTTTTTCAGCTACTTGTCCCTACAATTAAAATTGCCTGTACAGGAAAAGACGGTGGTGTATATGGGCATTACTTCAATTGGCTTTTTTCTGGTGCTTTCTGGCGGAACACTGCTTTCCCGTATCATTAAAAGCAAGTTCAACAACAAGGATATTTTCAACAAAGAAAATGAAACCTTTCCGCAAGAAGAACGTCTTTTAGAAAATGAATATTCCATCAACCTTCCGGCACGGTATCAATTGAAAAACAAAGTGCGAAACAGTTGGATTAATATCATCAATCCTTTTCGTGCCGTGATGGTATTGGGAACACCCGGTTCGGGTAAATCGTACTTTGTCATCAGGCACATTATTACACAGCACATCCGAAAAGGATTTACCATGTTTGTGTATGATTTTAAGTTTGACGACCTTTCAAAAATCGCCTACAATACCTGGCTGAGGAACAAACACAAATACGCAAAAGCACCAGCATTTTACGTCATTAATTTCGATGAGTTAACAAGGAGCCATCGCTGTAATCCGTTGGAGCCATCTGCTATGACCGATATTACCGATGTTGCCGAATCTGCCCGTACCATTTTAATGGGATTAAACAGGGAATGGATTAAACGACAAGGAGATTTTTTCGTGGAATCACCTATCAACTTCCTGACTGCTGTTATTTGGTATCTGAAGAAGTATAAAGACGGCGAGTTTTGCACCTTACCACATGTTATTGAACTGATGCAAGTGGATTATGACAGCTTGTTTACATTGCTCCGGACAGAGAAAGAAATTGAGGTATTAATTAATCCATTTGTAAATGCTTATCTGAACGATGTGATGGAACAATTGGAAGGACAAATAGCATCTGCAAAAGTAGCAATGGCACGGCTTTCTTCGCCGCAATTATACTATGTTTTATCAGGCAATGATTTCAATTTGGACATTAATAATCCTGATGATCCAAAAATCGTTTGTATGGGTAACAACCCACAAAAGATACAGATTTACGGAGCGGTTTTATCGCTTTATGTTACACGTCTGGTTAAGCAAGTCAATAAAAAAGGAAAACTGAAAAGCAGTTTGATATTTGACGAGTTCCCAACTATTTATTTGAATAACATGGACAGCCTTATAGCTACTGCAAGAAGCAATAAAGTTTCTACCTGCTTAGGCATCCAGGATTTTAGCCAGCTTCGCAAAGATTATGGTCGGGAGCAGGCAGATGTAATTATGAATATTACCGGAAATATTATAAGCGGCCAGGTTACAGGTGATACCGCTAAACAGCTTTCCGAACGCTTTGGAAAAATTATGCAGGATAGGGAAAGTTATTCTATCAACAGCGGAGATACTTCGATTAGTCGTTCCAAGCAATTGGAAGCGGCTATACCTCCTTCAAAAATATCTGCGCTAAGTTCCGGTGAATTTGTAGGCATGGTAGCTGATGACCCGGATAATAAAATAGACTTAAAAGCTTTTCATTGTGAGATTATCAATGACCATAATGAACTAAAAAGAGAGGAAGAAAACTATAAGAATATAGAGGTTATCCGTAAACTTGATAACAGCATGGTGCAGCGAAATTATTTTCAGATTAAGCAGGAAATACAGGATATTATTCAGTCGGAAATGGAGCGGTTAATTAATGATCCTAGGTTTGTTCATCTTGTAATAAAGAAAGGGTAAATTAAACTGGACTGATGTTTACTTAGCACGTCAGCCAATTTACAAGTTACGGTGAACATATCAGCACTGTTTTTCGTTAGCTGATCATCACCACATAGAAAATCACCACAAGCCTTTTTATTGAAGTGATTTTTATTAATCCTTTTATGTTGGTAATGAAAAACAAAACTTCGCTCCCTCTCCAATTCCGCTTTCCACCCAGATTTTTCCACCCTGTGCTTCTATAAATTCTTTTGAAATTGCCAATCCCAATCCCGAGCCTTTCGACTTAGCACCGGGTACCTGAAAGTATCTTTCAAATATTCGGAAATGATATTCTTTACTAATACCGGACCCGTTGTCTTTTACAGAAAAAACCAATGACTCGTTATTGCTTTGTACGTCAACTTCTATTGTATTTTCTGAAGGCGAGTATTTGATGGCGTTGGTAAGAAAATTATTCAGTACCCAGGTGGTTTTTCCGGCATCAACTTCTATCTTCGGCAGTGATGGTTCCAGCTTTGTAAGAATTTCAATGTGCTTCTCCTTAGCGGCTGACGCAACAGTATTAATCGCGGGTTCAACAATTATTGACGGATGCACTTTTTGCTTGTTTAACTGAATACGGCCGGTTTCTACCTGGCTCATGTTCAATAGTTCACTAAGGATTTTCAGGATGCGCTGATTGTCTTGTTTTAAGTTTACAATAAGTTCCGTTTGTTCTGTATTCAGTGTACCTGTCCGGGAATCTTCCAACAATTTCAAACTAAAATCGGATGAAGCAAGCGGCGTTTTCAGCTCATGCGAAATAGTGGCAATGAAGTTTGTTTTGGCAACATCCAGTTCTTTAAATGAAGTGATGTTTTTAATCACAATCACTTTGCTTTTTGTTTCGCCCTGCGCCACTTCTACCACTTCTTCGGTAAAATAGTTTTCTTTATTATCAATCACTATTTTAAAAGGTGCAGTACTTTCCCCGTTGATAAGAAAGCGAAATAAATCATTTCTACGGCTGATATCTTCAACGGATTTCCCAACAATATCTGTTGCCTTAGCACCCAATAATTGCAGGGCTTCAGCATTGGCAAACAAAACTTTTTCATCTTTATCAATTCCGATACTCGCATCTTTCAAACTATTTATCACAGCTTCGGCACGACTTTTTTCAAACATCAGTTTATTGAGATTGCTGCTTTCAAAATATTGCAGCCGTTCCGCCATTTCATTAAAGGCATCCGCCATTTTTCCATACTCATCCTTCCTGTCTAAGTGTATGCGGTGCTGATAATTTTTCGCTGCAATCTCTTTGATGGCTTCGGTAAATTGCTGAATAGGTTCGGTGATAACAGCAGGGAAATTAATAACGAAGGTGACGGCGATGAGGAATATCAATCCTGACAGACCTAAAATATAGCTAAGCGCCATTTTAGCCGCTCTCTCTGCCTCCTCGCCTTTTCGGTGAATGGCAACCATGTTTACCTCAATAACCTTTTGAATACTATTTCTTATTTGCCGAATGGTATTAATACTGGTATCCCCGGATTTAAGCTGATTAAAATATAATCGCAATTCTTGGGTTGCTTGTTGCTCACCCGGCTCCGTAATATTTTGCTCCTGCAAAATCAATGCACTATCAAAGGTTTTAAATTCATCATTTTTGATAGATATATTGCTGTCTAATTGCCCTTGCATTACATGACCATAGGCCAGGCTCTCATAGTTGTCTTTCAATATGGCTTTCGACTGGTCCTTCAACTGCACGGTATAATAAATGCCGGCCCCTCCTGTAAGTAAGAGCAGCAGAAACAGAAACAGCGTTCCCAGCCAGATTTTATTTTTTACACTCAATGCCATCACGAAAGTATTACCAGGTCTATATCATTTTTTGAAAGCGTTTTTAATAACTGATTAAACATTCCTGTTCTCATCATAATTTGAAACAGGCTCAGATGCGGCTTGCCCAAACAAACAGTGGTTATTTCTTTTTCCTTTGCCACTTCCATAATCGCTGCGGCTACATTATCATTTTTTTTCTGAATAACCTCTGCGCCTAACTCTGTCGCATTCTTAAAATTGTTTATCAAATGTCTTTGCTTATCCAAAGGTATTTTATCGGAAGCTTCTTTGCTTATTTGCACATACAAAACATACCACTGGCTGTTGTAATAGGAAGCCAGCCGCCCCGACTTCCGGATGATGCGTTGCGCTACTATGTTGTTTGAAGAAATGCAGGCAAGGAAACGTTCGCGGCGAAAATTTTTTGTTTTGTAATCAATAGAATAATCCACCCGCCTTTCCACCTGCCCGGCCACTTCTTTTAATGCCAGCTCTCTTAATTGCAGGATTTTATCGGGTTGAAAAAAATTGGTAAGCGCCTGTTGAATTTTAGAATGGTCATAAATTTTTCCTTCTTTCAGCCTGGTGATTAATTCATCGGCAGGTAAATCAATATTTACCACTTCATCGGCTAATTGCAGCATCCTGTCAGGCACGCGTTCTTTTACTTCAATGCCGGTGATGTGTTTTACTTCTTCATTAATGCTTTCAATGTGCTGAATATTTACTGCCGTAATCACATCAATGCCTGCATCCAGCACATCCAATACATCCTGCCAACGCTTATCATTTCTGCTTCCGGGAATATTGGTATGCGCCAGTTCATCAATCACCACAATTTCAGGGTTCAACAACAGAATGGCTTGCACATCCAGTTCTTCCAGGCGTTTTCCTTTGTAGAAAACTTCTCTTCGCGGGATGATAGAAAGCCCTTCTATTAATGCCTCTGTTTCTTTCCTGCCGTGTGTTTCTACGTAGGCTACTTTCAGGTTCACGCCGGTTTTTAAAAGACGGTGCGCCTCTTCCAGCATCCGGTAGGTTTTGCCCACGCCGGCGCTCATGCCAATATAAATCTTTAGCTTGCCTCTTGTGCTGCTTTGGTTCAGCGCCAGAAAACGCTGCACCCGTTTTTCTTTATCGTTGATTTCATCCATTTAAAAAGCAATTGCAAAAGATGTGGTGATAAACGTGTTGCCCTTAACAGAATTGCCTTCTTTTATAAAAATGGCATCTTTACTATGTAAAGTTCTTAGCTCTGTACGCCACCAAAAGTTATCGTCAATTTTTCTATCCACATTTAGTGAGCCGCCAAAAGTTTGAAAACCATTTGTGGTTCCTGTCCCGATAGCTATCGGGATGATTACACCATTTTCATCACTATAATATTCACCTCTTGCGGCGATAGCCCACCCGTCATTCAGTGAATAACGCAACACAATATTAGGCGTGTACCAGGTATTCATTTCGCTGCTGCCTTTAGCTTTTTGTTCTACGCCAATATCAAAGCCTACTATAATTTCAAACTTTTCGGATGGTTTTAAAATGGCATAGAGATTATTGAAGTAACGCCACTTTTTGATACTATCCGGATATTCATTTCCTACGAAGGTACTCCAGTTGAATGTTGCTTTTTCATTGGGCGTGTAAGTGATTTGTGTGCCGAAAGCAGGTGTATTATTTCCATCTATCCGGCGTATGCGCTGCCAGCCATTTAATACCATTCCACTGATGAACCATTTTTCATCTGGCGAGGTGTAACTGAGTTTTGCACCTGTTTCGTAGTATGGCGAATTTTCTGCCATCAGGCTTCTTGTCAATGTCCAGTCGTCTTTTGAAACGGCACTTTCATAACCAATGTGCGAAGGAAATATTCCGGCATCTATCCAAAGATTATTCCTTGTTGAAAGCCTTACACCAATATTTGCCTGATATACATTCTTCAATAAACCTTGCTCTGCTGCATAATTATATTCAGGATAAGTACCCACCTGCAAGCCTATGTTTCCTCTTACCTTGTTACTTTGATAAGATACCTGTGCGAGTGCAAGGTTCAGATTGACTTCGTTATGCCTTTTGTGGTTATAAAGAAAAGATGCTTTTTCATGATTTGCAGGTTGGTTGAAATCATAAGAATAATAAACATCAGCAAACACCGACCAGGAAAGATGCGGTTTCGCTGAAGTGCTATCCTGTGCCAGACTTGTTGTAGCTATGAAAGCAGTAACGAGCGTTGTTAAGAAATTTTTCATTCTTTATTTTTTTAGTTCGTCTAATGCAATGTTTAATTGAAGCACATTTACTTTTTCAGGCCCAAACATGTTCAATAATGGTTTGTCAATGTTTTTATCAATAAGGCTTTTTACTTCCTGTTCTGAAATGCCTCTTACTGATGCAATGCGTTTTGCCTGTATGTAAGCAGCTTCAGGCGAGATGTCAGGGTCTAAACCGCTTCCGCTTGCGGTAACCATATCCACCGGAATGTCTTTTTTTTCAATGCCTGGATTGTGTGCAAGAAATGTATCAATTCTTGCCTGCACTGTTTGAAGATATTCAGGGTTGGTAGGGCCTTTATTGCTGCCTGCACTGCCGGCCGCATTATAATTCACAGCCGATGGCCGCGACCAGAAATATTTATCTTCTGAAAAATTCTGAGCTATGTTGGCATAAAAAGTTTTGCCATTGAAAGAAACCTTTTTGCCTTCGCCATTGCCCGGCAGCACCTTGCCAATTCCTAACATCACCAGTGTGTAAACGCCTGCAAAAAGTATGAGCGAAAGCAGGGTTAATTTAATTGCGGGAAAAATATATTGTTTCATTTTTTGTTTATTTAAAACCAAATGGAAATCATTATGTCAATCAGTTTGATGCCAATGAACGGGACAAGCACGCCACCCAAACCATAAATCAAAATATTCCTTCGTAGCAATGCCGATGAGCCAATAGGCTTATAGGCAACGCCTTTCAATGCCAATGGTATCAATAGCAGAATGATGAGCGCATTAAAAATAACTGCCGAAAGAATAGCGCTTTCAGGGCTGTGCAGGCGCATAATATTTAATGCCTCTAATGCGGGAATAGAAGTGATAAATAAAGCGGGTACAATGGCAAAATATTTTGCCACATCGTTGGCAATGGAAAAAGTAGTGAGCGTTCCTCTTGTCATTAAAAGTTGTTTACCAATTTCTACCACCTCAATCAACTTCGTTGGGTCGTTGTCTAAATCCACCATGTTGCCGGCTTCTTTCGCTGCCTGTGTGCCGCTGTTCATGGCTACGCCCACATCTGCCTGAGCCAATGCCGGCGCATCGTTGGTGCCATCGCCCATCATGGCTACCATTTTACCGGATGATTGTTCGCTGCGGATGTAGTTCATTTTGTCTTCCGGTTTTGCTTCAGCAATAAAATCATCAACGCCTGCTTTGGTAGCAATATATTTTGCGGTGAGCGGATTATCGCCGGTTACCATCACTGTCTTTACGCCCATTTTGCGCAACCGCTCAAAGCGTTCCTGAATGCCGGGCTTGATAATATCCTGCAATTCAATAACACCTTTTACTTCACTATTTTTTATTACTACAAGTGGCGTTCCGCCATTCTGTGCAATCGCCTGCACCCTATTTGTTATTTCGGCTGATATTGTATTACCTGCTTTCTCAACAATATTTTTTATAGCATCAAAAGCGCCTTTCCTAATCTTTTCCCCACCAGCCAAATTCACACCGCTGCTTCTGGTTTCGGCTGTAAATTCAATAAACTTCATTCCGGGTTCTTTCGCTCTGATAATACCTTTGTTTGCTGCCAGTTCTATAATGGATTTGCCTTCGGGTGTTTCATCGGCAAGCGAGCCTAAAACTGCCAGCTCTATAAATTCTTTTTCACTTATATTTTTGCTTGCCCAAAATTGGGTTGCCTTTCTGTTGCCAATGGTGATGGTTCCGGTTTTATCCAATAACAGCACATCAATATCACCTGCTGTTTCCACTGCCTTACCACTCTTTGCAATCACATTTGCCCGCAAAGCCCTGTCCATCCCTGCAATGCCGATGGCACTGAGCAAGCCGCCAATGGTAGTAGGGATAAGGCATACAAACAATGAGATGAATGCAGCAATAGTGATAGGCGTGTTGGCAAAATCTGCAAAAAGTTTCAACGTAACCGTCACAATAATAAATATCAATGTGAAGCCTGCAAGCAAGATGGTTAATGCAATTTCGTTGGGTGTTTTTTGCCGTGATGCGCCTTCTACCAAAGCTATCATTTTATCCAAAAAAGTTTCGCCAGGTTGGGTCGTAACTTTTACTACAATTTTGTCGGAAAGCACTTTTGTTCCGCCGGTTACAGAAGATTTATCACCACCTGCTTCTCTGATTACAGGCGCACTTTCGCCCGTGATAGCGCTTTCGTCAATGGTGGCTATGCCTTCTACTATTTCACCATCCATAGGAATTACATCACCTGCTTCGCAAACGAATTTATCATCTAATTGCAGTTGAGAGGAAGGAATGACCTTTACTTCATTCACATACATTTCACCGACAGGAAATATCTTTTTCGCAGGCGTATCCTCTCTTGTTTTGCGCAAGCTGTTTGCCTGTGCTTTTCCTCTTGCTTCTGCCAATGCTTCTGCAAAATTTGCAAACAGCACGGTGAACAACAGTACCAGGAATACAATCAGATTGTAAGTAAAACTTCCCTGAGCGCCATCGCCTGAAATAATTGTATAAAGGGTTACAATCAGCATCACGGCAGTTCCCAATTCTACGGTAAACATTACCGGATTGCGGAACATTTTTGCAGGGCTTAATTTGATAAATGATTGCCTGAAAGCTTCATTAACCAAAGCAGGTTCAAATAATTTTGTTTCTCTTTTATGTTTAGACATTGTTTATGTTTTATCGGATAGAAAAATATTCAGCTATAGGGCCTAATGCCAGTGAAGGGAAAAAGCTCAGTGCAGCTACCAGAACAATCACAGCCAATGTCGTCAGGCCGAAAGTTGCCGTGTCCGTTTGTAAGGTTCCGGCGCTTTCAGGAATGTATTTTTTCTGTGCAAGCAAGCCTGCAATGGCAACGGGCCCGATGATAGGCAAATACCTTCCCAGCATCAATACAAAACCGGTACTGATATTCCACCAAGGTACATTATCGCCCAGGCCTTCAAAGCCACTACCGTTATTGGCTGCACTGGAAGTATACTCATACAGCATTTCGCTAAAGCCGTGGAAGCCGGGATTGTTGAGCCATGCAGCAGATGCTTCAGGATTGTGAACATGGACATAAGATGCCAGCGCTGTGCCCACAAGAATAATGAATGGATGTAGTAAAGCAACAATTAATGCGATTTTCATTTCTCTTGCTTCTATTTTTTTACCAAGAAACTCCGGTGTTCGTCCCACCATCAACCCGCTTATGAAAACAGTAAGAATGAGGAAGATGAAATAATTCAAAATACCTACACCTACACCGCCATAAAAGCTGTTGGTCATCATCGCCAGTAATTCATTCATACCTGATAGTGGCATATAACTGTCGTGCATGGAATTGACCGAACCTGTGGAAATAACCGTTGTAGCAATGCTCCAATATCCCGATGCCGGTGCGCCAATACGTATTTCTTTGCCTTCCATATTGCCCAAACTATTATCAATTCCCATCGCTGATATTTGTGGATTACCGCCAGATTCCATGATAATGTTAGGGACAGCCAATGCCAGAAAACCAACAGTCATCACACCAAATATTATCCAGGAAAGTTTTCTGCGGTTGATAAAAAAACCCAATGCGAAAATCATGGCAAAAGGAATGATCATCTGTGCACACATCTCCAGCATATTTGTGAAATAAGTGGGATTTTCGAGCGGATGTGCGCTGTTTGCCCCAAAAAACCCACCGCCATTTGTTCCCAGATGCTTGATAGCAACAAAGGCCGCTGCAGGGCCGGTGGAGACACTTACGGTATTGCCTTGGAGCGTTACCATTTCCTGTTTTCCTTGCATGGTCATCGGCGTTCCATTCAACATGAGTAAAACACCGATAATTAAACATATTGGCAACAAAATGCGGGTGCAGGTTTTCAAAAAATCATTGAAGAAATTGCCCAAAGTTTTATGCGTTCCTTTTCGCAATGCCCTAAACAGAATTACCGCCGCGGCCATACCGGTTGCTGCTGTAGTAAACTGCAAAAACATAAGGTACAATTGTCCCAGGTAGCTTATTCCTGCTTCACCTGAATAATGTTGAAGGTTGCAGTTTACCAGGAATGAAATAGTGGTATTAAAAGCAAGATGCGGGCTTTGGCTGAGGTTATTATCCGGATTGAGCGGCAGCCAACTCATATTCATCAGCACGAACATTCCCAGAAGAAACCAGACAAGATTTATGGTTAATAAAGCTACCAGATTTTTTTGCCAGCTCCATTCTTCATTTGGATTAATGCCGCTTAGCTTAAAGAATAATTTTTCTAAAGGATTAAATACAGGATCCAGTAAAGTGCGGTCACCGTTATAAACTTTGGCAATATATATTCCCAAAGGAATTGCAAGCAAAAGCGTGGCTGTAAACATAGCGACTATGCCTAAGATTTCAGTGTTCATGTTGAGAAGTCTTTTAAAATTTTTCTGGTTTAAGCAATACATAACAGATGTATGCAAACACCAGTATTGCGAGGATAAATAAGAGTGTCATTTGTTTTATATTTTTTCAAAAAAATCAATGGATTTAAAAAACAGCAAGAAGCAGAGCAGCCCTGCGATGATTAGAATGATGGTTAGCATGTGTCGTGCTTTTTATTAACTAATTTAAATTCCGGAAAAATTAAATGCCCGAAACAGAACACTGTTTCAGGTACAGATTTTGGATTATTGCGGGCATTAAAGGCAACATCTTTTTTTGTTGACGAATCCCGGATATTCTATCGGTGATAGATAGCGCTTGGATATAAACGCTTTCAATTGCTATTTTTACCTGTTCGTCAGCATTAATGTATAATTTTTCGATTGCTAAAAAACATTGCCGCAATTTGGCAAAGTTGTCTGTTATCAATTGTTTCCTGGTAAAGCCAACAAAACAGGACATGCATTTATATACATTGAGTGTTGCTGATATTTTCTTTAGTTCAGATTCCAACTCGGGGAACTCCGCTACGATAAAATTTGGAACCAGATATTTGTTGAGCATTATTTGTTAAATTTAATTTCATGTAATATCCCTGCCTTTAGTGCAAGCCATGCAAAGACTGCTATCAGAATCACTATCAACAAGTCAATCAATAAAATTTTTAGTCGTTGCATTTGTATCCCATAATGCCAAACGAAATGCCTTATTGCAAAAGAAAACAGCAGAAACCAAAGAAACTATTGCAGGGCAAGGCTATAGAGCGATTACTGAATTTTAGCAATGAAGACAGGAAACAAAAAACCCTTTCAAAATGAAAGGGTACTTTTCCAAAATGGAAGTCTTGTTATTTTGAAATTCCATATTCTTCTATCTTCCGGTAAAGAGTAGTAAGGCCAATATTGAGTAAACGGGCAGTTTCAGTTTTATTTCCTTTGGCATAATTCAGTACAGTTTGAATATGTTTCTTTTCCATAGCGGAAAGTTCAAAAGAATTAATGGCTCCATCAGAATTATGTTGCATATCGTAGGGCAAGGCTTCCGGCGTTATCTGGTCAGCATTTTCCAAAATTACTGCCCGTTCGATGATGTTGCGCAACTCACGAACATTTCCCTTCCACGTATGCGCTTCTAACACTTTCAGCGCTCCTTTTGAAATGCCCGAAATTTTACTGTTTGATTTGGCAATAAAGAGCTTTGTGTAATACGCAGCAAGCAACGGTATGTCTTCCTTTCGTTCTCGCAGTGCGGGCAGGTCAATAGTAAATACATTGAGGCGATAATATAAATCTTCCCTGAATTCATTTTTGGTTACCTGTTCCTGTAATTGGCGGTTGGTGGCTGCGATGATGCGAACATTTACCCTGGTAGATTTTGTATCACCGACTTTTATGAATTCACCGGTTTCCAGCACCCGAAGCAATTTGCTCTGCAGTTCAAACGGCATTTCTCCAATTTCATCAAGGAATAAAGTGCCATTGTTGGCTTCTTCCATTAAACCTTTCTTGTCTTTCACAGCGCCGGTAAATGCGCCAGCTTTATGCCCGAACAACTCACTCTCCAAAAGGTCTTTTGTAAATGCGCCACAGTTGAGAGCAATGAAAGAATTATTTGTTCTGCCACTGGCATTATGAATCGCTTGTGCAAACACTTCTTTTCCGGTTCCTGTTTCGCCAAGCAAGAGAACTGTTGTTTCTGTGGGTGCCACTTTTTTTGCCAGTGCAATTGAGGCCTGAATTGATTTTGACTTTCCAACGATGCTGTCAAAACTGTATTTTTTGCCTACCAGGTTTTCCAATTGATGCACTCTTTTTTGCAGTTGCACTTTTTCCATTGCTTTACTGAGCAGAGGAATTACCTTATCGTTGTCATCGCCTTTAGTGATGTAATCGAAGGCGCCATTTTTCATCGCTTGTATGCCATCAGGAATGTTGCCGTAAGCAGTAAGTAATATGATTTCAGGGAATGGATATTTTTGTTTTATCTCAGCAATAAAATCAACGCCATTGCCATCAGGAAGTTTAACATCGCATAGGATCACATCCGGCTCATTAGTTTCAATAACCTTCTTTGCTGTTTTTAGATTTGCAGCTTCTGTTATGGCATAGCCCTCCAGCTTTAGCAGCCTTGCTAAGAGGCTTCGAAGCTTTTCTTCATCGTCAATAATCAAAACCTTGCTCATTAAGGCAAAGATGATTATTTATTGCCAAATAAATGGATATGGGGAACTCTTTTGTAAGGTTGAATATGTAGAATGAAAACGAATCGCTACGTTACTGTCTGGCTTTCTTTTCAATGAAAGCTTCGCATTCAATGAACCACCTTCCAATCTGGGAACATTTTATTTTATTGAACCTAATAAGGGAAGTCGGTTAGTGGGAGTTAATACATGAATGTGCGGACGGCATATTCAAAATATCTTTTTTGGGAAACCTACATTACATTGAAATCATTGTACCGGTTAACAATGTTTCGATAGCTTATCACGAAGTTTATTATTAGCGAAACGGTAGTAACGAAACAGAAATTAAAAGCTATAGCTTTAAAAAACCTATTGTTGAAAAAGATGGAAAGAAAATGGGAAGATATGCCGTCGAAAACGTAAAATTCAAAGACCTGTATGAAAATACAAGGAGCTGTCTCAAAAGAACGAGGCTGCCTCCTCTTTTTCGGGTAGGGGATGGAATCGAATTTCATTTATGCAATTCTCAGGGCCTTTGTTTTACTTCTGAGACATCCTCCTGTATGAAAATACAATTGATGCGTTTGCATCATCATGCGCAAGTAGAGTTGAAACGGATTGGGCAGGCGATGAAAACTATTAATGAAATGACTGAAGATACTGTCGGTAATGTGCCACAGTAAAGAGAGTAGAGCTTCGTCTATTACACAGAAGTGTTTATACCTTTTTGCGAATGACATTTTTATCACTTTAACTTCATTGTAGGAAACTGGTTTGGCTATAAGATAATTTTTACAAGGCATTTCGGTTTGTCTGTTTAAATGGGGAAGCATTCAATAATTTGATTGATAAAAATGATAAAATGAAAAGACGTTTCACAACACTAAAAGGAGAATAAAAGCTAAAATTTACATTTATTATAAACTGAAGCCGGAGATATTTTCTTCGGCTTTTTTCATTTCCATTGCATGTCCCTTCGGGTCGGGTCATTCCAGGGTGTGCTTCGCTTCGTCCCTCTTGCATCGTGACCGGCTCGTTTCTCGCCGCCTTACATCCCCCTCATGCTGCATTTTACAAGCCCTCTTCAAATCCTTATGAAATGGAACTACAACCAGCCTGCTTTGGCATTTTCCAACCGAAACGGATAAAAAGGCAGCTAATTTATTGCGGGTAAAGCCAACTGGAAACAAAAAGACTACGGCATAATGGCTTTGCTCGTTCCTCACAAATCCACCCTTCGGGATTTATTCCGTTTCCTTTTGGTTTTCCGCTTTCCCCGCACTTTTTATCTGCTTTCTTTTTTTCCGTTTTTTCTTTTGGAAAAATGCTTTTAGGGCAGGCGGGTGAAAAAAGAAGTAAACAAAATGGTTTCACAATTAAAATTTAAAAACATGAACATCATTGGCAGATTAACGAAGGATGCACAAATCAGCACCTTGCCGGGCGACAAACAGGTAGTGAATTTTTCTGTAGCGGTTAACGACAGCTACCGTAACAAACAGGGCGAACGGGTACAACTCACGGAGTATTTTAATTGCGCTTACTGGATTTCAACAAACGTGGCGAAGGTATTGACCAAAGGCGCATTGGTGGAACTTACCGGAAGGGTAAGTGCACAGGCATGGCTTAACAAAGAAGGAAAGGCAAACGCAGCCCTTCATTTTCACACTTCGCAAATTAAACTGCATGGAGGTAGAAATACAGAAACCGTAGCAGGTGATAACGGTAACGGACAAACGAGAACGGTAACGAATGGCAAAACTGCAAACACCGTACAGGACGATGACCTGCCTTTTTAATCGACAACATTTATCAACTTTTAAAATTTACAATATGGCACACAATCTAAATTTCAATGAACGTACAGGCAAATACAGCTTCTTTAGCGTACAGCAGAAAGCATGGCACAATTTGGGACAGATAGTAGAGCAATACCCCACCAGTGCCGAAGCTATCAAATATGCAGGACTTGATTTCGAGGTTATCAAATCTCCCTTATATACTCATGGTAAAGGAATAAACATAACAGACGACTGTGAAGTAAAAGAAGGCGGCAGCATCTTACTACCTGACAACTTCGCCACTATGCGAACCGATACCAACACTGTTTTTGGCGTAGTGGGCAAAGATTACCAAATCGTGCAGAACAAAGATGCCTTTGCTTTTTTCGACGCTATTGTAGGTGGTGGAGATGGCATTCTGTATCAAAGAGGAAACACTCGCTCTCAAGCAGAATAAGACCGCAAAGTTTAACTTTAATCACGTAAAGAAAGATGGTGAAAAGATAGAAGTGGAGGTTTATACCTCTCCGATTCAGATTAATGAAACAGCAGGAGCATTAGGTAACGGAGAACGGGTATTTATTACTGCTAAACTTCCTGATTATATCCGTATAGGTAACGGTGATGATGTAACCGAAAAATACATCTTCCTAACTACCTCACATGATGGCACGGGAAGCATTACCGCAGCATTTACACCTGTGCGCATTGTCTGCCAAAACACACTTAATGCTGCATTGAGCAATATGACTAATGTAGTGCGCATTCGCCATACATCAGGAGCAAAACAGCGTTTAGAAAATGCCCATAAAGTATTGGGACTTGCTAATCAGTTAAGCACTCAACTGGAGGGAATATTTAATCAGTGGACAAAGGTGCGCATCTGCGATGAAGATGTAAAGAAACTTATTCAATTGGCTCTTTGTCCTAACAAGGAAACATTGGATGCACTCAAAAAAGGTGCAGATGATGAACTGTCAACCGTGTTCAAAAATACAGTGGAAGATGCCTTTGCCTACGGGATGATAGCAGATACCCAACAGATGATTTCAACCAAAGGAACAGTATTCGGCGCATATAATGCGGTAACAGGCTACTATCAGAATGTACGCAATTACAAAGATGATGAAAGCAAACTGCAATCCATTGTAATGGGTGGTACAGCGCAGGCTAAAGCACAGAAGGCATTTGAATTATGCAGCCAGTTTGCAAAGGATGGTGCAGCAGCCGTGCTGAGGCTGAATTAACAATCAAAGGACAGGCGGCAATGTCTGCCTGTCCTTATTACTCACTTTAAACTCAGGTATTATGAAAACCTTAGAGCATTTGATAAACGTAGAAAAAGCGATGCTACTGCATGAACTGTTTCCGCAGGAAATACCTGCCCTATTGGAATATATCAACAGCATGTGCCTTACCATACAGGAGGACGAACAGTTATTGCACACTCAATGGAATAGCGGGCTTTTTACGATTGAAACATGGCTATCCCGTGTGGAAGAAGTCAGAAGCAAAATAGATAGGTATGGAAAGAGATTGCATACTCAGAGTCGTCTTTTTGCTGACCAGTTATTTGATGGTTATACCGCGTTGTATATGGTGCATTGCATGACTTTATACACCGCTACGCGAAAGCATAGCAACCACAAGTTGGTGTTAGCTATTGACCTCTTCTTTAACCCATGAAATGCAAATGCAATGGAAACAATCATCAAACTATTACAAGCCATGTCTTACCCTACAATGTTTTTTATCGGTTCAGCGATAAGGCTTTTTGTCGGTATGCGACAATTCAACCGCAGAGGCTTAGGCGGCCTGCAGCATTTCAATAACTATTTCGTCGGTTTGATTACGCTTTCTATTGAATGGGTATTGAAGTGGGCAGCTTCATCCCTGATGCTGTGGGGACTGTGGGGCTTGCTTTTGAAATGAGATAGCACAGAAGTAAAACTATACAAGACTGTATGGAAATTATTTAATCAAAAAAATGTTGAACAATGAAAACAACAAATTTTTTCAGCAGTGTGGCTGCATTAAATATAACAGGCCACCTGCAATTGACTATACGGAAAGGAGCAGAAAACAACTGGATAGTATCGGTTATCTCTCAAAGCATCGCAATGGCATTCCTTTCCCCGTAGGCGGAACGCCGCTGCGCGGAGAAGCGGTGCAGCCACTTACCCAAAGCCGGTTCCTGTTCATTTCATTTCCGGTAATCCGTTTTGTGCAACAAACTGCGGCACTAATTATTATGTTATTGTTGTAGCCTTTAATCATTTTTAATGCTTTGCATTTGTAGTGTATCCTGCATATATTTTATATAGAACTTGAGTATCAACGTTGGCAAAAAAGGCAACCACGTCTTTGAAGGAGAATTTAAAACCAATAAATACACTATTATAAAGAGAATTTCTAAAGATGAGTTTTACCAAAACTACCATCAGCTATTACGTTGTTACCATGAGATCAACATAAGTTCATGCGAATTCTATTTGATAAAGAAAAAGAATATGGCTACTACGGGTATGGTTTGGTTCTCTGCCGAACCCATGCGAAGACTTGGTTTATCGATTAATTTTTATAATGCTGATAAAATTATTACTTTGACTATTGATTGCAGTGTTCAGTTTGGTAAAAATGTAAGGCATTTTAGGAAGGCAAGTAATATAATCAATCAGGGCAAATTTCATTTATTTTTAAGGGCATTATTCCATTACCTGCATGATTATGAAAATCTTTCTTCTAACCTTAAACCATTGTTCGGACAATTCGAAGAAGTTGTGAATGGACGAAAACTGACATTGCCCGGTATTAGCGATTGGCAGAAGGATAATAACGTAGCAATAGAAAAATTAAAGAACCGTATTTTATCTATTGAAAAACGCCTGTTGGAAATTGATAATGATACGCCTGAAGAAAGAGTAAGAATGCGGGGTGAACTTGAAGGGCTAAAGTTTGCTTTAACTACAATAAAAAACGACTAAGAATGACCTTGCATGACCATCCTGTGGCCAATCTTTCTTGCCTGCAAAATGTATAAAGAACACGATTGGTTATTAGAACATAGGTGAGCCTACTAAAGCAAGTTTTTATTTTATAAAATGCCAATTGATTTAAGTTCTTACGATTCTTAATCCATCATCAAAATATCTCTCCAAAGAACTGAGTGCTGCGACAAAAAAATAATACCCAGTATTTGAATTTTTTCAATAATCATGAAGCTTTGAAAAAAGAACAGGATAGTTACAAAGACATTCCAGTAATTCGCAAATTAGATAATGCAATGGTTCAAAAGAAATTATTTGCAGATAAAACAGGATGTACAGGATATTATTCAGGCAGAAATGGAGAGGGTGTGCTGGATGATGCGGGATTGGTGCATCGGGTGATAAGGAAGGGGTAAAGATTTAATAAGTTCCTTTATATTTGTTATTATTTGCCAAAACAATTAATGTGCATTGAAAACGTTTCGAGCACCACTTCGACATCGTGAGAAATCAAATGTCTTTTTATTACGGCGTCTTAATCATACTTTGATTATCAGTGAAAATTAACGGACTTAGCTAAAAATGAAAATTATTCAGAAAAAGCTCATATGAGGGGTTTAAAACAAAATTACAAGGGAATAATAGTAAGTCAGTTTTCAGGTGTAGCGGAATATCGAATCAAAAAAATTTATGACAATTAAATTAGTTTAATGAATAGAATTGGGTACCTAAATAAAATTAACACCTATGCAGCAAGGTTTGTACTAGAGGTTGAAGGCTTTAATGCTTCAAATCTCTATGATATTAATATCCATGCAGAAGGATTTCTTATTCCTATTTTAAACGAAGTGTTTGGTTTAAGATTGGAGAACTTGAATATCACTCAAAAGAAAAATTATCCTGCAATTGATTTAGCAGATTTTAAAAACAGGGTTGCATTTCAGGTTACAGCCACAAGCGATTTTGATAAAATAAAAACAACCTTAGAAAAATTTAAAGATCAAAAACTTAATGAAGCCTTCGATGTGCTTTATATCTATATCATAACCCACAAAAAAGATAACTACAATGATAATAAGTTGCACCCCTATCTGCCAAATAATTTTAGTTTTTCTACCGCCGAAAACGTAATTGATAAAGACAATTTATTGCAAAAAATAACTGCAATAAGCTCTACCCCAAAGCTTGAATCAATTGCTAAAATATACGAACATGAGTTTTCTGATTTTCAGATTGAAATGCGGCAGAAGGCTTATGTCAACGGATGCTTAAATACAGAGACCGAACCTATATGTCCTAATCTTTTAAAGATAACATTTCCGAAATACTTCTATCAGGCAGAATTAAATATTGATGAGGAGAAAATCACTGATGATCTCAATACTTATCTCATTTCAATAAACAAAAAACCCGTAAAGAAACTTAAGCCTGGCACTCTTGTAAAAAAAGCATTAAGAGCGGTTGGTATAAAAACAAGCGAATGGGTACTACATGAAAAGCATATTTATACATTTATAAATCTAAATAATATAGCCGAACCATTTCGCAAAATCATAGATATAGGGACTATTACACGTCTTGAATGTAGGGAGTATTATGAGAACGATGAAAATAGCTTGAGAGTTTTTAAACACTTGTTACGAAATACTTTAATTGAACTATGTAAATTAAAAGGTATTGAATGGTATGCTAAACAAGAAATCTTCAGGTTTGCCAATAATCAACTTGTCCCAAATCAAAAAAAGGTAAAATGGAAAGGTAAAAATGAAGCCACAAAGACGGTAATTTTTGAGATGTTTAATAAAAAAGAGGAACATATTGTCTGTTTCAGAAGTCTTGCATTTAGAAGCTCATTTTTTAACATTGAAAATGATTGGTATTTAGTTCTAAACCCTACTTGGAGTTTTACTAACCCAGGAGGTTATGACCAAAGCAGATTTGAACCCGCCTATATGTCCGGGATAAAAAGATTGGAATCTAACGGATCAATATATAATTACTTTAGATTTTTTAGTTATTATTTCTCATACGAAAATTTATTTTCCTCTCATCCACATTTAGAGATTTTTCCTTTTCAGCAATTAGCAATCAGTCCCAAATTGATGGAAAAGGCCTGGAAGCCAATAAAAATTATTGAAAAAAAATCTTCAGAAATTGACATAGAGATTAAAGCAGATAACGAATTAAATGATAAAACTCTTTTTTGAATTATGAAAGTTAGATACATAGAGGAACCATCATTACAATTTGGCAATGACCAGCATATTTGTCCTAAATATGGCATTTATAATTATAATCCGTTTGATATAAATCAGGTGAGACCAGAGAGAATTACAATTGGAATTATTGGCAAAGGAGAAAGTGTTGATACAATTTTAGCGTGGATAGAATCTTGCAAAAATCATATTGATGGTAAGCAAAGTAAAAATCCGCATCCCAATTTGTTTTTGAACTTTTGCGGTTTTAATAAAGATATAGGCTTTCAAAGTGATATTGTTTATGATGAAACTTATTTGAGAAAAATAAATAATTCAGAATTTGATGTTATAATAAAAAAGAAAGATAACCTTGAAGAAAGGATCAATGATATTGCTGAACTGTATTTGTCTGAAATAAAGTTTCTTTCCAAGAATAAAAAACCTGATGTAATATTATGCGCATTAAGTGAAAACTTCATTACCTATATACAGGAAGAAGAAGTTGAGCCCGAAGACGATGAAGAAAATAGTGAAATAGAAAAAGAAAGTAATTCAGAAGAATTAGAAATAGAAGCTGAGGAAATATCTGCTAAAGAACAAAACTTTAGAAGATACTTAAAGGCAAAAGCAATGCAATACAATATTCCCATACAAATAGTTAGGGATAGAATTGCCAATCCAACTTCAGAAATGCAAGATGAGGCGACAATTGCATGGAACTTCTTTACTGCACTGTATTACAAAGCTTCAGGTACACCATGGGCTTTGATTCGAAAAGATGCAGCAGAAACTACATGTTATGCTGGAATAAGTTTTTTTAAAAGCAGGGATAAGTCAACAACTGAAACAAGTATAGCACAGATTTTTAATGAATTAGGAAAAGGTGTCATTTTAAGAGGCGAAGAAATTACTCTTAAAAAAAAGGATAGAGTGCCACATTTAGCCGAGGAACAAGCATTTAATTTGCTTACCACATCTCTTAAAGAATATTATGATGCAGTAAAAATATTTCCAAAACGTATAGTACTGCATAAAACATCAAATTTTAGTCCTGACGAAGTTTACGGCTTCACACAAGCAGCAAGACAATTACATATTAACCAAATTGATTTAGTCTCAATCCAGCGTTCCGATATACGCTTATATAGAGGTGGTAATTATCCGCCAATGAGGGGCACTCATTTATCTTTGACAGAGCAGCACCATGTTTTATACACAAGAGGGTCAGTTCCTTATTATGAGACTTATCCAGGTAAATATATCCCCAGTCCTCTTGAAGTTAAACTTGCTTATTATGACGAATCACCAAATCTGATTTGCGATGAGATTATTGCTCTCACAAAAATGAATTGGAACAATACTCAATTCGACAGAAAGTATCCGATAACAATAGAATGTGCAAAAAACGTAGGTGAAATATTAAAGTATCTTGAAACTACAGATACAATGCAATTGAAATACAGTTTTTATATGTAAAAAAATATGAATAGTAATAGCTAAATCCACCAATAAAACGATTTTTTATGTATGCTGTACACGAGCAAAAAGAATTTGCGGTGTTTTATCACCTCCTTCTCTTTAATTTGCAAAGCTAGTAGATTCGGGACTGATAGCGTAAAGGAAGTAAATGAAAATATAATGTATGTCTATGGCTAAAATAAAAAATGAAATATCAATAGAGCAAGCGTTGTTTAATGAGCTTTCACAGCTTATAGAGCAGAGTCAACTGCAAGTTGTCGCTCAAGTCAATAGCGCCCTTACCATGCTTTTTTGGCATATTGGCTACCGTATTAATCAAAACATACTTCAAAATAAGCGAGCTGATTATGGAAAACAGATTGTCGTTACGTTGTCACGACAATTGACAGAAAAGTACGGAAGAAACTTTGAGGAGAAAAATCTTCGCAGAATGCTTCAATTTGCAGAGCAATTCAGTGATGAGCAAATTGTCGTTACACTGTCACGACAATTGAGCTGGTCGCATATTTTGGTTTTATTGCCTCTTAAAAATGCTGAAGCCAAGGTTTTTTATGCAAATTCTGTAGCTAAAGAAGGATTAGGAGTTAGGGAGTTGCGAAAGAAAATTTCGGATAAGGAATTTGAAAGAACAACAATAGCCAACCTACAAAATACCAGTAACCATCCTGCTATCCATAATAATTTTAAAGACCCTTATTTTTTAGATTTTCTCGGCCTTCAAAATACTTATCTGGAAAAGGATTTGGAAGAGGCTATACTTAGAGAACTGGAGGCTTTCATTTTGGAATTAGGCAAAGGCTTCGCATTCATAGAACGTCAGAAAAGGATGATTATTGACGGGGAAGATTTTCATTTGGATTTATTATTCTATCACAGAAACCTTAGGCGATTGGTAGCTATTGAATTAAAGTTGGGCAAGTTTGAAGCTAAACATAAAGGACAAATGGAACTGTATCTGAAGTGGTTGGATCGATATGAAAAGAAAGAAGGGGAATTACCACCGGTAGGATTAATATTATGCGCGGAAAGTAGTCGGGAACAGATTGAATTGTTAGAAATGCACAAGGACGGCATAATGGTAGCGGAATATTGGACGGAATTACCTCCAAAGAAAGAACTTGAAAATAAGATACACAATATTTTAATTGAGGCGAGAGAAAGGATAGAGCGAAAGAAATTGTTGTAGCAAATTGAAATGAAAAATATACTTAATCCGCATTAACCATTTAAAAGTAATGGCATTAAATCTTCCCAAAATATCAAAGTTAGTATTTGAAAACAATGGCAATGAAATATGGCAATATTTCGGGAGCGAGTTTTCGCTTGAAAGTATTCAAATTTTAAGCATCAATCCTTTCGTAATTGAATGTGCGGGCATTAGTTACTTTCTGACAAACAACGGCGCTGATCAAAATACTGAAGGCTATGAATATGCACTGTTGGTATCGAAGAAACCGACAAGGGCAGATTTAAATGCCGGAAAGATAAAAGTTAAACGATGGCTGAAGCATACACTATTTCAAAATCAAGTGCCTGAAGATGTTGTAAATACATGGCGGGATAGTTTCAAATTTGTAAAAGAGAATGAGCAGATCGGTATTAAAGGACTAAGACCGCCCCAAATAGGTGCGTTATATTCGATTTTAGCCCATATTCAGAACCGTGATGATAAAGCTATTGTTGTAATGCCAACTGGTACAGGGAAAACCGAAACGATGCTATCTGCCCTGATTGCAAATTGTTGTAATAGATTGTTAGTTTCTGTTCCATCAGATTCCTTGAGAGCTCAGATTTCAGATAAGTTTATAACGTTAGGCTTGCTAAAGGAATTTGGCATTGTAAATTCGTCCTGTTCGAATCCAATCGTTGGCATAATAAATCATGGCTTTCCTACTGCAGAAGAACTTCAAGATTTTGTTTCAAAATGCAATGTGGTAGTATCAACGATGAGTCTGTTAACAGGCTTTTCAACCCAGCAAAAGGCGTTGCTGAATAATTCTTTTTCACATTTTTTTGTTGACGAGGCCCATCATTCGGAGGCAAGTACATGGAAAGGACTGATAGAGAAATTTAATGCCGAGAAGGTCATTCTTTTTACGGCAACTTCTTTCAGAAATGATGGAAAAAATTTACAAGGAAAAGTAATCTTTAATTTTTCCTTACGAAAGGCCCAGGAACAGAAGTATTACAAGATCATTAATTATTTGCCTATTAGGGAGTATAATAAAAAATTGGCTGATGAAAAAATTGCTGAAAAGGCCGTACAGCAATTGAACGCCGATATTGCAGCAGGATATAATCATATTCTCATGGCAAGGTGCATGAGCAAGAAAAGGGCCTTAGAAGTCTTTGAATATTATAAAAAATATTCAGAACATAAGCCCGTATTAGTTTATACGGGAGTTGCAGGATTAAGTAACAAAATTGAATCGATTAAAAAAGGCGAACATTCAATAATTGTTTGTGTAAATATGTTAGGCGAAGGATTTGACTTACCAAATTTAAAAATCGCAGCCATTCATGATGAAAGACAGAGTTTACCTGTTACACTACAGTTTATTGGACGATTTACAAGAACATCTTTTAATGAATTAGGTAATGCAAGTTTTATTACCAATGTTGCATATCCACCTATTCATGAAGAACTGGATCAGTTATATGCAAGAAATGCGGACTGGAATTTAATCCTTCCTCGTTTAAGTGCCAATGCAACCCAAAAGGAAATTAATATCAAAGAGTTTTTAGACGGCTTTACAAATCTCAGTGAATCTGTTATTCCATTCGCACAAATAAACCCAGCTCTTAGTACCATGATCTACAAAACTAATGTTAATGTCTGGAAGCCTAGTCAAGAGCATTGGGAAGAGCTCTTTTCCAGTTATGATCATGTATTTACAGATACGAATCATAAGGATACAGTAGTAATTATCTTAGGGAAGATTGAAAGGATTGAATGGGGAAACTTTGAAAGTGTTCAAAATCTAAAATGGGATATTATAATAGTCCATTGGGATTTACGACCCAACATTAATAGGATATTCTTAAATACTTCATTAAAGCAATATTCAGGGAAAGACCTATTAGAGAAGATTTTTGGGGAAGGTAATATTAATCTTATTACAGGAATGAACGTGTTTAGAATATTCCACAATGTAAATCGGCTTTCACTCTTTAACGTAGGGACAAGACGAGGAATTGGACAAGATATAACATTTCAATCTTATTTCGGAAAAGGAGTTCAGGATGGTATCAAGTTATTGGAACAAGGAACGTTAATAAAGAATAATATATTCGGAGTTGGGTACAAAGAAGGGGAGAAGACTTCATTAGGCTGTTCAGTTAAAGGGAAAATTTGGTCTTACCAAAGAGGAAATTTGGATGAGTTAGCCAAATGGTGCAAACTAATTGGAGAAATTGTTGAAGATGATACTATAGATCCAAATGTAGTATTGCAACACACATTGGCAATTGAAAAATTAAATCAGCGGCCAGCTAATGTAATGCCAATTTTAATTGACTGGAACCCGGAAATGTATGAAAACATTGAAAGCCGGTACCAATTAAATATTAATGGCATTTTGTCTGACCTTGCTCATACAGAACTTAACTTAAGCAATCCAAGCCTTGACCAACCTCTACGTTTTTCTGTTGACATAGATCGATTTTCCGTCGAGTTCCAAATCAATTTAGGTATTAATCCGGCAACAAACGAAACCTTTTATGAGGTTGTCCAGCTTACGAATGAAGTCTGCTCTATTCAATTTGGGAGTAAGAACGAAAGCCTATTACAATTTTTTAAAGATAATATACCAACGATTTGGTTTGCTGACGGATCACAGCTATTTGGAAATCTATATGTAAAACTCAAAACCCAACCTGATGTAATTTCTCAAGACAGTATTATTGCCGATGATTGGACAGGCGTGAATATTGAAAAAGAATCACAGGATATTGCGCCCTACATTCAAGATTCCATACAATATTACTTCATTGAAAAAATAAAAAATGACTTTCAGATTGTTTATGATGATGATGGAAAAGGAGAAATTGCTGATATTATTGGCATTAATGATACGGGTAATGTTATTGACATTCATTTGTACCACCTGAAGTATGCTTTGGGTGGGAATGTTAGCAATAACATTGATAACTTTTATCAGGTTTGTGGACAGGCACAAAAAGCTTTAAAGTGGAAACATAAAGATGGCCGAGAGATATTTACACATCTATTTAAACGAATCCCCAAGTCACTAAAAGGTAATTCTTGTAGCAGAATTATCAAGGGAACTGAGAATGATTTAGAAAATCTGTTGGAACAGGCCAAATGGACAAAGGCAATTCGTTATCACATGTACATTGTTCAACCAGCTTTAAGTAAATCAAAGGCATCGGATGACATTCTATTACTTTTAGGAAATGTTCAGCATTGCCTGGCAACTGTGGGAAACATTGATTTGAAAGTATATTCAAGCCAATAAATGCCAGCTAATAATCTAAAATTACTCGAAACAAAGAATGGTGCAATCCCTTAACCATTTTTGAATTGATTTTTCCCGAGCAAGGAAGCGTTACCATTGATTGGTTGAAGCAGCGTTAGATTACTGCAACGATAGTCCCATGCATTTCTGCGAGTTATGTAAAAAATGATTGTTAGAAATATTTATACATAATAAAATTTAAGTACATTTATTTTCAATCTTTCACATTATGTCATTATTTAGCAACTGGTTTCAAACAAAAAAAGATGAGGATGAAGATGCTTGCTTATGGATGTTGCAGGAAAACCCAAATCAGCAAAAAACAGTCCGAAATGAGTTTTGTAAAATTGTTCGATCCCATTATGACGAGCTTGACGCTATTGCTCAGGACATAAAGGATCTTGGTTATCCGGCAGCATCCGCAATCTTTAACGAACGACTACCTGTAACCAAAAAAGCACGCTCCGGTGAACTTGGGGAAATTATGGCTACAGAGTTCGCAGAAGAAAATTTAGGTTTTAAGATACCTGTGCGTAGGATTCGATATAAGGATGGCCGCGAGATGGCGCTAAGAGGGGATGATTTTATCGGTGTATCATATAACAACACCGGTAAGGATTTAATTTTATTAAAAGGTGAATCTAAAAGCCGTGCAGTATTATCTACTACAACAATTACAGAAGCTAGGAAAAGTTTAGATCGAGACAAAGGTAGATGCACACCAATTTCACTTCTTTTTGTTGCTGACAGGTTGTTGGAGAGAGAGGGAGAGGATAAAGCACTTGGAGCAATTTTACGAAAGGAAATAGCATTAAAAACCCTTCCGCCGGAAAATATCAATCATGCATTATTTACGCTAACAGGGAATGCCCCGAAAACTATACTGGAAAAAGATCTTGAACGTGCTGATACAAACAGAGTGCAAAATGTTATTAATATCAGCATAACAGACCATCAGAATTTTATAAAAGAAACATACGAAAAAGTCGCTGAACTTGGAAACAAATAAAGAGCTAGAGGTTTTCATTCAAACATCTGTATCAGAAAATACCAGAAACAATCTTTCGGACAGAGGTATCGCATGGTCTATTATGCGCGTAAATGGTGTATACACCGGCAGAGCTACATTTGTCCCAACAATTGATACAGACCTTGCCGAATACGGCTTTTCGTTGTTGAGGGCAGCACTAGCTCTACGTGAAATACAGGGGGAGGCTGATTTAATTAGTAAAGGATTTGAAAGCGCAGGTCGATCATTTGAATCCCTGATAACTAACAGCGCAGAGCAAGATTTTGATAAAGGTTTTTATGAAATTATTGCGGCCTGTTCCTACCATCTGGCAGGCTATTCAGCAATCGCATTTTCGATTTTGAAAAACCATGAAAACCGTAATAATAATGCTGCCGAAATTGCAATAAAGTACCTAATTATTCGTGATCTTAAAGGTTTGCGCCAGTTTATTGAAGCTATTTTTGCTGAAGAATCGGTGTCGGATGAAAGGATAACTTCAGAACTACAGGAGGCGGAATTGTCAAATGATGATGCTATTTCTACGATAGCAAACGCTTCGATATGCAGGGCATTAGCCTATTTTGATTTTGCCTTGCAAACCGGCATGGAAAGCCAAATTGAAACAGCGAAATTCCTTTTAAAAAAAGTAGTTAATCTCACGAGTAAAGCCGGTTTTGTTACCTTATGGTGGGTATCAAGACTTTGTCTTAACTTGATTGATGATTTATGGAACCATTCCTTGCATAAGAATTTACCAACGGTCTTACCATCTGGAGGGGAGGAACTTTATCCTCAGCTAAGGAAGGAATTTATATTGTCACTTTATGCAAGGGACGTAAGTGAAGTAGAACTATGGCCTTCACAAATGGAGGCAACAAAACGATCAAATGATATTACCGATGATTTAGTCGTGGCATTACCTACCAGTGCTGGTAAAACCAGAATAGCGGAAATTGCCGCATTAATTACTTTATCGATTCAGAAGAGAGTTGTAATTGTAACGCCGTTACGTGCATTATCTGCACAAACCGAAAGATCATTTCGCAAAACATTTGCGCCATTAGGATATACAGTTTCATCGCTTTACGGTGCAAGTGGTATGTCTCCACTCGATGAGGATGCTTTGAAAGATAAAAATGTAGTAATTGCTACACCTGAGAAATTAGATTTTGCACTGCGAAATGATCCTTCAATATTAAACGATATAGGCTTAATTATCCTGGACGAAGGGCATATGATCGGACCAACAGAAAGGGAAATACGATATGAAATTCTGGTGCAACGCTTGCTGAGAAGAGCGGATTCGGACAAAAGAAGGATCGTTTGTCTTTCGGCAATTTTGCCCGATGGAAAGAACTTGAATGATTTCACTAAATGGTTGCGAAGTGATAAAGAAGGTAATGCGGTAAAGTTTCCGTGGCGACCCACCAGACAACGGTTTGGAACATTAATTTGGCGTGGAGAAAATGCCACTTTAAACTTCGACCATAAGAATGATATTCCTTTCATCAATAAATTCATACAACATGTGCCGGCAATAAAACCGCATAGCACACCTCGGCCAACTGATTTGAATCAAAAAACGCTATTTGCTGCTTGGAAATTTGCCAGCCAGGGAAAACGAACATTGATTTTTATAACTCAGGCGAACTGGGTTGAAAAATTTGGTGTAAATGCACTGGAATTAGTAAAAAAAGGGTACCTCGAATCACTTTTAGAAGATCGAGCTGACGTGGAAAATGCTTTAGCTGTCGGACAGGAATGGCTTGGAAAAGAACATCCGGCCGTCAAAGCTTTGGAAATCGGCATAGCAGTGCATCATGGAGGATTGCCAAACCCATTTCTTCGGGAATTGGAATTATTGCTTTCTAAAGGTATCATTAAAGTAACTGTGGCATCCCCCACACTTTCACAAGGCTTAAATATTAACGCAGCGGTATTATTGGTACCATACTTGGTCCGATCCGGTATTCAAATTTCCGGCGAAGAATTTGCCAATGTAGCAGGAAGAGCAGGAAGAGCTTTTGTGGATATGGAAGGTTTTGTAATTCATGTAATCGAAAATGATATTGAATCGAGAAAGGCTGATTGGAGAAAACTGATCGCCTCTGCCCGTGAACGAACCCTTACAAGCGGTTTGTTTCAGGTGATTAATAGTATTTATGAAAAACTCTCCGAAACTACCGACTTAAATAAACAAGCATCATTTGAATACTTATCTAATAATGCTGCTGCATGGTTTCCTGAAGAACAACTGGATGCACCGGGAAGGGATGATATAAGTTCTGCAGAATTTCTTGTTGAAAAATTAGATGCTACAGTACTTGGTTTAGTAGAAGCCCTGGAATCGGATCGTGATGATCTGGAACGCATGCTGGAGGATGCGTTGAAGGGGTCATTATGGGCGCGTCAAGTTGATGTAATGGCAAAGGAAATAAAGGACGTTCATACAAAAATCCTTTTGGCAAGGGCCAAACTTATATGGGCAAATACCACTGCCGAAACACGAAAAGGCCATTTTGCTATGGGAGTCGGATTTGATACAGGTGTACAATTGGACAGCATAGCCAATGAACTCGAAACCATGATCGACAATGCTGATTCGGCTGCAATAAGGGGAGATATACCCGTGCTGGTGTGTGCATTAATTAAACTTTGTGAAAAACTTTTGGCAGTTCGTCCCTTCCGTCCGAAAGACCCGTTACCTGAGAATTGGAAGACTATTTTGGAGCAATGGATTTCGGGGAAAAACGTTGATGAAATTGGGGCCGATTTTATGCCATTCATCGAAGAAGTCTTTGCCTATAAAATGATATGGGCTTTGGAAGCTGTACGAATGAGAAGAATTTCTCACGGATGGAAGCCAAACGTTTACACAGGCGGTGGTGCAGCATCCCTTGAAAATGGAGTTCCTCAGTATATGATGTCAATGTTGATTCGTGCAGGTTTGCCGTCAAGAATTGCGGCGATAAAAGCTGTTAAAGATGGTAAGGGTAGTTTCAATGATGGAATGGAAATGTACATATGGCTGAGATCCTCCAGTTTTATTAAGTTGAATAAAAAAAGTCAATGGCCAACCCTGGAAACGGAGGAAATATGGCATCGTTTTTACAACGATTTTTTTAGCGGGAGTATGAAAAAATGGCACCTTGAAAGAAAAGTAATGCATATTCAGGAACAAAAATTAAATGGTGTAGCAGATGGCTATTACAGAGTTGAATTGAATGGTCATACAGCTCAATTGGTAACTCCAGATTTCAAAAAAGTATTAAGACTTACCTTGCCTTTTATGGAAGAGAATTCAGGGGTATTAAGTGCAAAAATTGAAAAGGGAAAAAATAATATAATTCTTGAGCGCTTCGGGCCAGGAAAATTTAAGTACAAATCACGATAAGTTTTTTACAGAATAAGGCCGTGGTAATCAGTTCATTTCATGTCTGATGCTGTATGGAAAAGGCAGATGCCTTGTGCTGCCTACCGTTTGTTTTGAATGGAGGACATTAATCCGCACCAATAAAATCAGGTCTCCACTTCTGATTAAGAATATTATACAATTAAAGTAATAAAAATCTTACATTCACTAGCTTTTTTTAATGGTATACCTCTCATCAAACACTTTTTAGATGTTCGATCTTAATCTCTTAGCCAAAAAATTGACTGGTTGCAGAAGCAGACTGGAATACTCATATCTTGAAATCTTTGAAAGAACAGGCATAAAGGAAGATCGATTAAAGGCTTTTGAACAAGCTCAAATTGAACCGACAGGAGATGAAATACTCATTTTGGCGGACTTTTTCCGGGAGGATTACAAATATTTTATCAGCAATCAGCAATCGTCAGCTTCCGAGAATACAGACAGTTTATACCGTCAATTTGGGGCGGAATTCACCAAGGAAGACCGCCGTACAGTACAAGAGTTTCTATACATTTGCGAGTGTGAGGCTGATGTTTGGTCACTTTTAGAAGAAAATAAAAGGTCTTATAAGTTGCCTGATAGACGTTTTCCCATAAATAATGAAGCTGAAAAAATAGCTGATGAAGTAAGAATATTATTGGGCTATAAACAAAATGAATTGCTACAAAATATCTTTGATGACTTTAGGATGCTGGGTCTTCATATCTTTAGAAGAAAATTACATAATTCTAACTTGTCTGGAATTTTTATACAACATCCGGTAGCAGGAAAATGTGTTTTGGTAAATTATTCGGAAGACCTTTACCGTCAGAATTTCACAGTTTCGCATGAGGTTGCACACTCTATTTTCGATACTAACCAGCGATACAACGTTTCTTTCACTAAGGATGGAAAAGATATCAAGGAAATTCGCGCTAATCGGTTTGCAGCGGGATTCCTAATGCCCGCAGCAGTTTTAAAAAAATTAAAAGTTAGCACTTGGTCAGAACAAATTTTGATCAAACTGGCAGTCCAATTTCAAGTAAATATCATTGCATTATTGTACCGCCTAAAATTTTTAAAATTAATTACCCAGCAAGATTTCGATAAATTCAAAGGACTTAAATTGCCTAAAGCATTAAAGGAAGATCCGGAATTAAAAGATTTGCCAAGCAAAATAGCTTTCGCAAAAATGCAAGTTTTGGAACTTGGATTATCCGCTACATATGTACGTAAGTGCCACGAAGCGTATTCAAAAGCTTTGATATCACAAAGTCGACTCGCGGAAATTCTGCTAACATCAGAACATGAATTGCAGGATGTATTGGCTCTCTTCAACTTAAAATTGGTTTATGAATTCTGATATTACCAAATTATTTCTTCTCAATGTTATTGATTCCTGTTCTGTTTGGAATATTTTGTCTTCTCCAATTATTTACCACGCTTCTATACAGGCTGGTTGTTATTATGCGGTAACCAATTATGTCGGTTATGAATGTCTCTATAAAAAACGGCAGAAAAAACATGATGGAGCAATCATCACAAAACTGGAAAAGGAGATCGCGGCTAAAAAATTTACGAGTTGTGATATAACAATTGACGACCTTCAAGAAATCGGAATACTTAAAAATAGAAAAAATCTTGGCAAAGGCGAATTATCATCAATAGTATTTGCAAAGAAAACAAGGCAGGCTTTTCTTACAGATGACAAAAAAGCCAGAGCTTTAGCCAAAGAAGTGCTGGGTAGTGAATTTGTTCAAACCACGCCGCATTTGGTTGGATTTTGTTTTTATAAAAGGCATCTTTTAGACGGTGATTTTAATGCTCTTATCGCAGAACATCAGGCATCTTTAACAAGTAGTTGGGGTGATCTAAGCCGTTTCTTTAAAGAAGCCTATGTAGAAAGTCTAAGAATCGGGCTAATGGAAAGACAGATTTAACAAGGAGATTTAATTAGCTTATGCGTGCGGTTCTCCAAATTAAATCTATGAAGACATGAATTTTAAACTCATTATTATTCTCAACTATTCCTTCAAAACTTTCAAAAATGCAAACGGGTGTTGAGATTAATTTTTTGCGCTGTTGTACAATGAAATTTGTTATTTTTGTTCTAATGATTTGCAGTTACTTTATTTAGCTTAGAATTAGTGAGTAATTCGTGGAGTAGCAAATTTGAATTGTTTATAACTTATTGATTAATAAAGGTATTTTGGATCGGGTTCGAGTCCCGTCCGGTCCGCAAAAGCCTCACCGAAATGTGAGGCTTTTTGTTTATGCCATTTTATGTTTACATTTTACAATCTGGGTTTGACGGAAGCTTTTATAAAGGCTATTCTGAAAATCCATTGCAAAGACTTGCTCAACATAATAATGGAAAAAGTCTTTATACTTCATTAAAGCGACCCTGAAAATTGGTCTATATTGAAATGTTTGCCGATAAACGGTCAGCACTTATAAGAGAAAAAAATTTAAAGAAAGCGACAATTCAAAGATTGCAGGAAATCATAAATTCCAATAAAAATATTGTTCGGCAGTTTGTAAGTGGTTAGAATGCCGACTTGTCATCCCCACAGTACTGTGGGGACGGGTTCGAGTCCCGTCGGGTCCGCAAAAGCCTCACCCAAACGTGAGGTTTTTTGTTTATGTAATTTTATGCTGCATTTTAAAATCGGGGATTAATGTAGCGTTTATAAACACTTCTGAAAGAATCAACTGAAAGGCTTATTCATCATAATTGAGAAAAGCATGAAACTTCCTTCCCGTCAAATAAGTTTTTCCAACTGAATCATTCTTCTTCCCAATCGGCAATAACATAATAAAAACGGCCACAAAATTGCGGCCGTTTTTCAATTGTATGAATTATCAAATTTATTCTGGCGTATTATCTAATGTCAAAGGATATTCGAAAGGTTCATTATAACCCGGATAAACACCGGAAATAGTAATATCTGTCTGGCTACCAATCAGGTTTCTAAGATCATCCAAATTTTTCACTTCCTTACCGTTTACTTTTGTAATGATAAAACCATCACGCATTCTCGTTTGATCATTCAGCGCGCCTTCATTTATTTTTTTCACTACTACTCCACCACTCAATCCCAATGACTTGGCTTTTTGAGGATCAAGTGTTTGCAATTCAGCACCCAGTTTATCCAACATAGTAGTGGGCTTCACAATGTCATAATTACCCACATTGTTTTTCAAAGTTACATTCATTGTTTTTTCCACACCATTGCGGCTGATGGTCACGGAGATCTTATCTCCAGGTCTGAAACCACTTAATTCTTCCTGCAATTCTGAGCTTGAATTGATCGGAACATTATTTATTTTTTTGATCACATCTCCCACCTGGATTCCTGCGGCTTTGGCAGCACCATCCTGTACCAGATTCGTGATGTAGATTCCATCCACACTCAGCGGAACATTATTCTTCTGTTTCTGCTCGTCATTCAAAAGGCCTGCATCCACAAACATAGCTCCCAAAAATCCTCTTTGTACACTTCCATATTTAATCAGGTCATTCACCACTTTCTTTACAATGTCCACAGGAATTGCGTAAGAGTAACCACTGTAATATCCTGTAGGAGATGCAATTGCAGAATTAATTCCGATTAGTTGACCACTGGTATTAATTAAAGCTCCGCCGCTGTTTCCCGGGTTTACAGCCGCATCTGTTTGCAAAAAAGATTCTACTGCCATCGCAGTGCCGCCTGTCTTATCGCGGTTCAAACCGAGCGCTCTCGATTTAGCGCTGATAATTCCTGCTGTAACTGTTGCGTCTAAATACAGCGGATAGCCAATTGCCAGAACCCACTGTCCAATTTTTGTATCATTAGAATTGCCATAAAGCATGAACGGCAAATTTTTTGCATCAATTTTTACCACCGCCAAATCATACGAAGGATCCGCAGCGACTACTTTGCCCGTATATGATTTTCTGTCGCTCATAATTACCGTTACCTTATCTGCACCAGCCACCACATGATTGTTGGTAACAATATAACCATCATCACTGATAATGACACCTGACCCTGAAGCCCGCTCAGGCAACATGCGCTGTTGTCCGCCGCCCTGTCCAAACAACTGGTTTAAAAGATCATCACCAAATAAATCGGAAAAAGGATTTTGTCTTTGTGGCAAATTATTATTCACCGCTTTAGCATTGGTCAATGTTTTTATATGCACTACGGCTGGAATGGCGGCAGCAGCAGCTTGTGTAAAATCGACCGGCGCCCCTGAAGGACTGTTGCCACTATCGAGAAAACCGGCGTATTTATAATTTGCCGGAAGGGCAGATTGAAAATTTGGGTTATTTTCATTGTGTGCATATTGATTATAACCGAAAATAACTGCCAATGTAGTAACCGCACTGATTAGTACAGTAAAAAAAATATTCTTCGTTTTCATTTATGGAAATTTTATTATTAAATTAATCTATCGTTTTACTCAACAGTTTCATTATTGTTTTACTCAACAGTTTATCAAGAGACTATCAAAACATATGCCCGCGACTAAAATTAAAGCAGAGGCTGCCATTTTTTCTACTACTGATTTACCTTTAACAATAAATTAAAAAAGACAATTAAGTGATGTAAATTTAATTCATCAAAACAAAAACATTTCTTAACATCCTCATCTGCCAGCTAAAAGAAATGTGAATATTTTTTAAGGAGACCAAAGTATTGTTTGGAAAAAGCAATTGTAAAATTGTTTTTACAAAGTCAATAAGAATTGCATCGTGTCAACACCATCAGCATAATCGAATAAACCCGGCTCTTGCGATTTTCCAAAAGGAATATGTCCTTCTCCGACCACACATTGAATATTTTCATTTTGATTTAATTTCTCAAAAACCTTTTCTTCATTTTTATAATAAGAATAATGGAGCACACTTACCGGAGAAAAAACCGCATCATTTTCAGAAAGAATGATACAATCGTTCGCCATGTAAAATTTATTATTCATAATAAATAATGCGAGGTTGTAATCGTAATTGTTACGGTATTTGGTGATGTCTGCAAAATAGCTATACTTGTTAAAAGCATTAATCATCGTTTCAAAATGATAATTTTCAGGAACGAACAATTTACTTACATTTCTACAGCCCAATCCAAAATAAATAAACACATCATCGCTTAAAGACGTAAGCTGATCAACGGTTTCATCGCCTGATAAAACCGCTACGGAAGTTTTGTTGCTCCTGATAATTGAAGGATATTTTCCAAAATAATGATGGAAATATCTTGCAGAATTATTACTGCCGGTGGCAATATAAGCATCGCAATCTTTAAGCAATGAAGCGATATGAACTACATTCGAAACTTTTGGGTTCCATGCTACTAATTTTTCTACCAGATGCTTCAGCAGGACATCATCTTTTTCTGAAAGTTTAATCGCCTGGTGATGACCAGTAATAAAAACGGACAGAAAATCGTGAAAGCCAACGAGGGGAATATTTCCCGCCATTACAATACCGATTTTTTTCGGACCGATATTATCATCAATATGATAATGATGCACCCACGATTCCAGTTTCTGGCGATTGAGATAATGAGTAGAAATTTGTTTGAAAGAGAAATTTAGAAACTCTTCTGTAAACCATTTATTTTGTTCAAAAGCCTTTTGTTTCACGCTTTTCAGCTCTTCAGAATCTTCCATTAAATATTCTCCAAGCTTTACCATTAAGGTAATTCTTTCTGCTAAATTCATGTAGGTAAAATTATCTGTTTATATTTGTATTGAATAAAAGCAGCAAACTTCGGAAATAATATTGAGCTGTGTGAACTGCTAAAAACATAAAGAAAATGGCGATAAAAATAACAGATGAATGCATCAATTGCGGGGCGTGTGAGCCTGAATGTCCAAACAACGCGATCTATGAAGGCGGCGTAGAATGGGCAATAGAAGATGGAACAACCGTAAAAGGAGAAGTAATGCTAATGGACGGAAGTATGATGGATGCTACTGAAAGGAATACACCTGTTTCTCTTGATACGTATTATATCGTCCCGGATAAGTGCACAGAATGCCAGGGCTTTCATGAAGAGCCGCAATGCGCGGCTGTTTGCCCGGTAGATTGTTGCATACCTGATGAAATGTACCGTGAAACAGTTGAGGAATTGTTAGCAAAAAAGGATAAATTGCATATATAATTTCTTGAAAGGTGTAACAGCCTGTTAAATGCGGGTGATATTTCCTGCTCAACGGCGAGGGTATTTCGAAATACTTTCGCCTTTTTTTTAAATGATGATTTATGAAAGTTGAAAAAAATATTCCGGTTTTTGCAGTTTTGCTTTTAATGGCACTTCCCTTTTTTTCCTGTGTTGAAAAAAAAGAATCAACACAACAATCATCCATACACGAAATTTTGAATGCTGACATTTCCTTTTCCGATATGAGCCGGCAAATAGGTATGAAAAAAGCATTTCTTCAATACATAGACAATGAAGGAGTTTTATTAAGGCCCGGCCATTTACCGCTTGCAGGTGCAGAGGCGATTGATTTTTTAAGCCAACTGAGTGATACTGCTTACACTTTAACCTGGCAACCAATGAAAGGTGAAATTTCTAAATCCGGCGATCTTGGTTTTACTTATGGCGTATACACGTTGAGCATCAAAGATTCTGTTTATAAAGGTACTTACGTCAGCATCTGGAAAAAACAAAACGACGGTTCATGGAAATTTGTTTTGGACAGCGGAAATGAGGGAATTCATAATTAGGAAATGGGCTAATGCAAAATCTGAAAATGTGAAGATGTGAAAGTTTTCAGCAAAAGCAGAATTTGCAGTATTTGTTTCTTTGCTGCTTGTGGAAAAATGAAGAGTCACCCACGGCGTTAATTATTCCTTCCTGAAATTTTATCAGCATCCATAAAAATTCTGCTAAATGTTACAGAGGATAAATAATGCTCAAATATCTTTTGAAAAGACTAGCGCCGACATTAAACTTTGCTAAACATCAATATTAATATCACTTTAATTTACCAGTAAACAAACAAATAAGCCGAATTCCTGCTTTGGTTAATTCAAATAAAATCTTCTAATTCACAAACTGATGATCCAATCCACGAAAATCCACCGGAACCAATTTACTTACTCCGGGCTCCTGCATCGTAACGCCATAAATTACATCGACAGAAGCCATCGTCATCTTGTTATGCGTTACAATAATGAATTGCGAATCTTTGCTAAACTTGCGAATCATTTGTGTGAATTTCCCGACATTCGCATCATCAAGAGGCGCATCCACTTCATCCAGGATACAGAATGGCGCTGGTTTTATGAGGTAAATGGCAAATAGCAAAGCGGTCGCAGTAAGCGTTTTTTCTCCTCCGCTCAATTGCGTTATGCTGGTCGGCCTTTTGCCTTTTGGTTTTGCTACAATATCGATTCCTGTTTCTGCAAGATTAGCCGGATCGCTTAAAACCATATCGGCAGTATCATCATCAGTAAACAAGGCTTTAAACACATTTTGAAAATTATCACGAACCTGGTTAAATGTATCTAAAAACTTCTGATTAGCAGTTGTTTCTACTTCCTGTATCGTTTGCAACAACGACTCTTTTGCACTTACCAAATCATTTTTTTGTTCCTTTATAAAATCAAAACGCTTCTTCATCTCAGTAAAAGCTTCAACAGCAGTCGGATTGATTTCGCCCATATTTTCAAGCCGCTTTTTCATTCGGTCACATTTTTCCTGGAGCTCCTCCAACGGGGTATCTGAATTCCTTTCTTCATCTATGATCGCGTCTAAATCCACTTTAAATTCCACGCTCAATCTTTCTTTCATTCCGGCAAGATGCAGCTTCAATTCGTTCAGTTTATCTTTGATCTCATTCAATAAATGATCTGCCTGTTCTTTATTTTTTTGTTTCTGGCGAAGCATACTTTCTTTTTCATTCAAATCATTTCTCAGATTATAATAGGCCTGGTCTGCTTCGTTTAATTTCTTTTCTTCAACATCCTTATTTTTCAATAAAGAAAGGACTTCCGCTTCCAGTATTTCTAATTCCTGAGAAGTAACGGCAATGTTTTCAGAAGAATCTTTTAATTGAACATTGCTGTTTGTGATTTGCGTGTTCAAATCAGTGAATTGCCTGTTCTTGAATTCCAGTTCCTGTGTAATGGAATTTACTTTGCTCTGCTGACGGGTTAATTGTAAATTATGATCGTTGAATAAGCGATTGGCTTCGTTAAATTCCTGCTCTGCCTTTGAAAATTCATCACCGGCAAATTTCATTTTCTCATCGTGAGCGGCTACCTGTTCTATCAGTGTTTCCAATTGGCTTCGCGTGTCTTCTATATCCTCCTGGTTTTGCTCCAGTTGCTGCTTCATTTCTTCGATGCGATTATTCGAAACCGCTCTTTGATGCAGTACATTTTCTATTTTATTTTGAATAGAATATGTTTGATTCGTCAGTTCATTAATCGTTTGCTGCGTTTGTTGAATTGCTTTTTCTTTCAATTGCTCATTGAACGCGATGACCTCATTCGATTTTTGACTGATCACATTTTTTAATGCAGTAACTTTCTCTTTTTGAACAACAATTTTTTCCGCTAATTTTTCTAAATTTTTGGCACGGCCGATTTTCTTTCCTTCAAACAGGCCAACGCTTCCCCCGGTTAGAGAATATTTTCCTTTTACGTACTTGCCGGATTTTTCCAATACCACATGTCCATTGCTGTTGGCAAGCGCTTCATCATTTTCTGCAATAAAAACATTATGCAAAAGGTAGCCTGCAAGGTTCCGGTATTTTGGATCAATTTCAATCACATTCAGTGCAGGAATGGTATTGGTAATTGATTCAACAACTTTATTATCTTCTTTTAAATTAAGCTGATCGAGTAAAAAAAAATTTGCTTTTCCCTTTTTATTTTGATCCAATAAATCCACTGCTGTTAAACCTTCTTTTAAATTGTCAACCACATAATAATTAAGATAAGGTTCCAACACATTTTCAACCGCGGTGCGGTATTCTTCCTTTACATAAATGATGTCAGAAAGGATGGGCGCGTTGAAATTCCACGCTTTATTGTTATGTAAAAATTTCACGCTTTCAGGGTAACCTTCCATTTTATCTATCAGGCTTTTCAACAGGTCGTGTTCATTTTGTTTGGCATCCAGAATACGGTTTTCCTCTGCCAGTTCAGAACGCAATTTCTCTAGCGCAGCCTGTGTTTCCAGGATTTGTTCTTTCGTAAATTCGTTGTGCTTTTTTAATTCTTCCAGCAGATTCTTCTGCTCATTTAATTCAGATTCTTTTGCTTTTTTATCTCTTTCGAGATTCGAAAGATTTCCGGTTCTCTGTGTTTGTTCTTCTTCGATCTGGGCAATCGATCTTTGCAAGTTAAAAATAGAAGTGTCCGCAACTGCTACTTTTTTTTCTGCATCAAAATGGCTCCTTTGCAACTGCATTTGTGTTTGCCGGAGCGCATCAACTGCAGTTCTTTTTGCATCATAAATATTTCTTTTCTCTTCAGAATGCTTCTTTAAGTTTTCGAGATTTTGTTTTTGTTCGACGAGTTTATTTTCTTCATCAGTGATTTGCAATTTTGAAAATTGAATGCTTTCTTCAATTCCTTTCAACTGTCCTTCTGCTTTCAACAAAAAATCTGTAAGACTGCTTGCGCGTTCCTTTAAATATTGCAATCGTTGTACACTCAGATTTTTTTTATTTTCTCTTTCACGCACTACATTATTAATATCGTTAAAAGCATGTTGCTGTTGCTGAAGCAGAATTTCTCGTTCGATCATAGCAGCTTTTTCTTTCTGCAGCGCCGCTTCTTCAGTGGCAATTTGCGCTTCCAGTTCTATGCGTTTGTCGGTTTCTGTTTTTTGCTGCTCGTTTAATTCTTTATAAGTAATATTAAAGCCTTCCAGCGCTGCTTTGGCAAGTTCAACACTCAATTCCCGATAATCTTTTTTTATCTCAAAATATTTCTCTGCTTTTTTTGCCTGGCTTTCTAAACTTTTTACCTGATTGTTGATTTCAAAAAGCAGGTCTTCAATGCGCGCCAGATCCTGTTCGGTACCATCAA
>Ga0207652_10000076_pt1 | contig 107686 bp, 93 predicted proteins | sample KBSC63BmetaG_FD_184334 | JGI IMG/M metagenome (GOLD analysis project Ga0207652, IMG submission 184334) | Corn rhizosphere microbial communities from Kellogg Biological Station, Michigan, USA - KBS C6-3B metaG (SPAdes) (version 2) | ecosystem: Host-associated > Plants > Roots > Rhizosphere ... | reverse complement strand
CTCCAGCAGTGGTTGCAGGTGCTCCAAATCCTCTGCCGGTAGCGCCGCCAACAATTGGTTGTCTTTAAGGTAAGGAGCAACATTCATGGGCAACATCTCACCGAAGTCTCCACACGATCGTGGAGCGGCCGGCCCGGTGTGCGATTCCGTACATAGAGGCAAGGCTTCTGCACGGATTCTGCGCCGTTCACCGGTGGAAGCAAGGGTTGCGAGAGAAGCCTCACCGCGACGCCCGTTGCGCCGCACGGGCCGGCGGGGTCTGGCGCCGCAGTAGCTAGCGTGCATGAAGGTGGTCCGGCTCGGTCCGGGTGGCGACCCGAGGTCGAACACAAGCCTGAACCGCGTGACATAGTGGTGCTGGCGGAATGTGCAATACACAGTCGGCCAACTGGGCGCGGCATGCCAGCGATACGCTGTTCCACCGGCCGACCGTCATCCTTGGAAAACACGCCAGGCTGCCATTTCACTGACGGGACAGAGCGTGAAATTCGGGGTTTCGCACTGGGCAACCGGGTCCGTATGCCCGATTTTGGCGCACGTAAGGCAACCCATCGTTCAGCGCATCATCGAAGATCGAAGACGCGCTTCCGATATTCCCGGCACTGCTCGAATAGTTCGGGGATTGGCAATGACCGGAGTGGTGCATTGCAGCGCGGCGGGACGATCCAAACGATGCCAGCCCGTCTCGGACGAAGCCCCGGTTTGCTTATTCAGGAAACCGTACCCGCTTTCGGATAGCGGACGCTCCGACAAACGAGCCCAATGACAGCAATGGGTCGCAGGCCGGCAATTCGCGAACATTTCTTCTGGCCCAGGTTGAGGACTCCGCCTTATCCCAACGAGATGCTGGCGATTTTGCCGTTCCTGTCCAGCGCGACGCCGAACTTGAGCAGACTGCCCGGTCCGAAGCGGATCACATAGTCGTTGAACGTCTTGCCCGCATCGGTGTGCCTGCCTTTGAAAACGAAGGCGGTGGGTTGACCATAACCTTTGAATTCGCCTGCAAGGTGCTTGGCCAAACCGGCTTTCATTTTCTTGTTGAGCTTGGGTGCGAGGTACGGCGAATCCTGATCTCCAGCCTGCAGCTGCGCGAAATAGGCTTTGGATTTGGCAGTCACTGCCGGATCCTCCCCCGCACTCGGGCGCATTGCGGCGGCGGCAATGGCAGGATTGAGATCCTCGAAGATCGCCGCGGTGATGGTCTCGCCGGGTTCGGGGTTGTCCACGAAATTCGTAAAAGCGATGACCTGTGTGCCCTGCCGCGGGAAATATTCGTTGGCCGTGGTGAATCCCAGCGACCCGCCGGTGTGTCCGATACGCGGCTGGTCGTCGATGTCGTCCACGAACAGGCCCAAGCCATAGCCGGTATCGCCTTGCGCGGTCTTGACCGACGCGGTCATCAACGCGTAATTCGCAGGCGTCACGATCTTGCCGCTTCTCAATGCGGTATTCCATTTTTCGAGATCGTCGACGGTCGATACCAGGAATCCGGCTGCCCAGCCCACCGAAGCGGCAATCGTGCGTGCGGGCTCGATCTGCCCGTGCTCGCGGTCGTAGCCAATCGCCATGTTCGGCAACGTGTTCTCTTCCGCCACGGTGAAAGTGTGCGTCATGCCCGCAGGGTCGAGCAGGTGCGTCTGCACGTAATGCCAGTAGGACTCGTGCGACACCACTTCGATGACGCGGCCGGCCAGGATGTACCCGGTGTTCGAGTATGACCAGTGACTGCCGGGCGGGAAATCGAGCGGCTTGCCGGCGATATACGACATCAGCTTGTCTAAGCTGGCCGGCTTGTCGATCGCCTTGGCTGCATCGACCGCGTCGAGGTATTCCGGCATCCCACTGGTGTGCGAGAGCAATTGCCGCAGCGTGACTTCACTTGCGTGCGGTGCGCTCCGGAGATAAGTAGAAAGCTTGTCGTCGAGATGCAGCTTGCCGGCTTCCTGCAATTGCAGAATCGCCGCGGCGGTGAATTGCTTGGTGATCGAACCGATTTCGTAATGGCTATCCACCGTGGCCGGCACGTGGCGTTCACGATCGCGTAACCCGTAGGCGTGGCGGTAAACGATGCGGCCGTGTTCGGCGATCAGTATCGTCGCACCTGGCGTGCCGGTGCGCTGCAGGACAGTTTGCACGTCGGCATCGATGCGCTTTGCCAGTTGGTCATCGATCGGCGCGGACGCGGCAGTAGCAATCAGCGACAGGCAAAGCAGGAGCAATGCGGAGAGAAATCGCAACACAGAACGAACTCCTTCCGAGACACTGAAAATGACGAAAAGGCCGCAGGTCGCGACGTGGCCGAGTCACCAGCCGCTTGGGCGTTCGACAACGCTAACTGTAATGGGCGAGGGCGACTTCCGGTCAGTGAGACGATCCATCGGCCTTCGCGGCGATCGGTAGGTAGAGGGCACTCGGATGTTGGCCGTCGTGGTAAACCGTCACGGTGACGGTGTGCGCGTCCTTCCCGGATTCATCAGCCACAGGGCCATCGCTGTTGTAGTTCTTCTCCCAATTCGGCGAATTTACCGGGCCGATCACGAGCCTCAGCCGGCTACCCGCGGTGAGTCGTCTGGCAATGAAATTGAAATGATCAAAGTCGTATCTCTCGATCACGCCCGGCTTTACGAGTGACGCGACACGCAAGCTCTTGCGATACCGCGCACGCAACATGTCCGTGGTCAGCAACTCGCTATGGCCATCGGGCGTGATGGCGTAGACGATCGCCGCGATGTCGGTGTCGGGCTGGTCGAGGGCGATCCATGCCGAGAGTTTGAAGAAGCCGGCGAGATCGATGTCATGCGCAAAGGCAGGCGTTTGATAGACCAGCAGTTTCCCTGACGAGGCCAGGAGTCCGCGGGCGCCTGTCAAGAAGTTGGGATCGGTCTCATCGCCCATGGGAAACCATGCGGGAGACTGAACATCGAGCGGGTTGTAGACGTAGTGATCCGATCGATTTGCGCTGCCGGGGTTGCTGGCTGTCAGGCTGCCCGACGCAAATACGTCATTGGCAGCGCCGTTGATCGAGGCCAGATACATCGGCCGCATCGCGGACGTGACCGCAGCGAGCGAGCTGGCGTAATGCCATTGGCCGACGCCATCGCCGAAAAGGTAATAGGCCACCTTGTTCTTGAGGAACGCCGGCTTGCTGCCGCCCTTCATCGTCCAGTCGTACCAGCCCTTCTGGAGCCGGTTCATGTCGATGAGGCTGGCATTGCCGAATTTGATGCCGCCATATTCGGCGCTGGGTACGCGAGTCCCGTAATGATCCCACGGACCGATGATCAGGTAGTGCTTGGATTTGGCGGCAGGCGACGCATATTGGAGGTGCTCTTGATAGAACGAGAGCGCACCGGGTTGGTCGTCATCGTACTGGCCGGTAATGGTCAGGATGGGCAGATCGATTCTGCCAAATTGCCGTGGGGTTGGGTTGTAGCTGTCCCAGTAGGCATCGGCGGACGGATGGGCCAACCAAGTCTGGAAGGCTGGCGAGGGATTGCCCACGATGGCGTCGAGCTCCCGGAATGGGCGATGACCCAGATACATCTCGCCGAACTTTTCCGTCCAGAACCCGTCGTCATCGAATATGCTTTCCTGCGAGGTGTGTCCGCCGGTCAAGGTGATCCATTGCATGTCGTACGAATAGTGGATGTTTCGAAAACCCGGGAAATCGACTCCCGGCCGTGGCGAGGAAGCAGGCACAATCGTCATCAGGTGCGGTGGCAAATTCCTGGCCGTGGCCCATTGGTCGTAACCTGCGTAAGAACCGCCCCACATCGCCACCTTGCCGTTGCAGTAGGGCTGTCGCGCCAACCATTCGACCACCTGGGGTCCGTCGTTGGTTTCCTGCAATAACGGCGTGAAGCTTCCTCCGGAATTGCCACGGCCGCGCACATCGACGGTGAGGAACACGTACCCATGCGAGGCGAAATACATCCCGCGGTCGTGATATGTGATGAGATATACGGCGTGAGAGTGAAGACGCACGGTAGCGGGGCCTGTTGTTTCTCCGGCCGATAAACCGTAGCGGCGAGTTCAACCCCGTCGCGCAAGGGAATCTTGACGCCCCACTGGAAATCGACGGCACTGTATTTGGCCGGCGTGGACCATTGCGGCTCGGGCGAGCCGGCCAGGCAAGTGGTCGAGCACAGCAGCGTCAGCACAAGAATGGCAATCCACTGAGACATTTCCTGTTCCTCGTTCTATAGCTGGTGACGTCGGTTGCGGCGGCACGCCCGGGTTTCGCTGGATCAGCGACCGGAATGGGCGCGGACCATCGTGGCCCCTCGGGGAGGCCTGAACAGTCAAGCAATGCGGTGGTTTGGAATCGTCCGAGCGTGTAGGGTTGGACGTTTCAGGCGGTCGCTTCGTCCACTTCGCCTGATCCAGCGAGCCGCGCACGCCGGAATTCACTCGGCGTGCGCCCCGTCATGCGCTTGAACACGGCGTTGAAGGTCGATTTGCTGCCAAAACCGCAGGCGAACGCCACCTCCAGGATGGTTCGCCGGTCAGCGGGGTCAGCCAGGCAGCGCTCCGCCGCCGCCACACGGAAGCCGTTCACGAACTCGAAGAAGTTCTGGTGCAGCCCTTGGTTGATGGCCTGCGAAATGTAATTCGACGGCCAACCACTGCATCGACTCAAAGTCTGGAGGTCGAACCGGCTGTCCACGTAGAGCCGATCTTTCTCCATCAGTTGAGCAAGGTCGGCCGCCATCTCGACACATTGTTCCGCATTCAGTCCGGAACGCGCATAGGACGGTGCCCCGTTCACCGTTGGCTGCTCCACGGGCAATGTTTCCGCAGGTCCCGACGAAGCCATCCGAGGAAGGTGCAGCCCGAACCAGGCCAAGCCGAACAACGCCAAGGTACCGAAGACATCCGATGCAGCGCTCTGCCACGGACTTTCCAGTAGCCCCGCGATCTCATAGACCCGGTCCATCAACATCAGACCCCAGATCACGCCGTTGAGTGTGAGAAGCCCATACAGCCAACTCAGGCGCAACACTGCTTCGTCAGCGTTTGCCTGTTCGAGCAATGGTCGTTCGGCGCGGACACGCCGGACCGCCAGAGCAAGATAAAGCAGTCCTTGGAATACCCATACGTGGTAGGTGATCTTGAAGACCAAGCCGCCCACAGGGGACGTATCGAAGGCAAACTCGGCATTGCACACCGAAACCACGAACACCAATCCACATGGGATCAGGTGCCAAAGAACGCGTCGAGTGATTGCTGGGAAGGCCGGTGAAACCACCGCGACAATGCAGCCGTAGAGAAACGGTCCGAGGAGATAGGCGATGGGCACATTGGCTACATGAAGCCAGCGCACAAATTCGGCCGTTAGCGATCCGTACCCTGCATCCCAAACGAGGCCAACTACGCTGTCAACGGACAGACAGACGAAATAAGCCGCAAGAAACAGCCCTGCATGTGATCGCTTCGAACCGACGCAGGATGCAGCGGTCAGCGCACACAACCCCAAAGTGACTGCCGTACAAGCGAAATCCAGCAGCGTCAATGTAGTCACGCCCATACCTTCGACGCAGCATGCCCCGTCCGCGCCAAGTAGCTTATTGGTCGACGCCCGGAGCGGCAATGGCAAAAAACACCAATCCGAGCGAATCTTCCGTGTCAGCGTGGCAAGTCGAATAGTGAAAGCCGACGAGATGTGCTTTCGTCCGCTTCAGGTCACCGCAGCATCAGCGGCATGCTGGATGCCATTGCGCAGGGTTGTGAAACCGAATCTACTCCGTTGGAGAGGTTTGCTTGGGTCGATGAGCGCTTCGCGCTCGCGAGCGCCGCGGTCGCGCGTTACGGCGCAGTGCGGCCAACTCCTGCCGTTCGACCTCTTCAACTGCATGACGCAAAGCTGACGTTCATGCCGCGACGGGGTCAAATTCACTCTCCGACCCCACGCCATGAAGTGAGCCTAACGCCGTTCTCGCCATTCGTCGCAAGTGCCAGCGCCGATACCGCGCAAATTGTCCTTTTTCATCGCCGATGTCCACTCTGAAGCGACCCTCAAGGCTTGCGCGAGGCGGCATACGCTGCGGCCGCGATCATGTCCCTCAACGACAGATGTGAGGCTTCCTGCTGCATCGGCGCGGCGGCGGTGTTGGCGCGCCCGCCGAGCCGAAACAGGATCAGCTCGCGAATGATGTAGGTCGGCGAGCGACTCGCGAGCGGCGGGATGTCGCCAACGCCGCGCAGGTCGGAACCGTGGCAGGATTCGCAAGGCAGCGCCTCGCCGGCACCCTTCGAGGCGATCACCGCACCGCGCGCGATGCTGCCGGGCGGCACGTAAGCAACAAAACCAAACCGCGTGTCACGCAACTCGGTGCGTGCGATGTCGGTGGACGTCTCGATGATGCGATTACCGATCGGCTCGCGCGCGTTGCCGGTGTCGGCGACCAGGATAAAATGCACCATGTGCGTCTTCGGCACGGTCGCGGTTTCGATCACCTGCGTCCATGGTTTGTAGTGCAGACTGGAAAAGTATCCCGCGGCCTGCTTAAGGTCCGCATCCGTGACATGGGTCGCCTCGGCCGGCATGAAGCGCGCCATTTCCGGACTTCCGCTGACGCGCTTGCCGCTGCGAAACGCCTTCACTTGTTCGATGATGTACGCGGCCGGCAGTCCCGCCAGTGGTGCGTTCTCCGGCCTGCCTTGTCCTGTCGGCAGATGGCAGAACGCGCAGGCCCACGCCGGCTTGCGTCCCCGCGCGACAATGCGCGGCATCGGCGGATGATCCTGCGGAAACCAGTCCGGCGCGCCGAACATGTGGTCATAGTCGGCGAGCGTGTACGTGCGCGCACTGCCTGGCACGTGCAGCGGTTTGTGCATGCCCGGCATTGGCGCATGCGCAGCGGGCGGTGGATTGAGCGGAAACGCCCATTCCATCGCGGCACGCAATTCGGCGTCGGGCGGCGTCGGTGCACTTTGTGCGAACACGAACGTCGACAGTCCCGTGGCCAGGGCCGCCAGCAGCATGGGTAACTTGGACGTGAGCATGCGATTTACTCCGCCGTGTGTTTCGAACCGGGAGCCAGCTTCGTCGAACGTGGCAGGAACACCTGCCAGCCTTGCGCATGCCGGTGCAACACCGCGCTTTCCAGATAGCGCTAATGTTTGATTGCCTGTCCGTTGCGGATTTCGGAAATCAGTCCTGCTGCAGATCCGACATCGTACCACTGTCCAGAATCAGGTAGTTTTGCGTGCACAGATTGCGATAGCGGGCTACGTCATGACCGGCCCACGCAGCGTAATACGCGACGATAATCGGTTGGCTGTGGCCACGTCGTTCGGACTCGCGGCAACGATTCCGCCCTGCGAATGCAGCGCGGCGACGCTGGGCAGCCGATGTCGTCCTACTGATGTGACATTGCGTGCTCAACGGTTCGCCCTCCAGCGCAGCCGCAAACTGGCCTGCCCGAAACCGGCCGTTCGTCACCGTCTCCTTGGGGTCGATGTCGCCCGTTCTCGTCCTCACTGGAGCGAGGGTTCGCCGCAGGGACGCTGACCGGCCAGAAGCGGACCCCCAGTCGCGAAGCTGCAAATCCCGTGACGCCTTGGGCGATTGGGAAGCCGAGGCAGTGGCCGCGGGCACTGCTAGCGTGTTGGCCGCTCCCCTCCAAAAAAAGTCATCAGGGTCAAGAGGGCCCCAGCCCAGTAGAGGCGACGGGTAGACTCTGCTGGGGAGGCAGGCAATCGTGACAGGAGCGATGGGATGAGTCGGGATCGGGACATTGAGCGCACGATCCAAGACGGCGAACGCAACCAGGACACCAAACGCCTGATCCACAATTGGTGCCGTCATGCCCGCGTCGAGAAGTTTGGCGGGACGGGGATTATCGAGATGCAGACTGGCCTGCCTATCGGACATCACGCAATGGTGTGCGATTTTGCGTCGGCCTCGGGCATGGCGACCTGGCTGCTGGAAGAGTCTGCGGTGCGCTTCCATGATGCTAATTGCGTGGGCTGCCCGCATCGGGTGCCGGTCGCGCTGCCCAACCTCGCCATATTGGTTGCGCGGCGCGACTCTGACCTTCAAGACGCGGAGGCGCGTGCGCAAGAGGCGCAACGCATTAAGGAGGCGGCGTTTCAGGTGCGTGCGGCCGTCCGCGCTGAGTTGCGTGCGACCCTGCCGGTGCTTGCAAAAGCCTTCATGGACGATCTGGATCGACTCGACCGCGAACGCAACGAGCAGGCGGCAACCCGCTTGATCGAGAGCGCCCACTTGGCGCCGGAAATTCTCGTGCCGGCCCTCACCGAGTACCTGTTCTCGGTCCTAGAAGGCGATGACCACTGGCTTGAGTCGGCGGCGCTGACCATCTTGGCCGACACGGCAGACCAGCCGAGACTGGTCCGCTGCGCGATGAAGTGCCTGCGCCAAGGGCATGCGCTCAAGTCCGCCGCGGCGGCGGTGGCGCAACGGCTGGACCAAGTCGATGCTGCCGATGTGCCCGAAGCGGTCATAGGCTTGGCATACGTCGCCTCGCCGCCCCGCTCGGAGTTCTGGCGCCCGCCCCACGACGACGGCGATCCCAGTCCACTGACGCAGGTGGCGGATCGGTTTCCCGAGGCTGTCGAACGCGGCCTCCTCGCGTTGCTCACCCGCCGCGATCGCCTGCACGTGGGCGTGACCAGCCGGGCGATGGGCATCCTGATCGCTCGGAACATTCGCTGGATCCGCCCCTTCCTGCGTCCGCTGGCGGCGCATCTGTCCCGGCTGGACGTGTTGGTCGAGTTCGAACGCGAGTCCGATCTGCGCCCAATCGTTCACGACCTCCAAGTGGCTTTATCCCTTGCCTTTCTAGCTGGCCCCGACTTGGCCGATGACGAACTGATGCGCCAGTTCGAAAGCGCCTCGGACGATGGCGAAGGTCGCGTGGCAGGCGTCTACGAGCACGTGTTGCGTCACGCGCATCGCGATCGTGACGCCAAACCGGTGATCGACCCCACCTACACCCAAGCGTTCGGTGTGGCGATCCGGCGACTGGCTGCGCTGTCGGCCACGTCCGACAACAACGAAGTCTCCCAACAGGTTCTGAGCGCGTTTCGGCATCCGGGTGCAGCGCTCGCACCTGCCGCGAAAGCGGCGATGGACGTGCTGCTGGGCACGGCCGCGGTCCTGGATTCTAAGCTTCAGACACCGGAGCCGGAGCCCAGCGTCCTGACGCGACCCGATCCGTTGGCAGAAATGGAGCGGGCCAATCGCCGCTCGAGCCTGTGGCACCTGCGCGCGGCGTCGCTTGCGCTGGCCATCCACGGCGCACTAGCCGATGCCGAAGGTCTAGTGCACTTCGAGGCGTTTCTCAGTCAACGCGGCCTGCTCGGCGATACGTTCGAGGCGGCGATCGTGCGGGAGAGCGCGCCATTGCTCGCGACCAGCGCCGGGCTGAAGGCCATGCTGCCTTACCTGTACGGCGCGATGGTCGGCGCCTCGGTCGCAGGTCGCGCCGCAGCCGCCGACGCGCTCAAGGACATCGGCAGCCAGCGATTCGCCGATCTGCCCGACCTGGTCCCCGATAGCCTGGTCCTGATGCTCTTCGATCCCTACATCATCGTGCACAAGGCTGCAGTTCAGGCGCTGGGCCGACTTCGGCTTTCGGCCCACTTCCACCGCATGGTGGCCGCTGCCCTGGATAACCTGATCGTCGCCTACCGCGGAGGCGACGATCCGGAGTTCCTGCTCGAATGCATTGAGGCGAAGGTGACGACCTACCGCGGCGATGGCTCCTTGTCCGAAGAGCAAGGCCAGGTGCTGCTAGCGCTCATAGCGGAACTGGAGCCCTCGGTGCTTTTGCGAAGCGGACACCACTACTTCCTCAGGGAGTTTCAGCACCTCGACGGCTGGGCAGCGTTGGTCCTTGGCTGGGTCGGCCAGTGCCGTCAAAACTACGAACTCGAGCACGCGCTGGAGCTGGTGGCGAATCTTCCCCTGGGCGCGTGCGCGCCCAATCTCGCGGCGATCCTGGAGGCGGTGGCAACCGACCCGAGCAACTCCCAGCTGTGCAGCACGTTCGTGGAACTGCTCACGCGCGATCGCGCCTGGCAGGGCGCGACGCAGGTGGCCGAGTTGCACGTAGCCGCTTTCCCAGACACCGTGCGCGAGCGCTCTCGGCGACTGCAGGCGCAGCAGCTCGAGCGCCGCGTCCGCTTCGAATACCTGATCAGCGCGGGACAGCTGGACGAGGCCGTGGCGCTGGGCCAAGCCTGGATGCAAGCCGACGACGAGCTGGCGCAAATGTTCAAGAACGATGAAAAATTCCCTTTCTTCTGAGTCCTTGCAGCCACGACTGCAAGCCGTGGAGGCCTTGGCGGCGATCGCGCATGGTCATTGGCCGCACCACGATCTCAAAGCGCTGGCCGTGGCCCTGGACGCAATGTCTGCGGCCGTGTCGAGTGCGGCGGCCGCCACGGCGTACAACGCCTTCGGCGGCATTCTGCGTATCGTCGACATGCTGGCGCATTGGCGCCGGGCGGTGCTCGAGGCTGAGCCGGACGCGGATCGGTATGTGCGCAGCGCCCGCGAACGTTACCGGCTCTGGTTGAACGACTACAATCAAAGCGATGCCGCGGCGCAGCTGCGTGAAGCCGTCGCAGGCTTGGCGACTCTGGAATCGACCGAACAAGTCGCCGACTTCGCCCGCGCGCTCACCGCGGTGCCGCTGCCCATCGGGATCTTCGTGCAACCGGTGAAACCGGACTGGCCTGTCCAGGCGGACCTGGCGCGCCCGAAAGAAGAACGGTTGGTCGACCTGACCGTCGCGTTCTTGAAGTTCCAGTTCGACGGGCAACCGGCCGCGGAAGTGCACCAGCTGGCAGCCCGGAAAGTGCACGACCTGGAGATCGAAGTGCGCGTGTCGCGCTGGCCTCGAGACAAGCGCGAACTGCGGCTGACGCCGATCTCCGTAGAGCCGAAATCGACCTACGACTTTCCCAGCTTTCAGTTTCAAAAGCCCGACGGCGACGCACCATACACGATGCGGCAGAACGGCCGCGCCGCGTTGCTGCTGCCCCAGGGCATGCACGCACGTCCCTTCGAGTTCAAATACACCGCCGAGTTCATCCCCGAGCGCGGGGATCAACCGGTGGCCGTCGTGGGCCACCGCACGCTGATCGTGGACGGTGCCGACGCCTCCAAGCTGCAGGTCTGCGGCTATCCAGGGTTGGACCAAGCGCTGTACACACTGCGTGACACGCTGCGTCGCCGCCCCGGCGTGCCGCAATCGGAAACCGCCGATGCGCTGCTCGTGCTCGGCGCGCTGTGCAATCTGGCCGGCCGTGCGGTTCAGGACGCCGAGTTCAAAGGACGATGGGATGAAGCTGCGTTTCAACGGTACGTGCGCGCAGAGTTGCGTCGCCATCCGTTGATCGGCGCGGATCTGGACGAGCACGCCCATGCAGCCGGCGGCATCACCGATCTGTCATTGCGCGGTATGCCGATCGAGCTCAAGGCCGTCGACACGCTGATCAGTTCAGTGGATCAGTGTGACCCCTTCTTCGCCCAGACCGCCAGCTATGCCGTCGCCAAGTCCAAACGCACGGCCATCTTGTGCGTGCTCGACAGCAGCGAGAAGAAGACGGCGCCGGTCCCGCCCGAGAAGCTATTGGGCCTCTGCACCCACGCCCACGGCGCAGTGTTGATCTGCGTGCTCGTGATCCAAGGTCATCTGGCTCGGCCGAGCGCGTTGTCGCGTTAAGGACGCCTCGGCGTTGCTCTCTTACGCCACGCGTCCGGCGGCCCTGCTTCGAGCAGGGGCTGGGTTTCGACTCCAAAATTATGTCGGCCGATCGGGCGATAGCTTATCGGCAGGACCTTATCGACACCGGGGGTCTGTCTGCGATAGCGCGAGGCGCACAAAACGATCCGTTTCGCAGGTTGCCATTCTTATTGCCTCTTATATCGCTAGCACATAAACGACTGCATTGGGTCGATAGTGACAGTTGCTTTCATCGTTTCCTGGGGAATCGGAATTCTCTGACCAAGAGCTTGAGCCACAAGCGAGCCTCCAACGCAGCAATGGTCATCGTATCGATGCCAAGCCACAACATCAGAAAATTCCGTGCTTTACACTGGCAAGAAGCTCCAAGATACGATAGCGTTTCCCAGCGGCAAGCGTTGCATAGACGTTGGATTCGTCGTCAAACTAGGTTTTGGCGAGGTAGCTGGCCGCGGCCTGCCGCCGCCCAAAGAGCTCCAACAGTGCTGCCACGAAATCAGGATCAATTGCTTCCAGCCGATCGAATGCTCCGTCGGCGACACGCTGAAAGACTTGTTGTGCACTGTCGATGCTGGCCGATAACTCGGCAAGCGAACGCAGATCATGGTTGTCTGTCATGTCGTTCCTCGAACGGTTTGCGACGGCACCGTGCCACCGCATCAGTAGCACGCGGACCCTTCACCAACTTCACGTGAGTTATCGGTCCACAGGCGATCTCAAGGGCCCGATGCACGAATTTCGTGCGGCTTCCCTTGTGGTTCGTTATGTGTGATGAGGTGTCCGGCCGCTATCTTGTTTGCACACGTGTCGGCGGGTGTTCCGGCCATTCAAGGCGCGTGGAATTTCGCAGCGGACCGAACGGGCACTCCGCGTCCCACGGACCGGCTTCTTCCGGCGCCACCAGCCCAACGCCCAGCCCGGTCAAGTGCCGGCCATCAAGTCGATGTTCTCGACGGTCGGGAAGTGGCGGGCAATTGCGACAGCACGTTGTCTTACTTCAAGCGGCAGGCTCTCATCGCGCGCCAGCTCGATGAAAAACCCACCTGCCCAGAGAAGCGCTCTGGTTCGTTCATGCGGCATGGTCATAGCACAGCCCTCAGCGTCGCGCAAAGACAGGTTGCCCCCATGCTGTCTCACCGCTTGCGAACCAAAAGGCACTCGGGCCGCCTTTCGCCGCATACATCGCACACACCGCCCGTACGCCCATTTCTCATGCTTTTCCTGCAACGCAAGCTTATGCGCGAAAAGGCACCTCCAGCGCAAGCTTATGCGCAACGCTCGCGCAAGCTTATGCTGCGAGGTCTGGCCGAAAAGCCCATCGCAGCTAGGCACCCCGCGCAAGCTTATGCGCTACGGGACAAGAAGAACCAGAGAAAACAAGCGTTGCAAGCCGAATAAAGATCTTCTTCGGACGCTGCCCATCCTTTGCCAACAACACGACCATTGCTAAGGCATGGACAGGCGCCCTTGGAATTCAGGCCGACGGCGAGGTGCCGGGGCGTGACGTCGCAGAATTAGCAAGACAACTCTCGCTGATCTTGCCACAGCTTGACCTTCTGGATGCACGTCTTCGTGCCGAGCACCCATTGATGAGCGCTAGCACCACGTCTCATCAAACAAACCGGTTGCGAATATTTGTTGGCAGGTGCTTGACGAATTTGCAAGCCCCGTGGACGAATGTAAAAAACGACCTTTCACCAGACTTGATGAAATGCTTGGAATTCTGGGATGAGTTGATCAAGAAAGATGAGACTGTAATTTCGAATAAAGAATTGAACGATTTACTTGTCTCGCTTCGTGAACTGCGTAACCAAATTGAAGCAATTGACTCTAATCCGGAATTAAAGAGAGTTTTGGCCAAAATAGTCGAAGTGTTAATTCGTGGCATCATTGATTATCATCTTGTTGGTGAAGACGCCGTTAGAAATGCTGCGAGAGAAGCTTTTTCTTTCATCCTCACGAACGAAGATTTAATTCGAAATAATTCTGATTGCGTGCCGGTCAAGTCCTTGGCCTTAGTCTGGGACAAGTTTATGCATGCTTGCCAAACCGTGATTTTTGCGGATGGATTGATTCACGCAGCGGGAACAGCAATACAAATCGGTGGCGGGTTTCTGAAGTTGATAGGCCATAATGCTGGCCCGTAGCTCACCTAGAGTCCGTAGGGCGGGAGAAATACAGCGCATGCCACCGCTCGCGCACCACGAAAGGCGGGATTGTTCGCATCATCCATGATGCTCACCCCTCGCTAGCGCTCGGGGCCCGCCTGCGGCGGTCCAGTCGTTCCAGACGAATTTGTCGCCGCTGCGCGGCTGCTCCCGCCCTACTCACGCGGCTAGGTATCCGGATACTTCACGGTCGCATCAAGTGGTACGAAAAAACTGTTCGCGAATCCGCGCACCGCCGCTGATGACCGCACCTGCCGTGTAGACTCGAAGTCCTGACGCCATCACGGTTTGATCGTGGGCGCGGGGCCACCGATCCGGATTTTCCTGGCGATGCCGTACGGCTTGATCTCAACCGTGATCCTGTTGCTGCCGTTCGCGGCGGCGCTGGCGACGCCGCTGATCGGCCGGGGCAACCGCAGGCGGACGACCTGGTTGATGACCGGCACGGCCGCGCTTTGCCTGGTCCTGTCGGCGCTGTTGTTCCCCGCGATCGCGAATGGCGAGGTGCTGCGCCAGACGTTCGCATGGGCGCCGGGGCTGGGGCTCGATTTCACGCTGCGGGTGGACGGAATCGCGTGGCTGTTCCTGATCCTGGTCAGCGGCATCGGCCTGCTGGTCGGCATCTACGCGACCTATTACATGCCGCGCGAGTACCCGCTGGTGCGGTTCTTCTCGCTGCTGCTGGGCTTCATGGGCGCGATGCTGGGCATCGTGGTGTCGGGCAACGTGATCCAGCTGGTGTTCTTCTGGGAACTGACCAGCTTGTTTTCGTTCCTGCTGATCGGCTACTGGCACCACGGCAGATCGGCGCGCGACGCCGCCCGCACGGCATTGATCGTCACGGTCACTGGCGGATTGTGCCTGCTGGCCGGCGTGCTGGTGCTGGCGCACGTCGCAGGCAGCTACGACGTCGACGCGATCCTCGCCGCGGGCGACCGCATCCGGCAGAGTCCGTTATACCTGCCCGCACTGGTGTTGATCCTGCTCGGCGCGTTCACCAAAAGCGCGCAGGTGCCGTTCCATTTCTGGCTGCCGCAGGCGATGTCGGCGCCCACGCCAGTGTCGGCGTACCTGCACTCGGCGACGATGGTGAAGGCCGGTGTATTCCTGCTGCTGCGCTTCTGGCCGGTGCTGGCGGGCACCGAGGCGTGGTTCTGGGTCGTGGGCGGCGTGGGCCTCGCGACCATGCTGGTGGGCGCGTGGGCCGCGACTTTCCAGCACGACATGAAAGCGGTGCTGGCGTATTCCACCATCAGCCATCTGGGCCTGATCACGATGCTGGCCGGGCTCGGCAGCACGCTGGGCGTGGTGGCGGCGATCTTCCACACCATCAATCACGCCACCTTCAAGGCGTCGTTGTTCATGGCCGCGGGCGCGGTGGACCACGAAACCGGCACGCGCGATTTGCGGCGGCTGGGCGGCTTGCGCCACGTGATGCCGATCACCGCGACGCTGGCGGTGATCGCCGGCGCGGCGATGGCGGGCGTGCCGCTGCTCAACGGATTCCTGTCCAAGGAAATGTTTTTCGCCGTGGCATTGGGGGCCAACCATGGCTTGGCGCTGGATGCGCTGACGGTGCTGGTTGCGGTGGCCGCGGCGGCGCTCGGCGTGACCTATTCGTTGCGGCTGGTGGGCGGCGCCTTCTTCGGGCCGCCGCGGCACGATTTCCCGCGCGCGCCGCACGAGCCGCCGCACTGGATGCGTTTCCCGATCGGGATCCTGGCGTTGGCGTGCCTCGCCGTCGGGATCTTCCCGGCGTGGGCGGTCGGTCCGATCCTGCGCGCGGCTGCGGGGTCGGTACTGGGTCCGCAACTGCCGGCCTACAACCTGGCGATCTGGCACGGCTGGACGATGCCGATGCTGATGAGCGTGATCGCGTTCCTCGCCGGATGCACATTGTATGTCGCGCTGCGCCGGCGCATTGCCGCGCGCGACAGCACGCCGCTGATCGACCGGATCCATGCCCTGCACGGATTCGAGCGCGCGCTGGCGTTCCTGACGACCACCCTGCCCGGCCTGCAAGCGAAGATCTTTCCGGGCCGGAAGCTGCAGGTGCAATTGCTGCTTGTCGTGTTGCTGGCGGGCATCACTGGTTTCTTTGCCGTCCAACCGTTGCCGGCGCCCGTCGCAACTGGCATGCACGTCGACCCGGCATTCGCGCTGCTGTGGCTGCTCGGTGTGGCCTGCGCGATCGGCGCAGCCACGCAGGCCAAGTTCCATCGCATGGCGGCGTTGATCCTCACGGCCGGCACCGGCCTGGTGGTGTGCATCACCTTCGTGTGGCTGTCGGCGCCGGACCTTGCGGTGACGCAACTGGTGGTCGAATCGGTCACGACCGTGTTGCTGTTGCTGGGGCTGCGCTGGCTGCCCAAGCGCATCCAGGGACTGGCGCCGCGGGGCCGCGCCGCACGCTATCGCCGCATCCGTGACGCGATCGTCGCGATCGGCGTCGGGGTGGGCATCGCGATCCTGGCGTACACGGTGATGAATCACCTGGTCGCCGACACGGCATCGCGTTTCTTCCTCGAACAGGCCTTGCCGGGCGGGGGCGGGCGCAACGTGGTCAACGTGATCCTGGTGGACTTCCGCGCGCTGGATACGCTCGGCGAGATCACCGTGCTCTCGATCGTGGCGCTGGCGGTGTTCGCGCTGCTGTGGCGGTTCCGGCCCGCCGTCGAGAGCATCGGCTCGCCGCGCAAGCGCGACGGCGCCGCCCCTGTGCAAAACGAAATCGATGCCGGCCATCGGCAACGTGCATGGGCCGATCAGTTGGCGATCCCGGGCTTGGTCATCCTGCTGGCGGCGCCGCTGATCGCGCTGTTCGCGCTGCACCTGTTCCTGCGCGGGCACGACCTGCCCGGCGGCGGATTCGTCGCCGGCATCACCGTGACGATGATGCTGATCGTGTTGTACATGGCTGCCGGCGCGCGCTGGGTGGAAGCGCGCCTCAAGGTCGCACCGGTACGCTGGATCGGCGCGGGCCTGCTGCTGGCGATCGCCACTGGCCTGGCCGCCGTCGCGCTGGGCGATCCGTTCCTCACCTCGTACCACGGACACTGGACGCTGCCGGTGCTCGGCGACATTCCGTTCAACAGCGCGCTGCTGTTCGACCTCGGCGTGTTCGCGGTCGTGTCCGGTGCCAGCGCACTGATGCTGGTGGTGCTGGCGCACCAGTCGCTGCGGCGCGTGGTCCATGTACCCGACGATGCACCGCGCGGCGCCGGGGAGGCGGAGTCCTGATGGAAGCCGTGCTCGCGATCGCGATCGGCGCCCTCGCGGGTTCAGGCGTGTGGCTGCTGCTGCGTCCTCGCACGTTCCAGGTGATCATCGGCCTGACGTTGATTTCCTACGCGGTCAACCTGTTCATCTTCTCGATCGGCGGCCTTCGCGTGGGCGCCGATCCGGTCCTCGCCGACGGCGCGGCGGATCTTTCCCGCTACGCCGATCCGCTGCCCCAGGCGCTGGTGTTGACCGCGATCGTGATCGGCTTCGCCACCACGGCGTTGTTCCTGGTGGTGCTGCTGACGTCGCGTGGCCTCGCCGGCAACGACCACGTCGATGGCGAGGATGGCACCCCATGAACGGCGCGCTCGCGATCGCCCCTGTCCTGATCCCGCTCGCGGCCGCGGCCGTGCAAGTGTTGCTGGGGATCCGTTTGCGGCGCCTCCGCACCGGCTTGAGTTTCCTGTCGTGCCTCGCGATGGTGGCCGTCGCCGCGATGCTGATGATGTCGGCGTCGGACGGCGAAGGCGCGACGCTGGTGTACAGCCTCGGCAACTGGCCCGCCCGGTTCGCGATCGTGCTGGTGGTGGACCGGTTGTCGGCGCTGATGCTGCTGCTCACCGCGGTGCTGGCGCTGGCGGTGCTGCCCTATGCGCTGGGTCGCTGGCAGCGCATGGGCCCGCACTTCCAGCCGCTCGTGCAATTGTTGCTGGTGGGCTATAACGGCGCGTTCCTGACCGGCGACCTGTTCAACCTGTTCGTGTTTTTCGAGGTGCTGCTGGCCGCGTCGTATGGTTTGGCGCTGCACGGCTCCGGTGCGCGCCGGGTCGGCGCCGGCCTGCACTACATCGCGATCAACCTGACGGCTTCGATGCTGTTCCTGATCGGCGTCGGCCTGATCTTCGGCGTCACCGGCACCTTGAACATGGCGGTGCTGGCGCATTTGATTCCCGGGCTCACCGGCACGCCGCGCGCGCTGATGCACGGGGGCGCGGCGCTGCTGGGACTGGCGTTCCTGATCAAGGCGGCAGTCTGGCCGGTCGGTTTCTGGCTGCCGCGCACATACTCGGCCGCGATCCCACCGGTCGCGGCGCTGTTTGCGGCGATGACCAAGCTCGGCATCTACGTGATCCTGCGTCTTAGCCTGCTGTTCTTCGGTGCCGATGCCGGCGCTGCGTCGGCGCACTTCGGCAGCGAATGGCTGCTGTGGCTCGGGATCATCACGCTGGTGGGGGGCAGCATCGGCATGCTCGGGGCGCGCGATTTGGGCAAGCTCGCCGCGTATTGCGTACTGGTGTCCTCGGGTACGCTGCTGGGCGCGGTCGCGCTGCACAGTCCGGCGGTGACCGCGGGCGCGCTGGCGTACCTCGTGATTTCGGTGCTCGGCATCGCCGCGTTCTTCCTGCTGGCCGGCCTCGTCGCGCCGCGCGAGGCCCACGACGGCGCGGCACAACTGGAACCGTACGATCCCGCGATCGACGCGCTATTCGCCGCCGAGGACGAGCGGCGGGTGACGAGTCCGTCACCGGTCGTGATCCTCGCCGCGTGCTTCCTCGCGTGCGGCCTGCTGCTGGCGGGACTGCCGCCGCTGTCGGGCTTCATTGCGAAGTTTGCGCTGCTGGCGCCGATGCTGGGACACGGCTTCGGCGCCGCCCTGCTGTTCGCGCTCGCGATCGCGGCGGGGCTGTGCACGGTGATCGCGATGGCACGCGCCGGCATCCAGATTTTCTGGGCCGACGAGGACCGGGAATTCCCGCGCGTCGAACCGGGCGAGACGGTTTCCGTCGTGGCGCTGCTGGGCATCTGCCTCGTGCTCACCTTCGTGGTCGCCGCGCCGTGGAACTACCTCGCTGCGACCGCACGACAGATCCATGCACCCGGGCATTACATCCACGCGGTGACGGGCCAGGCCACGGAGGCAAGGCCATGACGCGCTGGTTGCCGCACCCGTGGTTCGCGCTTTGGCTGCTGGTGGCGTGGCTGCTGTTGCAGCAAAGCCTCGCCGCGTCGACGATCGCGCTCGGGATCGTGCTGGCGCTCGCGCTGTCCTGGGCGCTCGGCAAGCTGGACCTGCCGAGGGTGCGCGTGCGCAGTCCGGGGACCTTGCTGATGCTGCTCGCGCGGGTGTTCGGCGACATCGTCCGTTCCAACATCGCGGTGGCGAAGATCATCGTCTCGCCCCGGCCGCGCTTCACCTCCGGATTCGTCGCGATCCCGCTGGAGATGACCCATCCGTACGCGCTGGCGTTGCTGGCCTGCATCATCACCGCGACGCCGGGCACGATCTGGGTCAGCCACGATTCGCAGCAGCGCAAGCTCGTGATCCACGTGCTCGACCTCGTCGACGAGGCCGCCTGGGTCGCCAACATCAAGCGACGCTACGAACAGCCGCTGCTGCGGATATTCCGATGACCTCCACCCTCTCAATCGCCGCCGTCATTGCTGCCAAGTTCCTGCTGTTGCTGGGCATGGGCATGGCCCTCGTGCGGATGGTGCGTGGTCCGCGTGCGCAGGACCGGGTGTTGGCGCTGGATGCGTTGTACATCGACGGCATGTTGCTGCTGCTCACCATCGGCATCCGCACCGGCAGCATTCTTTATGTCGAAGCCGGGTTGATCATCGCGTTGCTCGGCTTCGCATCGACCGCCGCGTTCGCCAAGTTCCTGCTGCGCGGCGAGGTGATCGAATGAACGCGCTGGCGTCCGTGCCGTCGTGGGTCGCGCTGGTGATCGGCGTGCTGGTGTTCGCCGGCGCGCTGCTGGCGTGCATCGGTTCGGCGGGCCTGCTGCGCCTCACCACGTTCTACCGCCGCGCGCACGCACCGACGCTCGGCACCACGCTCGGCATGTACCTGGTGCTGGCCGGAACCATCGTGTTCTTCTGGGCGGGCGAGGGCAGGCCGGCGCTGCACGTGATCCTGATCGGCGTGTGCGTCAGCATCACCACGCCGATCTCCCTGATGCTGCTGGCGCGTGCCGCGCTGGAGCGCGACCGGCGCGAAGGTGCAGCGGGCGTGCCGGCTGCCGAGCCGCCCGCAACCGCAACGGATGAAGGCGGGTCGCGCCACTGATCGCGTATCCTGCGCGTCAACCTCCACCACGCGACATCATGGACGCCTTCAGCTACCTCTCGGTTCTGATCTCGATCATCGTCGGCCTTGCGGTGACGCAGGTGTTGCAGGGCTTCCGCGCGCTGATGCTGGCCCGTTCGCGGGTACGCGTGTATTGGCCAGCGCTGGTGTGGGCGGTGCTGGCGCTGGTGATCTGTGTGCAGGTGTGGTGGGCGATGTTCTTCCTGGGCCATCGCCCCGCCGCGCGCTGGACGTTCCTGGATTTCGGCCTGGTGCTGCTGCAAACCGTGCCGCTGTACCTGATGGCGGGACTGGTGCTACCGGATATCGACGTGGAACGCGGGCTTGACCTGCGCGAGCATTATTACGCGCACCACCGCTGGTTCTTCTCGCTGCTGGTGCTGCTGCTCTTGGTCAGCATCGCCAAGACGCGCGTTCTGACAGATGCATGGCCACGACCAGCGGACACGGGTTTCCAGTTGGTTTTCGCCGTGGGCGCGGCGATCGGTGCGTGGACCCGGCGCGAGTGGTACCACAAGCTGCAGGCGCTTTTGGCGATCGCCGGCCTCGGCGCCTACATCGTCACGCTGTTCACGTACCTGCAATGAGCGCCAACCCTGCACATCGGGGCAGTTTTCTGCGAACTGCGGCTCGCATCGCTGTGCGAGCTACTTTGCGGGGAAGAGCAGATCCGCCACGACCGGAAAATGGTCGGATGGATAAAGCTTGCCTTCGTGCGTGGTGACGGTGCGAACGTTCTCGACGCGAAAGCCGCGCACCAGGATCCAGTCGATCCGCTCGGTCGGCTTGCCGGTGAAGTCGTGGAAAGTCTTCTCGGGCCCGCTGCGGCGTGGCGCGACCAACCAGGCATCCTGAAGATGCCGTGTGAGCCTCGCGTGCACCTTGCTGGCGGGCGCGGTGTTGAAGTCGCCGGTCAGCACGAAAGGCTCGTCCGCCGGCAGTTTCGCGATGCGCTTCAGGATCACGGCCGCGCCTTTTTCGCGTGCCGCGTCGTCCTGTTCGCGATACGGCAGGTGCGTGTCGAACAGGACGAACGTGCGGCCGTCGTCCTTCCGCTGGAAGCGCGCCCACGTGACCATGCGCGGGAACAGCGTTCCCCACGAAATGCTGCCCGGTACCTCCGGCGTGTCGGACAACCAGAAGTTGCCGGAATCGAGCACGCGCAGTTCATCGGTGCGATAGAACACCCCCATGTGTTCGTCGCCGTCGTTGCCCTTGCGGCCCATCCCGAACCATTGGTACGCGGGCAGTTGCGCGACCACGTAGTCGCCCTGCGCCTTGTACAGCTCCTGGGTGCCGAACACGTCCGGATGCTGTTCGCGAATCGTCTTCACGAACAGGTCGCGGCGCGCCTCCCAGCGCTCCGGCCCGTCGGATGCCATCGGCAGGCGCACGTTGAAGGTCATCACGCGCAGCGTGTCGGCGGCGCGGGCGGGCTGGCCGACCGAGCCCAGTGCGGCGAAACCCAGCACGAACAGCCACGCATGCGATATCTGCATGATGCACTCCGCGGATCAACGACACCGCCGACTGTAGCAGCCTGCAGCCAACAGTGATGACGCCACGCATCGCGCGCGTTACCCACGCACGATTTGATCGGGAGCGAAGCATGCAAGCGGGGGCTCCGGCACCTTCGCCTCGTGGACGCTGATACGCTGATCGAACCTCGCGCAGGAACGAAGTCGCGACGCATGCACGGAAGCACGCAACGCCCGATGTGGATCGCGGCCGCCGGCATCGGCCTGCTGTATGTCGGCAGCACGCTGCTGACGCCGCTGTATCCGATCTACCGGCGCCAATTCCATTTCTCGGAACTGATCGTCACCGCGGTCTATGCGGTGTACGTGATCGGCAACCTCGCGGTACTGTTTTTCTTCGGCCGGCTATCCGACCAGGTCGGGCGTCGCCCGGCCACGCTGCTCGCGACCGGCATCACCGGCGTCAGCGCATTGCTGTTCCTTTTTTCGAACAGCGCGGCATGGCTGTTTCCGGCGCGCGTCCTCAACGGCTTTGCGGCGGGATTGGGCGCCGGCGCGCTGACCGCGTGGATCGCGGAACTGGAACCGCAGGGCGATCGCGTGCGCGCCGCGATCGTGGCGAGCGCCGCCAACCTCGGCGGCCTGGCTTTCGGCGCCCTGCTCGCCGGCATCCTCGCGCAGTTTGCGCCGTGGCCGCTGCGCCTGCCCTACATCGCTTTCCTGTTGTTGCTGATCGCGCTGTTCGCGGCGCTCTGCAGGGTGAAGGAAACCGTGCAACGGCCAGTCCGCTCGGTGGCCCGACTCGAACTGCGGCCACGCATCGGGGTGCCGCGCGACCTGCGCCTTGCCTTCGTGGCGCCCGCGGCGCTGGCCTTCGCGGCCTTCGCCCTGGGCGGTTTCTACGCCGCGCTGGCGCCGGAAATGCTGGCGAGCAGCCTGCACCAAGGCGCACCGCTGGTCGTCGGCGGCATCGTGGCCTTGTTCTTCGCCTGCGGCGCCGCCACCGCGGTATTTACGCACGCGCTGCACGGCCGCAAGGCGATGCTCGCGGCCTTGGTGCTGTTGTGGCTGGGCCTCGGATTGCTCACGCTGGCCGAGGCGCTATCTTCGATGACACTGCTGGTGCTGGCCACGCTCCTCACCGGCGCGGCGATGGCGCTCGGTTATCGCGGCAGCCTGCAGATCGTCAACGAGATCGCGCCGGAACAGCAGCGCGCGGAGCTCGTGTCGAGCTACCTGCTGGTCTGCTACAGCGCCAATTCCTTGCCGGTGATCGGCGTGGGTTTGCTGTCGCTGCCGCTCGGCGCGATGGACGCGCACCGCATCTTCGCGATCGTGTTGGTGGCGCTGGCTTCACTCGCCTGCGCGATCGGGCTGCGCTACGCGCCGCGCTGATACCACCGGCGACACGACCCCGCCCACCAGCGGCCCGAAACGACGTCCGCTGCGGATCAGTGCGCGCCCATGCGGTCCAGCGGCAGGCGCAGGTATCGGCGTCCATCCGCGTCCGCGGGCGGCAAGCGTCCGCCGCGGATGTTGACCTGCAATGCGGGCAGCAACAGACGCGGCACCGGCAGCGTCGCATCGCGCGCGCGGCGCTTCGCGACGAAGTCGGCTTCGCCGACGTCGCCGCCGATCTGCACGTTCTCCTGCGCCTCGCACGCGATCGTGGTTTCGCGCCATGCGGTGCGGACCGGCGGCGGATAGTCGTGGCACAGGAACAGCCGCGTCAATGGCGGCAACGCCAGGATGCGGCGAATCGAGGCGTACAACTGCGTCGCATCGCCGCCCGGAAAATCGCAGCGCGCGGTGCCGATGTCGGGCGCGAACAGCGTGTCGCCGACGAAGGCGGCGTCGCCCGCAACATACGTGAGGCCGTCGCGGGTATGGCCGGGCGTGGCCATCGCGCGCACCCGGAGCGACCCGACCGGCAACACGTCGCCATCGTCCAGCAGGCGATCGAACTGGCTGCCATCGGCCGCGAAATCATCGCCCAGCCCGAACACGGATTTGAAATGCGCCTGTACGTCGACGATGCCGCGTCCGATCGCGATCGGCGCAGCGAGCGTGTCGTGGAGATAGCCCGCCGCGCTCAGGTGATCGGCGTGCGCGTGGGTTTCGAGAATCCACCCGATCCGCAACCCACGCTGGCGCACGAACGCGAGCACCGCATCGGCGCTGGTCGTGGCCGTACGCGCGGCCGCCGCGTCGTAATCCAGCACCGGATCGATGATCGCGCCGGCCTCGCCGTCGTGGATGACGTGCGTCCAGGTGCCGGTGTCCCGGTGGAAGAACGATTCGACTTCGGGATGCGACGGATCGATGCGCGACATGGCTGACTTCCCGGTAGCGCGGCGCTCGTCAGTGTTGCGGCACCACGGTGTCGGCCACTTCGTAGAGCCGCACCAAGGGTTCCATGTCGAGCAGGTACTTGTCGTCCTCGTCGTAGTACACCGCGCGTTCGGGCTTCTTGCCCGCGTAGGTGTGCAACGCCTTCATGGAATCCCACAGGGTCAGCACCTGGAACTCGCACTGCTCGCCCTGCACCCGCCGCAGCACCCACGCGCCGTGCTGGCCCTTGAAATCCCTGAGCGCGGGCAAGGCGGTCTGCTGCAGGTGTTCGAGGTACGCGTCGGCCTGATCCTTCGGGGTGATGCCGCGCCAGATACGCATGATCATGGATGCACTCCACCGGACGCCAATGCGCCCGTCGTGCCGATAACCGGAACCGCACGCGGGCCGGTCCTAGCCTAGCGCCATCGCGTGTTTGCAGAAGGTTAAAACGCCGAACCCCGGAAAGCCGCTTCGGTTCAGCGGCGCCGGAACCAGCGCTTCCAGCCGAACCGCCACCGGGAACGCTTCCGAATCGCCTTGCCATGGGCAGGGGCGCCAGCTTCGACCAAGTCCGCCAGCAGGCGCCGGCGCCGCGCCCGATAAACGTCGCGGGCGATCTCGCCGAGCCGGTGCGCGTCGTCCAGTTCCGATAAATCCTGATTGATCGCGCGTACCTGCCCGTCCGGTGCGGAACCCTCGGCGGGCACATCGTCCGCCAGGCTCACTACCACGGCCGAGAGGTTGTCGCGCGCGCCGCGTTGCAACGAGGTTGCGAATATCTGATCGAGAACCTCGCCGGGCGTGGGATGCTGGCTGCAGGCCGCCTCGATTTCCGCGTCCGACATTTCCTTGTTCACGCCGTCCGAGCACAGCACGAACTGCATGCCCGGTCGATTGAGCGCCACCGTCCAGTCCATGAACAGCGCGACGTCGGCGCCGACTGCGCGGGTCAACACGCCACCGGCCGGCTGCATCTGCATCGGGCCGCCGCGCCAGCGTTCCGCATCGGCGCTGACGCCATACAGGTGGTCGCGCGTGATCGGAATCAGCCTTCCCTGATCGCAGCAATAACCGCGGCTGTCGCCCGCCCAGCCGCACAGCGTGATGGCGCCGCCGTGCACCAGCACGACGACGGTCGAGCCGATCAGGTCCACGCCGCGCGCCTGCGCGATGCGCCGCAGTTCGGTGTTGACTTCACCGAGCGCATCCTCGACCGCTTCGACGAAGTCAAGCACGTCGCCGGTGCGCGGCAGCGATGCCAACCGCTCGACGATCCGCCGGCTGGCGTAATCGCCGTCCGCGTGTCCGCCCAGCCCATCGGCCACCGCCCACAGGCCGGCTTCGTCGCACACGAGGATCGCGTCCTCGTTGCGGCGCCGTGCCTTGCCGATGTCGGTGCGTCCCGCGGAGCGAAAGGGCGACGTCATGGTTCGTCTCGTGTCGGGACGCGACTGTTGCGCACGCAAACTCGGCGCCATCCCGTGCGACGGCGCGAGTGTATCAGTCGTTGCACCGGACCCACCGCGCCACTGCGTACGGGGCAACGATCCGCTTGCCACGCATGCTAGGCTGCACTGCAACTCCGCGTTCGCGTTTTCCCATGCATCGATCACCCCGAACAAGCTTTTTGTCGGCCGCCATCTGCGCGCTGATGCCCTTGCTCGCCGGCGCACAAACCGCGCCGGCGCCCCCGCAAACCGCCGCCACCACGGGCGAACCCAATGCCGACCAGGCCGCACTGGTCCGCGAGGTCGCGGCCGCCACCGGCAAGGATCAGGCTTCGCTGAACGCGCTGCTGGACGGCGCGGTGGTGAAGCAGGGCATCATCGACGCGATGACGCGCCCGGCCGAGGCCAAGCCATGGAGCGCGTACCGCCCGATCTTCATGAACCCGGAGCGGATCCATGAAGGCGTGGTGTTCTATCGCCAGCACCGCGCGCTGCTCGAACAGATCGGCAAGCAGTACGGCGTACCGCCGCAATACATCGTCGCGATCATCGGCGTGGAAACCAATTACGGCAGCAACACCGGCAGCTATCGCGTGCTGGATGCACTGGTGACGCTGGGGTTCCATTATCCGCCGCGCGCGAAGTATTTCCGCGGCGAATTGAAGACGCTGCTGGAACTGCCCGCGAACAAACTGCCCGGCGCGATTCCGAACATTTATGGTTCGTACGCGGGCGCGCAGGGGCTCGCGCAGTTCATGCCGTCCAGCATCCGCGATTTCGCGGTGGACGCCGACGCCGACGGCCACATCAACTTGATGGCTTCGCTGCCGGATGCGTTCGCCAGCATCGCCAATTATTTCCGCGGGTACGGCTGGCAGACCGGCCAGCCGGTGGCGGTGCAAGCCGACCCCAGCGCGACCGCCGCCCCGCCACCGGCTTACGAGAGCGTGACGCCGAAGACGCCGCTCGAGCAGTTCACCGCCGACGGCTACGCGCCCACCGCGCACGAAGATCCGTCCCTGCCTGCCAACCTGCTGACGCTCGATGGCGCGAACGGCCCCGAATACTGGTTGACCTTCCAGAACTTCTACGTGATCACCCGCTACAACAGGAGCCCGATGTACGCGATGGCCGTGATGCAGTTGGCCGACGCGATCGCGCAAGGCATCACCCAGGCGCCCGCCGCGCAATGAAGCGCGCGCTGCGCCTTGTCCCGTTGCTGGCGCTGCTGGCGCTGGCGGCCGTGACGTTGTCGGCATGCTCGTCCAATCCCTCGCGCCACGAGTCGCGCAGCACCCGCGCGTCGAACACGTCGTGGCGCGACGACACCAGCCTGTCGCAATCCGAGCGCTACCACCAGCGCAACGATTCCACCCCCGACATCAAGGACATCGATTTCAGCAAGATTCCCGAGCCGGTGCCGACACCCGAGCCGCGTTCGCGCTACGGCAACAAGTCGCCGTACACGGTGAACGGGCAGACCTATCGCGTGCTGCCCAGCGCCGCGGGTTACAGCGAGCGTGGCATCGCCTCGTACTACGGCAGCAAGTTCAACGGCTACAAGACGTCCGACTTCGAAACCTACGACATGTACAAATTCTCGGCCGCGAGCAAGGTGTTGCCGCTGCCGAGCTTCGCGCGCGTCACCAACCTGGAGAACGGCAAGAGCGTGGTCGTGCGCGTCAACGATCGCGGGCCGTTCATGCCCAACCGCGTGATCGACTTGTCGCTGGCCGCGGCGGTGCGGATCGGCATCTGGCCGAAGGGCACCGGGCTCGTCGAAGTGCAGGGCATCGATCCCGTGCATCCGAATGCGGAACCTGCGCCCGTCACTGCGGTCACACCGCGAACCGGCCGGCAACCGCTGCTGTACGTGCAGGTCGGGGCGTTCGCGGACGCGGCCAACGCCGATCGGCTGGCGGCGCGGCTGCGCGGCTTGGAACTGGGGCCGGTACGGGTGATCGCCGGCAGCGCGAATGGACGCACGCTGCAACGGGTGCAAATCGGTCCGCTGCCGGACGTGGATACGGTCGATCGCACCACCGCGCGCCTGGATGCGCTGGGTTTGCCGCACGCGAGCGTCGATGTACAGTAGCCCGTTTCATGCGGCGGGCGGGCGCCGCAAACTGTTCCGAAACTTCCGAGACCCCATGAAAAAAATCGTGCGTTCCCTGATGCTGGTTTCCCTCGTCGCATTCACCGGCGCGCTGTTCGCGCAGACGCCGCCACTGCCGCCGAAACCGCAGACGCCGCCCAAGCCGGTGCCGACGATTCCGCAGACGCCCATCCCGCCGGCGCCGCAGCCGAACGCACAGGCATGGGTGCTGATGGACTACGCCAACGGACAGATCCTCGCGTCCAGCAACATGGATCAGCGCCGCGCGCCGGCTTCGTTGACCAAGATCATGACCGAGTACGTGGTCAACGCCGAGCTTGCGTCCGGCAAGATCCACATGGACGACAAGGTGCACATCAGCGAGCACGCCTGGCGCGCCGGCGGCGCGGGTACCGACGGCTCGACCAGTTTCCTGAAATTGAATTCCGACGTGCCACTGAAGGATCTGCTGTACGGCATGATCATCCAGTCCGGCAACGACGCCGCGATCGCGCTGGCCGAACACGTCGCGGGTTCCGAGCAGGCGTTCGCGCAGATGATGAACGCCTACGCGCAGCGCCTCGGCATGACCGGCACGCATTTCATCAATGCCTCGGGCTACCCCGCGCCCGACCACTACAGCACCGCGCACGACATCGCGATCCTGTCGCGCGCGCTGATCAAGCACTTCCCCGAGGAGTACAAGATCTCGAAGATCAAGGCCTTCGAGTGGAACGGCATCACCCAGCACAACCGCAACACGCTGCTGTGGACCGATCCGACGGTGGACGGCATCAAGACCGGCTCGACCAAGGAGGCCGGCTACTGCCTCGCCGCGTCGGCGCTCCGCGACGGCATGCGCCTGATTGCGGTGACGATGGGCGGTCCCGACATGAATGCCGCGACCACCGGCGACGAGGCGCTGCTGAACTGGGGCTTCAACTTCTATCGCACCCATGACCTCTACAAGGCGGGCCAGGTGCTGGCCACGCCAAGGCTGTGGAAGGGACAAGCCGACACGCTGGAACTCGGCATCGCCGACGATGCCTCGGTGACCATTCCGCGCGGCCGCTACGATCAACTGCAGGCGACGCTGGAAATTCCGCAGCGGCTGGTCGCGCCATTCAAGCAAGGTCAGCAGGTCGGCACGCTGAAGGTGACCTTCGACGGCAAGCCGCTGGTGACCGAACCGCTGGTGGTGCTGAAAGATGCGCCGCAGGGCGGCTTCTTCAAGCGCCTGTGGGATGCAATCCTGTTGTGGTTCCACCACGGCAACGGCACCACCACCACCCCGGCGCCCACCGTCTCGGTGTCACCGGCGGCCAGTGTCGCGCCACCGGCCACGGCCAAATAAAATAGGCAAATGCGCGAACTCGGCGACATCGAGAAGAACGAAGGCCAGGGCTTCCAGTTTCCCGGCAGCTTCGAGATCACCGCGATGGGCAACGCGAACGCCAACCTGCGCGAGCGCGTGACGGAAATCCTGCGCGAGATCGGACTGTCGGTGCTGGAAGCCAGCGTGCGCGAACGCTCGTCCAGCCAGGGCAACTACGTCTCAGTCAGCGTGGTGTTCAACTGCCCCTCCCGCGAGAAATACGAGGAAGCGCACGCAGCGCTGCGCGCGCACCCGGATATCCGGTACACCTTGTGAAGCAGGGGCGAGGGACGGGTAGTGAGCGCGCAAGTCGATCGGTTGCGGCAAGCTGACGGGCTCGCGCCCTCGCTACTTGACTCTCATCCCTTGGGCACGTCTGCAATGCCTTCGCCCTTGCTTGTCCGGAAATTGGGTCGCCAACAGTACGAACCGGTCTGGCGCGCGATGCAGGCGTTCACCGATACGCGCGGGCCGGACACGCCGGACGAGTTGTGGCTGTTGCAGCACGACCCGGTGTTCACGCTGGGCCAGGCCGGCAAGCCGGAACACGTGCTGGCGCCCGGCGACATTCCGGTCATCAACGTCGATCGCGGCGGCCAGGTGACCTACCACGGCCCCGGCCAGATCGTGGCCTATCCGCTGCTGGACCTGCGCCGGCTGAAAATCGGGGTGCGCGAACTGGTGCGGCGAATCGAGCAGTCGATCATCGACACGCTGGCCGAATGGAACGTCGTCGCCGCGCGCCGCGACGGCGCGCCGGGCGTGTACGTGGGCGAGGCCAAGATCGCGGCGCTGGGGCTGCGCGTGCGCCACGGCTGCACCTTCCACGGCCTCGCCTTCAACATCGCGATGGACCTTGAACCCTTCCACCGCATCAATCCCTGCGGCTATGCGGGCCTGGCGGTGACACAACTGCTAGACTTGGGCGGCCCGTCGCGGCTTGCCGATGTCGAGGATGTGCTGATTGTTGAGCTGGGCCGACAATTCGGATTGTCGCCGCAGGATGCGGACCCCGCCCTGCCCCGCGCCGCTGCATGACTTGCGGCCATATCCCGCCATCGCGATTTCCGATACTTTAGTGTCGGGCCGCGCCACGACGAGCCTCACCCGCCCGCACCCCGCGCCCGAACGCGCCAGCGAACGGCTGGCGTCCGTTTCCCTTATCGCCCGCGCAATGAGCGCCAGCGACCGTCCGCTCCGGTCGTACAAGGAATGTCCATGTTGCAGCGTGTTTTCGTAGTCCTGATCGCCCTCGCCGTGTCGTTGGGCGCGCGTGCGCAGAATCCCGCACCGCCCGCGAACTGTCCGGCATCGTCGTCCAACGCGCCGGCCGCCGCACCCGCTGCCAAATACAAGGCGACGCCCGCGCCGGAACTGAAACCGACCGCGGCCCAGGGCCAGGCCGCGATCCTGGCCGCGCGCCTGCTGACGCGCTTCCAGTACGAGGCGCTGCCGCTCGACGACGCGATGTCGTCGAAGATCTTCGACGCCTATTTCAAGGCGCTGGACGGCAGCCGGCTGTTCTTCACGCAACAGGACCTCGACAAGTTCGCGCCGGACCGCAGCAAGCTGGACGACGCGATCTGGAACGGCGACATGTCCATTCCGTTCGAAATCTTCAACCTGTATGAAAAGCGCTCGGGCGAGCGCACCGCCTACGCGCTGGCGCTGCTGAAGAAGGGCGTGAAGCTCGACGGCGCCGGCACCTACAACTTCGATCGCGAGAAGGCGCCTTGGGCGACCGACAGCGCCGCGCTGGACACGTTGTGGAAGGAGCGCGTCGAGAACGACTGGATCCGCCTGAAGCTGGCCGGCAAGGACGACGCCGAAATCCGCAAGACGCTGTCGCGCCGCTACGAGAATTATCTGGACCGCGTGCACCAGCTCGACAGCCAGGACGTGTTCCAGACCTTCATGAACGCGTACGCGACGGCGATCGATCCGCACACCAATTATTTCGGGCCGCGCGCCAGCCAGAACTTCGACATCACCATGAAGCTGTCGCTGGAAGGCATCGGCGCGGTGCTGCAGGAACACGACGAATACACCGTGATCCGCGAAGTGGTGCCGGGCGGCCCGGCCGCGAAATCGGGCAAGCTCGAAGTCGGCGACAAGATCGTGGGCGTGGGCCAGGGCGAGTGCGGCGCGATCGTCGACACGGTCGGCTGGCGCATCGATGACGTGGTCGCCAAGATCCGCGGCAAGAAAGGCACCACGGTGCGGCTGGAAGTGCTGCCGGCCGAAGGCGGCCCCGACGCCAAGCCGCACCTCATCACGCTGGTGCGCCAGAAGGTCACCATCGCCGACCAGGAAGCCAAGAAGAAGGTCATCGACGTCAAGCAGAATGGCCGCACCATCAAGGTCGGCATCATCGACTTGCCGAGCTTCTACGAGGATTTCGATGCGCGCCGGCGCGGCGATCCCGATTACAAGAGCGCCTCGCGCGATGTCGCCAAGTTGCTGGCGCAACTGAAGGCCGCCAGGGTTTCGGCGGTGGTGGTCGACCTGCGCGACAACGGCGGCGGCTCGTTGGAGGAAGCCATCAACCTCACCGGCCTGTTCATCGGCAAGGGGCCGGTGGTGCAGGTGCGCGACAGCCGCGGCCAGGTCGAGCAGAAGGATTCCGACGAGAAAATGCTGTGGACCGGCCCGATGGCGGTGCTGGTCAATCGCGGTTCGGCGTCCGCCAGCGAAATCTTCACCGCCGCGATCCAGGATTACGGCCGCGGCCTGATCATCGGCGAGCAGACCTTCGGCAAGGGCACGGTGCAGAACCTCACCAGCCTCGACCAGTTGGCGATGAACACCAAGCCGACCTTCGGCGAACTCAAGATGACCATCGCGGAATTCTTCCGGGTGGACGGCGATTCCACGCAATTGCACGGCGTCACGCCCGACATCCAGTTCCCGCACTCGATCGGCTACAAGGACTACGGCGAATCGAGCTACCCGAACGCGCTGAAGTGGACCCACATCCCGGGCGCCACGTACACGCCGGTGGCCGACCAGAAGGCTTTGGTCGCGCCGCTAACGGCCGAGCACGACGCGCGCGCGAAGACCGATCCGGCCTGGCAGTTGCTGCTGGATGAGCTGGCCGCCGCGCGCAAGCTGCACGACCAGAAGACGGTATCGCTCAACTACGACGTGCGCGAAGCCGAACGCAAGCAGCAGGACGCGCAGGATGCGACCTTCAAGAAGCGCCGCGAGGCGCTGGGCGACGTGTCGGCGATCACGCTGGAACCCGACGACGGCCTGACCGCCGGCGAGCGCAGCGTGAAGCAATCCGTCGCGCGCGAAAAGGCCGCCAAGGAAGCCAAGGACATCGAACTGGACGAAACCGCGCACATCATGGCCGACGAAGTCGCGCTGCTGGAGAAGGAATCCAAACTGGCCCACGACGTGCTGCCGAGCCAGGCGTTCACCAAGCCCATTTCGGTGGCGGCTTCGGCTTCGTCCGCCGCAGCGGCGGCATCGACACCCGCCAGCGGCGGCAGCGGCCACTGACGCCGTCATTCCGGGCCAGCCAGGTCGCCGGTCTTCCTTCTTCCGGTGGTCATTCCAGGGCCATCGCCGCATGTCGGCGATGGAACCCGACTGCGTTTGCAGAGCCTGTCCCGGACTTGATCCGGGAATTGCAAACGCGAACGCCGAAGGCGGCGCGTAGCGCGAACGCCATGGATGGCGCGAGTCAATCGGTTTCCATGGCTTGCAAGCGAAAAGTCGGGTTCCGGATCCAATCCCGCGCGGGTATGACGGGTCCCGCCGGTGCGACTGGCGCGGACTTCCGCGTTCGCGTAGCCTTTCGTCACCCCCGACACGGAGAGGCTTGGGCATGCGCATCGCGATGATCGTGATTGGAATCATTTTGCTGGGACTCGGCGTGTGGGTCGCATTGGGCGACGCGCACTACAACGACAGCAGCACCAAGGCGCAACTGGGGCCGGTCAAGATCGAAGCCACCTCGCAAAAGCCGGTGCCGGCCCCGATCGGCTATGCCGGCATCGTGATCGGCGGCGTGCTGATCCTCGCCGGTGCGCTGAAGAAGAAGTGATCGCGCACGCGGCGCGCCGACGCGCCCGTTCGCGACCGTCCTTTCGCAATGAAACCGCCGGTCCGTACTGCGGGCGACGGTTACAATGGCGCGGATGGATGTTTCGTATCTGCTGGACTCGCTCAACGCCGCGCAACGCGAAGCCGTCGCCGCCCCCCCGGGCCATTACCTGGTGCTGGCCGGCGCGGGTTCGGGCAAAACCCGCGTACTCACGCACCGCATCGGCTGGCTGATCGAAGCCGATGGCGCGCCGCCGTGGTCGATCCTCGCGGTTACGTTCACCAACAAGGCAGCCGGCGAAATGCGCGCGCGGCTTGGCAACCTGCTGCCGCACGGTTTGCGCGGGCTCACGGTCGGCACGTTCCACGGCATTGCGCATCGCCTGTTGCGCCAGCACTGGCAGGAAGCGCAACTGCCGGAAACCTTCCAGATCCTCGACAGCGATGACCAGCAACGGTTGGTCAAGCGCGTGGTCGCCGGGCTCGGCATCGACGAGGCGCGTTATCCGCCGCGGCAGGCGACGTGGCAGATCAACGCGTGGAAGGACGAAGGCAAGCGCCCCGACGGCATCGAACCCGGCGACCATCCCGTCGCGCGCACTTACCTGAATGTGTATCAGGCGTACGAGCAAGCCTGCCGGCGCGCGGGGCTGGTCGATTTCGCCGAATTGCTGCTGCGCGCGCACGAACTGATCCGCGACAACGACGCCCTGCGTGCGCATTACCAGGAGCGCTGGCGGCACCTCCTGATCGACGAGTTCCAGGACACCAACGCGCTGCAGTACGCGTGGATCCGCCTGCTCGCGGGCCGCACCGGAAAAGTGTTCGCCGTGGGCGACGACGACCAGTCGATCTATGGCTGGCGCGGCGCGAAGGTCGAGAACATGCGCGCGTTCCTGCGCGATTTCCCCGATGCGAAGACGCTGCGGCTGGAACAGAACTACCGTTCCACCGCCACCATCCTCGAAGCAGCCAACGCGGTGATCGCCCAGAATCCGTCGCGGCTCGGCAAGAAGTTGTGGACCTCCGGCGACAAGGGCGAGGCGATTGCGCTGTACGCCGCCTACAACGAGCAGGACGAAGCGCGCTTCGTGATCGAGCGCATCCGCGAATACCTCGACGGCGGCGGCAATGCCTCGGACATCGCGGTGCTGTATCGCTCCAACGCGCAATCGCGCAACTTCGAGGAACAACTGCACCAGCACAACATTCCCTACCGCGTGTACGGCGGCCAGCGCTATTTCGAGCGCGCCGAAGTGAAAGATGCACTGGCGTACCTGCGGCTCGCCGCCAACCGCGGTGACGACGCCTCGTTCGAGCGCGCACTGGCGACGCCGCCCCACGGCGTCGGCGAACGCAGCGTGGAACTGCTGCGCCGCCGCGCGCGCGCCGACGATACGTCATTGTGGGATGCCGCCCTCGCGGAACTCGCGGGCGATGCGTTGAACACCCGCGCGAAGAACGCGTTGCGCGGATTCCTGGCCGTGGTCGATGGGTTGTCCAAGGGCTCCGTCGACATCACGCTCGCCGAACAGGTCGAACACGCGATCACCCAATCGGGCCTGCGCGATTACTACGAGCGCGACAGCCGCGGCAACGCCGAGGCGCGCGTCGAAAATCTGGACGAACTGGTCAATGTCGCCAGCCGTTTCGAGCCCACGCCCGAGGACATCGAAGCCGGCTTGTCCGAACTGGCCTCCTTCCTCGCGCACGCGGCGCTGGAAGCCGGCGAGGGCCAGGGCGAAGCGGGCAGCGACTGCGTGCAACTGATGACGCTGCATTCGGCGAAAGGGCTGGAATTCCCGGTGGTGTTCCTGGTCGGCATGGAAGACGGCCTGTTCCCCACCCAGCGTTCGATGGAAGACGCCTCGCGGCTCGAGGAAGAACGCCGCCTCGCCTATGTCGGCATCACCCGCGCGCGCGAACGGCTGGTGCTGTGCTACGCCGAATCGCGCCGCCAGTACGGCAGCGAAGCCCTGTCGCGCCCTTCGCGGTTCCTCGACGAACTGCCCGCGCACCTGCTCACCGAAGTGCGTCCGCGCGCGAAGATTTCGCGCCCGGTGTACACCACCCGCGCCTCGCACGGGCATGCGGACCTCGACGAGACGTTGCCCATCAAACTCGGCCAGCGCGTGCGCCACGCCAGCTTCGGCGAAGGCGTGGTGATCAGCGCCGAAGGTTCCGGCGCGCATACCCGCATCCAGGTGAATTTCGCCGATGCCGGACCGAAATGGCTGGTCGCCGCGTACGCCAATCTCACCGCGTTATGATTGGTCTCGCTCGTTCGTGAACTGCCCATCGTGCGCTGTTGTAGGTTGGCGCTGACCTCGGACTTGATCCGGGGAAGCCCAACGCTGTTGGGCTTCGCAAGCTCAGCCCAACCTACATCGCAGGCTGGCGCTGACCCCGGACTTGATCCGGGGAAGCCCAACGCTGTTGGGCTTTGCAAGCTCAGCCCAACCTACATCGCAGGCTCAAATCAACCTCGCCGCGGTGAGCGCGTAGGGCGGGAATAGCGCAGCGAATCCCGCCGGGTGACGCGCCATGACAGGCGGGTTGCACCCGCCCTACCAAAGCGGGACAGGGATATCAGATGCGGCGGCGTCAGATCAATCGCGCGCCCGTCAACTCGCTCTTGAGATACGCGTAATAGATCGGCGCGGCGACGATGCCCGGCAGGCCGAATGCAGCTTCCATCACCAGCATCGCCAGCAGGATTTCCCAGGCGCGCGCGTGGATGCGGTTGCCGACGATGTTGGCATTGAGGAAATATTCCAGCTTGTGGATCAGGATCAGGAAGATCAGCGCGCCCAGCGCCACCCACAGCGACACCGACAGCGCGACGATCACGATCAGCGTGTTGGAAATCAGGTTGCCGATCACCGGCAGCAGGCCGACGATGAAGGTGATCACGATCAGGGTTTTCGTGAACGGCAGGTGCACGCCGGCCAGCGGCAACGCGATCAGCAGGAAGATGCCGGTGAACACCGTGTTCAACGCCGAGATGCGCGCCTGCGCGAACACGATATCGTGGAACGCCCGCGCGAAACGTTCGCAGCGCGCGGTGAGATCGCGGCGTAACGGCCCTTCGTTGCCATCCGGACGCGCATGGGTCAGCGCCACCAGCGCGCCCAGCGCAAGCCCGACCAGAATCCGGCCGAACACGTGCGCAGTTTCCTTGCCGGCCACCTGCAATTGTTCGGAGTGCGCGCGTGCGAGCTGGGTCGCGGTGAAGCGGAAATCCTCGGCGCTCACCGGCAGGTAGGCGACGATCGACGCCGGCAACTGCGTGCGTGCACGGTCGATGGTCGGCATCATCCGGTCGAACAAGGTATTGGGATCACCGAGTTCCGCGCGGAAGAACGCGACCGCGGCGAAGATCAGCAGCGCCAGCAAGCCCGCGACCACCACCGCGAGCACGCCGACCACCAACTGCCGCGCCCAGCCGCCCGGCCAGCGGCGTTCCAGCAGCGGCGCCAGCGCGTCGACCACGGCGTACACCAGCAGTCCCGCGATCAGCGCGGGCAGCAAATGCAGGAACATCACTCCCAGCAACGCGGCGGCGGCCGCGATGTAGCTTGCGATCGCGGTGGTACGCGAAGCGTGGGCGGGTCGAATCAGGCTGTCATTCATGCGGGGCGAGTCTGACAGATGTTTTTGCGTTCATCCATGAACGCTGCTTTGCGATCAGTGCTGGTCGCGGGGGTCGCGGAAGCTTCGGTTCACGGCAAGTAACCGTCCGTGGTGCGGGTGCCCGTCTTCGCCCTGACTTTCCACCAACAGCTACTCCGAATGAACGGCACCCATGGTCGGACTTTTCACAACAGCCGCTTCGAGACTGGGTTCGCGGCCCCCATTAAAATCGCGCAATCCAGTCACCGGGAATCCGCATGTCCGAACGCACCGAAATCCCCGCCCGCGACCGCCTGATTTTCGCGCTGGATGTCCCCGGCTACGCCGAAGCGGTCGCGTGGATGGACCGGCTTGGCGATTCGGTGTCGTTCTACAAGATCGGGCTGGAACTCTTGAGCGGCGGCGGGTATTTCGAGGTGCTGGACGAACTCGCCAGACGCGGCAAGAAGATTTTCGCGGACCTGAAATTCCACGACGTGCCGGCCACCGTGGCCGGCGCGGTGCGCGGCCTGGCGCAGCGGCCGATCACGTTCGCGACGATCCATTGCGACAGCCGCGCGATGCTGGAAACCGCGGCCGCGGCGAAAGGTTCGCTGCAACTGCTGGCGGTCACCGTGCTCCCCAGCAACGACGCGAACGATCTTGCGGCCTTGGGCGTCGCCGGCGAACCTGCCGACGTGGTGATCCAGCGTGCACGGCTCGCGCAGGCCGCGGGCATCGACGGCGTGGTCTGCTCCGGCGCCGACCTGCCGCGGCTGCGCGATGCGCTGGGCCGCGATTTGTTGACCGTATGCCCCGGCATCCGGCCGGCCGGCCGTTCCGGCGACGACCAGAAGCGCACCGTGGACGTGCCCACCGCGTTCGCGCAGGGCGCGGATTACATCGTGGTGGGCCGGCCCATCCGCAACGCGCCCGATCCGCGCGCGGCGGCCGACGACATCGTGCGGCAGATCACACAAGCACGCGGCTGACTTGCACCCCCGCCGCGGCCTCGCCACACTCCGGCACATGCGAACCGGAACCCAGATCCGCCCCATCCGCGCCCGCGTGTTCACGTTGATCGTCATGGGCGCGGGCGCGCTCGCGCTTGCCGCCTGCCACCACGCGCCGCCGCCACCCAGCAACACCACGCCCGAGAATGCGGTCGCGACCAGCCTGCGCCTGACCGCAACCGGCGATTTCGATGGCCTGATGAAGAATCGCCTGCCGGCCGCCGATTACGCGCGCTGGCGCGAGGAATGGGAACAATCGCACGCGCATCCGCTGCCGGCCTCGGTGGCCCAGCAGAAACAATTCGCCGAAATCATGCAGATGCTGACCGAGCCGGGCGCGGAGGCCAAGCTCGCCAACCGCGTGCAGCCGGAACTGTCGAAATTCCGCGGCGACAAGAGCGCACCCGCACCGATCTTCGCCAGCATCATCGAAGCGGCCGGCAAGCAGATGATCGAGGAGTCGCCGCAACTGGGACCCGCGCAACAGAAGTTGGCGACGCAGGTGCTGGCCACATTGATCGGCTGGGCACGCACCACCGACTTCAGCGACCCCAAAAAGGCGCAGAAAGCGATCGATCTCGTCTGCGCGACCGCGCGGCAATTGCACGTACAAACCCTCGAACAATGGCGCGCGCTGGATTACGCCCAAACCATGCGCAACTACGGCATCCTCTGGAGCGGACTCGAAAACCTGCTGGACATCTACGGCCTCGATGTTGCAAAAAGCCTGACCGACGCCGACGTCCAGAACAGCGCAAACGACGGCACGCATGCGACGGTGAAGCTGGACGTGAACCTCGCGGGCAAGACCCTCAGCGGCGAATGGCCGATGGTGAAGGAAGCCGGGCACTGGTACGACGCGGCGCTGCTCGCCGCGTGGCGCAAGGCGCATCCGGCAACCGCGGCGAGCACGGCGGCACCTGCCACCAGCGCGGGCCAGCCGGCAGCTTCCGGCACAACCGCCCCCGCGAACGCGGCGACGCCACCCGCCGCGACCCCGGCGTCCGCGCATTCCTGACCGATCTCTGACTGCATGCGGCCCATGAGCGGGCGGCGACGTCATTCGCGATCGGCGACTGCGTGGCACGAAGAGCCCTGGCCGGCGCTGTGGGACAATGCACGCTTGTGCGCATCGATGCATTTGCCCAGCCCCGAATCATGGCCCGCGTCATGACCGAAAACCTGTCCCGCGACACGCTGGTGCATGCCGGCTGGTGGCGTGCGCTGTGGGGCGCGCTGCTCAAGCCGTGGATCAAGATCATGCGTGACCCGGCAGAACCGGTGACGCTGCTGACGCCGGACACGCCGGTGGTCTATGTGATCGAGCGCAACGGTTTCTCCGACAGCCTGATCCTGGAACGCGCCTGCCGCGAAGCCGGCCTGCCGAGCCCGCTGGCGCCGGCGCCGAGCCTCGGCAAGCGCCGGCACGCGATGTTCGCGCTGCGCAGCATCGGCGGCTGGTTCCAGAGGCGCCGCCGCGACCACGCGGCGCACGACAGCATCCGGCAACTGCTGCACGCGCTGGAAGTCGCGCCCGAGCGCAACGTGCAGCTGATGCCGGTGGCGATCTACGTCGGCCGCGCGCCCAACCGGCAATCGGGCTGGTTCAGCGTGCTGTTCTCCGAAAACTGGGCGGTGGTCGGGCATTTCCGCCGGCTGCTGGCGATGCTGTTGAACGGGCGCGATACCATCGTGCGGTTCTCGCCGCCGATTTCGCTGCAGGACCTGCGCCAGGAATCCGCCGACGAACGCATCGAGCGGTTGCAACGCAAGCTCGCGCGGGTGCTGCGCGCGCACTTCCGGCGCGTGCGCACCGCGGTGATCGGACCGGACCTCTCGCACCGTCGCACCGTGGTCGATTCGGTGCTGAATGCCGAAAGCGTGCGCGCCGCGATCGCCGCTACCGCGGCGCGCGAAAACATCCCGCGTGCCAAGGCTTGGCGGCAGGCGCAGAAGCTGATGGACGAAATCGCGGCGGACTACTCGCCGCCGTTCGTGCGTTCGATGTCGTTCCTGCTTTCCAATTTCTGGAACAAGTTGTACGACGGCATCGCGATGCACCACTTCGATACGCTGCGGGCCATCGCGCCGGGCTACGAGGTGGTGTACGTGCCGAGCCATCGCAGCCATGCCGATTATGTGCTGTTGTCGTATCAGCTCCACATGAGCGGCGTGGTGGTGCCGCACATCGCGGCCGGCGTGAATCTCAACTTGCCGGTGCTGGGCACGTTCCTGCGCAAGGGCGGCGCGTTCTTCCTGCGCCGCAGCTTCAAGGGCAACGCGCTGTACTCCGTGATCTTCAAGGAGTACATGGCGCAATTGATCGAACGCGGCGTGCCGATCGAATATTTCGTCGAAGGCACCCGCTCGCGCACCGGGCGCCTGCTCGCTCCACGCTTCGGCCTGTTGTCCATGACGGTGCGTGCGTTCCTGCGCGCGCCGCGCCGGCCGGTGCTGTTCCAGCCGGTGTACATCGGCTACGAGAAATTGATGGAAGGCCGTGCCTACATCGGCGAACTGTCCGGACAGAAGAAGGAAAAGGAAACCTGGCTCGCGCTGCTGCGCGGCGGACGCAAGGCGCTGCGCCAGCACTACGGCCGCGTCACCCTGAACTTCGGCGAGCCGATCGAACTGAACGCGCTGCTGGACGCCGCCAATCCGGATTGGCGCAACGTCGGCGACAGCCCCGACAGCAAGCCGGAATGGCTGAATCGCGCGCTCGACCAGTTGGGCGAACAGATCCTGGTCAACACCAATCGCGCGGCCGACGTGAACCCGATCAACCTGATTGCGCTGGCGCTGCTCGCCTCGCCCCGCCATGCGCTGGCCGAAACGGACCTGGTCGCGCAGATCGAGTTGATGAAGGCGATCCTGATCGAGTTGCCTTACTCGGATCGCACCACGGTGACGCCGATGGCGCCCGCCGACATCGTGGCCTACGCCGAGCAAATGGGCTGGATCCGCCGCATCAAGCATCCGCTGGGCGACGTGCTTGCGGTCGAAGGCGAGAAGGCGGTATTGCTTTCGTATTTCCGCAACAACGTGCTGCACCTGTTCGCGGCTGGCGCGTGGGTGGCATGCTGCTTCATCAACAACCGCCGGATTGCGCGTGAGTCGGTGACGCGACTCGGCCGCGCCGTGTATCCGTTCATCCAGTCCGAACTGTTTTTGCCGTGGGACGCGGACGGGTTCACGGCGCGCATCGAAGCGCTGATCGACTTCCTGATCGCGCGCGGCCTGCTGGCAGGCGGCGAAGGACGCCTGCTGCATCTCGCGGCGGGTCGCGAGGACGATGCCTATCAATTGCGCCTGCTCGCGCACTGCCTGCTGCAGGCGTTCGAGCGCTATTACATCGCGGTCGCCGCGCTGGTGAAAAACGGGCCGCATGCGCTGACCGCGGGGCAACTGGAAAACCTGTGCCAGCTCGCCGCGCAACGGCTGTCGCTGCTGTATCAGCAGAGTGCACCGGAATTTTTCGACAAGAGCCTGTTCCGCGGCTTCATCCACAAGTTGCGCGAGCGGCGGATCATCTGGACCGACGCCGACGGCAAGCTCGAATTCGACGCGGTGCTGAACGACGTCGCCCGCGATGCGCGCCTGATCCTCGCGCGCGAAGTGCGGCAGTCGATATTGAAGATCACGCCCGACGTGGTGGCTGGCGAGCCCACGGAATGATCCGCCGCGCAAGTTGGGCCGAACGCAATGAAGCCCAACGCGTTCCGCAGTGATGTTGCCTTGTAGGTTGGGCTGACGCCGGTTTCATCGGCGGAAGCCCAACATCGCTCGTGCATTTGTTGGGCTTCACATGCGCTCAGCCCAACCTACGTGTTCAGCGGTGGAGCTTTGCGAGAAGCCGCGCCCGCGACGCCGGCCACTCGGCCGCGATGATCGAATACTCGACGCTGTCGCGGATCGTGCCGTCGTGGCGGCGCTTGTGCTGGCGCAGCACGCCGTCGCGATGTGCACCCAGCCGCTCGATGGCCTGCTGCGAGCGGGTATTGAGGATATCGGTTTCCCAGCCGACCGCCGCGCAGTGGAGTTCATCGAATGCATGATCGACCAGCAACAACTTGCAGGCGGTGTTGACGTGGCTGCGCTGGCGGCTGGCGCCGTACCACGTGTAGCCGATCAATACGCGTGGCACGTCGGATTTGAAGTCGTAATAACGCGTGCTGCCTGCGATCGCACCGTCACGCTTGTCACGCACCGCGAACGGCAGTGAATCTCCGGCCGCCTGCATCGCCAATGCGACCTCGACGTATGCGCGCATCGCGCCGGGCGGCGGCACATAGGTGACGCGCAGGTTCCACAGTTCGCCGTCGGCCGCTGCGGTTTCGAGGCCAGGAACGTGATCCGGCGCCAACGGTTCCAGCGCGACGAACTCGTTCTGCAGCGTCACGGGTGAAAGCGGCATTCGGGCAAACCCATGGATACCGGCCTGCGCCGGGGTGGCGATGGAATCAGGCATCCAGATCGGGGATCAGCTTGTTCTCGAAGTACGCGATCATGTCCTTCAGCTTGAGCTTGCGTTTTTTCAGCCGGCTCAACTGCAACTGGTCGCACGACGCGTCGCCGGCGAGCCTGGCGATGGCCGCATCGAGGTCGCGGTGTTCCTCGCGCAACTCGGCCAGGCGCCGGACCAGCACGGCGGGGTCGTTCTCGGACTGCATGGCGGGAGTGTAGCGCCGCGGCCGGGCACGCTAAACTGGCCCGTTCATGCACGCCATCGAACACCCGCCCCACACCCACGACCGCAAGCAGGCGCACGAAGCCGCGCGCCTCGCCAAGCGCCTGCGCCACGCAGCCGGGCGTGCGATCGCCGACTACAACCTGATCGGGGACGGCGACCGGGTGATGGTGTGCCTGTCGGGGGGCAAGGATTCCTGGACGCTGCTGGATCTGCTGCTGTCGCTGCAGGCGAAAGCGCCCGTGCATTTCGAACTGGCCGCGGTAAATCTCGACCAAAAGCAGCCCGGCTTTCCCGAACACGTGATCCCGGCTTACTGCCGCGAACGCGGCGTGCCGTTCCACGTGATCGAGCAGGACACCTACAGCGTCATCACCCGCGTGGTGCCCGAAGGCAGGACCATGTGCAGCCTGTGCTCGCGGTTGCGCCGCGGCGCGTTGTACGCATTCGCGGAACGCGAGGGCTTCAACAAGATCGCGTTGGGGCATCACCGCGACGATATCCTCGCGACGTTTTTCCTGAACCTGTTTTACGGCGGCACGCTGAAGGCGATGCCGCCCAAACTTGTGTCCGATGACGGCAAGCACGTATTGATTCGTCCGCTCAGCTATTGCCGCGAAGCCGAAATCGCGGAGTATGCCGAACAGCGCGCGTTCCCGATCATCCCCTGCAACCTGTGCGGCTCGCAGGAAAACCTGCAGCGCAGGCAAGTGCGGCGCATGCTGGACGCGTGGGAACGCGAGCACCCCGGTCGCAGCGAGATCATGTTTCGCGCGCTGTCGCACGTCGCGCCGTCGCACCTGGCCGATCCGGCGTTGTTCGATTTCGCGTCGCTCGGCTCGTTCAGTGAGACAGCGCGGCCGGATGCTCATGGGTGGCTGGGCGGAGAAGCAGGGGCGAGGGACGAGTAGCGAGGGCCCACGACCGCCAGATTTCGATTTGGACCAAGTTTCCGACATTCTCTTCACTCATCCCATCCTCATCCCTCACCCCTAATCCCTGATCCCTCTTCCCATGTTCTTCCGCAATCTGACCCTGTTCCGTTTCTCCTCCTCCGTCGCCAAGTCGCTGAAAGACCTGGACGCCGCCCTCGCCGACCACGCCCTGCGCGCCTGCGGGCCGCTTGAACTCGCCACGCGCGGCTTCGTATCGCCGTTCGGACCGGATTCCGAGGTCCTCAGCCACACCGTCGGCAAGGCCACGCTGCTCACGCTCGGGACCGAGGAAAAGCTGCTGCCAGCAGCCGTCGTGAACGCCGAACTGGGCAAACGCCTGCGGAAAGAAGCTGAACGCCGCGGCCGGCCGGTCGGGGGGCGCCAGCGCCGGGCCATCAAGGCCGAGGTGCTGGATACCCTGCTGCCGCAGGCCTTCGTCCGGCCGTCACGGCTAAATACTTATCTGGACTCGAAAAACGGCTGGCTGGTGCTGGACACGGCCAGCCGCAAGGCCGCCGAAACCGCCCTGACCGCCCTGCGCGAGGCGTTGGGCAGTTTTCCGGCCCAGCCGCTGGCCGCCGCCGAAACTCCGCGCGCCCTGATGACCCAATGGCTTGGCTCTGGCAAGCTACCGTCGGGGCTCAGCTTGGGCGACGAATGCGAGCTGCGCGACACGGCCGGCGGAGCCATCATCCGCTGCCGCAAACAGGAGCTTGAAAGCGCCGAGGTCCGGGCGCATTTGAAACAAGGCAAGCAGGTGTTCCAGCTTGGCTTGCAGTTCGACGATCGCGCCAGCTTCGTGCTCGGCGAAGATCTGGTCATCCGCAAGTTGCGTTTTCTCGACGTCGTGCAGGATTCACTCGACGCCGACGGGCGCGACTCGGCCGAAGCCGAGCTGGACGCGCGCTTCGCGCTGATGACGCTGGAACTCGAACGGTTGTTCGAGGGTTTTGAACAGTGGTTCGGGCTGGAACGCCCGGATGAGAGCAACAAGAAGGCGGCATGACTCCGCAAGGCGACTTCCTCGAATTGGCGACGGGCAAGGGCGGCACCATCAAGGTGTTGAAGGCCATGCACCCGCGCGCGCGCCGCCTGCGCCTGTCGGTCACCTCGCACGGTGCGCGCATCTCGTATCCACGCGGCACCCATCCCGCGCAGGTGTACGCGTTCCTGCGCGAAAACAGCGACTGGCTGGAACGCAAGCTGTCCGAATTGCGCGTGCCGCGCCGCGGGCCGCCGCCACTCAAGCCCGGCGTTCCGACGCTGATCCCGCTGCGCGGCGAAAGCATCGAACTCACCTGGCGGGAAAGCGAATACCCGCGCATCGAATATCTCGGCGACGAACTGCGCCTGCACGTGCCGCGTCCGTTCACCACCGCGATGCCGGCCGCGCGCAACCTGCTCGCCGCATTCCTCGAGACCCATATGCGCCGCGACCTGTCGCGCTGGATGGCGCACGCCGCCGAGCGCCTGGATGCCGCACCCACGGGGCTTCGCATCAAGTCGCTGAAAAGCCTGTGGGGCAGCCTGGATGCACGCGATCGCATCACGCTGGATCTTGCGCTCGCATTGGCGCCACCCGCCGCGCTGCGCTACGTGCTGGTGCACGAGATGTGTCATCTCAAGGTGCGCAGCCATTCGCCGCGCTTCTGGATGCGCGTTGGCGAATTGATGCCGGGCTATCAGGCCCAGCGCGATTGGCTGCGCGAACACGGCGCGATCCTCAAGGCGGAAATGGAACGGCTGATCGCGCCCGGCGCGTGATCACTCTCGCCCCTATCTCGGCAACACCGCGCCGTCGTCATTCCGGACAGGCCCGCGCAGCGGGCGTGATCCGGAACCCAGCGCCTTGGCTGATGGTTCGAGGATGTAATGAACCACCCGGCGCTTCGCGAGCGCTACCCGCTCGGCCTACGGCCGCCATCCCGAGGGGAACGCGATAACTCGCGTCAGGGCAGCAACACGAAACGCGTGATCGATTGCGCGACTTCGCGCGGCCTTTCCATGATCGACATGTGCCCGCAGCCGGTGAGTTCGGTGACGCCGATGTTGGGCGCCTGCGTCAGCCCGGCGCGGATCGCATCCAGCGCCGATACATCGATGATCTGGTCCTTGGTGCACCAGATCGCCAGCGTCGGTGCGGTAACGTCGGGCAGTTTCGGTTGCAATGCATAACGCGCATCGGGCGCGGCGAGTTGGCGCAACACCTTGTCGTCGAACGCGCGCTCGTTTTTCGACTTGTCGACGAACACGTCCTGGATGCGCGGCGGCACGGACGGTGGGTCGGCGAACAGGAGCGATTCGAGGTGCTTGAATTCGGCGCGATCGTCGATGTCGAACGGGCTCTTGCCAGCTTTCAGTTCGCGCACGAATCCGTTTTCCTTGAACGGCACGCCGGACGAATCGATCAGTACCAGCGCGGCGACGTCCTTCGGATACTTCGCCGCGTACAGACCCGCGATCGCGCCGCCCATCGAGTGTCCGGCGATCGCGATTTCGCCGAGGTGCAGCGCATCGACGAAACCGTGCAGGCGCTCGACTTGCGCGGCATAGCCGTAGTCGCCATTCGGCAGGCGCGTGGACGCGCCCCAGCCCGGCAAGTCGGGGATGATCACCCGGAAGTTGCCGGTGAGGTATTTCGCCGCCAGCAGCCAGTCCGCGTACGAACCGCCGAAGCCGTGCACCAGCACCAGCGGCGGACCACCCTGCTTGCCGCCTTCGACGTACACCCAGCGGGTGTCGCCGACCTGCACCGATTCCTGGTGCAAGCCGTCGCGCCAGGTCTGCCACGCGATCGCGCCGCGCAGCAGCCACTGCGGCGCGATGAAGTACACGCCCAAGCCCAGCACCGCCAGCGCGATCACCACGCCGCCCAGGATTTTCAGGCGGCGTGCCAGTCGCGCGCGCAGCACGTCGCGGGCAGGATTGTTCGACATGCGCCGCTCAGCCCTTGCTGGTCTTCGGCGGGGTCTGCTCCTGCGCCGCGCGCGTCTTCGCGAACAGCCGCTCCACCGCCATCTGCGTCAGCGGGTGGTAACCATCCTTCGCTTTCGCGTACACTTTCTCGGCGTACGCGAAACCTTCCGGTGTCTGCACGAAGGCCTTGTACACCGGCATGGTCAGGTACAGGCGGCCGATGCGCGTCATGTGTTCGGCGGCGGCCGGCCACACCGACTTGTCGCCGGCCGCGATCGCGTGCACGTACCAGCGCATCCCGATCTCGGCGTTGGGCGTGCCGGTGAGGTGCCACGCGGCGTCGAGCTGTTGCATCTTCGCCAGCGCAGGATGGTCGGGCAGGCGGTCGAGGAAGTACATCCACTCCTGCGTGTTCCAGCTCTTCGCGTCCAGCTTGCCGGCGGCCAGCGTGCCGGCGAGGAACGCCGCGCGTTCCTTGTCGATGGCATTGAAGCGCGGTGAATCCGGGATCGGCGCATCCTTCGGAATGCCCGCGCCGTATATCCATTCCTTCACTTCGTCCCAGCTCATCCTGCCGGGATACTTGTCGATCAGGTTGGGCTTCAGGTCCGCCAGCATCTGCTCGGTCGTGATGCTGTGCCACGCGAAGTGATCGAAGTAACCCTTCAGCCAGGTGTCGAAATGCTCGCGCCCGAATTTCTGCTCCAGCGTGCGCAGGAACCACGAGCCCTTGTCGTAGGCAACGTCGGAAAGCTCGTCGTCGGCATCCGTGTCGCACGGCTGTGGCGCGAGGCGCTGCGCATTTTCGGGCATGCCGCCGATGGTCTTTTCGAGGTTGCGGATCGCCAGCAGGTTTTCTTCGTCCGCCAAGCCCTTGCCGTACAGCGCTTCGGTGACGCGACCCTGCACGTAGGTGGTGAAGCCCTCGTTCAACCAGCCGTCGCGCCAAGTCGCCATGGTGACCAGGTTGCCGGACCACGAATGCGCGAGTTCATGCGCGACCAGCGACACCAGTGACTTGTCGCCCACCAGCACGGTCGGCGTCGCGAACGTCATGTTGGGGTTTTCCATGCCGCCGAACGGGAACGACGGCGGCAGCACCAGGATGTCGTAGCGGCCCCAGCGATAAGGGCCGTACAACTTCTCGGTGGTTTCGATCATCTTTTCGGTGTCTTCGAACTCGTGCGCCGCTTTCGCGACCACCGACGGTTCCGCATACACCGCGCTGCGCGGGCCGGTTTCGCGGACGTCCAGATCGCCGGCGCCGATCGCCATCAGATACGAGGGAATCGGATGCGTCTGCTTGAAATCGAACGAACCGTCCAGCGGATGCTTCGGATCGTTCGGCGCGCTCATCACCACGCGCACGTCCTTCGGCGCGGTGACGTGCGCCGTGTAGGTGAAGCGGATCGCGGGCGAATCCTGCAGCGGAATCCACGAGCGCGCGTGGGTGGCTTCCGATTGCGAGAACAGGAACGGCAGCTTCTTGTCGGCGGTCTGCGCGGCGGTGAGCCATTGCAGGCCGCTGGCATCGGGCGACGTGGTGTAGGCGATCCGCACTTCGTGCGGATGCCTGGGCGCGGCGATCGTCAGCTTCGAACCCATGTTGGCCACCGGCGCGGCGAGTTCGTACTTCAGTGCACTGGTGTGGCCCTTGCCGTCCAGCGCCTCGACCGAGGCGATCTTCAGGTTCTCGGTATCCAGCACCAGGTTCTGCGCCGACGTGTTTTTCCAGTCCAGCGTCAGCGTGGCGACGCCGTCCAGTTGCTTGTGCGGGAAATCGACCTTGAGGTTCAGGTCGATGTGGCTGACGACCACTTCGTTCGGCTGCGCGTAGGAATGTCGATCGGCGGCGGCTTGCGCCGCGACGGGCAGCACGAACGCGCCAAGGGCAAGGGTGGAAAGCAGGCGCATGGGCGCTCCTGTCGAAATAGAAATCCCGAGTATGCCAGCGCCCCGACTCCCGCGCCCGTGCGGAAAGGCGCCCGCGATCCGCACGCATTGCCGGCATAGAATGCGCGCTTTCCTCGCGCGGAGACTGCGGCATGCCGACCCTCTACATCGCCAACAAGAACTATTCGTCGTGGTCGCTGCGCCCTTGGGTGCTGCTGCGCGAGCTCGGGATTTCGTTCGAGGAAAGGGTCATGCCGTTCCACGGAGCGGCGTTCACCGGTTTCTCGCCCAGCGGCAAAGTGCCGTGCCTCGTCGACGGCGACATTACGGTGTGGGATTCGCTGGCCATCACCGAGTACCTCGCCGAAGCGCATCCGCAGGTGTGGCCGGCCGACACGGCCGCGCGCGCCTTCGCGCGCTGCGCTGCCGCCGAGATGCATTCGGGCTTCATGGCGCTGCGCTCGCAGTGCGGGATGAATTGCGGCATCCGGGTCAAGCTGCGTCGGATCGATGACGCGCTGCAGCGCGACCTCGCGCGCTTGAACGCGTTGTGGAACGACGGCTTGCAGCGTTTCGGCGGACCGTTCCTCGCGGGCACGAAGTTCACCGCCGCCGACGCGTTCTACGCGCCGGTGGCGTTCCGCATCCAGACTTACGCGCCGCCGCTGGACGATGCGGCGAACGCCTATGCGCAGCGCCTGCTGGCGTTGCCGTCGATGCGCGAGTGGTACGGCGATGCGCTGAAGGAAACCTGGCGCCACGCCGCCCACGAGAACGAAGTCACGGAGTGGGGCACGATCACCGAGGATCTGCGCGCGGTTTGACGAGACGCCGCATCAAGGCAATTCATTGACCGTATGCGGATCCTCGCTGTACGGATGCATGGTCGCGAGGAATCCCGGCTGTGACTGCACCCGCGCAAGCCACGCGCGGAAATGCGGATACGGCTCCAGCGCAATGCCGGCTTCTTCAGCGCGGCTGGCGTACGCGAATACCGAGATATCGGCGATGCTGTAGCGGTCATTGGCGAGGAACGAGCGCGCGGACAATTCGCGTTCCAGGATGCCCAGCGTGCGCAACGCGCCCGCGCGTTTCATTTCCACCAGCGCGGGCGCACGCTGCGCCAGCTTGCCGGTGAGCGTCCAGTAACGCAGCGAGCCGATCACCGACTCCACGCGCTCCTGTTCGAAGTGCAGCCACTGCTGCACCTTGGCGCGCTCGAACGGATCGGACGGCAGGTACGGCGTGCCGTCGGCGAGGTACGCGAGGATCGCGTTCGACTCCGCGAGCGTGCGGCCGTCATCCAGCCGGATCGCCGGCACCGTGCCGGTGGGGTTGATGGCGAGATATTCCTCGGTGCGTCCCGCGCCCTCGAAGATGCTCACGATTTCGGTGCGGTACGGGCGGCCGAGATGATGCAGCAACTGGCGAATCTTCCAGCCGTTCTGCGAAGCGGGGTAATCGAACAGGGTCAGCATGGCGAACTCCGGAATGGAATGTGCGCAGTTTCCATGCAACGGCCAGCGTACGCCATCCGATTTTTGCGCCGTTCGATCAGGCGAGACGTTCAGCGAACGCGTCGGTGGCTTCGACCAGCTTGTCCACGATCGCGGGATCGGACGCGGCGTGCCCTGCAAGCACGACGTGAAACTCCGCTTCCGGCCAGGCCTCGTGCAAGTCGAACGCGGTCTTCACCGGACAGATGATGTCGTAGCGGCCGTGCACGATGATCGCGGGAATGGCGCTGATCCTGCCCACGTCGCGAAGCAATTGGTCCGGCTCCAGAAACATGCGGTGCCGGAAATAATGTGCTTCCAGGCGGGCCAGGCTCACCGCCTTGTGCGGTTCGTCGAAATCGCCGGTGGCATCGGGATCGTGGGCCAGCGTGGTGCTGCCGCCTTCGTATGCGCTCCATGCCCGCGCCGCGGCGAGTTGCACGGCTTCATCATCGCTGTCCAGCCGCCGCCAATAGGCTTCGATCATGGCGTCGCGCTCGGCTTCGGGAATGAAGTCGCGAAACCGCGCCCAGCGTTCGGGAAAGATGCAACGCGCGCCGCCATCCTGCTCGTTGAACCAGCGCAATTCCTCCGCGCGTCCCAGAAAGATCCCGCGCAACACCAGACCCGTCACGCTCTCCGGATGTGCCTGCGCGTAGGCGAGTGCGAGGGTCGACCCCCACGAGCCGCCGAACACCAGCCAGCGCCGGATGCCGAGGTGCTCGCGAATCTTTTCGATGTCGGCCACCAGATGCTGCGTGGTGTTGGCTTCGAGGCTGGCGAACGGCGTGGACTGGCCGGCCCCGCGCTGGTCGAACAGCACCACGCGCCAGCGCGCGGGATCGAAGAAACGGCGGTGGTAGCGCGACAAGCCCGCGCCCGGCCCGCCGTGCAGGAACACCACCGGCCGGCCCTCGGGATTGCCGCACTCCTCGATGTACAGCGTGTGCCCGTCGCCGACGGCAAGGCGCTCGGTGCGGTACGGTTCGATTTCGGGATAAAGCTCCCGCATCGCTAGATTTTGTAACCGCGATGGATCGCCACTATACCGGCGGAAAGGTTTCGCACTTCGACGTTGCGGAAGCCGGCCGCTTCCATCATCGCCTTGAGTGTCGCCTGGTCCGGATGCTTCCTGATCGATTCGGCCAGGTAGCGGTAACTGCCCTCGTCGTGCGCGACCAGCTTGCCGATCCGCGGCAGCACCTGGAACGAGTGGAAATCGTAGAGCGGTCGCAACCAATCCTGATTGACGCGCGAGAACTCCAGGATCAACGCTCGCCCGCCGGCTTTCAGCACACGCTGCATTTCCGCGAGCGCCCTGGCCTTGTCGGTGACATTGCGCAATCCGAACGCGATCGTGACCGCGTCGAACGATTGGTCCGGAAATGGCAATGCCTCGGCGTTCACCTGCGTCCAGCGCAAGCCCTGGAGCAAACCGCGATCCAGCAAGCGGTCGCGGCCGGCGTGCAGCATCGCGGCATTGATGTCGGCAACGACGACTTCGCCCTTGTCGCCCACGCGCGGAAGCAGCAGCGCGGCGATATCGCCGGTGCCGCCGGCGAGGTCCAGCACGCGATCGCCCTTGCGGATGCCGGAAGTCGCGGCGAAGAAGCGCTTCCACCAGCGATGGACGCCGAACGACATCAGGTCGTTCATCACGTCGTACTTGCCGGCAACGGAGGAGAACACTTCGCCGACCAGTTTCTGCTTGTCGGCGACGGGGACTTCGCGGTAGCCGAAGTGGGTGGTGGCGGTCGGATGCGATTCGGTCATGACTGCATTGTACGGTGACTGCCCCCGAACCTCGTTGCCGGGACAGTTGCTGCCTCCCGGCAAGCATCGGAGGGGCACGCAAAACATGCCGTCATTCCGGGGCGGCCTGCAGCTTCATCGCAGGTCGAACCCGGAATCGGTTTTTTGATCCGGCAAACCGATTCCGGGTTCCGCCCGCAAACAGCGCGGGCGGCCCCGGAATGACGACGACGACAGACAAATCCGGCTGTCACTTCACCGGATTGCCGTCCGCATCGATCACGTGCACCTCGCCGAGGTTCAGGGCACGCACCGGCTGCTCGATCTTCGAAAGATCGCCGACGATCACCCAGGTCAGCTTGTCCGGATGGATCACTTCCTTCGCGGCCGCATTGACCTGGGCGTCCTGCTGCGCCTCGACGCGACTCTTCAGTGTCTGCACGTAATCGTCGGGACGGTCGTACTTGACGATGGCCTCGACCGCGTTCAGCACCGCCTGCGCGGTTTCGTACTGGCCCGGCAGCTTGCGGATTTCATTGTCCTTGATCTTCTGGATCTCCTTGTCAGTGAGCGGCTTGTCGCCGATCACCCCGCGGGCTTCCTTCAGCGCCTCGCTCACCGAAGGCGCGGTCTTGTCGGTCTGCACCGGCGCGTACATCAGGAACGGCCGCTGGCCGACAGCGCCGGGCAGCATGCTGCGCGCCCCGTACGACCAATGCTTGTCCTCGCGCAGGTTCATGTTGAGGCGCGAGGTGAAGGTGCCGCCGAACGCGCCGTTCATGGTGCTGATCTCGAGATCGTTGGGCGCCTTGGTCGAAGGCGCGACCAGCCCCGCGATGATCACCGACTGCTGCGCACCGGAACGATTGACCAGGTACACGCTCGGCTTGGCCGGGTAGTCGACCTTGGCCAGGTTCCTGGCCGGGATCGGCGTGGCCGGTGCCTTCCAATCGCCGAACGCCATTTCGAGCTGCGGGATGATCTTGGCCAGCGTGGTGTCGCCCGCAACCAGCAGCTTCATGTTGTCCGGACGGATGTAGTCGTGCACGAATGCGTGCATGTCATCCGTGGTCAAGGCCTTGATCGAAGCCTCGGTGCCCGAGCCCGTGAACGGGATCGCGTAGGCGTTGCCCTTGCCGTACAGGATCGGGGGCAGCAGCCGCAGCGCGACCGCCACCGGCTGGGTCTTCTCCTGCGCGATACCGGCCAACCACTGTCCACGCAGGCGCGCGAGGTCGGCATCGCGGAAGGCGGGATTGCGGATGATGTCGGCATACAGCGCCAGCGAATCAGCGAGATTCGAATCGAGCGCGCTCATCCACGCGTTGCAGATGTCCAGATCGCAACCGGTCGCGATTTCGGCGCCGAGGCGCTGCTTGCGCTTGGCGATTTCGACCGAGTCGAGATTCCTGGTGCCCTCATCCAGCATGCCCATCGTGAAGCTGGACGTGCCGAGCTTGCGGCCCTGGTCCGCGGCATAGCCCGCGTCGAACAAGGCTTCCACCTGCACTACCGGAATGGTGTGGCGCTCGGCCAGCACCACTTCGATGCCGTTCTTGAGCTTGCCGTGCTGCAGGTTCGGGAACGTGAGGTCGGGGAACGTCGCCACCTGCGGCACGCCCTTGCTGCGATCGACGTCGCTGCGGGTGACTTTGTAATCACCGGCTGGCGAGAGCTCGTCGGCCGGACGGCCCGGGATCGCGGCGCGACCGGCAATGTTCGCGGCGTCGGCCGCGTCGACCTTGCCCGGGACGATGGTGAGTGTGTAATCGCCCCTGGACAGCCACTTCTCGGCGGCGGCTTTCACCTCGGCCGGCGTCGCCGCCATGGTGATGTCGTAGTCCTTCTTCCACGCGCCCGGATCGTCGCGATACACCTGACCTTCGGCCAGCGTCACGGCCTTGCCCGAGAATCCGCCGATCTGCTCCAGCCCGCGGATGGTGGATGCCTGATAGGTCGTCTTGACGCGCGCCAGTTCGTCGGCGGTCGGGCCGTCCTTCAGGAACTTCGACCACTCGTCGGCGATCGCGGCTTCCACTTTCTTGGGATCGACGCCCTTCTTCACGTCGACCTGCAGCAGCGTCATGCTGGCCAGTTCGAACGCCATGTTGCCGACCGACACGTCGTCGGCCAGTTTGTCCTTGTAGACGAGGCGCTGGTACAGGCGCGAGGTCTTGCTGCCGCCGAGCACCTGCGTCGCGAGATCCAGCATCAGGCGATCGTTGCCCGTGGCGTCGAGGCCCGGCGTATTCCACTCGCGATAGATGCGAACTTGCGCGACATTGTCGGTCATCGTGCCGCTGGTCGACGTGTCACGCGCGGTGACCCATGCCTGCGGCCGCGGCACGCGCGGGCCGGCCGGGATGTCGCCGAAGTACTTCATGGCTTTTTCGCGGGCCTGCGCGGGGGTGATGTCGCCCACCAGCACCAGCGTGGTGTTGGCCGCGCCGTAGTAGTCCTTGAACCACTGCTTCACGGTCGCGAGCGAAGCCGCGTTCAGATCCGCCATCGAGCCGATGGTTTCATGGTGATAGGGATGGTTCTGTGGAAACGCGTTGGCCTGCAGGTCCTCGAACGCGCGGCCGTAGGGCTGGTTCTCGCCCTGGCGCTTTTCGTTCTGGACCACGCCGCGCTGCTCGTCGAGTTCCGGCTGGCCGATCGCGCCGAGCAGGTGGCCCATGCGGTCCGATTCCATCCACAGCGCCATGTCCAGCGCCGTGGTCGGCACGGTCTCGAAATAATTGGTGCGATCCAGCCAGGTGGTGCCGTTCATGCCGGTGGCGCCGACCAGTTCGAACGGCTGGAAGTATTCGCCCTTGTGGTGCTCCGAACCCTGGAACATCAGGTGTTCGAACAGGTGCGCGAAGCCGGTCTTGCCCTTCGGCTCGTAACCGGACCCGACGTGATACCAGACGCTCACCGCCACGATCGGCGCCTTGTGGTCTTCGCTGACCACCACGGTGAGGCCGTTAGGAAGCGTGAAGCGGGTATAGGGAATGTCGATCTTGTTGCCCGCGTCGGCGGCCTGCGCGGCCCCGGCGAACAAGGTAATCCCGAACGCGGCCAACCACGCCAGCCAGTGCGTGCGCATCATGATGTCCTCCCCGGACGCTGAATTGTCCCGGAACCGTAGCCGGGCCGAATGGATAAAGCAATCGGCCGGAAGGCACGCCTGCGGCTCCGGGTTTACACTGCCCGAGGCCAGGGAAAATCAGCATGCAGCGCTGCCTCGTCACCGGCGCCAACCGCGGGCTCGGGTTGGCCTTCGTCACGCAACTGCTGGAACGCGGTGCGCGCGTGCTGGCCTGCTGCCGCGACCCGGGCGGCGCCAAGGTCCTGGACGCGCTGGCCGCGGCGAACGACGGGCGGCTGGCGATCCACGCGCTTGAGGTGGCGAACCCGCAAGCCATCGACAAGCTGCCCGAAGCCGCGGCGCGGCACCTGCAACGCATCGACCTGCTGGTCAACAACGCCGGCGTGCTGGTGTCGGGCGAACGCTTCGGCAACGTCAAGGCGGAATCGCTGGCGGAGAGTTTCGCGGTAAACGCCACCGCGCCGTTGCTGATCACGCAGGCGCTCGCACCGCTGCTGGCGCTGGGCAACAAGCCGCGCGTCCTGTGCATCACCTCCCAGCTTGGTTCGATCGCGCAGGCAAACGGGTTTCGCACCATCAGCTACGCGATGAGCAAGGCCGCGCTCAACATGGCGGTGAAGCGGTTGGCCGCCGAACTCGCGCCGCGCGGCATCGTGGTGCTGGCCGCCCATCCCGGCTGGGTCATGACCTCCATGGGCGGCAAGAGCGCAACCCTGGCGCCGGCCGATTCCGCCCACGCGCTCCTGAACCTGATCGAGCACGCACAGACCGGGGATGCCGGGAAATTCCTGGCCTACGACGGCGCGGAACTGCCCTGGTGAAGTCGTCTTGTGACGCGGTTCACACACTGGAACCGCTGATTTTCGACGTTTGCCACAGATGGCATACCCGATGCTTCTTTCCCCCAGCCGGGGCCATCCCGGCGACCGTGGCACAGGGGAACAGCATGAAAAGCGAACTGATCATTCTGCGCGGCCTGTATGCAATGACGGCCTTGGTGGTGGTGTTCGGCATCTGCGCACTGCTGCTGCGCGCGCACTGATTCCGCAATCGCTGTCGACTGCGGGGCGACGAGACGTTCCGGCGCGCCTTGCGCCGGAGGGGTACGGCTGCGTGATCGCGATTCGGTGATCCGCTGCTCCGCGCCGATAATACCTGGATGCTGCACGTCATCCTGTTCCAGCCCGAAATCCCGCCCAATACCGGCAACGTGATCCGGCTGTGTGCCAACGCCGGCGCGTCGCTGCACCTGATCCGCCCGCTCGGGTTCGAACTGGATCACGCCAAGTTGCGCCGCGCGGGACTCGACTATCACGAATTCGTGAACGTGATGGCCCACGACGCTCTCGATGCGTGTCTCGCCTTCCTGCAGCGTCCGCGCACCTTCGCGTTCACCAGCCACGCGGAACATCGCAACACCGACACGCGCTTCGCGGACGGCGATGCGCTGTTGTTCGGACGCGAAACCAGCGGCCTGCCCGATGAGGTCCTCACAGCCATTCCCGAATCGCAGCGCCTGCGGCTGCCGATGCAACCGGACAACCGCAGCCTCAATCTTTCCAACGCGGTTGCGATCGCCGTCTATGAAGCCTGGCGGCAGATGGGATTTCCCGGAGGGATCTAACGCAACAGGATCCATATCCCCAGCGCGGCAAACAGCGCGGCAGCGGCAAGCCGCGTCGCGCGCAACGGCAGACGTGCCGCGAAGCGCGCGCCCAGGAACACCACCGGCACGTTGGCAAGCATCATCCCCGCGGTGCTGCCCGCGATGACCTGCCACAGCGGCTGGTACTGCGCGCCCAGCACCACCGTCGCGATTTGCGTGCGATCGCCCAACTCGGCGAAGAAGAACGCGATCACCGACGCCATGAACACGCCGCGCCCGTGCCGTGGCGGCGCGTCGACGGGCTCTTCCTTCTCCGGCAGCAGCGCCCACGCGGCCACTGCGAGGAACGACAATCCGATCAGCCAGCGCTGTACTTCCGGCGTCATCCACAACGCCAGCCACGCGCCCAGTTCCGCGGCGATCGCGTGGCTGACCAGCGAGGCGACGAGAATGCCGAGACAGATCGGCCACGGCTTGCGGAACTTCGCGGCCAGCACCAGCGACAGTAGCTGCGTCTTGTCGCCGATTTCCGCCAGTGCGACGGCGCCCAGCGAAACGAGAAAAGCTTCCAAGGAGATCTCCGGGCCGGGTGCTCGCGACAATCCGCACGCGCGTCCCGGCCCGGGTGCGTCGCGTGTGAACTGTCGGTCTCGCCGATCCTTGAGGATCGCCTCGCGCCACGGCCTGCGGGCCGAGCATGTTGACGCGAAGCCACCCGGCGCCATGCCGGATGCGGCTACTCCCCGACGGAGTCCGGGCAGGTTAGCTGCGGCGCCCGCGACGTGCAACGCCGGCCCAGCTGCTCCCTTCGAAGCAGCTGTTGTGAGAAGTCAGGGCAGGAAGCCCGTTCTCGTGGTGCATTAACGCGGCTAGCTGTTCGCGACTGGTCGTCCCGCGGCGCGGCGATCACGGACGATCGCATACAATGACTTGATGCCCGATCGCGAACCCAATGCCTGGATTCCCCACCCGCTCCGCAAGCTGGGCGGTCTTGCGTTGACCTTGGCGCTGAACCGCCTGGTCGCGCTCGATCCCGACACCCGCGAAGCCATCGGCAAGTTGGAAGGGCGCCGCATCGGCGTGCACCTGCGCGGGCCGGAAATCGCGTTTTCCATCGCTGCGCGCAACAGCACGCTGCAGATCGAACCGCCCCCAAACGCGACCGATGACGGCAACGCCAACGATTTCGAAGTCAACGCCACGCCCGGCTCGCTGCTGGCGATGGCATTGGACCGCGGCGGCGATGCGCGGCCCGCCGGCAAGGTGGAAATCGCCGGCGATGCCGAACTCGCGCGGCGCGTGCAGAAGCTGGCGCGCGACTACAAGCCCGATTTCGAGGCCGCGTTCGCGACCGTGTTCGGCGAAGTCGCCGGCACCGCGATCGCGCGCGCGCTGCACGACGCCGTGAAATGGGCCGGCCAGGGTGCGCAGCACTTTCGCGACGACGGCATCGACTGGCTGCGCGACGAAGCGCGCCTGACCGTGCCGCACGCCGAGATGAACGCTTTCCTCGATGACGTGGACGCGCTGCGCGAGCGCACCGACCGCCTCGCCGCGCGCATCCAGCGGCTGGGAAACAAAGAGCCATGACCCCACTGCGGCTGCTGCCGCGCGTGCTGCACGTCGCCGCAGTACTGGTGCGTTATCGCGTCGACGACCTGATCGACGAAAGCCATGCGATGCGGCCGCTGCGCTGGGCGCGCGCGTTGCTGCCGCGCCGCCGCAAGATCGCGATGCTGCCGCGCGGCGTGCGCCTGCGGCTGGCCCTGACGGAGCTGGGCCCGATCTGGGTGAAGGCGGGCCAGGTGCTGTCCACGCGCCGCGACCTGATTCCCGAAGACGTCGCCGACGAACTGGCGCATCTGCAGGACCAGGTGCCGCCGTTTCCCGGCGCCATCGCGCGCGCCATTGTCGAGGAATCGCTGGGCAGGCCGATCGGCGAGCTGTACGCGAGTTTCGATGAGACACCGCTGGCCTCGGCATCCATCGCGCAGGTGCACGCGGCACGGTTGCTGCTGCCTTTGCCCACGCCTTCGGGTTCGCGCTCCGCGCGCGTTCGCTCTGCTCCGCCTCTCCCGGAGCGGGAGGAAAATCCCGGGCAGCCTGCCGCTGCGCATTCCATTGCGCGCGACGTGGTGGTGAAGGTGTTGCGTCCGAACGTCGCGGTCAACGTGCGCCGCAATCTCGAGCTTCTGGATGCGCTGGCGTGGCTGGTGCAGCGCTGGCATCCGCAGGCCGACAAGATCCGCCCGCGCGACTTGTACGACGAAGTCGCCAAGACGCTGCACAACGAGCTGAACCTGCAGAACGAAGGCGCCAACGCCAGCCTGCTGCGGCGCAATTTCGACAATTCCGATGATCTGTACGTGCCACAGATCTTCTGGTCGCATACCGGCGAAAAAGTGCTGACGATGGAGCGCGTGCACGGCATCCCGGCCGACGACATCGTCGCGCTGGACAAGGCCGGCATCGACCGGCGCGTGCTTGCTGAAAAGGGCGTGCGGCTGTTCTACGAACAGGTCTTCCGCGACAATTTTTTCCACGCCGACGCGCACCCCGGCAACATCTGGGTCGATCCCGCGCGCACCCGCGATCCGCGTTTCATCGCGCTGGATTTCGGGATCATGGGCTCGCTGCCGGACGAGGACCAGTACTGGCTGGCGGAAAACTTCATCGCGATGTTCGAGCGCAACTACCGCCGCATCGCCGAGCTGCATCTGGAAGCGGGCTGGATGCCGCGGCACATCCGGGTGGATGAACTGGAAGCCGCGGTGCGCACGGTGTGCGAGCCGTATTTCACGCGGCCGCTGTCGGAAATTTCCCTGGCCGAAGTGGTGGCGAAACTCTTCAGCACCGCGCGCAAGTTCGAATTGACGTTGCAACCGCAACTGATCCTGCTGCAGAAGACCTTGCTCAACGTCGAAGGGCTCGGGCGGCAGCTCGATCCCGGCATCGACATCTGGTCGGTGGCGCAACCGGTGTTGAAGCGCATCCTGGCCGACCGCTACAGCGCGCGCCATGCATTGCGCGAAATCCGCAAGCGATTGCCGCAATGGCTGCGCATCGCGCCGCTGATCCCGGAGAAAATCCACGACGCGCTGGAGGCGCTGGCCGAGGGCAACGGTCCGCTGCAATTCGGCGAACGCGAACTGGAGCACCTGCGCGTGCTGCAGCGCGAAATCCAGCGCCGCATCCTGGCCGCAGCGTTCGGCGGTGCGCTGCTGGTCGGCGCCGGCCTGGTATTCGCGCTGGGCGACCGCTACGGCATCTGGGCGCCGATCGTCTTTGCCGCGATCGGCGTGGCGAGTTTCGCGGCCGCGTGGCCGTGGAAGCGGGACAAGGAATAGTTCTCGCGGATCGTGGGTTGGGCTGACGCCGGCTCCATCGGCGGAAGCCCAACATCTTCACCAAGCCCCGTTTCGCACCCAGCGCTATCGCGATTCCGCGTTGGGCTTCCCTCCCAGTGCATCCGGGGTCGGGGTCAGCGCCAACCTACCGGGCCCGCCCCTGATTCGCCACGGCGGCTTCCTTGGCGGCGATCGCCGCGGCGTCACCGAGGTAGAAATGCCTCTCGGGTTTGAGTGCTTCGTCGAATTCGTACACCAGCGGCACGCCGTTGGGAATGTTGAGGCCGGTGATGTCGTCGTCGGAAATGCCGTCGAGGTACTTCACCAGCGCACGCATGGAATTGCCGTGCGCGGAAACCAGCACGCGCTGTCCCGCGAGGATGGCGGGCGCCAGCACTTCGTGCCAGTACGGCAGCACGCGCGCGACGGTGTCCTTCAGGCATTCGGTCAGCGGAATCTGCGCCGGCTCGAGCTTCGCGTAGCGCGGATCGTTGACGCAGAAATTCGCGGCGGGGTCCAGCGGCGGCGGCGGGACGTCGTAACTGCGGCGCCAGATGTGCACCTGCTCGTCGCCGTGCTTCGCCGCGATCTCGGCCTTGTTCAAGCCGGTCAGCGCGCCATAGTGGCGTTCGTTGAGGCGCCAGTCGGTGAGGACCGGAATCCACGCAAGGTCCATGGCATCCTGCACGCCCCACAAGGTGTGCACGGCGCGTTTCAACACGGAAGTGTGCGCGACGTCGAACAGGTAACCTTCGCGCTTCAGCAGCTCGCCGGCCTCGCGCGCCTCGGTGCGACCCTGCTCGGACAGGTCGACGTCGGCCCAGCCGGTGAAGCGGTTTTCCCGGTTCCACAGCGACTGGCCGTGGCGGATCATCACGAGGGTATGCATGGCGTCACACTCATCAGGAATTCAATCCATTGTAGCGATTGCTCCACCGGCAACCGCAGTCGTGAAAAGTCAGCCCATGGATGGGCGTTCTGGCCTTCACGGGCCTCGGGCCTTGTAGCCGACGCACGATGCCAACGAGGCAGCGATCGGGGATGATCGCATGTCAAAAGTCAGGGTGCCGACCTGCCTATTGTCGACACCACAATAGTCAGGCAGGATCGCATCATGTCCTGCCAACCCCGCGCCGCATGCTGCGGCCCTGGCAGACGATCAACGCGCACTACGCAGGAGGTTCCCATGCGATCCGCACGTCTTTGCATCCTCGCCTTCGCCCTGCTGGCCCTGCCGTTCGCGCTCGGCGCCTGCGTCAGCGGCGTCAACGGTTCGGTCGATGTCGCGGCCGGCTCCAGCACGTCCGATGCCAGCACCGTCAACGGTTCGGTGAACATCGGCGCCAACGCGAAGGCCGACAAGGCTTCCACCGTCAACGGCTCCATCCACATCGCCGAGCACGCCAAGGTCGGCCATGCCGACACGGTGAACGGAGGCATCACGCTGGGCGACAGCGCGACGGCGGAGAGCCTCACCACCGTCAACGGCCACATCACGCTGGAAAAGAATGCCACGGTTTCGGGCAACGTCGAAGCGGTCAACGGCGCGCTGAATCTGGCTGCGGGTTCGGCCGTCAACGGCGAGCTCACCAACGTCAACAGCCATATCACCGTGGACGGTGCGCACATCGGTCAGGGCATCACCACCGTCAACGGCGACATCGACATCACCGGCAACGCCGTGATCGATGGCGGCATCAAGGTGAAGAAGCCGAGCGACAATGGCGTGCTCGGCATCCACTTCGGCACCGACGACATCCCCCGCATCGTGATCGGCGCCGGTGCAACCGTGAATGGTCCGCTGACGTTCGAACGCCCGGTGAAGCTGTACATCAGCGACCAGGCGCACGTGTCCGGACCGATCACCGGCGCCCAAGCCGTGAAGTTCTCCGGCAATGCGCCGCCGGCGTCGGGTTCCTGACGGCAGACCCATGTCGCTTGATCGACCGGGGCGCTCGCGGGCGTCCCGGTTTTTTCGTATTCCATAAATTTCTCTTGGAGAAGCTCCGAGTTTGCTCGTCATCCCGGCGAAAGCCGGGACCCAGTGACTTTCGTTCAATGCGGTGAAATGCAAGTCGCTGGGTCCCGGATATCGCTTTGCGATTCCGGGATGACGGCGGTAAGTCGATCAGCCGGCGAGGGCACCGGCGATCCGCATGGCAGCCCATCGGCCGCTCTCGGCCGCGCCCTCCGTGCATGGAATGCCCATGTAGTCGCCGGCGAGGATCACGCGCCGCTCCGCGCGCCATTTATCCCGATACGCTTGCAGATGCGTGGCGCGCCCGGGCGGCGAACAGGGCGCGGCCTCCGGCCAGCGGTGCATGCGCGCGAAGGCGATGCGCGGCGCGATACCGGGCAGGTACCGCGCCAATTCCGGCACGACTTCGGCCAGCACGTCGGATTCGGATGCACCGATGAGGCGCGCACCGGCCGCGCCATCCAGCATCACGTTCAGGAGTTCGCCACGTTCCACGTGGTGCGGGCACTTGCGTGACTGGAACGCGAACGCCGCGATCACCTTGCGCTCGCGCCGCGGGATCAGCACACCGTAGATGTCTTCCACCGAGGCCACCGATGGAAGGCCGTCGGGAATGCCGAGGCTGATGTTGACCGTGGCGCTGTAGCGCGTATCCAGCAGCCGCGTCGCGTCTTCGTCCCCGGGCGACCACAACGTGCGGGCCACGCCGGCGGTGGTCGCGAGCACCGCGAAGTCCGCCTGGAACGTTTCCGTTGCAGTGACGACTCGCACGCCGACCGTGTCGCATTCGATGCCGATCGCGGTCGATGACAAGCGCACGTCCAGGCGTTTGGCCAGCGCTTCGGGAAGCATGCCAAGGCCATCCCGCAAGGCCGAGACCGATTTGCCGCGTGCGCCGAAACTCCACACCATCGCCGGCAACGCCAGTGCCATGCCTTCGGGTGGCTGGAAGTAGAAACCTTCCAGCATCGGTTCGAACAGGTACTCGAGCGCATCGGTGCCGAAGCGTCCGGCCAGCGCGTGCGCCGCGTCCTCACCATCGAGCGGGCGCCAGCACGCGTAATCATTCAACGGCAAGGCATGCGCGTCATGCGCGAGCTTCACGCTCGCACGGGTGGTGCGCACCGCATCCTTCCAGCGCAGCAGGCCGCTGGACGGCAACGTCCACGGCCGCCGCGGATGGATGCGCCGCACCTTGCCGCCGCGGACGATGCCGGTCCAGCCCGGCACGCCGTGCACCTGCGCCGACAAGTCGTGCGCATCGATCAGGTCACCGATGACGGTGTAGCCGTCGGACACGAATTGCGCACCGCGATCGATCACGAACCCCGCGTGGCGATCGCTGGTCATGCGGCCGCCGACGCGATTGGACGTTTCCAGCACGATCACGTCGATGCCGCGCGCGGAAAGATGATGGGCGGCGCTCAAGCCTGCGATGCCACCGCCGATCACGATGACCGAATGCTTCATCGCGCACCCATGGGCCTATCTGCGAACCCGGCTCACTCGCCGGCCGGCAGCACCGTCAAGACTTCCTCGACGGTCGTCACGCCGCGCCGGACTTGTGTTGCCGCGGAAATGCGCAGCGGCTGCATGCCCTCTTCCAGCGCGAAGCCGGTGAATGCACCGAGGTCGAGGTTGGCCGTGATCATGCCGCGCAGGCGTGGCGAGACCGCCATCATCTCGTACACGCCGGTGCGGCCGAGGTAGCCGGTGTTGCGGCATTCGAGACAACCCACCGGCTCGTACACTTCCGCAGGCGGCGGCAGCACCCAGCCGCGCGTCAGCACCGACCAGGTTTGCGGGTCCTGCTTCGCCTTGACCTTGCAATGCGGGCACAGCGTGCGCACGAGCCGTTGCGCCACCACGCCCGACAGCGTCGACTGGATCAGGTAATGCGGCACGCCGAGATCGAGCAGGCGGGTAATCGCGGATGGCGCGTCGTTGGTGTGCAGCGTCGAGAGCACCAGATGCCCGGTGAGCGACGCCTGCACCGCCATCTGCGCGGTTTCGAGATCGCGGATTTCGCCGACCATGATGATGTCGGGGTCCTGCCGCAGCAGCGTGCGCACGCCGGCCGCGAAATCGAAATCGATCGCGGGCTGCACCTGCGACTGGTTGAACTCCGGCGCCACCATTTCGATCGGATCTTCGACGGTGCACACGTTGAGTTCCGGTCGCGCGAGGTGCTTCAACGTGGAATACAACGTGGTGGTCTTGCCCGAACCGGTGGGACCGGTCACCAGCACGATGCCGTGCGGACGTTCGACCATGCCGCGCCAGGTTTTCTCCTCTTCGCCGGAGAATCCGAGCTGCGCGAATTGCTTGACCACGATGTCGGGATCGAAGATACGCATCACGATCTTCTCGCCGAACGCGGTCGGCATGGAAGAGATGCGCAATTCCACCTCGCGCCCGCCCGCCGAACGGGTCTTGATGCGACCATCCTGAGGGCGGCGTTTTTCGGCGACATCGAGGCGCGCGAGAATCTTGATGCGCGCGGTCACGGCGGTCATCACCGCCGGCGGCAATTCGAATACCTTGTGCATCACGCCATCGATGCGGAAGCGGATCAATCCGGCTTCGCGGCGCGGTTCGAGGTGGATGTCCGAGGCGCGCTGCTCGAACGCGTACTGCAACAGCCAGTCGACGATGTGGACGACGTGGCGATCGTCGGCACCGATCTCGCCGGACTTGCCAAGTTCCAGCAACTGCTCGAAATTGAGGATTGCCGAACCGTCGGCGGAATCCTGCTTGGCTTCGCGCGCCTTGGCGATCGAGCGCTGCACGCCGTAGAACTCCATCAGGTAGCGATGGACGTCCAGGGGATTGGCGACCACGCGTTTGACTTCGCGCCGCAGCATTTGCGAAAGATCCGCAGCCCAGTGCGCATCGAACGGCTCGGCGCTGGCGAAGGTGACCGCGCCGCGTTCGACCGCGACCGGCAGGATGCGATGGCGCTGCGCGTAGGCCTGGCTCACGGCTTGAGTCACCGCGGCCACGTCGATCTTCATCGGGTCGATTTTGAGATACGGCAGCCCGGCCTTGTCGGCCAGCCACACGGTCAACGATTCCACCGTCAGCGGCTTGCCGGGGTCGGTACGGTTCTCGGGTTTGGCGCTCGCGATCACCACCAGCGGATGCAGTTCCACCGCGCCGCGTCCCGCGCGGCTGGTCGTGCGGATGCGCTTGGCGTCCTCGGCGGCCAGCAGTCCATCGGCAATCAATGCCGCCAGCACTTCGGCCAGTTCCAGCCGTCCATGCCGGCCGATCACCGACGTCGAATTCGGATTTGCCGCCATCGCCTGCCCCGTTGCAAAGAACCTGCAGGTTGGGCTGATCCCGGCTTGCCGGGAGAAGCCCAACGGTGTGGAACCATATCGGTGTTGGGCTTCCGCCGAAAAGCCGGCGTCAGCCCAACCTACGCCAGAACGGGCCGAGGAATCGATCCTCGCAGCTATACTAACGCGCTTTGCGCCGCGCCCCCGAACCGATGGCAGCACCCACTTTCCAGGACGTGATCCAGACCCTGAACCGCTATTGGGCGGAACAGGGTTGCGTGCTGTTGCAGCCGCTGGATCTGGAAGTCGGCGCGGGTACCTTTCACCCGGCAACGTTCCTGCGCGCGCTCGGTCCCGACCCGTGGGCGGCGGCCTACGTGCAGCCATGCCGGCGTCCGACCGATGGCCGCTACGGCGAGAACCCCAATCGCCTGCAGCAGTACTACCAGTACCAGGTGGTGCTGAAGCCCAATCCCGACGACGTGGTGGAACGTTACTTCGGTTCGCTGCGCGCGCTCGGCATCGATCCCTTGGTGCACGACTTGCGGCTGGTCGAGGACAATTGGGAGTCGCCGACGCTCGGCGCGTGGGGCCTCGGCTGGGAAGTGTGGTTGAACGGGATGGAAGTCACCCAGTTCACCTATTTCCAGCAGGCCGGCGGCTTGGAGTGCAAGCCCGTCACCGCCGAAATCACCTACGGCCTCGAACGGCTCGCGATGTACCTGCAGAACGTCGACAGCGTGTTCGATCTCGTCTGGACGACCGCGCCGCACGGTGTGGTGACCTACGGCGACGTGTTCCACCGCAACGAGGTGGAACAGAGTGCGTACAATTTCGAACACGCAGACACGAAAGAACTGTTCCACCGCTTCGATGCTTGCGAGGCCGAGGCCAACAAGCTCGTCGCATTGAACTTGTCGCTGCCGGCCTACGAGCAGGTGATGAAGGCCAGTCACGCGTTCAACCTGCTGGATGCGCGTCGCGCGATTTCGGTGACCGAACGCCAGCGCTACATCCTGCGCGTGCGTGCGCTCGCGCACGCCGTCGCGAAGGCGTGGACCGCGCCGCGCGAAGTGCAGCCGGAGGCCGCGCATGGCTGAGCGCGCGCTGCTGGTCGAAATTGGTGTCGAGGAGTTGCCCATCCATGCGGTGGATGACCTTGCCCGCGCGTTCGCGCAAGGCGTGTGCGATGGCTTGTCGAAGCGCGGCGTCGAGGCCGACGTCGAACACGCGCGCACCTTCGCAACGCCGCGGCGTCTGGCGGTACTGGTGCCGGGCGTGGCCTTCACCCAACCCGAGCAGCGCAGCGAAAACTTCGGCCCGTACGTCAATATCGCGCTGGATGCGGACGGCCAAGCGACGAAAGCCTTGCTGGGCTTTGCCCACAAGGCGGGCGTCGAATGGACGCAACTCGAACGCGCGACCGACGCGAAGGGCGAGCGTTTCGTGCATCGCCATGTGTCGCCTGGCCGCACGACCGCGGAACTGATACCGGAAATCGTGCGCGAATCCGCGGCCGCCTTGCCGATCCCGAAACCGATGCGCTGGGGCGATCACGATTTCGCCTTCGTGCGTCCGGTGCATTGGCTGGTGCTGCTGCACGGCGATCAGGTGATCGCGGGCGAGTTGTTCGGCGTGAAAAGCGGCCGGCAATCGCGCGGCCATCGCTTCATGCATTCGGCGCCCGTGCACCTGGCCGACGCCGACAGTTACGTCGATGCCATGCGCGCGGCCAAGGTTCTGGCTGACCCGGATGAGCGGCGCCAGCGGATTCGCGATGAAGTCGCGCGCGTCGCGCCGGCCGGTTGCACGCCGCACCTCGATGGCGCGTTACTCGATGAATTGGCCAATCTCAACGAATGGCCGGTCGCGATCGCCTGCACGTTCGACCGTGATTTCCTGGCGGTACCGCACGAAGCGCTGGTCACCACCATGCGCGCCAATCAGAAGTTCGTGCCGGTGTTCGATGTCGACGGCCAGCTCACCGAGCATTTCATCGGCATCGCTAATCTCGAATCGAAGGATCCCACACAAATCCGCCACGGTTACGAGCGCGTGATCCGTCCGCGTTTTGCCGACGCGAAATACTTCTTCGATGAAGACCTGAAGACGCCGCTGGTGTCGTACCAGCAAGGCCTGCGTGAGGTCACCTATCAGAAGGCACTCGGCAGCCTGTGGGACAAGACGGTACGCGTGGCGGAACTTGCCAGCGCGATCGCCGAGCGCCTGTTCGCGCAAGGCATCGACGTCGACGCGGCGCAAACGGCGTACGCCGCCGGTTTGTCGCGCTGCGACCTGCTGACGCGGATGGTCGGCGAGTTCCCGGAACTGCAGGGCGTGATGGGCCGTCACTACGCGGCAGCGCAAGGTGAAGCCGCCGAAGTCGCGAATGCGCTGGACGCGTTCTATCGTCCGCGCCATGCCGGTGACGGCATTGCGGCAGGCACGTTGGCGCATTGCGTGTCGCTCGCCGACAAGCTGGACACGCTGGCCGGCATTTTTGCGGTCGGCATGAAGCCCACCGGCAACAAGGATCCGTTCGCATTGCGGCGTGCGGCGCTGGGCCTGGCGCGGACGCTGATCGAGGGCGGACTGGATCTCGACCTGGATGGACTGCTCAAAGACGCACTGACGCAAATCCCCGACGCTGCTCTGGTTCCCTCTACCTCCGGGAGCGGGAGGCGCGAAGCGACGGGTGAGGGTTCGGACCCACGCGCAATTTCCCAGTCCTCACCAGGCCATTCTGGAACGGACGCAATCGCGCGGCGCGCAGCATTGCTCTCCGAACTCCGCGGCTTCATCCTCGATCGCCTGCGCGGCTACTACACGGAACAAGGTTTCGCCCCGCAACAGTTCGAAGCCGTGTCAGCGGTTCGGCCTGCCAGCCTGGTCGATTTCGATCGCCGCCTGCGCGCGGTCGCCTCCTTCGCGCAACAACCCGAAGCGGAGAAACTTGCCGCAGCCAATAAGCGCGTGGCCAACATCCTGCGCAAGGAAGGCATCGATGCCGATGCCGCCGCACAAAAGGAACTGGATGCAGCACTGCTGCGCGAACCCGCCGAGCAGGCGCTTGTCCAGGCGCTGGACGGCGCGCGCAAGGACAACGCGCCACGCCTCGAATGTGCCGCGGCGGAACGCGACTATGCCGGCGCGCTGGCGCGCCTCGCGCAGTTGCAGGCGCCGGTCGATGCCTTCTTCGACGGCGTGATGGTGATGGCCGAAGATCCTGCGCTGCGCGCGAATCGTGTCGCACTGCTGGCGCGGATCAAGGCGCGTTTCGACGCCATCGCCGAAATCGCATTGTTGTAATGGCAGCCGTCGCTACCGGCCACAAGCTCGCTTCCGATCCTTCGTGGCGCCGCGCCCGGATGCATCTGGTTCGTGGCGAGGTTGGCGCCGCGCGCGAGATGCTGGCGACAATGCACGCGAGATCGCGCGCCGCTCGGTGCATGCGAAGTTTGACATGGCAAGAAGCGTAGAAGCGCTCTGGCAGCGCGCGATAAAGTACCTCAATACGGGCCAGCCCTCGCCGGCCCGCGCTGTGCTGGAATCCATCCTCGTACAGGATCCCGCACATCTTGGCGCGCACCTGTCGCTAGCGAGAATGGAGTGGGCGAACGGTAGAGTCAGAAGCGCGGCCCGCTACGCGCTTGCCGCTGCAAAGCTTGTCCGTGACGATCCCGCCGCGATCATTGCCACGGTGACCGTCCTGTTGCAGGTCGGCGAAATGGCCACGGCACACGAACTGCTGACGCTCGCAACCCGTGCCTCGGACAGCTTGAACGAGACGAATTTGCTGCGGCTTGCGGGCGAGTATCAGTCCCTCGGACAGCACGTGGATGCGCTGGCCTGCCTTGAACGTGTGCGCGCGACCGGCACGGACAGCGCGGAGTTTCGTTTCATGTATGCCATGGAGCTTGCGTTCAACGGCAGACTGGAAGATGCCGCATCGGAACTTGAGGCCTGCATAGCCTCGGGAGCCTCCTTCGGTCGCATCTTTGTCGAGGCGGCGCGGCTTCGTCGCGCTACCCCATCCGACAATCACCTTTCAACGATAAATTTGAGGCTTGCGGCGGCGCTACCCGACAGCGAGGATCGAGCTGCACTGGAATTTGCCCGCTACAAGGAGCTGGAGGACCTGCAGCGATTTGAAGAAGCCTGGACGGCGCTTGCGAGCGCCAATGCCACCATGGCCAATCGGGTGCGCTACGACACCGCCCATGCGGCGGAGTTGCTGGACCGGCAGTTGGCCATGTGCACGAATGAGTTCCTGCGCAGCGACGACAGCGTGCACGATGACGGGCCGCAACCCATCTTCATAATCGGCATGACCCGCTCCGGCACCACGCTGCTGGATCGCCTGCTGGGCGCGCACCCGGATGTGCGTTCCGCCGGTGAACTGCGCGATTTCGGCCAGCAACTGCGATGGGTTGCAGACAATCCGAGCCGGCTTGCGCCCGACGAGGTCATGCTCGCGCGACTGCCTACGCTGGATTATGCGGAGTTGGGCCGTCGCTATCTGGAGCAGACGCGATGGCGCGCGAGCGGTCTGCGCTATTTCATCGACAAGCGCCCCGGAAACTGGGTCGTAGCCGGGCTCATTGCGAAGGCACTGCCTCACGCGCGTATTTTGAACATGGTGCGCGATCCGATGGATGTGTGCTTTTCGAATTTTCGCGCCTTCTTCAGCAACGCCTATGCATGGAGCTACGACCTGGACGCGTTGGCCGCACACTTCCGGGAATATGCAATGGCGATGCGGCATTGGCACCGAGTGCTGCCGGGCCGGATTTTCGACGTGTCGTATGCGGAACTGGTGCGCGATCCCCAATCGACCTTGCGTGGAGTACTCGCACATTGCGGCCTGGCCTGGGATCGGGCGTGCCTGGACCCATCCCGCAACGATATGCCGGTTGCAACCTTGAGCTTCGATCAAGTGCGCAACGCTGTTCACCGGCGATCTTTCAAGGTCTGGCAACCCTACGCCCGCCAACTGGAGCCATTGCGCGCAGCGCTGCCGGGTTCTTGATTGGATACGCGCGAAATCATCAGGCCCTTGCCTCGACAGCAAAAACCAACTCCCGTAGCGATTGCGGCAGACGCGGCATGCCTTCCCTGGCTCGCGCGTCCCGCGAGGCCGGCGGTGCTGTGGTCCAGGCAACCCTCAATGGACCTGGGCGGTGTCACGGCCAAAGCAATCGTTCCGGAGGAAATCCACTACCAGATTGTCGACCTGCCTGATCTGGCTCGGATACCAAGGCATGCTGTGCGGCATATCTGGAATAACGACATATTTCGCGGAAACCTTGTCCTTGACGGCCTTGTAGAAATCGCGTGGGTGATAACTCGGCACGCGCACGTCACGATCGCCACCGAACAGCAGGATCGGAAGATGGGCCTTGTCCGTGTTCTTCATGGGATCCATGCCGGTGACCGTCTTGCCCTGCAGAATACGCTGCAGCCGGTTGTCGCTCCATGAAGTGCCAAGCCGTCCCAGGTTTGCAACAGGGGCACCGGCGATGGCGCACTGATATGGGGAAGGGCTGCGAACGTCCGCTGCCACCGCTGCAAATCCACCATAGGAATAGCCGTAGATGGCAATGCGGTTTTTCGCAGCGATACCCTGCGAAATCAGCCAAGCAGCGCCATCATCGAGGTCATCGGACATCGTAAGGCCCCATTGCTTGTCGCCAGCCAGCCATAACTTGCGCCCCAAGCCCTCGGAACCGCGATATTGGGGGCGCAACACGGCATAGCCGCGGGAAGTAAGCATCGGGACCCAACCAGAAAAGTCCCAGCCCATGTAATCGCGCGCCCATGGGCCGCCATGCGGCATGATGACCGCAGGGACCGGTGCGTCACCCTTCTTCCAACCCGCAGGCAGATCGAGGATCGCGGGAATCTCCATGCCATCCCGCGCCTTGTATGTCACCCAACTTTCTTCGCCGATCGCGCCAGGTTTGATCCACGGGCGCTGGCTTCCCAGGTTCACGACCTGCCGCCTCTCCACAAACAGGTGATAAGCGGTCGGATGGCTTGGGCTCTCGGTGGTGAACAACACCTTGGAGAAGTCGTCGGTATAACTCGAAATATGCACCTGCTGGCCGGGAAATGCATTTTCGAGACCCGTCTGGATCCCCTTCAATACCGGATCGACGTAAACGGCCTGGCGATAGGGGCCATTGACGATGAAACCGACGACCTGATCGAAATTGCTGCGCCTGGTACTGAACAACAATGCGCTGATCGAATAATCCTTGTCTGCAACCAGCGGCTCGGGGTCGAATTTCTGGGTGACAGGATCGTAGAGGCGGGCTTGGACCTTGTCTGAAAATTGGTCGGTCAGGACATAGTACTTGCCGCTGGCGTCGTCGCGACCGACTACATCGACATTATGGCGGTCAGAAAGCTTCGTCGTAAGCGGAACCTGCAAGTCGAATTGTCCGCTCTTGGACAATATGTAGATCTTCTGTTCGTAGTCATCGCCATTCGGTTCGATCTCGGTTTTGGCGAGCACCTCGCCCGTCCGTGAATCGAACAAAGAAGGAATTCTGCGGCCACCCCCGGTGAACAACAGCTTCGCTTCATCAGTCTTGAGATTGTAAAGATAATAGTTGCTGACCAGGCTCACGCCACTCGCTCGTTCGATCACCACGTTATCGGGATCCAGTGGCAACATGTTTACCAGCCTCGCAGTGCCGCTGATCTCCAGACAACGCCGGGTCGATTCACTTACGCCAATATTGCGCACTTTGTCGCTGGCAAAGGCTTCGTCGAACTTCTTTTGATCGTCACCCGCAAGGTAAGCCTTGGTCACAAAAGTCCGGGTCGAACCTGCTCCCTTGCCTTCACCGCACCCTCCCAGATCACCGGTCCACTCCTGCCGGGCGACTGCGAGTAGTTTGTCTGCCTTCAACGCGAAGGCCGCAATGAACTTCATGTGTTCACCGGACGGGGTGACCACCTTGGGACCGGCGGAAAGCGAACTTGTGTCCCAGGTCGCCAAGGCCGTTTCTTCGCGGTCGGTTGGGGATTGAACCAACCCGACGAGATGTTTGCCATCCGGACTCATCGTCAGCGACTGCAGCGCTGGCTGGCGAGCCAGGTCACCAATGGATATGCCCTCTGACGCATACGCCGGGGTGAAAGCCAGAGCCAGCAGCAACGCACCAGCAATCCCCGCCTGGCAGAGCGTATTTCTCATTTTCCCTACTCCCATATGTGGCAGCTCAACCGGGCGCCAGCGCGAGGACGCGGCCAGACGGATGAACGCCGAAGCAAACAGGTACCCCGGCCAAAAGGTACAGGCTTCGCGCAACCGCGGCAATGAAGTGTCAACTGTTCGAAGCATCGCAGCCGCGGGAAAAAAAGGAGGCGACATGATGTCGCCTCCTCGAGACCATGGAACGTTTGCCGCCCTCAGAGTTGGATATTCAGGCGAGCAAAGTACGTGCGCCCGAACCAGTCGTACTGCGAAGCGTCGAGCGGCACGTTGCCAACCCGGGCGCCGCTATAGACACCACCGACTCCGGTAGACACCAGAGGCGGCGTCTGGTCGAAGACGTTGCGGATACCGAACGTGATTCCGAGCTTGCCCGCGTCGTAGCCCACCGAAACGCTGTGGCGAAGCTGCGCGTGCACCTTGGTCTGACGCCAAGCGTTTTCGTATCCCTGATAGGTGAAATACGGATCGAGATCCTTGTCCGACGTGCCACTGGTGTAGATACCCTGCCAGCTGTACGTCCAATTGCCGCGCTCGAGGCTGGCATCAAAGAGACCGACCATGTACGGACGGCCGATATAGCCCACGAAGTTCGAGGTGCTGAAGCCACTGGCCTCCGACGAATCGAACAACTGCAGGCTATCCTCGAGCGTATAAGTCAACTGCGCATCCGCCTTCAGCTTGCCAAACGAAAAATCCCGGCTGTAGTTCAACTGCAGGTCGTAGCCGCGGGTGCGCTCGCTGTTGATGTTGACGTAGGTGGCATGCACGTCCGTGATCATGTTCGCGTTGGCCGCTGCATCGGGGGCGTTGCGGTGGAACATGCTGCAGAAGTTGTTCGGGTAGATGGGCGAACCGTAGCAGCCAAACAGGATGTCGCCGGCACCGAGACTCGTGATCTCGCCACGAATGTGGTAGTCAAAATAGTCCACCGCCACATTCAAGTTGGCGAAGGTCGGTGACCAGACGAAGCCCAACGATTTCGCCTTGGAGTTTTCCGGCTTCAGAAAACCCTTCCCGCCTCCCGTAAAGACCGTGGCAGACGGATTGCCACCCGCGCCGTAATCGCCCGGGATGCCCGCGGCTGCGCAATTGGCACGGATGAAATCGTTGTTGCTGTCGGCCCAATTGAGGCACGGATCAATCGAGGCCTGGGACAGGAACCCGGACTGGTCGCCCAAGTACAGTTCGTACAACCCCGGCGCGCGATATGAGGTTCCCATGCTGCCGCGGAAGCGGAAGCTCGGTATGACCTGCCAGTTCAGCCCGTATTTCCATACGTGCGAGGAACTTCCGACGGAGTCGTATTTGAACTCGCGCGCGGAAAGATCGGCGGTCAGCGAATCGACTGCCGGCAGCCCCTTCAAAAGCGGAATGCCGACTTCGCCGAAGATTTCCTTGACGTTGTCGGAACCCTTCGTTTCCGAAGCGGTGGTGAAGCCCCATGAAGCGCCGGGCGGTTTGTCATCGATGGTGTAATGCCGATACTCGGCGCCGAACGCCGCGTTGATGGGGCCCGCCGGAAGCTCGAACAGGTTGCCATTGACCACCGCATTGACGGTGGACTGCGTGTACACCGTGTTGCCCTTCTGGACGATGCCTATGGCATTGATCAGGTCTTGCATTTTGGCGCCGCTCAGGATGCCGGGGTCGAAATAATTGACCAACGGCGTGCCGAGCTCGTTGTTGGGATTCCCGAGATCACCGCTGTTCTCTTCGCTGATTCGCAGCCCGCTGTAGTCACCATCCGAGCGACTGTAGGTGGCGTTTACTTCCCAGGTCCAACTGCTACTCGGGCTGAACTCCCCGCCGAACTTGGTCCGTCCGTAGAAATAGTCCACGTTTGCCTTCGAGTTCATCGGGAACGGCATGATCGGCTCGTAGTAATCATCCGAAACCGGGTCATAGACGATCGGGAAGAACTGTCGCCAATCGTGGGTGGTGGTTTCGCGACGGTTGAACAGAAACTGCGTGTCCCAGTCAACCGAACCGAAGTTGAAGCTGGAGGCACCATACAACGTGGAACGGGTCTGTTTGTTGATGGCATAGGCATCGCCCACGAAGGGGAAATTCAATACATCTTCGTAGTAGGCCTCGCCCGAGCCGTCGGGGTTATAGCGCCTGGTCGGGTACGGACGCGGGTGATAACCCGGGAACGGGCCTGTCGTGCTGCCGTCCTTCGAAGGAACGTAGCGGACATTCGGATTGAAATAGCTGATGATCGTGTTGGCGTACAAATTGTTGCAGCCCGCCAGGTTTGTGCCTTCCAGGATCGATCGATCCTGACGATCGATTCGCTGCCCGCTGTTGCCCCACACGAGATCATTGCTGCAACTGAGGAAGTCGCGATCGCCGAGCTTGAGCGCCTGCTGTTGATCGATCTGCGCGGCTACGGTGATATTGCCGTTGTTGAAATTCCAGCCCGAGCCAAAAGATGCGGAGTACTGTTCGCCTCCCCCCTGCTCGGGGGCCGACACGAAAAAGTTCATGGTCGTGCCGTCCAGCCGCTTCTTCGTGATCAGGTTGACCACGCCAGCCACGGCATCGGAACCATAAATCGAGGAAGAGCCATCCTTGACGATTTCGACGCGCTGCAAAATGACCGAAGGAATCACGTTGAGGTCAAACGCGCCCACTTGGCCACGGGTGCCCGCCGGGCCCGGGCGTTGACCGTCGAGCAGCACGAGCGTGCGATTGGCGCCCAGGCCGCGCAGCGAAATGGTCTGCACGCCAGTGCCGCCCTCGATGACGAAGCCGCCGAACTGATTGTTGACTTGGGTGGAGCCCGCCGCGGCCGCCGTGGTTTGCAGGAAATCCGCCGTGGTGAATTGTCCGGCGTTGACATCTGCCTGGACATTGACGACCTGCACTGGAACGGTGGTCTGGTACTCGGGTCGCTTCAAGAGCGAGCCCGAAACCGTCACCGTCTCCAGCGTCTTCGGCTCTTCCTTTTGTTGCTGCTGTGCGGAGTTGGGCTGGGTGGCGGCAGCGGACTGATCCTGCGACTGTTGCGGCGCAGTGGTGTCCTGCTGCGCATACGCCGTGCCTGCAACGAGCAGACTGGCGCAAATGGCGGAAGCCAGAAGCTTGCGATTCATCAGGAGTACTCCCCGTGGTGCTGTGATCTGTGGTTGACGCCCGCCATGCAGCCTTCGAGAAAGGCGGACGAAAGCTCATCTACTTAGTAAGCGTTTGATTTCCCAGCCACAAAAGGCCAGACCATTAACGCTCGGTTCACCTTAGCGTCAAATTAACAACGTTGCAACACTTGTGAAAGATTTTGGAAAGATCTTCAGATTCTGCCCGCCGGGACCGCGGCTCTGCTTCCCTGCCCGGGTCGGAAACCGCGTTTACGCAACGACGACCGCCCCATCCCGAGTGAACGCCGCCTGCACGACGTCTTTCGTCGCAGGGCGGCCCGCGGTAACATGAAAGTTCTGGCCCGCATCCATGCGCGGCCTTGTGCCGGCGCGCCGCATCCGATGCGCGCCGATCCATCACGAGGAATTCCCCCCATGCGAAAGCTTGTTGTTGCGTCATTGCTGGTTGCCCCGCTGCTGCTGGCGGGTTGCGGCGGCTCCAGCGAGTCAGGCGGCAGCCCTTCGACCGCCACGACCACCTCGGCCGGAGCGCCGGCGCCCGCGGCCACCGCAGTGAGCGGCACCGTCACGGTGCAGAACCCGCCGTCGGCGATCACACCGGAGGCGAAACTCGAGCTTTCGCTGGTAGATGTCACCCAGCAACCGAGCGTCACCGTCAACAAGCAGGACTTCGCGCCGCCGAAGTTTCCGCAGGCGTTCCGCATTCCGTTCTCGTCGTCCGCCATCAATCCGAACGACTTGTACGTCATACAGGCAACCATGCAGGACAACGGCCGCACCTACTCGACGAAATTGCAGCAGCCGGTGCTGACCCACGGACAGCCCGCCAACGTCAACCTGACGCTGGTTGCGGAGCCGACGCCGGCCGAAAAGATGCTGGCCGATTTCGAGAACGCCAAGCGCCAGACCGGCGGCATGAAAGTGAAGTCGGGCACCTCCAGCAAGATCGGCGAATCGCACAGCTGGCAGGTGTTCAGCGACGTTCACGGCGTCGAATTCATCATTGAACAGGTCAATCAGGCCGACAAGGGCTTCACCAAGACCCAGTACGCCTACCGCAACGGCCTGCCGTGGGTGGTGGTGGAGGAACAGATGCCCAAGCCCGATGCACCGGTAACCTCGACCGCAAAGGTCGGCTGGGACGACAACGGCGTGCTGGTGCTGAATCAGCAGATCAGCGGCGGCAAGACCGACAAGGTCTCCGACGACAAAGCCAAGTCGTTGCACAAGCAGGCCGAAGCCGAGTACAAGAAGTTCGCCAAGAACCACTGAGTTTCGATTGAGCCGAAAAAAAGCCGCGCGTCGCAGGACGCGCGGCTTTTTGTTTTAGGCAACGGCGCGAATCAGAACCGGAACTTGGCGCCGATGTTCACGCTGTCAACCCGCTGGCTGGAATCGGAGAAGCGGCCGTCGTAACCGATCCAGCCCGAAAAGCTCGGCGTGAAGTCGGCCGCAAGCCCCACGCCCGCGCTGCCCCAGTTGCTGTCCGGCACGAAGCCCGGCAACGCGAACGTGCCCGGCATGCTGACCAGACCCGCCGTGACGTCGCGCGGATCGGCATCGCTGTCGTGGTTCCATGCGACGCGCGCGTAAGGATGCAGCATCGCGCTGCCGGCCTGCAGGTTCGCAGCCACCTGCCAGCCCAGCGTGCCGACCAGCGCGTGGCGATCCTGCCTGCCGAACGTCATTGCCGTCGCGTCGTTGCCGTTTTCGTTGTAGCCGTTCACGTGGATATGCTGCCACGCGATGTCGGCATATGGCCCCGTGCGCCAATCGCCGAAATCCAGCCACCAGCCGCCGGTCAGCGCGAACGCGGTATGGGAGCCGGAGGTGTCGCCGTCTTCGTAACGCACGGTCGGACCGATCGGGATGTTGCGATGCACGTTGCTGTAGCCCAGATGCCCGAAGCTGCCGATCGCGCCGAAGTAGGCGTTCTGCCAGCCCCACATCACGTAACCCGTTGCCAGCAGGTCCTGCAACTTGAAGCCGCCGGCATTGCCCGCGAACTCATCCTTCTGCTGGCCGATGGTGAAAGCCATGCCCGCGGTCAGCGCATCGGATGGATGGATGTCGGCGCCGAGGCTGAGGGTGTTGACGTCGTTGCTGCTCTTGGGCGAATTCACCTGCGCGTCAAGACGCTGGCGCGCGTAGTCGTAGTTCGCCCACACCCGCAGGCCGTTGCCGGACGCGCCCGCGAGGCTGGTGGTGGCCTGGTCGAGCACGGAGCGGTTGAGGCTCTGGTTGATCTGCAACGGCGCCTCGCCCAGCAAAGAAATCTGGCCCGGCGCGGTGATGATCGACTCCGCGTACTGTGCCAGCATCGCGTGCGCCGCGGCGGTCGGATGCACGCCGTCGGCGAAGAGATAGGTGCCCTCGGTGCCCGGCTGGTAGGTGACCGTGGCGCCCGGCGTGCCTGCGGGCAGGCATTCGAAGGAACTGCCGTCGCCGCCCGTGCACGCGGGCTGGGTGACGTTGGAGAACCCGTAACGCGCAGGGTCGGCCACGATTTCATTGAGCAACGCGAACGTATTCACCGGGATGATGTTGACGCCGCTGTTTGCCAGTCCCGCGTTCAACGTGTTGTTGTAGACCAGCGAAAGCCCGGTGAGCTGTCCGGCGGCCGTCGGGCCTTGTGCGAGGCCGGATGGGGTCAAGCCGATGTTCGGCAGGTTGAACACCATCACGTAGCGCGCCCCCGCATCGCCGAGTTGCTTGATCATGCCGAGTTCGGTCGTCGCAGCCTGCTGCAGGTAGGCCTGGATCTGGGTCTGGTCCATCAGCGAGGACACGCCCGCGCCCGCCGTCACCTGCGCCACCACCTGCTGGGTCACGATGGGCGTGATCTGCGCCGTGAAGGCGGCGATCGCCGCCGGATCATTCGGAATCACGTTGGCCGCGATCGCCTGCTGCACCTGCGCGGCAATCGTCTGCTGGATCAACTGCTGCGCGGTCGCGGCCGCCGCACCGGACGTCGCGGCGTAGAACACGTCGTTGGCGCCGCCCCATACTGCATACAGCGTATTCGGATCGGCCTTGTTGCCGGTGGCTTGCAGATACATGCCGAGCTGGGTCGGCAGGAGCGGCACGCTCGAAGGCGTGCCCGGCGAATTGTTGAGGATGCCGGCGCCGCCGAACGCGAAGTCGGTGCCCTGCAGCAGCACCGGGGTGAGCGGGGTTCCGAAATAATCCGCGATGTGCTCGACCGCGACCTCGCCCGGGTTGGTGGTGAAGCGCATCAGGAAAGGCAACTGCGGGCACGCGCCTTGGCTGATGCAGGACAGGTCGAGGTTCCCGTTATCGCTCAGGCTGTCGCCGAACACCACGACGTTGTCGAACAAGCCCGCGTGCGCGGACGCCTGTGCGGCGGGCGGTGCGGATTGCGCAAACGCGGCGGAACTCGCAAGCGCCAGCGCCACGGCGCAGGCGAGATGACGCGGACGGAACATGGCGAAATCTCCAGTTGCCAAATGGCGGACGCGCCAAGCCTAATACAGACGTTTGTTTTGTTCCATCCGCGGGCGTATGGGTGAAGCGCTCCCACCGCGATCTACCGGGACAAATCGTGCGGCGGCGAACGCCCGGATGGGTGTAGTGACGCCAACCGCCAAAGCCGGTTTCTTGCCAGGCTTTGTCCGACGGGCACCGCCCACTGCAGTGGACGCGTCAGCGGCGCGAAAACCTGATCGGCCCATCGGGTGGACAGCAACGTTGCAATGGCGGCGCCAGCGACGACGCACAGCACCAGCCCCGCCCACGCCGGAAGCGCTTGCGCCAACAGCGCAAAGGCACCGGTCGCAACAAGGCCGAGCACCAGGAAGCCGTGCACCAGATAAGCCGTGAGACTGCGCCGCCCGAAACCGGCATGGCGCGCGCGGCGGGGCACCAGCGTGAGCACCGACAGCGCGCAAAGTGTGGAAGCAGTGAGCAGCGCGAGCCTCGTCATCGCGCCCGCGAACGGCGCGATCCGCAGGGAGGCATAGTCCATCGACGCATACAACCATTCAGGATCGAGGTCCCGCAGAAACCACGCACCGACCGCCGCGGCGGCAAGCACCGTCACGGCGGCGAACCGGCGCGCCGGCATGGCGCCCAATTGCTGCAACCGCCGCGCACCGATCCGGTGGCCGAGCAGGAACAACGGGAAGAACACCAGCGTGCGCGACAGCGAGAACGGATAACCGATCCACGGCGCCATGCCCGCCGCCAAGGCGGTGATCACGGCCAGCGGCAACGCGAACTTCAGTCGCGCGAACAGCGGCAACAACACCCGCCAGCTTGCGAGGCTCAGCAGATACCACAGCAACCAGTACGGCGTGAGATAGCCCTGCGACCAATCGCCGGAGCCGGACAGCCACGCGTCCCACGCGGGATAGAGTGTCTGGAACACCACGTACGGCAGCAACACGCACGTCGCCAGCGCGAAGGCGCGGCGACGCGTCAAGTCGGCTTTCGAAACCGCGCCGGAAACCAGCACGAAGGCCGGCATGTGGAACAGATAGATCCAGCGGTAAAGCGCCGCCGCGAAGGGGCCGGAATCGGCCAACTGTTCCATCAGATGGCCGATCACCACCAGCGCGATCAACACGAAGCGCGCATGGTCGAGTGCGGGATAACGTTCGGGCTGCCGCGAGATCCGCGTCGTGCGCGCAGCGGGTTTGCGCAGCACACGTTGCCCGGCGCGACGGAGCGGCCGATAGAGCGTACGGGTCCAGTTGACGGCAGATTCGCCGATCATCCGCGGGATGTTTCCTCCGGCTGGCGCACGTGGACACGTGCAGGACGTCGCGGGATCCCCCTGCTCGATGCCTGGATCGCGCGCGGCGCCACGACAGCCGGCACGCGAAAGCGATGGAGACATCATGACGCAGCGCGCGTTAACCCGATCGGAACGCCGCGCCAAGGTCCCTCGGCGAATCGCTGCGCCGCCAACCTTCGCCCGCTTACACTTGCGCAACTTCGGCTTGCCGCGCAACGCCCATGCATGACTTTTTCCGCGTCGTCATCCTCGGCATCATCGAGGGCATCACCGAATTCCTGCCGATTTCCTCGACCGGACATTTGCTGATCGCCGAACACTGGCTGGGCGCGCGCTCGGATTTGTTCAACGTCGGCATCCAGGCCGGCGCGATCCTGGCGATCACGCTGGTGTACTGGCGTCGGATCTGGCAGTTGCTGACGCAATGGCGTGATGCGGGTACGCGCGACTACCTGTTCAAGCTGATCGTGGCGTTCGTGATTACCGGCGTGCTGGGATTCATCGCAGAAAAACTCGGTTTTGAATTGCCCAAGACGGTGGCGCCGATTGCATGGGGCCTGATCTTCGGTAGCTTCTGGATGCTGGGTGCGGAGTGGTATGCCGCGCGCCAGCCCGATCGTACAAACGTGACCTGGACGGTGGCGGTCATGGTTGGCATTGCGCAAATCATCGCCGGGATCTTCCCAGGCGTATCGCGTTCGGGCGCAAGCATTTTCGCGGCGATGGTGTTCGGCACGTCCAACCGCGCGGCGGCCACCGAGTTCGCATTCCTGGTCGGCATTCCCACGATGTATGCGGCGACCGGCTACCTATTGTTGAAAGCCCTGCAAGGTGGCGGCGCGGCGCACGAGGACTGGAGCGCGCTCGTCGTCGGCTTCATCGCGTCGCTGATCGTCGCGTTCATCGCGGTGAAGTGGTTGCTGCGCTACATCCGGACGCACCGCTTCACGCCATTTTCGATTTACCGGATCGCGCTGGGCACCGTGTTGCTGGTCGCGATCTATTCCGGATGGCTGCAGGACATCGCGTAACGACTACGGCTTGACAACCGGCTTGCCCGCCGCCACCCATGCCTTGAAACCGCCATCCAGGTGCGCGACATCGCTGTAGCCGAGCTGCCGCAACGTCATGGCTGCCAGTGCCGAACGTCCGCCTGAAGCGCAATGCAGGATCACGCGGCGGTTAGGATCGAGTTCCGGTTTGTGCAGCGGCGACGTGGGATCGGCGTGGAACTCCAGCATGCCGCGGGACGCGTGCAAGGCACCCGGAATGACGCCGCCCGCGCGCTCGCCGGCATCACGCACGTCCACCAGCAACGCGCCCGCAGCCATTTCGGCCTGCACCTGATCGGGGCTGAGGTTTTCCACGCAGGCCCTGGCTTCGGTTACGAGTTGCGATGCGGTTTTGGTCATTGCCTGCGCCTCATGGTCAGTCCTTCGGCGGCGCGTCCACCCTCGCCGCCTGATTGAAATCGCCGATGCCGCCGACCAGCAGTGCAATCGCTTCGCGTTCGGCTTCGGTAAGGTCGGGATGCCAGGAATCGAGGATCATCACCGCGCGCACCTTGTCGCTGCGGTTCCAGGCCTCGTGCTCGAAGGTGTCGTCGAAGGTGACGCAGCGGCCTTCCTGCCACGCGTGTTCGACGCCACCCACGCTGATCGCGCAATCCTCGGGGACGATCAGCGGAAGGTGCGTCACGAGACGGCTGTTGGTGACGCCGTGATGCTTCAAGATGTGCGAGCCGGGCGTCAGGATCGAGAACAGTACTTCGGGCGCGTGGCCGCGGATGTGCACTAGCGGCAGTGAGTTCAGGATTTCGGTGGTGCGCGGGCAACGCCGTGCGTTCTGCTCGAACACTTCGCCGTGGCGATGGAAGAAGAACGAATTCCACTGCGCCTCGCCGCGGGTGCCGGCGAGCAGGTTCTGTTCCTTCAGCAGTGTGTTGTCGTTGGTGCCGAGGAAGGGTTGCACGCCGATCGGTTCGTTCAGCACGCCACGCAGTTCTTCACGGATGGTGTCGGTGTGTGTTTCGAGTCCCGCATGCCACGGGAACAACTCGCGCGGGTAATACGGCGCCGCAGTGAGCCCCGGCACGTAGAAGAACTTGCAGTACTGGCGCGGATCGGGATAGTTGGCCGGCCGATCGCCCAGGTAGATCTCGAGTCCCTGCTCCACCCGCGTGAGCGACCCCGCGCCGTACTTGTCGCGCAACGGCTGCATCAATTCCATGAGGAGACGTTTGCGATGCAGGTTCACGAATGCGATCGCGTGCTTCACGGCCGGCCGCAGGCCCGGCGGCGTGGTCACGTCGTTGCGCCACTTGCCATGGCTCTGCGCCGCGGACAATGCGCCGAAATACGCAGTGGTCGCGTCCTCGACGCGGCCGAGTTGTTCCAGCGCAGCGCCGCGGTGCAGGCGTGCCGCGAAGTGCATCGGTTCCAGTCCGAGCGCGCGATCGAACGCGTCCAGCGCCTCGCCGCCGTGGCGCTGTGCCAGATGCACGATGCCGAGATTTTTCCAGATCTCGGGTTCGGTGGGATTGATGCGGGCGGCGTGTTCCAGATCGTGCCTGGCCGAGGCGAACTCGCCGCGCGACAGCGCGCACATCGCCACGAAGTTCAGCGCCTCCGGCGTGTCCGGCGCGGTTTTCAGGATGTCGCGGTAAAGCGCTTCCGCATCGGCGATGCGATGTTGCGCCGCGTGCGCGCGCGCCTGATTGATGCGCGCTTCGTCGGCTTGTATGGGTTGCGTATTCATGGCGCTAGTTTGCCGCGTCCGCGGCACCCGCGCTTGATCCAGCGCAAAACGCAATCGCGTAGGTTGGGCTGATTCGGACGCAGTCCGAAGAAGCCCAATGTTTTGCCCGAGTTGTTGGGCTTCCACCGATAAAGCCGGCGTCAGCCCAACCTACCCTCGCTTCGTACGCTGCTGCCGATTCGCATCGTCAGCGCTCCACCATCCTCGCAAACCACTGCCACCCCGGCAGCCACTCCGTGATCAATTTGAGGCACGTCAGCATCGGCACCGCCAGCAGCGCGCCGGGAATGCCCCACATCCAGCCCCAGATCAGCAGCCACACCAGGATCGCCAGCGGCGAAAGACGCATGCGCCGGCCCATGATCATGGGCGTGATCACGTTGCCTTCCAGCGCGGCCAGGACGGCGAAACACGCTGCGGGCGCCAGCGCGTGCAACGGATCGTTGAAGTTCAGCAGACCCACTGCCAGCAGCAACAGCGTGTTGGTGACCGCGCCGACGTAAGGCATGTAGTTGAGCAGCGTCACCAGGCCTCCCCACAGCAGCGGGTCCGGCATGTTCAGCGCCCACAGGATTGCCGCGGTGATGAGACCCAATGCGATGTTGATCAGGGTGACGGTGAGGAGGTACCGCGAAAATTCCTCCTGGATGCCGCGGATCAGGCCCAGCGCGATGCGCCGATAACTGAATCCCGGCATCGCGGTCACGAGGTGCGCGGCCACGTTGCGCCCGTAACTCAGGAAGAAGAACACCAGCAGCGCAACGGTGAGCACCGCCACCGCGATGCGTGGCGCCGATTGCACCAGCCTGTCGACGGAGAATCCGGCCGCGGGTGCCGGGGTGACGGGCGGCGGCCCCACGACACCGGCCAGCGATTGCGACGCGGCATGGCTGACGCGGGTGATGGGGCGCGTCAATCGCTTCACCCTATAGCCGACGTCGCGCATGGCCGTGGGGGCATCCTTCAGCCATGCCGCGGCCGGCGCGCTCAACGCCACGACACTGCCGGAGAGCGCGGCGGCCAGCGCGATCATCACCACCAGGCTGCCGACCGCGCGGGGTACGTAGATGCGGTTCAGCCCCGCCACGATCGGGTTCAGGCCGAGCGCGATGAACCCCGCGAGTACCAATGGAATGAACAGCGAACGCGCCACGATCAGCGTGGCAGCAATCGCCAGCAACATCAGGATCAGCAGCGGAACGCGCAGCGAACGCAACCGCCGCACGCGCCTGCGCAACGCCGGCGTGACATGGCGGCGCGGCCGGATCGTCTGCAAACGGCCCGGCGGCACGGGCCGTTGGCCGGCGGCCTCGATGCTCCCGGGAGTTCTCAATGGCGGCATGGCGGACCCCTTTCGCCACATCAGACGGCGGTTCAGACGTTGAGGTATTGTCGCACCAGGCGCCAAGCCGGTCCGCTGGCCACGCGCACGCCAGCCCGGACCAATCCGCCGCCAACCCGCAGTTGCGACAGTACGAAACCGAGGCCCGCCGCACCGGCCAAGGTCGGCAACGGATGCGCCTGGTAGACGTCCACGACTTCACGCATCGAGGTACGCAGATCTTCGCGCGCAGCGCGCGATTGCGCGAGTGCCCGCCGGCGTCTGGCCAGTGCGCGCGTGTACTTCATGGCACAGGATCCCGGTCAGGATGGGACGAGGCCCGCTGGAAGCGTGCGAAATCGCGCCGCAAGCCGTGTTGCAGCGCTGCGAACTCGGCGCGGGTACGCGGGAAGGTGGCTTGCAGGATCGCGTGTCGAATGGCCATCCAGATGCCGACGACCAGCAACAGGTGCATGCCGACCAGGATTGCCAGCGCAATGCCGATCGAATGCGTCACCACGGCCAGCGCCCAGCCGATCAACGCCACCACGCACACCCACAGTGCCACGGCGAACGCGACCAGCGCGACGCTGGAAAGAAAGATCAGACCGATGCTCGCACCGAATACCTGCGCTTCCGCGGTCAACAGCGCCAGCAAGGCGGCGGCCGTGCGCTGCAATGAAGTGAACAGCGCCGCGCCAGCACTCAGCACCGCACCGGCCGAAGCTTCCGCCGCAGCCCGTTCGGAGTTGGATTCAGCCGACTCGGGACGTTCTTCGGTTTCGACGCTCATCCCTGCACGCCCCACCGAAAAGCCAGGGGCCGCGTCAGCGACGCGGACCCAGCAACCGCCCGAGCAGCCAGCCGGCCGCGAGCGCGATCGCCACCGATTGCACCGGCTTCTCGCGCACGAAATCGCGCACGTTGCCAAGCGCGTCGTCCGCGCGGTCGCGCGCACGGGAAGCAAGTTCGGCGCCGCGATCGCGCCATTCCTCCGCCTTGTCCGCGGCCCGCTCCGCACCGCGCGCGCTGGCATCGGTGGCGCGGTGCAGGCCGGTTTCCACGCGATCGGCGGCGGCGTCGAATTTCTGCTTGGCGCCGCTGACCGCGCTGGACGTGCCTTCCTTGAAACGGCTCGCGGTGCGTTCGATGCGCTCGTGCGGGTTGCCGTTGCGTCCCGCTTCACTGCTGATGTCGTTGGCCATGATGATCCTCTCCTTAGATGGCGCGCTCACCGGCGCGATGAAAACCACTTGCCCCGCCTTCGACATGGACGGTACGGGATGGGACCATACAGCGAGCGTCGTGACGGAATGGCGAAAACCGCGAAACGCCCGCCGCCCGTTCAGTCGGTCACGGCCGGGTTCAGGCTGTACGTACCGACCCATTCGGCCTGACCCAGGATATGACCGCGCAGCGCCTGCTGCAGTTCCGGCCAGCCGAAGCCATGCGGCAGGTCGAGCCGCGCCACGTCCAGCGCGTACACGCGAAAGTGGTAGTGGTGCAGCAACGTGTCGTTCCACGGCGGGCAGGGGCCGTCGTAGCCCAGGTATTCGCCGGCCATGTCGGGATCGGACGCAAACCAGTCGCTGTAGCCGTTGCGCCCCTGCCGTGACCCCGCGGGGCCGTCGGGCTGTCGTTTGCCGCGCGGCGTGATGCCGTCGCTGCACGCGCCCGCCGCGATCGCGTTGCACGTCGCAGGGATGTCGATCATCAGCCAGTGCGCGAAATCCACCCGCGGCAGGTCGGCGGGCACGCTGCGGCCGTCCTTGTTGACGTCGTCGCCCCTGCTGGGCACGTCGGTATCGACGCACGCGAGCGCGAACGATTTCGTGCCCTCCGGCGCACTGCTCCAGGCGAGGTGCGGATTGCGGTTGCCGGCCAGCACGCACGCCTCCCCGTTGTCGCCGGGCTTGCCGAATGCGAACTCGGCCGGGATGCGGGCGTTGTTCCCGAAACTGTCGCTGCGGATCTGCATGGACCATTCCTGATGTAGCGATTGGACGTGAAGCCAAGAACAGCAAAGCATCTGGGATGCGGTCTTGCCCGGATGAACGCGGACAGAGCTTTATCGGCCTTTATCCGCGTTGATCCGCGTCAAAAAGCTTTTGGGATGCATGCTCCATGCGGTCACTTTGCGTCATGGGTGATGCGGTAAATCACGCCGTTGTCGTCGTCGGAAACCAGCAAGCTGCCATCCCGCATCGGCTGCACGTCGGCCGGGCGGCCCAGGGGCGTTTCTCCATCCAGGAAGCCGGTCAGGAAGGGTTCGGAACCGCTGACCTTGCCATCCTTGCCCACGTGCGCCACCACCACGCGATAGCCCGACTTGCGTGAACGATTCCACGAACCATGTTCGGCGATGAACACCGCATCGTGGTACGCGGCGGGGAACACCCGGCCGACATAGAAACGCATGCCGAGGGCCGCCACGTGCGCGCCGAGGCGCAATGCCGGCTGTGCGTAGTCGCTGCAGGAACGGCCCTTGCCGAATTCCGGATCGACCACGTTGCCCGCGTGGCAATACGGATACCCGAAGTTCTCGCCCAGCTTGCCGACGCGATTCAGGGTGTCGTCGGGCACGTCGTCGCCCATCAGGTCGCGGCCGTTGTTGGTGAACCACAACGTGTGGGTGCCGGGTTGCCAATCGAAGCCCACCGAATTGCGGATGCCGGTGGCAACGTTCTGCCAGTCGCTGCCATCCGGATTCATGCGGATGATCTTCGCGAAGTCCGGCCCGGGATTGCAGATGTTGCACGGCGCGCCGATCGGCACGTACAGCTTGCCGTCCGGCCCGAACGCGATGAACTTCCAGCCGTGGTGGGTCTTGGTCGGCAGCTTGTCGGTCACGACGACCGGTTTCGGCGGATCGGCGAGATGCGCTTCGATGTCGGGATACTTCAGGATCCTGCTGACCGCCGACACGTACAGCGCGCCGTCGTGGAACGCGACGCCGACCGGCATTTCCAGATCCTTGGCGATCACGTACACGTGTTCGGCGCGGCCGTTCTTCATCCCGGACAACGCGTACACGTCGCCCTTTTGTGACCCCACGAATACCGTGTCGCGCGTGCCCAGCGCCATCTCGCGCGCGTTCGGTACCTGGTCGCTGTAGAGGGAGACGTGGAAACCCGCCGGCACCTTCAGGCTTTGCAGCGGCGGCGCCGCGAGCCCGGCCGACGAAACGGCCGTCAATGCGACGGCGGCAAGCGCTGCGGCAAGACGCTGCAATGCACTCATCACGACCCTTCCCGTTGCTTGAATGATCAAGCGTATCGGCCAGAGTGTTATCAGAACGAGAATGCCGGGACGAAGCGGCTGTCGTAAAAACCAGGCCGGAGGCGCCCCTGGACACGCTTCCGGACAGCAACCCTACGGCGTGGTGGCCGGCTGCGGATCGTCGAGCGTCCCGAAGGCTTCGGAGAACACTTCGCGGTAATGGCTGGAATGGCCGGGCGCGAAACTGACCGGCAGACCACCGCGCCCCTTGCGCGCACCGCGCGCCATCGGCCCCGGCTGCAAGTCGGCCACGCCCAGGAACACGCCCAGGCGCATCCGCATGTCCGAATCCCCCGCCGCCAGCAGTGCATCGGAATCGACGCGGAAACTCGGCAGGATCGCGGCGGCCTGCCCGATGTGGGTGGCCGCAAGGCGCAGCCAGCGCGCTCCGGTCAGCGGATCGGGCATCGCAAACCCTTCCGACCAGCCGAAACCGAGCCAGTCGAGCAGCATGTCGTGCGGCTCGCGCTGCACGATCACCAGTCGCGCGCCCGGCAGCGCGCGCTTGATCACCGGCGCCACCCGTGCATCCAGCACCGGAATCCAATCCACCACGCGGGCCAGGTCGGTGGCGCCCGCGCGCTCCAGCGGCCGCCGGTAACGCCGCGCCAGCATCGCGAGGTCGGCCTGGCCAAGCGGCTGGCCGAGGCGCGGATCGAACGGCGCATTCACGAAGTCCGGTGCCGTTTCGAAGCGTTCGCGGCGCACGAACCAGCCCGGCTGGTCAGCCAGCAGCGCGGCGACCTGGCCGACGCCGGAGCCCGGCAGTCCGCACAGGAACAGGGGCGCGGCACCGCGCGCTTCGGCGAAATCCGGCTCATCCGCCAGGCGATGCAATTCCGTCGCTGTCGCCTCGTCGAGTGTCGGCAGGTCCGGAAGCTGGCCGCCGGTGACCTTCTGCGCGCGCATGAACGCTTCGGCCGCGTCCGGCCACTGCTCCAGCGCATCGAATGCCAGCCCCAGCAGGCGCTGATGACGGCGTGCCAGCAACGGCGGCTTGCCCTCGAACTGGCGTTCGTCCACGCGTTGCAGGCGTTGCACCGCCGCGGCGGGATCGCCTGCCAGCAAGGCGCCGCGCGCACGCAGCATCGCCAGTGCCGGCCGCGGCGACGCCGCCGCTGCTTCGGCGAGCGCCAGCGCCTCGTCCACGCGGCCCGCGCCGTCCAGCGCCAGCGCATGCTGCGCCTTGAGATCGGCGTCATCGGGCCAGCGCGCTTCGGCGGCGGTCCATACGGAAACCGCCTCGTCGTGTCGGCCGCTGCGCGTCAGCAAACGCGCGAGCGCAGCGTGCGCCCGCACGCCGTTCGGATGGCTCGCGACGTGCCAACGCAGGTCCTCGATGGCCTGCTCGACCCGCTTGGTGCGCGCCAGCAGGTCGGCACGACGCACCGCCGCCGGATGCAGCCCCGGCTGGATGCGCAATGCTTCGTCGTATTGCGCGATGGCTTCGTCGACGCGGCCCTGCGCACGCGCCACGTCGCCCAGGCCCACGCGCGCCGCCGCGGTCTGTTCGCCACGCGCCAGCAGCGATTCGAAAATCGGCAGCGCCGCCGCGATCTCGCCCTTGCGCACGTGCACGTCGGCGCGCAGTGCCTGCGCCAGCGGGTAATCGGGCTTCACGGTCAACGCGTTGTCGAGCGCCTTCGCCGCGAAATCCAGCATGTCCTGATCCAGCATCGCCTGTGCGTAACCGGTCTGGATCAGGGGATCGTCCGGCGCAAGTTCCGCCGCCTGCGTCAGCAGTTGCAGCGCGCGCGGCGAATCGCCGCGCAACTGCGCAACGTTGCCGAGCCCGGTCAGCGCCTGCACGTCGTTCTCGTCCGCGCGCAACGCCACCCTGAAGTGGCTTTCGGCGCCTTCGGCATCGCCGCGCAGCAGCGCCACCTGACCGAGCCCCGCGTGCGCAGCGGCGAGATTGGGATTCAACTGGCGCGCCTGATCGTACGCGTGCTGCGCCTCGTCGAGGCGGCTCTCACTGAGGTACATCTCGCCCAGCGTGTGCTGGCAGGCCGCGTTGCCCGGATCGAGTTCCGTGGCGCGCCGGATCAGCCGGTACGCTTCCGGCAGATCGCCGCGCTGGCCGCGCAGGATCCCGAGCAGATGCAGCACTTCTGCGCTGTCGGGATTGTCGGCCAGCAGTTGGCGATAGCCGTTTTCGGCTTCGTCGAGGCGGCCGGCGCGATGCAGTTGGACCAGATCTTCAAGCATGGTGATATCGCATAAAGAGGCTGCGCATTATGCCTGCGGCGCCCCCGATGGCGAGTTCGGAGTAGCTGTTGGTGAGAAGTCAAGCCATGGAAGGCCGTTCTGGTGTTTCCGGGCTCGAGGCGGACCGGTCATCATCGGACTCGCCGGGGCGCCGATCAGGGACGATCGCACGAATGATGTAGTCCTCGGCCCAGCTTTCGAGATGGCGGTCGCGGATGAAGCCGCAATGCCCGCCGTGCCGGGTGAGCGTCACCTCGACACAAGCCGGCAGCGTCATCGTCGCGAGATCGCTTGCCGGACACACCGGATCATCGCAAGTCGCGAGGATCGAAGTCGGCACGCGCAAACCGGCCAGCCGGTCGCCCGCCACCGAATAGCCGTCCAGGTAATTGTCGAGACTGCCGAAATCGGTGTGCTTCAACACCAGCGCCTCGGTCAGCGTCCGCAACGTGCCGCGCAGGTCGCGGCGCGTGAACAGTTCGGTGCCGGCGAACGCGCGCTGTTTGGCCTTGAGCGAACGCCGCCATTTCCACATGAAGTAGTCGTGGTACATGCGCGGCGCGTGTTCGAGCTGGAACAGTCCCGCATGCGGATCGATCACCGGGCACACCGCGATCACGTGCGCGAGATCGATGCCGGCGTCCGGCGCGCGCAACGCGGCACGCAATGCGAAGTTGCCGCCCAGCGAGAACCCCACCAGCACGAGCGGCCGCATCGGATATAACCGCTGTACTTCGCGCAGCGCGCCAACCACTTCATCGATCAGGCACGAATGGAAGATGCCGCGATTCAGTGCATGGGTGTCGCCGTGGTCGCGGAAGTTGAGGCGGAACACGTCCCAGCCTTCCTCCAGCAACCGCGCGCCGGTCTGCAGCAGATACGTGGAACGCGTGCTGCCTTCCCAGCCGTGAAATAGAACTGCCAACCCGCGCGCTTGCGCGGCGACGTTCTGCGCGGTGCGACAACCGGTGAGCCGCACGCCGCCGCCGCAGTCCAGCGTCACCCATTCGGCGTCGCGTTCGAGCCGGCGCGTACGTGCGCCGCGCAGAAGGCGGCGCAACGAACTCGAGGCCAGCATCGACTGCACGTGCGGACTGCGCAGCCACCACGACGGCCGGAAATCGTCATCGGCCGTCGGCGTCATGCAGCGATTCCCAGCACCTGCGCGATTTCGGCACGCGCCGTTTCGGCCATCCGGCGACGGCCGCCTTCCGGATCGAACGGCACGGGTTTCAGGAAATGGACCTCGGCGGTCAGCGAACGCGTCGCCAGCACGCGCACCACGTTGTGCAGGAAACCCTCGCCGCGCACGAACAGCATGTCGGGCGCGGGTACGCCGTTGCGCAGATAACGCAACGCGACCGGCTGCACCGGCGCCGCCGCATCCAGTGCCGCCTGCAGGATGCGCGCGTGGAACACTTTCAGCGTGCCCGCCGGTGCGGTGCCGCCTTCCGGAAAGGCGGCGATGCTGCGGCCGGCGCGCAGGCGATCACTCATCACCGCCATCACCTGCGCCAGCGAATCGGTGCTGCCGCGCTGGTGGAAGATCGTGCCGCCGCGACGCGCCATCCATCCGACCAGCGGCCAATGTCCGATTTCGGCCTTGGCCACGAAATCGGCCGGACGGATCGCATGCAGCACGCTGATGTCCATCCACGAACCGTGGTTGGCGACGAACATCACCGGATCGTGCAGCGGTTCACCCCGCCGCTCCACGCGCACGCCGAAGCAGCGCAGGAACAGGCGCGACCAGTTGCGCAGCAACGCCGCGCCGGCGGTGCCGGGTTTCGGGCCGTGCGGCAACAGGAAGATGCCGAACAGGCATCCCCCCACTACCACCAGCAGCAACAGCGGCACACGCCACACGCAACGCAACGACCCCAAATAAGTTCGCCCGGCGTTGCCGCCGCGCCCTCCGCAGTCTCGTCCAAGGCGTTACTTTAACGTGAGTTTGCCGTCACAGGCGGCGGTCATCATGAGGGCTTACACTGGGCGCATGCAGACGAGGACTTCGCGATGAACACCACGCCGCGCCGCATCGAGCACCAGCACACCGACCGCGGCTACATCCCGGTTTACACCACCGAAACCGTCGAACAGCCATGGAGCCAGTACACGCGCACCGAGCACGAAGTGTGGGCCACGCTGTTCCGTCGCCAGCGCGAAGTCCTGAAGGGCCGCGCCTGCAACGAGTTCCTGGAGAACCAGGAACGCTTCGGGATGACGTCCGACGCGATTCCGAAGTTCGACGACTTGAACAAGGTGTTGAAGGCCGGCACCGGCTGGGAGATCGTCGGCGTCGAAGGGCTGCTGCCGGAATTGACCTTCTTCGACCACCTCGCCAACCGCCGTTTCCCGGTGACATGGTGGATCCGCAAACCCGAGCAGCTCGACTACCTTTCCGAACCCGACCTGTTCCACGACCTGTTCGGCCACGTACCAATGCTGCTGAACCCGGTGTTCGCCGATTACGTGCAGGCCTACGGTTGCGGCGGCGTCAAGGCGCACGGCATCGGCGCCGATGCGCTGATGAACCTGACGCGGCTGTACTGGTACACGGTGGAATTCGGGCTGATCGACACGCCCGAAGGCGTGCGCATCTACGGCTCCGGCATCGTCAGTTCCAAGGGCGAATCGATCTACTGCCTGGAGTCGGCTTCGCCCAACCGGATCGGCTTCGACCTGGAGCGGATCATGCGCACCCGCTACAAGATCGACACCTACCAGCAAACCTATTTCGTGATCGACAGCTTCCAGCAGTTGATGGATGCCACCGAGCCCGACTTCACCCCGATCTACGCGCGCCTCAAGGAACTGCCCGCGCTACCCGCGGCGGAAGTGCAAGCCGATGACCGCGTGATCCATCGCGGCACGGGCGAGGGTTGGGTCAAGACCGACGACGTGTAGGGGAGCACGGCCCAGCCTCCGATCAGGATTTCTCGCGCAGTCGATGGCTGTCGCCCGCCGTCAGCTCAAGTCCGTAGACGCGCTTCAGATCGGCGATCTTTTTCAGCGTTGCGGCTGAAAACGGCGGCTTGTTTTCGAGCGCGTGCAGCGCCATGCCTTCCAGCAAGTCGCCCAGCGACAGGTCGAGCGATTCGGCAAGTCCTTTCAGGACTTTGAGCAGGCGCTTTTCCAATCGCACGCCGGTTTGCACGCGCTCGACCGGAAGGACGGCTCGATCCTTGTGGTTTGCCGCAGCCATGAATGCATCGGCCAAATGGGGTCCTCCCAAGCATCGCATATTCTTGACACGCCATGGATGTATTGGTATATTTGTACCGAAATAACAACTTATTCGAACATGAAGCGGCCCTGGCTTTTTTGGTTCCTGCTGTTCGTCCCATTCGTCTGGAGCGGCACGACCATGGCTTCGCCACCGCTGTCCAACAGTCGGCATTTCCACGTCGATGCGCCGTGCTCGCAGGTGTTCCCGCTGTTCACCGCGCGGGGCGAGAAGGCCTGGGCACCCGGCTGGGACCCGGAGATGCTGGGCGGCGATGCCGCGCGTGGATCGGTATTCCGCACCCGGCATGCCGAAACCGAAACGGTCTGGATCGTGACCGACTATCAACCCGATCATTACAAGGCCAGCTACGCACGGATCGCCCTAGGTCCAACATGGGGCTGGTCGATGTCGCGTGCGACCCTGATTCCGGCGGTTCGTCCGTCACCGTGCGCTATACGCTGACGGGCTTGAACAAGGAAGGCGACGCCTTCGTGCGGGAGTTCCTTTCCGACCCGCACTACACGCGTTTCATCGAAGAATGGCGCACCGCGATCACCGCGGCACTCAGCGAGAAGAGCACGTAGGGCGGGAGTAGCGCAGCGAATCCCGCCGAGAAGCCGGCGGGTTGGCACCCGCCCTACACGGCTTTCGAACGCTTCACCGCGCTGACTTCCAGCACCTGCGCGATGCGTTCTCCGTCCCAGCGATAGATCAGGTGCTTGCCCTGCACGCACGGCGAGGCGAGATCGGGGTAAAACAGCGCCGCGCATTCGCCACCCTTGCAGCGCACGCTGTCGTAGGCGATGCCGTTCGATCCCTCTTCGCGCAATGCCGCACCGAGTTTGCGCGAGGCTGCGTAGTTGTCGGGATCATGTTCGGCCTTCCAGCCACCGCGGATGTCGTGCAGCGAACCGTGCACGCCGGTGACATAGCAGCGCATCGTGATGTCGATCGGTGGCTCGCTGGTCGCGGCGAGGAAGCGTTCGCGGTGGTACACGGTCTCCTCGACCGCAGTGTCGAACTCATGCGCGAGATACAACACACCATAGCTGCCGTCGGAAAAGCGGCTGCCCTCGGGGTTGATATGCGTGAACGCTGCCATCAACGGCGTCGTGCCCGGTCCGCTGACGCGGTGCGCCTTCGGCACGTTCGACAGCTCGCCCCATTCCTCGCGCAGGCGCGGATTGGTCAGCGATTCGATCTGGTACAGCGCATCGAGGTCCTTCGGCTCCGCGATCGCGTCGAACACCCCGACCGGCGGAAAGCGGCTGGGTACCATGCGGTACGCGCGCTGCCAGCGGATGCGGTGAAGGGGCGGATCATTCGAGGACATTGCGAAATTATCCGCGTGCCGCTTCTCTCGATGCGAGATCACCAAGAGCGATGAATTGTTTTCTCGTCATTCCGGACACCGCAACGCGGCGATCCGGAATCTGCTTTCTTCCATGTTAAAAAGCAGATTCCGGGTTACGCGCTGCGCGCGTCCCCGGAATGACGAACAATGGTTTCGGGGGAGGCCTCACCCGCGCTGCGCATCCAGGTACTGCCGCACCACGAACAGGTCGGCGACGTTGCCGGACAGCATGCGGTCCAGCGCACTCTTGCCGCCGAAGGTTGGCGCGCTGTTGGGCTTGCGCAGCCAGGCGTCGGCGCGATCGGGCTGCGGGAACAGGATCGCCAGCGACTTGAAGATGCCCAGCAGATAGCTGACGCGCTCCAGCGTGTCGCGCGACAGCGCGCCATCCCGTTCGCGTTTCCACTTGTAGAAGGTCGATTCGGGCGGGTCGCCCAGCAGCTTGCGCTGATCCGCCACGCGCAATTTCCAGCGCTCGGCCAGATTGAAGAATGCACGCAATGCGGGACCCGCAAGACCCGATTCGGCCGGTGCGTCGTACATCCCGCGGGCGTCTTCGATGCGTTCGGCGTGTTGCTTCATAGCAGTTTCTCCATGAAGTTCATTTCGATTTTACTTCATGCATCAAGTCGATGCAATCCGCCGCCCCAGCCGGGTCATTCGATCCGCTGGCGCGGCACGCCGGCCTGGGCGAGATAGGCATCCAATCCGCGCTCGGGCGTTTCGGCAAAGATTTCGCCGGTGGCGGCGAACTGCATGCGATCGGGCCGGAAGTTGCGAAAGCCCGAGCGCAGACGGCACCACGCGCCCAGCGTCCATACGCGTCCCCAGCACGCCAGACAAAGCGGCTCGACCTCACGCGTGCTTTCCTCGCCCGCTTCGTCGCGATAAACGATGCGCAACACCCGATGCGCAGCAATGGCCTCGTGCAGCGCATCGATCATGCCTGTCCGGGCCTCGAACCAGCGCTGCGGCACGAACACGCGTGATCGCTCGGCGCGTCCGCGCAGTTCCGCCGGCAGCACCGCGTCGATCTTCAGCATCGCCGATTGCGCGCCCTTCGTCAGTCGATCGCCCGTGAACGCGCGCACAAAGCGCGTACCGACCACCAGCGATTCAAGTTCTTCGGCGGTGAACATCAGCGGCGGGATATCCGAACCCTTGCGCAGCAGGTAACCGACGCCGGCTTCGCCTTCGATCGCGACGCCGGACGTCTGCAGGTCCGAAACGTCGCGATACACGGTGCGCAACGACACGCCGAGGCTGTCGGCGAGCCGCCGCGCAGGCAACGCGGTGCGGCGGCCCTGCAGGGCATGGATGATCAGGAACAGGCGATCGGCGCGGCGCATCGCCCGCTTGTATCACAGAATCGTCGCGCACCACGCGACGCCTACTCCCCCTCGCCCGCTTGCGGGAGAGGCGGCCGCAGGCCGACGCGCAGCGCTGGCGTGAGGGCGAGCACCCGAACAACGTGGACGCCTGGTCCATCAGCCCGTCAGTCCCATCTCCGCTGCCAGCGCCTCGTCCGCCTTGATGGCACGCTGCTCGGCTGGCCGCGCCATCACGCGCGCGATGTAATCGGCGATGACCGGCGTGGCCTCGACCATGCCGAAGCCGGTGACCCACCGCAGCGCGTTGCCCCACAGCACGTCGGCCGCGCTGAAGCGCTCGCCCAGCAGCCACGGACCGGGCTGCAGCGCCTGCGTGATGGCGTTGCGGGTGGTGTCGAAGTCGGCGTACGGCGATTGCGCGCGCGGCGCCGGCTCGCGCTTCATCGCGCGATCGCCGACCGCGGGTTCGAAGCAGGCGGCGTAGAACACCAGCCAGCGCAGATACGTGCCGCGCTGCGGGTCGTCCAGCGCAGGCGCCAGATCGGCTTGCCGGAACGCATCGGCGAGATAGATGTAGATCGCCACGGTTTCGGTGACCAGCGTTCCCTTGTGACGAATGGCCGGCACCTTGCCCATGGGATTGATCGCCATGTACTCGGGGGCGAGTTGTTCGTTCTTGCGGAAATCGAGCACGTGCAGCGTGTAATCGACGCCCAACTCTTCGAGCAACGCGCGCGTCATGGCCGCGCGGCTGTGCGGGTTGTGGAAAAGCACGAGATCGGATGAGGGGTTCATGCAGAAATTCCTGATTGCGGCGGATGAGCGATGGATCATTGCGCAACCCGCGCGGCCGTCGGAGGTTCGGCCGCGCTGGCGGTCTTCTAGGCGGCCAGTGCTTCATCCAGTTCGCGCGCCTGCTCGGCAGCCAGGGCCTGGTCCATTGCGACCGCGCGCCGGATGGCGGGACGCGCCTGTACGCGTTGCGCGTAATCGCGGAATACCGGCCAGTCCGGCACCAGCTTGAACATCAATCCGTAATTCAGCGCGCCACCCCACAGCACGTCGGCGGCGCTGAAGCGTTCGCCCAGCAGCCACGGGTTCCGTTGAAGTTGCGTGGCCAATACGCGCATCACGCTGTCGTAGTCGCCGTAACCGCACTGCATCGGCGGCACCGGTTCGCGCTTCTGCGAAAAATCCATCATCGCCGGTTCGAAGCAGGAACCGTAGAACACCATCCAGCGCAGATACGCGCCGCGCAACGGATCACCCACGGATGGCGCGAGGTTCTTTTCCGGGTACAGATCGGCGAGGTACATCAGGATCGCCGGCTGTTCGGTGATCAGCACATCCTCGTGGCGGATCGCCGGCACCTTGCCCATGGGATTGATCGCGAAGTAATCGGGCGTGCGTTGCTCGCCGGCTTTCAGGTTCAATGCGACCATGTCGTACGGTGCGCCGAGTTCCTCCAGCATCGCGCGGGTGATGCCCGAGCGGCTGTTCGGGGCGTGGAAGAAAACGACCGGTGAATGCGCGTTCATGGGCGAACCTCCTGATGGAATGCGGACAAAAAGCGGAACCGGGCAGGCCGACGTGACGGGCGTCCGCGCGGCCGTGCCGGGCCCGCAACCGGTGGCGGCAGGCCTTCGATCAGCGCGCGGTGCTGCGCGGCGGGTCGGTATGCGTCGAGCAACTTCGAAAACCAGGGATGCATGCGGAGACTCCTTTCGGTTTGCCCGCACAGCATGCGGCCGTGCTGCTGACAACGTGCTGTCAGCAGCGGCTGGCTTTGATGTGCAAGGGCCGGGACAATGCGCGTTCCCCGTTTGGATGCCGGCCATGAAACCCGATTTTCGAAAACCCGTTTCGTTGACCCAATACCTGACCGAAGAACGCCGCGCCGGCTACGGCGACACCGACCTGATCCAGTTGCTGGAAATCGTGGCGCGCGCCTGCAAGCGCATCGCGGTGGCGACCGGCAAGGGCGCGCTGGGCGGCGTGCTGGGCGAAGCCGGCACGGGCAACATCCAGGGCGAGGCGCAGAAGAAACTGGACGTGATCTCGAACGAAATCCTGCTGGACGCCAACGCCTGGGGCGGCCATCTCGCCGCGTGCGCGTCGGAGGAAATGGAACACCCGCAGCAGATTCCCGACGCGTATCCGCGTGGCGGCTATCTGCTGCTGTTCGATCCACTGGACGGTTCCAGCAACATCGACGTCAACATTTCGGTCGGCACCATCTTCTCGGTGCTGAAGCGCCCCGGCGGCCATCGTGGCCGCGTCGACACCTCGGAGTTCCTGCAGCCGGGCACCAACCAGGTCGCCGCCGGCTACGTGGTGTACGGTTCTTGCACGCTGCTGGTGCTCACCCTCGGCCACGGCACCCACGTGTTCACGCTCGATCGCGAAGCCGGCAGCTTCATCCTCACCCGCCGCGACGTGCAGATCCCGGAAGACACCTCGGAATTCGCGATCAACATGTCCAACCAGCGCTTCTGGGAAGCGCCGATGCAGCGTTACATCGGCGACCTGCTGGCCGGCAGGGAAGGCCCGCGCGGGCGCGACTTCAACATGCGCTGGGTGGCATCGATGGTTGCCGACGTGCACCGCATCCTGACCCGCGGCGGCATCTTCAGCTATCCGCTGGATTCGAAGATCAAGGCCAAGGGCGGCAAGCTGCGCCTGATGTACGAAGCCAACCCGATGAGCTTCATCGTCGAACAGGCCGGCGGCGCCGCCAGCACCGGGCGCGGGCGCATCATGGAAGTGCAACCCGAGGGCCTGCACCAACGCGTGCCGGTGATCCTCGGATCAAAGAACGAAGTCGAGGCCGCAGTCGAATACCACCGCGACGACGCGTAGGTTGGGCTGAGCGTAGCGAAGCCTAACGCGACCTCGCGGCATCGTTGGACTTCCTCCGGATGAAGCCCGGAGTCAGCCCAACCTACGTACTACACCCTTCCGGTCACCGGGATCAACGCACCGGTGATCGCCGACGCCCGGTCGGACAACAGGAACACGATCACGTCGGCGAGTTGCGAAGGCTTCACCCACTTGTCGAAATCCGCTTTCGGCATGTCCTTGCGGTTGGGCGGCGTATCGATGATCGAAGGCAGCACGGCGTTGACGGTGATGCCGCGCGGCTTCAACTCCTCGGCCAATGATTCGGTGAAGCGCATCACGCCGGACTTCGACGCGGCATAGGCACCCATGCCGGCACCGGCTTTCAATGCGCCTGCCGCGCCAATGTTGACGACGCGTCCGCCGTCCGGCAGGTACGCCAGCGCAGCCTTGCTGGCCGCGACCGCGGTGCGAAGGTTGACGCGATACAGCAGGTCCCAGGTTTCGGCGCCGCCGTCGGCCAGGGTCTCGAAACGAAACGTCCCGGCGATGTTGACCAGCGCATCGAGTCCGCCCATCGCCGTGGCCGCCTTGTCGAGCACGGCTTTCGCCTGATCCGCGTCGGCCAGATCGACGCCGCCGAAACGCTCCGCCGCACCCAGGTCGATACCGGATGGCGGCGCATCCGCACGATCGATGGCCGCGACCTTGGCGCCGGCTGCGAGCGCGGTTTGCACCACCGCCGCCCCGAGTGAACCGAACGCGCCCGTGATCGCGATGCGTTTGCCCGTGAGTGACATGGCGACTTCCTCCTGGCGAAAGCGAACGGCAAGCATATAGCGCGACGATTTGGCGGGTGAAATGCGCCGCCCGCCCACCCGGTCAGATTCGGGAGTAAGCTCGCGGCGTTGGCGAGCCCCGGAGCTGCCATGGCCAGCATTCCCGACGACGCGATGCGCCGGACGCCGCCCGGCGAGGCGCCGCCACCGCACACGACCGCGCGCGTGGTCTATCGCCACACGTTGCCGCTTCGCATCATGCACTGGATCAACGCAATCTGTCTGCTGATCCTCCTGGGCAGCGGCTTGCAGATCTTCAACGCACACCCCGCGCTGTACTGGGGTCAGCGTTCGACGTTCGAGCATCCGTGGCTGAGTCTCGGTGCAACGCGGGCGAGCGACGGCCAGCTTCGCGGCGTCACGCAGTTCGGCGCGCACCGTTTCGACACCACGGGCTGGTTCGGTGTGTCGAAGATGGATGGTCAGCCGACCGTGCGCGGCTTTCCGTCGTGGGCGACGATCCCCGGTCCGCAATGGCTGGCGATGGGCCGCGCATGGCATTTCTTCTTTGCGTGGCTGTTCGCGATCAACGGCGTGTGTTTCGTCGCGTATGCGCTGTGGACGCGGCACCTGACGCGCGACCTGGTTCCGACGCGACGCGACTGGCGCGGCATCGGCCGTTCGGTCGTCGACCACGCGCTGCTCAAGCATCCGAAAGGCGAAGCCGCGCTGCGCTACAACGTGCTGCAGCGGATCGCCTATCTCGTGGTGATTTTTGTTTTCGGCGGCGGCGTGGTCTTGATGGGACTGGCGATGTCGCCGCGCATGGACAGTGTGCTCGGCTGGCTGGTCGATGCGGTCGGCGGCCGGCAATCCGCGCGCAGCATCCATTTCCTGTTCGCGATGGGCTTCATCGCATTCTTCCTGATCCACATTTTCGAAGTGATCGTAACCGGCGTCGGCAACAATCTGCGCTCGATCATCACGGGCCGTTACGCAATCGAAACGGAGACGCGCGATGAAACTCATCAATAGGCGCCGCCGCTTCCTGCGTGACGCACTGGTCCTGACCGGCGCGGTGGCGCTGGGCGGCTGCGACAAGCTATCGGAAACCGACTGGGCGCCCAAGGTGCTGGGCAGCGCGACGGGCTTGAGCCACGCCGCGCAACGCGTGTTGTCGCGCAACGCATTGGCGCGCGAATACACCGAAGCCGATATCTCTCCAGTCTTTCGCCCCAACGGCAGCACCAATCCGCAGGCACCCGAATACCGCGCGCTCGCGGCGGGTGGTTTTCGCGATTACCGGCTGGGCGTGGGCGGGCTGGTCGCGCATCCGTTGTCGTTGTCGCTGGATGACTTGCGCGCGCTGCCGAACCGCACCCAGATCACCCGCCACGATTGCGTGGAAGGCTGGAGCGTGATCGGCAAGTGGACGGGCGTGCAGTTGTCGCGCGTGCTGGAACGGGCGCAGCCGGCCAAGTCGGCGCGCTACGTGGTGTTCCGCTGCTACGACACGATGGACGACGACAGCGAATACTACGAATCGCTGGACTTCGACGATGCATATCATCCGCAGACCCTGCTGGCGTGGGAACTCAACGGCAAGACGCTGCCGATCCCGAACGGCGCGCCGCTGCGCCTGCGGGTGCCGCGCCAGCTCGGCTACAAGATGGCGAAATACCTGCGCCGCATCGACCTCGTCGCTTCGATCAAGGACATCGAAGGCGGCCAGGGCGGCTACTGGGAAGACCAGGGCTACCAGTGGTACGCCGGTATCTGAGAGAGAGCAGGTAGGTTGGGTTGAGGCGGGCTTCACCCCGAAGCCCAACGCGTCGTGTGCGCACGTTGGGCTTCATTGCATTCAGCCCAACCTACAGCGCAGTAGGTTGGGCTGAGCGACGCGAAGCCCAACACAGTCGCACGGTCAGGTTGGCTTCCATTGCATTCAGCCCCAACTACGATCGCTCGGATTGCCTGCGCCAGCGGCGTTCGTGTCGCCAATGGCGAATGCGCCTGATCGTCCAGCGCGACGCGAACGGCAGCACTGCGAGCAGCGCCAGCGAAATAATCATCGGCAACGACACCAGTTCTTTCGCCGACCTGGCCGCGGCGATGCGCGTGCCCGCGTTCACGTACACGGCCGTGCCGGCCAGCATGCCGAGTTGCGTCACCCAGTAATACGTCCATACCCGCATGTGGGTCAGACCCATCAACAGGTTGACAATGAAAAACGGGAAGATCGGCACCAAACGGATGTTCAGCAGATAGAACGCGCCGTCGCGCTCGATGCCCGCGTCGATCTTGTGCAGGCGGTGCGCGAAGCGACGGCGTATCGCGTCCTTGAACACGAACCGCGAGGCCAGCATCACCAGCACGGCGCCGATCGCTGAGCCGAACGACATCAATACCGTGCCTTCGAACAATCCGAAGATGGCGCCCGCCGCCAGCGTCATCACGGTCAGCAACGGCAGCGACAACAGCACCACCACGATCAATACGCCCAGAAAGGCGAATGCCAACCGCCAAGGATGCGCGGCCTGCATCGTGGCGAGCCACGCGCGGCTGTGCTGGAGGGTTTCGAGATCGAGGTGATGCTGCGCGCCGGAAACGAAGAAAGCCGTCACCGCACCGATGGCGACGACGACCAGCATGGTGCGGAGCAGCCAACTCCATTGTGCGCGGGACGGCATGTTTCCAGCATGCGCGGCGGTACGTGAACGGTGCGTGCGGCCCTTTACCGATGGCCGGCCGCCGTGCAGCATGGCGCGAACCGCCGGGACCGCCCTTGTCCGATCGCTCCGCCCTGCTGCACCGCCTTCGACGCGACCACCTGCTGCAGGCGCTGTTGCTGCTGACGCTTGCGCTGGCGGTTTTCGATCCGCGTGCGCCAGGCGACTACCTGCGCTGGCTGGACCTGCCCACGCTCGCCGGGCTGTGCGGGCTGCTGGTGCTGACGCAAGGCGTGCAGATGAGCGGGCACGTGCAACGCTTCGCCCTGCACCTGGTTGCGCGGCTGCACAGCGTGCGCACGCTGGCGTTCGTGCTGGTGCTGCTCGCGGCCGCGCTCGCCACGGTGCTGACCAACGATGTCGCGCTGTTCCTGGTCGTGCCGCTGACGCTGGCGATCGACCGGATCGCGCGCGTGCCGCGCCAGCGGCTGGTGATCTTCGAGGCGCTGGCGGTGAACGCGGGATCGACGTTCAGTCCGATCGGCAATCCGCAGAACCTGCTGTTGTGGCAGCACTCGAACCTGGGTTTCTTCGCGTACGTCGCAGCACTGGCCCCGACCGGCGCGATGCTGCTGGCCGTGTTGCTCATCGCGTGCGCGTTTGCGTTTCCGGCGACGCCGCTGCAACTCGACGAGGACCGCGTCGATCGTTCACGGCGTCCCGACACGCGATTGTTCGCGGGCGCGGTGCTGTTGCTGGCGGCGATGGTGGCCGCGCTGCAATGGGGCTTCGCGATTCCCGCGGCATTGATCCTGATCGCAATCGGGGTCCTGTTTTTCCGGCGCGTGCTGGCCGAGGTCGACTGGCTGCTGCTGGTGACCTTCGCCGCGATGTTCGTGGGCTTGGGACATCTCGCCGCGTTGCAGGTGGTGCAGTCGTACGTGGGCGCGCTGGCGTGGCACGACCCGCGCGTCACCTACGCGGGTGGCATCGTGTTGTCGCAGCTCATCAGCAACGTGCCGGCCGCAGTGGCGTTGCAGCACTATGCGCCGGACCTGACGTTGCTCGCATCGGCGGTGAACGTCGGCGGCGCCGGCCTGATGATCGGTTCGCTGGCCAACCTGATCGCGCTGCGGCTGGACGGCAGCCGCGGCATAGGCTGGCGCTTCCATGCGTGGTCGGTACCGTATCTGATCGTCACCGCTGCGCTGACCGCGTTCCTGGTATTGCGGTGATTCGCGGGGTGGGTGGGCGGCTCACGCGCCCCGGCATCGAGGTACGGCCGTCATTGCGCGCCCATGGCAGGGCGACCATCGCCGCCCTGCCTTCGGTCGTCACGCCTCACCTTACCGGCACCATCAGGTGCTGATACGGCGTTCCCGCCCACATCACGTATGGCGCGTGCGTGTCGGGGTCGGCGCCCTTCGGATACAGGTCGTAGAAGCCCTGGTCGGCGCCGACGATCATCACGTGCGCGCCGGTCTTGATCCAGTGATTGCCGGCGCCGGGTTTGGTCGCATACGGATCGGTGTTGCTGGCGTCGGTGCCGCCCTGAAGCATGTACATGAAACCGACCTTGCCGCTTGCCGGCGTCTTGTGGCCCATCCACGCACCGGCCCACTCGAACGCATTCTTGTCCATGCACATCGGGTCGGGTCCGGGCGTTGCCGGAGAATCGGGCATGCAAGTCCAGCCATTGCGGCCCTCGCGCAAGGTGCGCATCTTGCCGTCGGTGCCCACCGCCACGATGGTGGCGTCCTTCGCCACGGCCGCCGGCGCGGCGCGTTGGGCGCTGGCGATCAACTGGGCGTCGCTGGGGGCGCTGGTTTTTGCCGCGGTCGTTTGCGCTGTGGCCGCCATGGCCAATGCGAGGGCCATGACACCGTACCGGCCCATTGAACCTGTAGTGTTCATATCTGCCTCCGGAACGATTGGGATCGAACGCCCGGTAGCGAGCCCGCACGACGATGTGCGGCGTCGACCGGGGCGATCACTCTACTCCGCCCGGGATAAGCGCACACGTGCCGGAACACGAGGTGTCTCGCGGGCGACCGCGGCGCTATTCCGACATTCGGGCTGCCGCGCTTAGTGCCAAGCCTGGTGCAAGACCCGCCGATCGATTTCTTCAACCGAACGCACGCCGCACAACACCATCGTCAAATCGAGTTCGCGACGGATCAACTCCAGCGCCAGGGTGACGCCTGTTTCGCCCAGCGCGCCGAGGCCGTATACGTAAGCGCGGCCGATCATCACCGCGCGTGCGCCCAACGCGACGGCCTTCAGCACATCCTGCCCCGAACGCACGCCGCCGTCCAGCCACACCTCGCAATCGCGACCCACACGCGCCGCGATTTCCGGCAATACGCTGATCGATGACGGCGCGCCGTCGAGTTGGCGGCCGCCGTGGTTGGACACCACGATCGCATCCGCGCCGCATTCGACCGCGCGGCGCGCGTCATCCGGGTCGAGTACACCTTTCAGGATCAGCTTGCCGCCCCAGCGGTTCTTGATCCATTCGACGTCGTTCCAGTTGAGACCGCGGTCGAACTGCTCGGCGGTCCACGCCGACAGCGACGACATGTCGCTGACGCCTTCGACGTGGCCCGCGATATTGCCGAACTGATGATGGCGCGTGCGCGCCATGCCGAGGCACCAGCGCGGATGCAGCGCCAGGTTCGCGAGGTTTCTCGGCGTGGGCTTGGGCGGCGTCGAAAGACCGTTCTTGATGTCGCGATGCCGCTGGCCCATCACCTGCAGGTCCAGCGTCAGCACCAGCGCGGAACAGCCGGCGGCTTTCGCGCGGTCGATCAGGCGCTCGATGAAGGCATGGTCCCGCATCACGTACAACTGGAACCAGAACGGCCGCTTCACGAACGCGGCGACGTCCTCGATCGAACACACGCTCATGGTCGACAGCGTGAACGGCACGCCGAAATCGAGCGCGGCCTTCGCCGCCAGCATTTCGCCGTCGGCGTGCTGCATGCCGCATAAACCCACCGGCGCCAGCGCCACCGGCAGCGTGACTTCCTGGCCGAGCATCTTCGTCGTCGTGGTGCCGCCTTCGACGCCCACCGCGACGCGCTGGTGCAACTGGATGCGCGCGAAGTCTTCCAGATTCCTGCGCAACGTGGTTTCGGTCCACGACCCCGATTCGCAGTAATCCACGAACATCCGCGGCACGCGTTTCAGATACAACCGTCGCAGGTCTTCGATGCAGGTGACGGGTTGCATGGTGCGCTCCCGGAAAGTTCGAATCGTAGGTTGGGCTGACGCCGGGTTTCATCCGGCGGAAGCCCAACGTGTGTTGGGTGTTGGGCTTCGCCGGCAAAAAGCGCCGGCTCAGCCCAACCTACTTTCGGTTTCTTGCCAGCCAATACGGATCGTGCTCATTCGGATCAGGCCGCTCGGCCCAGCGCTTGTAGGTCCATTGATATTGCGGAAACGCGAGTTCGACGCACTGCTCGACGCCACGATTGAGTGCGGTGCAGGCAACGCGCATGTCGGAATCGGCGATGCCACCCGGTGCCGGCAAGATGCGGACGCGGAAACCCGCGCCTGCGGCCAGGCGTTCGGCGAATGCGAACAACACCGTGGCGCCGGTGCGCTGCGCGATCCGCGGCAGCAACACCATCGTGTTGGCATCCAGCCCGAAGAATGGCGCGAACTGGCCCTCGCCGCGCTTGGGCTGCTGGTCGGGAAGGATGCCCACCACACCGCCTGCCGCGAGCCGCTTGTACAGCGCGCGCACGCCCGCGCCGTCGGCACGCACCTGTTCCGGTTGGAGATCGCCACGCGCGCGCACCAGCAGTGCCTCCCACGCCGCGTTGCGTGGTGGTGCATACAGGATCGCGATGGACGTGCGCGCACTGAGCCAGTAGTTCAGGAGTTCCCAGCAACCGAGGTGCGGGGCGGCCACGATCAGCCCGCGCCCGGACTGCAGGGCCGCGTCGAACAGTTCCAGCCCGTCCACTTCGCGCACCAGCCTCAAGGCCCGCCGGGCGCCGCGGCCCCAGACCGCCGCCATTTCGGTGACGGCGTGGCCGGTTTCGACGAGGCATCCGCGTACCAGTGCGTCGCGCGCCGCACCATCCAGTTCCGGATGCACGATTCGCATGTTCACTTCGGTGTGTACGCGCTCGCGCGCGCGGCGGCGCCACCACAACGGCCGTCCCATCGCGCTGCCGATCGCGTACAACACCGGCAGCGGCAGGACGCCCAGTGCGCGCAACGTCCACCAGGTCAAGGCGACGTACCACTTCATGTGCGCACACCAGTCGCAATGTAGACATCGTCCGACAGCCCGCTGCCCGCGCGCGCCTTGAAGCGCTTGTAGTTCCATTGATATTGCGCAAACGCATCGCGCACGCAGGCCTCGACCGCGGCATTCATCGCAGTGCACGCCGTCACCGGATCGGGATCGAACAGCGCCGCGGGTGGCTCGCGAAAGTGCACCCGAAATCCTTTCGGCAGCCGTTCGACGAACAGCATCAACACGGTCGCGCCGGTGCGTTGTGCCAGCCGCGGCAGCAGGGTCATCGTGAGCGCCGGCACCCCGAAGAACGGCGCGACCACGCTGCCCGCGCGCGGCACGTGGTCCGGCATGATCGACACCACACGGCCTTCGCGAAGATGCCGGAACACACGCCGCACGCCGGAATCGTCGATCGGAAACTGGATGCTGGCGCCGCCTTCGCGCAATTTTCGCAACAGCGCTTCCGCCTGCGGGTAACGCGGTTGCGTGTAGAACGTCGCGAACGGCGTACGCGCGCCGACCCAGTAATTGGCGACCTCCCAACTGCCGAGATGCGGCGCGCACAGGATCAGTCCGCGCTTCGCCGCCAGCGCGGCACCGAACCGTTCCTGCCCGCACACTTCACGCACGTTGGCCAGCGTGCGACGCGGATTTGTCCAGATGCCGAATACCTCGACCAGCGAGATGCCGGTCTGGCGCACGCATTCGCGCGCCAACGCGTCGCGTGCCACCGCATCGAGATCGCGCCGCACCAGCGCGAGGTTCGCTTCGACGATCCGGCGCTTGCGGCTGCGGGTCATCCAGAACAGCCAACCCAGCGCGGCACCCAGCGCGCGGAATACGCGCACCGGCAGGCGGGCGGCCAGCCACATCAGTGCGTAGGCGAGTTTCGTGGGCCAATGCATCGCGGGAGTGTAGCGACAGAGCAGGGATGAGACGCGAGTAGCGAGGGCACACCTACCAAGCATCTCTCGTCATTCCGGCGCAAGCCGGAATCCATCTGGGTGGTGCGCGCCTACTTAGGAGAGACAAAATGGATCCCGGCTTGCGCCGGGATGACGGCTTTGTTGTTAGGCTTTTGCGATTCCGATTTTGGAACGCACACGCACCGCACCAGTTTCCACTCATCCCTCGATCTTCGATCCCTCGATCCTCATCCCTCGCCCCTCATCCCTCGACCCTCGCCCATGATCTCCCTCCTCCAGCGCGTGACCTCGGCCTCGGTCACCGTGGACCGCGAAACCGTCGGCGCGATCGACGCGGGGCTGCTGGTGCTGGTGGGCATCGAGCCGGGCGACGGCGAGCCACAGGCCCGGCGCATGTGCGAGCGGCTGCTGGGCTACCGGATCTTCGGCGATGCCGACGGCAAGATGAACCTGTCGCTCGCCGATACCGGCGGCGGACTGCTGCTGGTGCCGCAGTTCACGCTGGCTGCGGACACCCGCAAGGGCATGCGCCCCAGCTTCACCGCCGCCGCCGCCCCCGAGACCGGCCGGCGCTGGTTCGACCGGCTGGTGGAACTGACGCGTGCCAGCCATCCAAGGGTTGCAACCGGCCGTTTCGGTGCCCATATGCAGGTGCAACTGGTCAATGACGGCCCGGTAAGTTTTATTTTGAGGGTTTAGGGGTATCGCCCATACGCCGGCGAGGCCACTTCCGACACCGGGGCGAAGCGGCTTTGTGAAAAGTCGGGCCACGGATGGCCGTTCTGGAGCCTCGTGACCGAAAACCTGCCTGGTTGCCGATGCATTCGCCGAGGCCGCGATCATGGATGATCGCCCTCAATGGTTCGATTCTTGCATGCCGAATCCGGTCTAGTCGATTGACCCATCACGCATTTTCGGCCTTGATCCATGGCCGGAATACCTCCACTTTGCTATACTGAGCGGTCTTGTCGCGCCTGAAATCCCTATGGAAAACCTCCCCTCGCAGCAATCCGAAATCAAGCAGCTGATCACCAAGGGCCGTGAGCAGGGTTACCTGACTTACGCCGAGGTCA